>Ga0194120_10003482_pt1 | contig 25594 bp, 19 predicted proteins | sample TA2MahCa65mmetaG_FD_148642 | JGI IMG/M metagenome (GOLD analysis project Ga0194120, IMG submission 148642) | Freshwater microbial communities from Lake Tanganyika, Tanzania - TA2015019 Mahale Deep Cast 65m | ecosystem: Environmental > Aquatic > Freshwater > Lake | place: Tanzania: Lake... | reverse complement strand
GGGCGCCGGCTCGCGGTGTTCGCGCTGCTCGCGATGCTCGCGGTGTTCTCGATGTTCTCGATGCTCGCGATGCTCGCGCGGTCCGCCGTGGTCCCCATGGCCGTGGCGCCCACCGCGCCTGCGGCCTCCCTCGCGATGCTCGCGAGCCTCGCGCTCGCCGGATCCCGCCGCCGGCATGCCGGCGTTGGCATCGGCGCTGCTGTGCACGACTTCCGAGTCGGACTCGCGATCGGCGGCCTCGCCGCGGCCGTGATCCGCGTGCCGCGTGTGCTCAGGATAGCCGCCGTGACCACCACCGTGACCACCGCCGTGACCGCCGCGGCGGCCGCCGCGGTCGCGACCACGCCCGCGGCCGTACGGCGCGCCGCCGTCGCGACCCCCGCGCTCGTCACGCCGGGGTTCGAAGTTTCGCGGCGCGTGACCGTCATCGCCGCGAGCATGCTCCTCTAGCAGGTGTCCGGGAAGCTGATCGGTCAGCCACAGCGACTGCCGATCGTAGAAGTTCACGCCTTCCTCCCACCCTTCGAGGCTGCGCACCGTCAACACGGTCCAGTCGCGCGCGACGCGCCGCGCGGCTTCGGCGGCCTCGTCCGGAGTCGTCGACAAGTGCAGGAAGCTGCGTCGCCCTCCGCGCAAGCCCTGGCGCAGCGCCCGCTCGGCGTCGGGGGCCGACAGTCCGACGAAGAGTCGCTCGGGCGGCTTGGCCGACGGACCGGCCTCGATCGGAATCGAGTGGCCGTAGAGCGCACGGATGCGGCCTTCGACGACCTCGTAGCGCACGCGATCCGCCGAGCGCAGCGCCTCTTCGAGCTCCTCGGCCGACAAGTGCACGCCCAGGCGCTCCTCGAGCGCGCGCAGCACCTCATCGACGGCGCCGAAGCCGTGGTTGTCCAATTCGAGGTCGAACAGTTCCGGCTGATGGCGCAGCATCAAGGCCAGCGTTCGCGTCAATCGTTCGAGCAGCGCGGGATCGAGCATGGGATGGCAGTGCGGGATCGAATCGTGTCCGGCGCGACCCTAGCGTGGAGATCGGCCCGACGAGCAGGCGAAGTGTACGCGACCTCCGTCCGAGCGGCCAAGCGCGGCCCTCAGTATCGCGGAAAGGCCGGATCCACGTCGCGGGCATAGCGGTCCAGGCCGCCGCTCAGGTTGTAGACCCGCGCAAACCCCCTCGCGCGCAGCAGTGCCGCGGCGCGCGCGCTGCGGACCCCGTGGTGGCAAACCACCACCCAGGCGCGTTCGGGGTCCAGTTCCTCGCAGCGCAGCACGAGCTCGCCGAGCGGAATGTGCAGGCTTCCCGGCAGGTTGCAATGCGACCATTCGTGGTCCTCGCGGACGTCCAGGAGTCCCAGTCCCGGCTCCCGCCGGCGGAACTCGACCCACTCGAGCGGCGAGAGCGCGTCCATCCGGAGCCTTGCGCCTCTGCCTAACGCACGCGCAGCGGCGCCAGGTCATAGTCGGCCGGCACCGGCACGCCGAGCAGCTCGAGCGCGGTGGGCGCGATGTGGCGCAGATCCGCCCCGCTCGCCGGCAGCTCGAAGCGCCGGTTCGACGCGAAGATCCCGCGCACCGCGGCCAGATCCATCGAGGTGTGGTCCCCCGACCAGGGGCTGCGGTTCGGCTCGAACACCGGCCCCAGCCCGCTGCCCGACTCGGCCAGGCCCAGACCGCCCAGCCCGGTCGCCCAGGACACGTGATACGGCGGCGCGAACCCGACGATCAGGTCCGGCAGCCTGTCGCCGTGCACACCGTCGTACAGCTCCGCCGGTCGGTAGACGGCGCCCCAGATCGGGTTGCCATCGGCATCGCGCGCCGCGAGCAGTTCCGCCTCGAGCGCGTCGAGCAGCGCTTCCTTGTCGGCCGGCGCGACGAGGCCCTCCCCCTCGCGCCCCTGCTCGTTCACGTACACGAATCCCAGCCCGACGGCGTAGGCGCGCGTCTTCGACCAGTCCGCGTAGCCCTGCGTCGACGCGGAATTTCCGGCATCCGGCGTGAGGCCCGGCTTCAGCGCCAGATAACCGCGCTCGACGAGCCAGTTGTTCAGGTGCACCTGCGTGCGGAAGCTCTGGAAGCCGTGGTCCGAGCAGACCAGCAGCGTGTCGGACGGGCGCAGGCGCGCGCGCACCTCGCCGACCACGCGGTCGGCCTCGCGGTAGATCTCCGGGATCATGCGCGACAGCGGCACGTCACGACCGCAGAAGCGGACGCTGCGCGCGGCCTTGGCGGCATCGTGCAGCGGGTGCTGTGGATCGTAGTGGTGATAGAGCATGTGCTGCACGCGATCCGTCTCCGACAGCACGCTCATCAACAGGTCCCAGTCGTCGCGCTCGAGTTGCGCATAGGTCATGCGCTCGCGCCAGCGCAACGTGAACTCGATGTCCTCGACGAAGGTCTGCTCGTCGATCTCGCGATCCTTCAGCGGCATGGTCGCGCAGGCCCAGCCGTAGGTCTCGAAGGCCCCGCCGGCGCGCGCGAGGTCCGAGGAGAACGCGAACGGCGTCGAGATCGGTTGCCAGAACGGCGGAGCGGACGGATCGATGTGCAGCACGTCGAGGAACAACTCGAACGGTTCCTCCGCGCGCACCAGCTTGCAGCGCGTGATGGCGCGCACGGTGAGCATCGGATTGAGGTCGAACTTCAGGTTGTAGAAGTCCGACCACTCGCCTTCCTTCAATTCCTGTTCGCGCTCCCCCAGCTGGACCTTCCAGCCGCCCGGAACGCGCCGCGCCACCAACGGCGCCGAGAGCGGCTGCTCATCGAGTTTCGAAAGTTGCTCCTCGAAGACCTGCTTCTGCGCATTGATCTCGAGCGAGCGCTTGAATCCGACGCCGACGCTCTCCTCCTCGCGCCGCAGCCGTTCGATCTCGCCTTGCACGCGCTGCTTGGCCCAGAAGTTCACCGGACCGAGGACCTGGCTCGTGATCACGCCGCCGCGCTCGTCGACGCGGAAGACCCGGCCTGCCGTTTGCGTTCCGCGGCCTTGCGGCGCGGGCGCCAATTCGTCCTCGCTGGTCGTGTAGACGCTCCACTCGCCCAGCCCCCCCTTCGCGTCGGGGACACCCAGGCCGTAGAGCGCTTGCACGCCCTCGACTTCCGGCTCGTCGAAGGCCTGCGCGACGTCGAGCACGACGGCGCGTCGACCGGCCTCGGCGGCCGTGTTCCAGAAGCTCTCGGCCTGCATCGGATTGCCGTAGCGCGGCAGGCGCGCGGGCAGATAGGCACGCGCCTTCCACGCGCCGAACCCGGTCACGCCGCCGAGCAGCAGGGCGAGCAGCAAGCCGGTCCCCTTGCGCAGCCGCAGCAGCACGAGGAACAGCAGCGCGAAACCGATCGCCACGGCGCAGCCGGCCACCAGCGCCAACTGCCGCGGCGACCACGCGAGTACGAAGCTGGGCAGCGGAGGGTGCGTGAGGTCCTGGATCGGCATGCCCTTGTCACCCTGCTGGTCGACCAGGTGCCCGAAGGTCGGGAAGGGTTTGCCGTAGGCATCGAGCCCGCGCACGAAGAAGGACGCGACTCCGGTCTTGGACGGATTGCGGCCGCTGTTCAGGCTGGCCCAGGCGACCGGCGACTCAGGCGGCGTGCTCGACAGCAGCGGAGCCACCGTCCCGCTCTCCCGCAGCGCGGCGAAGTTCGGCAGCTCGCCCTGCTGGATCAGCTGGTCGAGCGTGCGCGCATCGGCGCCATCGAAACCCAGGACCACCACGCGAGCGCCGGCCCCATCTCGAGGGCTCGGAGTCGGGCCCGGGATCGGGCTCAGCGTCGAGCTGAGCGCCAGCGGTCGCATGCCGAACGCGCAAGCAAAGCAGAGCAGGAACGCGACGAACCACGGTTTGGCGGGGCGCGACGATTGAGGCAGACTGATGAGCATCGATGTTCGATCCGTACTGTAGCAAGCGCCGCGCGAGCCCCACACAGCTCGGCCGCACGAGCCTGCTCTTGCTGCTCGTCGCGCTCGGACTGCTGCTCGGAGTGCTCTACTTCGCCAGTCGCGGCAAACCTGCCGGTTCAGGCGCACCGCAGCCTGTTTCCGAGAACGCTGCGGGACCGGAAGTCCGCAACGCCGCGCTCGAATCCGCGCCACCGAGCGCCGAGCGCACCGCGCCCGCGAACGGGCCGGAACCGATGCGCTTCAACGGTCGCGGTCGCATCCGCGGCAGCGTCGATACTTCCGCCGGGACCGCGTTCCCGCGCAGCTTCAGCATCATCGCCTCGCCGAGTCGCACGCTGCCCGGCCGCGAGTCCGCCGAACAGCGGCGCGTCGAGTGCTCGGACACGCAGGAATTCGAGCTGCCGGATCTGCCCCTTGGCGGGTACGACGTGCGTTGCGAGGCACCCGGGATGAACAGCCTCGCGCTGCCGGTCCTGCTCGAACGCGGCAGTGCCGATCCCTACGTGATGCTGCAGCTCACCCCCGCCGGTCGACTCGATGGCGAGGTCGTGGACGCCGATCTGTACCCGATCGAGGGGCTGGCGATCGCGCTTCAACCGCTGGGGGCCGCCGCGGCGGCGCGTCGAGAAACGCGCACCGACGCCGCCGGTCGCTTCGCCTTCGACGCCGTGCTCGACGGCGAGTATCGACTGCTGTTCGGCGCGCCCCACAGCCAGGTCGCGCCGCCGCGCGAGCTCGTGTTCCAGGCCCCCGGTTTCAGCTTCCCGCGCATCGTGATCGCCGACCTGCACAGCGTCACCGTGCGCGTCGTCGATTCCGCCCGCATGCCGCTGCAGGGCGCGCGTGTGCACGGCTCCGGCTCGCAGGGCGGGTTGTTCGACGGCACGACCGACGCCTTGGGAGTGTTCCACGCGCGGCACCTGCCGGCGGGACGTGTGCGCTTCCGCGCCGAACTCGAGGGCTACGGACAGGCCTTCCAGGTGCTCGATATCGGGCCGCTGCGGCAGCGCGAGCTCGAACTCGAACTCCATCCGTGAGTGCCGCGAGCGCTTCCGTCGCGGCGGAGCGCCGCGCTCTGCTCGCACTGGCCTGGCCGGCCGCGCTGTCGTACGTGCTGACGAACAGTTGGCGCTTCATCGATCACCACGGCATCCGCGCGCTGGGGCTCGACGCGCAAGCCGCGGTCTCGGGCTGCTTCTTCGTCAGCGTGATGAACTACGCGCTGCACTTCTTGGCCGCCGGCGGCGCGCTGCCGCTGGTCAGCCAGGCGCTGGGCGCGCGCAGGTCCGAGCGCGCGGCCGAGCTCGCGCGCGGCGGCCTGTTGCTGGCGGGGGCGATCGGGTTGGCGCAGACGCTCGTCGGCCCGCTGCTCGCGCCGCGCATCGTCGACTGGCTCGGCATGCAGGGCGAAACGGCGCGCCTGGGCCTGGAGTTCACGCGCGCGATGTACGCGGTCTCGCTGCCGTTGGCGCTCACGCCGCTGGTCGACTTCCTGTTCCTCGCGCGCGGCAATGCCCGCGCCCCGTTGGTCTTGCAAGGACTGTCGGCGCTGCTCAACTGGGCGCTCAATCCGCTGCTGATCCACGGGCTCGACGGCGTTTTCGAAGGACAGGGAATCGCGGGCGCCGCCTGGGCCACCGGCATCGCGCGCGCGGTGAGCGCGCTGCTCGGACTGCTCTGGCTCGCCCGCAGCGCGGGGCCGGACTGGATCGGGCCGCGCCGCGTGTCGCTCGGCGCGCTGCGCGAGCTGCTGCGCGTCGCGACCCCGAACGCGCTGTCGATCGCCGTCTATTCCGCCGTGTACTGGGCCTTGCAGGGCCTGGTGATCGCGCGGCTCGGCGAGGGCGTGCGCGCGGGTCTCGGCGTCGGGTTCCAGGTCTTCGAGGGACTCTCGTACCCGTGCTATCTCGGCTTGTCGCTGGCCGGTGCCGCGCAAGTGGGCCGCGCGATCGGTGCGGGAGACCGCGAAGCGGCCTGGCGCGTGGTGCGCGCGGCGCGCCAGCTGGCCTGGATCGCGGGCGGCTTCTGGACGGTCTTCTTCCTGAGCGCCGCGAGCAGCATCGCCCCGCTCTTCGCCAGCGACGCGCACGCGCTGGAAGAAACGCTGCGCTACACGTCGCTGATCGCGCTGTCGCAGGTGTGCGTGGCGGCCGAAGCGGTCAATGAGCGCGTGCTGTTGGGCGCGGGACGCACACGCGCGATCCTGTGGATCGCCGGCACCGGAAACCTGCTGCGCCTGCCGTTGTGCTGGTGGATCGCGCTGCGCCTGGGCTGCGGCGCGGAGGGCGTGTACTGGGTGCTCAACGCGACCTCGGCCGGCAAGGCGCTGGTCTATCGCTGGATCGTGCAGCGCCGGCGCTGGCTCGAACCGCCGGCGTGACGATCGCTACACTGCGGCGCCCCATGCACGACGCTCTCGTCGATCTGACTCGCATCGATACGACCCGCGTGCTCGCCGGACCCGCCGAGATCGGCGAGCTGTGCATGCAGCGCGGCCGCCTCGCGCTGCTCGACGGCATCCTGCACTTCGACGCCGCGGCCCAGTGCTCGGTCGGCTACAAGGACGTGCGCGCGAGCGATTGGTGGGCCGCCGACCACATCCCGGGGCGACCGCTGTTCCCCGGAGCGCTGATGTGCGAGGCCGCGGCCCAGTTGTGCACCTACGACTTCATGGCGCGGCGGCGCGCACAGGGCCTGGCGCCGATCTTCGTCGGCTTCGGCGGCCTGGACAAGGTGCGCTTCCGCGCGACGGTCGTGCCCGACTGCCGCTTCGTGCTGGCCTGCAAGGTCCAGCGCATCCGCGAGCGACTGTTCACCTACGCGACGCAGGGCTTCGTCGACGGCAAGCTCGTCTTCGAGGGCGAGATCCTGGGCGTCGTGGTCTAGGACCGTCCCGTCCGGCGCGGGCCTGGTCAGAGCCCGGTGCCGAACGGCGATCCGAGCGCGGGGGCCGCCGCGGCGGCGCTCTCGGTCGTGCCGTGCTCGTCGAGGATGGCGGTCACGTCCAGCTCGACGCAGCGACACGGCAGGCCGATCCACTCGGCCAGGCACGGCCGGGTCTTGCCGCTGTCGCCCGAGAGCACTTCCTTCACGTAGGTGCCATGCTGGGTACGAAGGCGCACGTTCCAGCGCAGCCGCTCGTCGCCGGGCGCGGCGGGCAACTCGTCGACGGACAGGAATTCGATCCAGCGCTCGCGGTCCTTGTCGGCGCGGCGGTGCGCGACGCGCTCGGGCGTGTGCTGCACGATCGCGCAGCGCCGGCCGATCAACGCGCGGGCCGTCGCCAGCGCCTGCTGAGCGCGCGGATCGCCCGGCGCCAACTCCAACTCGACGCGCGCCTCGTATTCCTTCGCGTGCGGCGTCTCCTTGAGCACGACGACGCGCTGCTTCTCGGTCCAGTGCAGGCCGCGCACCTCCAAGCGACCCTCGTTGCGACGGTTGATCTCCGCCTCCAGGGCCGCGAGGTCGACCTGGAACGTGCGCGGCCCGAGCAGCTCGAGCACGAAGGGCCGGCCCTCGCCGAGCATGCGGACGTCGACGTCCTCGCGCCCGGCGCCGTGGAACTTGTGCTTGCGCGTGCCGAAGGCCTTGCCCGCGACCCAGCCCACCAGTTCCTGCACGCTGTCGCGAGTGAGCTTGCCGAAGCCTTCGCAGCGCGCGCAGCCGCGACGGCGGCGCGGGTGCCCCTTGCACTCGGGGCAGAAGAACACCGTCTGCGGCAGGTCGCGCGTCAGCTTGCGGTAACGGCCCTCGAGGAACAGCTTCGCGCGCGCGGGAGTCGCGCCGGATTGCTGGGGTGTTGCGTCGGAGTCGTGCATGGCGCGGTCGGACCGCACAACATAATCCGCCCCGGGCGCATCGGCCAATCCGCGATGCTGGAATCGGTTCTCCGAGCGCAGTAACGTTGCCCGCGGATGTATCCGATCCTGTTCGAGATTCCCGGGCTGGGCTTCCCGGTCCGTTCGTTCGGCGTCGCGATCGTGCTGGCCTTCCTGGTCGGCCACTGGGTCGTGCACCGGCTGTTTCGCCGTTACGGCGATCAGCCTGCGGACGCCGAGAAGACCTGGGATCTGGCCATGTGGATCCTGGTCGGGGCCATCCTCGGCGCGCGCGTGCTGTATGTGATCGTGGAGGTCGCCAAGTACGCGTCGGGAGCGCCGGACTCGGAAACGGGCCGCACCTACGTCGAGTCCCCCTGGGAGATCCTGTTCCTGTGGAAGGGCGGCCTGGTGATGTACGGCGGTTTCTTCGGCGCCGTGCTGGTCGGACTGCGCGCCGCGCGCAAGGCCGGCCTGCGCCTCGCGCACGCGCTCGACCTCGGCCTGATCGGCGGCTTCGTCGGGCAGGGCATCGGACGCTGGGGCTGCTACCTGGTCGGTGACGACTACGGCAGCATCGTGTCGTCGCAGTACGCGCACCTGCCCTTCCCGATCACGCTGACCGTCCCGTCGCTGGAGTGGCTGCGCGCCAACCCGGCCAGCCTGTTCGAGCACGAGCTCGCCGGGAAGGTGCTGTGGGCCACGCAGATCTGGGAGAGCGCCAACGCGTTCGTGGTGGCGCTGGTCGCGTACCTGGTCTTGCGCAAGCGCCGCTACGCCGGCCAGTGCGCGCTGTGGACCTTCGCGTTGTACGCGACGCTGCGCTTCCTGGTCGAAATCGCGCGCGGCGATGCGGTGCGCGGGGTCTGGTTCGGGGGCGCGCTCTCGACCTCGCAGTTGATCTCGATCCCCGTCGCGCTCGGCGCGTTCTACTGGCTGTGGCGCAATCGCAACAAGCGCGATCCGACCCGCGCCTGAGAGCCGGTCTGGACGAGGCCGGGCTGGGGCCGTTGCTCGGCCCCTACGCGCTCGGAATGGTCGTGCTCGAGACGCCGGCCGGTCAGCACGACGCCTGGCGAGCGCTCGCACCGCTGGTCGGAGACGGCGGCGCGAACTCGCGGGCGCGCCTGCACGTGGCCGACAGCAAGCGGCTCTACGATCGCAGCGCGCGCGGCGGACAGCGCCTGGAACGCACCGCGCGCGCGTTCGCGGCGGCCGCGGGCATGCCGCCCTGGCGCCTCGACCCGGCCGCGCCGCCGCACTGGCGCGCCGAATTGAACGGCGCTCCGCTGTGGGCGTCGAGCGCGGAGCTGGACGATGACCGGGCCGCGCTGGCGGATGCGCTCGCGCGGGCCGGCGTCCGGGTCCTGCACGCCCAAGCGCTGCTGGTGAGCGAGGGGGATCTCAATCGCGCCTTCGCGACCCACGGCAACAAGGCGCGCGCGGTCTGGTCCTGCGTCGCGCAGGAGTTGCGAGGGCTGTGGGAGCGGCATGGCGAGCGCGAACCCGAGGTCGTGCTCGACCGCCAGGGCGGGCGCACGCGCTATGCACCGCTGCTCGCGGCGCAGTTCCCCGAGGCGGAGATCGAGATCGGCCTCGAGCGCGCCGGCCGCTGCGAGTACCGCCTGCTCCAGGCGGACTCGAAGACGTTGTTCGCGACGACCGGCGCGCGCTCGATGCGCATCGCGATCGAGCCGCGCGCCGAGCAGGCCAGCTTCGAGGTCGCGCTCGCTTCGTGCCTGGCCAAGTACGCGCGCGAAGCCTGCATGCATGCGTTCAACGCGTACTTCGCGCGCCTGGACCCCGCGCTGCGCCCGACGGCCGGGTACGTGCAGGATGCGCGGCGTTGGCTGCTCGACGCGCGGGAGTGCTTGAGCCGCGCGGGCCTGTCGGCCGAAGAACTCGTGCGCAGTCGTTAGCGACCGGTTTGCTATCCTCCCGCCCCACTTGAAGATCGCCATCCTCGGAGCCGGGATCAGCGGCCTGGCCGTCGCGCGCACGCTGCTGGAAGGCGGATTCGACCCGCGCGACGTGCACGTTCTGGAATCCGCTCCGGTCGCCGGAGGCCTGTGCGCGAGCAAGACCGTCGACGGCTTCACCTACGATGTCGCCGGCGGCCACATCCTCTACTCGAAGGACAAGGCGGCGATGGAGTGGATGAAGGCGCAGGCCGGCGGGCCGGCGGCCTTCGTCGAGCGACGGCGTGAGACCAAGATCCGCTTCGGCGATCGCTGGGTCCACTACCCGTTCGAGAACGGGCTGGGCGACCTGCCGGCCGAGGCCAACTACGATTGCCTGAAGGGGTACGTCGAGGCCTGGCACCTGCGCAAGACCCAGGGCGGCGCCGCGCCGGCCGACTTCGCCGGCTGGGTGCGCTGGCGCTTCGGCGAGGGCATCGCGCGCCATTTCATGGATCCGTACAACGCGAAGATCTGGAAGCGGCCGCTGTCCGAGCTGACCAGCGATTGGGTCGCCGGCCGCGTTCCGGACGCACCGATCGACGACGTGCTCAAGAGCTCGATCGGCATTCGCACCGAGGGCTACACGCACCAGTCGATCTTCTACTACCCGCTCGACGGCGGGTTCCAGGCCATCACGGACGGCTTCGCGCGCGCGATCGGATCGTGCCTGCGCTTGTCGACGCGAGTCGAGCGCGTGCAGAAGCGCGGCAGCCGCTACCTCGTCAACGGCGAGGAGTTCGACGCCGTCGTCTCGACACTGGCGCTGCACGATCTGCCCGCGCTGGTCGAGGGCCTGCCCTCCGGCCTGGCCGACGAGATGCGCGCGCTGTCGTACAACTCGCTCTACACGCTGCTGATCGCGCTCGATCGCCCCACGCACCCGAATCTGTCCTGGATCTACCTGCCCCACGACGAGCAGGGCCCGGCCAATCGCGTGACGTACATGTCGAACTACTCGCCGCATCTGGCGCCGCCGGGCAAGAACTCGCTGATGTGCGAGGTCACCTACGCGTCCGACGCGCGGCCGCCGGGGCCGGAGACCGAACGAGCGATCCTGCAGGGGCTCGAGCGGGCCGGGCTGCTGAAGCGCAATGAGGTGCTGTTCACCGACCACAGCCTCGTGCGGCTGGCCTACATCGTGTACGACCCGCCGCATGCGCGGCGCCGCGCCGCGGCGATCGAGTGGCTCGAAGGGCAGGGCATCCATCCGCTCGGCCGCTTCGGCCGTTACGACTACGACAACTCCGACCAGTGCGTGATCAAGGCGCGCGCGCTCGGGGCGCGCCTGCTCGAGCGCGCGCGGCGCGGGTGAGGGAGCCATGAGCGCGCACGGCGCGATCCGCAGCCAGGCTCGACCGCTGTCGGTCGTGGTCCCCACCTGGAACGGCGGGCCGCGCTTCCTCGAGTTGCTCGACGCGCTCGCACGCCAGGACATCGAAGGCGGCTTCCAGCTCGTCGTGATCGACTCGGGCTCGCGCGACGGCAGCGCGGAAGCGGCCGAGCGCGCGGGCGCGCTGGTCCTGCGCATCGAGCAGCGCGAGTTCCAGCACGGTCGCACGCGCAATCGCGCCATCGCGGCCGCCGGCGGCTCGATCGTGTGCCTGCTCACGCAGGACGCGGTGCCGATGGACGCCGGCTATCTCGCCGCGCTGCGCTCGGCCTTCGACGATGCGCGCATCGACGCGGCCTACGCGCGTCAATTTCCGCGGCCGGACTGCGACCCGATCCTGGCCGAGCGACTGCGGCGCTGGAGCGGTGCGCGCGCCGAGCGCGTCGTGCAGCAACTCGTGCTCGGAGACGCGCAGGCCTCGCGCGCGCGCTACGAGGCACTCGCCCCGCTGGAGCGTCTGCACGCGTGCTCGTTCGACAACGTCGCGTCCGCGGTGCGCCGCTCGACCTGGGAACGCATTCCGTTCCCGGAGCTTCCGTTCGGAGAGGACGTCGGATTCGCCAAGGCGCTGCTCCTGTCCGGCGGCGCGATCGCCTTCGAACCGGCCGCGCGGGTCGAGCACAGCCATCGCATCGATCTCGTGCGCGAGTTCAAACGGCTCTACTGCGATCATCGCAACCTGTATGAGGTCTTCGGCCTGCAGCAGGTGCCGAGCTGGAGCGCCGTCCGCGCGGGCTGGGCCTGGGGCCGCGCTTTCTACCGGGACCTGCTGGCTGGGCAGGAGTTGCGACAGGGCGAGCGCCTGTACTGGCGCGCCTATTCGATCCCCTACGCGCTGCTCGAGACCGCCGCGCAGTTCCTCGGCGCGCGCTCGCACTGGAAGACGCGCGAGAGCGCATTCTGGAACTGGTTCGACCGGCGCGTGCGCCGCGGCGTCTGATCCGGATTCACGGCTCGCGATCGTCCGTCGCGGCCGCCAGGCACGGCGCATGCAGGCGGGTACGGAGCTTCGAAGGCCGGGCGAGCCCGGCTCAGCCGCTCGCCAGCAGTTCTGACAGAGCCCTTGCGAAACGCCGCGGATCGCTCGGCGCCTGCCCGTCGGAAATCGCAGCCAGCCCGTGCACGAGTTCGACCGCGCGCTCGAACGGCTCGCCGCCCTGCTCGCGCAAGGCGGCCAGGCGCTGCACGACGGCGTGGTCGGGATTGAGCTCCAGCACGCGCCGCTTGTCGGGCACGCTCTGGCCGGCCTGGCGCATCATGCGCTCGAGCTGCGGCGACAGCGCGCCCTCGCTCTCGGCCAGCACGGCCGGCGAGTCCACCAGCCGGCTCGACAAGCGCACCGACTCGACGCGCTCGCCGAGGGTGCGCTGCACGTCCTCGACCAGCCTGGCGTGATCCTTCTCCTTGCGCTCGCGCTCGGCGCGCGCCTCCTCGTCGAGATCGAGCACGCCGCGATCGAGCCGCTGCACGGGCTTGCCGGCGTGCTCGGTCCACTTGAGCAGCACGAATTCGTCGACCGGATCCGTCAGCAGCAGCACCTCGTAGCCCTTCTTGCGGCAGGCCTCCAGGTGCGGCGAGGCGGCAGCGGCGCGCGCATCCGGCGCCGGCAGCACGTAGATCGCCTTTTGCGCGGCCGGCATGCGCTCGACGTACTGCGCGAGCGTGGTCGTGCCGTCGCCATGCGTGCTCGACCAGCTCGACACCGCGAGGATCTCCTCGCGGAAGCCGTCGTCGTGCCACAGGCCTTCCTTGAGCACGGCGCCGTGTTCGCGCCAGAACACCGCGTAGTCGGCCGGACGCGCGTCGCGCAGCTTGGCCAAGGCCTCCAGGCACTTGCGCGTGATGCGCGAACGGATCGGCTTCAGATTGCGATTGTGTTGCAGCGTCTCGCGCGAGATGTTGAGCGGCAGGTCGTCCGAATCCACCAGGCCGCGCACGAAGCGCAGCCAGACCGGAACCAGTTCCTCGCAGTCGGGCGCGATGTGCACGCGCTTCACGTACAGGTGCACCTGGCTCTTCTGCTGCAGCGAGTGCAGCGCGTCGAACGGACGCGTGCGCGGAACGAAGAGCAGCGCCTGCCAGACCGAGCCGCCCTCGGCGGACAGGTGCAGCGTCTCGAGCGGCTCCTCGAAGTCGCCGGTGAACGACTTGTAGAACTCGACGTACTCGTCGGGCTGGATCTCGGATTTCGGGCGCGACCACAGCGGCTTGCGCGCGTTGACGGTCTTCCAGGTGCCGGGCTTGCCCGGCTCCTCCATGCGGATCGGATATTCGACGAAGTCCGAATAGCGCTTGACGATCCCCTCGAGCCGCCAGGCCTGGGCGAAGTCCTCCAGAGTTCCTTGCGGGCCCTCCTCGGCCTCGGCGAGGTGCAACTCGACCTGCGTGCCGCGCTCCGCGCGCTCACAGGGCTCCACCGTGAAGCCGCCGCGGCCGCTGGAGCGCCAGCGCGTGGCCGACGCCTCGCCCGCCCGGCGCGTCTCGACGACGACCTCGCGCGCGACCATGAAGCTGGCGTAGAAGCCGACGCCGAACTGACCGATCAGCCGCGGCAGATCGCTGCCTCCGGCCGCCTTCAACTGCTCGAGGAAGCGGCGCGTCCCGGAACGCGCGATCGTCCCGAGATTCTCGACCACGTCGGCGGCGCTCATGCCGATGCCGTTGTCGATCACGCGCACGATGCGCCGCTTCTCGTCGACCTCGATGCGGATGGCCAGTTCCTCTCCGGCCGGCAGCAGGCTCGCGTCCGTCAACGCGGCCACGCGCAGCTTGTCGAGCGCGTCGGACGCATTGGACACCAACTCGCGCAGGAAGATCTCCTTGTGCGTGTAGAGCGAGTGGATCACGAGATCGAGCAGTTGCTCGATCTCGGCCTGGAAGACGTGAGAGGAAGCGCTTGCGGCGCTCGTCGTCGAGTTCTGGGTCATGGTGCGGTCGTGGCGCGGGCGGGTCGTTTCCATTGGCGCATGTCCGACGCGATCCAGGCGGCCAGGTCGGCGACCTGGATGCGCTCCTGGCGCATCGAATCGCGTAGGCGCACGGTCACGACATCGTCCTTCATCGTGTCTCCGTCGATCGTCACGCAGTAGGGCGTGCCGATCTCGTCCTGCCGGCGATAGCGCCGCCCGATGGCCGCGCTCTCGTCGTAGTAGGTAGCGAAGCGCGCGCGGCGCAGCGCGAGTTCGATCGCCTGCGCCTTCTCGGGCATGCCTTCCTTCTTCACCAGCGGCAGCACGGCCACCGTGATCGGCGCGATCTCGGGGTGCAGGTGCAGCACGACGCGCTTCTCGCCCTCGACGACCTCCTCGTCGTAGGCATCGATCAGGAAGGTCAGCGCGGCCCGATCCACGCCCGCGGCCGGCTCGACGACCCACGGGAAGTAGCGCTCCTTGGTCTCCGGATCGAAGTAGCGCAGGTCCTTGCCCGAGGCCTCGCTGTGGCTCTTCAGATCGAAGTCGGTCCGACAGGCGATGCCTTCCAGCTCGCCCCAGCCGAACGGATACTCGTACTCGACGTCCGTGCACGCGATGCAGTAGTGCGCGAGCTTCTCCTTCGGGTGCTCGAACCTGCGCAACTTGGCCGGATCGATCCCGTAGTCGACGTACCACTGGAAGCGCTCGTTCACCCAGTACGCGTACCACTGGTCGTTCTGCGCCGGCGGCAGGAAGAACTCCATCTCGGCCTGCTCGAATTCGCGCGTGCGGAACACGAAGTTGCCCGGCGTGATCTCGTTGCGGAACGACTTGCCGATCTGCGCGATGCCGAACGGCGGCTTGACGCGCGAGCTCTCGAGCACGTTCTTGAAGTTCAGGAAGATGCCCTGCGCCGTCTCGGGCCGCAGGTAGGCGACCGAGCCGGTGCCCTCGACGGCCCCGACATTGGTCTTGAACATCAGATTGAAGGCGCGCGCCTCCGTCAGTTCGCCTCCGCACTCACCCGGCTTCTTGCTCGGGCGCTCCGGGCAGCGCGCGTCGTCGAGCTTGTCCGCTCGAAAGCGCGCCTTGCACTTCTTGCAGTCGACCATCGGGTCGGTGAAGTTCACGACGTGCCCGGAGGTCTCCCAGGTGCGCGGATTCTGGATGATCGCGGAGTCCAGCCCGACCACGTCGTCGCGCAGCGTGACCATGCGCGTCCACCAGGCCTCCTTGACGCGCCGCTTGAGCTCGACCCCCAGCGGGCCGTAGTCGTAGGTGTTTCCGATGCCGCCGTAGATCTCGGAGGCCGGAAAGACGAACCCGCGTCGTTTGCACAGGGACACGATCGTCTCCATCAGGGACGCCGGAGTGGAAGGAGCGGATTGCGACATGGTCGGGGGCGCTGGGGGAAGGAAGGGGGCGCGATTCTACCTGCGCGCGCTCGCGCGTTCAGCGCGCGACGGGCTTCGAGCGCGGGTCCCACTCGATCACCAGTTCGCGCTCGACATCACCGCCGATCGCGACGTCGAGTTCGACGCGGCGACCCAACTGCGGGTGCGTGAACACGATGCCGTACTCGCCGCGCGGCAGTCCCGGGATCTCGAAGCGGCCCTCTGCATCGGTCAGCGTCACGAAGCGGTTGTCGGTGACGACGAGCTCGGCCTCCAGCCACGGATGCGCGGTGCTGGTGCAGCGCAACGCGCCGGCGCGCTCCGGCGTGAATCGCCGGCTCGCGCCCTGGGCCAGTTCGAGCGCCGGCTCGCCTTGCACGACCAGCTCGAGCGCGCGCGCGCCGCGGTTGCGCAGCACGGCGGTCGCCCCCAGCGGCAGCAGGTAGCGCCGGAACGTCGGATCGCAGGCATCGAAGTCGATCTCGACATCCCGCCCGGAACCGTGCCGCTCCGAATTGCCGACGGGAATCTCGATCAGCACGTCCGCCACGCCGCCCTCGGCATCCAGCCTCAGCCGGCTCGATGGATAGCGCGCCGGAACGCCGCAGTCCTGCAGCCCGGGTGGCGCATCGAGCAGCCACGGATCGGGCCATGGGCGAGCATGCAGCACGCGGCCGCGCAGCCCACCGCCCCGCAAGTCCGGCTTGGCCGAGCGCGGATCGGCCGTGGACGGCTCGCTCGTCGGCGCCGCGGGAGCAGCTTCGGCGGGAGCCTGCGCGGCGAGTTCAGCGGGCGCGAGATCCACGCCCTGCACGCGTAGGGCGGCGGGCGCGCTGACCGGCGCCAGCGGTGCGGCGGGCGGCGGAACCGCGCGTTGGAACCACAACCACGCAAGTCCGGCCACCGACACCACCAGGACCAGCGCGAACCACGAGAGCGTACGCATGGAGCTGCGCTCGCAAGGCGCGGCGCGGGGCCTATACTACGCGTCGGATGACGGCCGACGCCACGACCGCCGCACGCAGCTCGAGCGCACCATCCTTGGCCAGCGAGGTGCGCCACGGCGCCTACGCGACCGAGCTCTCGCGCATCGAAGACAAGCTGCTCGATGGCGGGCGGGTCGAACGCGACGAGGCCGAGCTCTTGCACGAGCGCGCGGACCTCCCGCTGCTGGGCCGCTTGGCGGACCACGCGCGCTGGCGCCTGCATCCGCGCCCGCTGGTCAGCTACATCGTCGACCGCAACCTGAACCCGACCAATGTCTGCGTGACCGACTGCGGGTTTTGCGCGTTCTACCGGCGCCCCGGTGAGGCAGGCGCCTACGTGCTCTCGCGCGAGGAGATCGACGCGAAGATCGCGGAACTCGACGCGCAGGGCGGCCGACAGCTGCTGATGCAGGGCGGCCACCACCCGCAGCTGAAGAGCGCCTGGTGGTGCGATCTGTTCGCGCACATTCGCCGCCGCTGGCCGCACATCAACTGCCACGCGTTGTCGGCGCCCGAGCTCGATCACCTGTCGAAGCTCGACAAGCGACCGGTCGAGCACGTGATCCGCGACCTGGCCGCGGCCGGGCTGGGCTCGGTGCCCGGCGCCGGAGCCGAGATCCTCGTCGAGCGGGTGCGCAAGATCATCGCGCCGAAGAAGACCAGCACCGACCGCTGGCTCGACGTTCATCGCAAGGTCCACGAGCAGGGTCTGCGCAGTTCGGCCACGATGATGTTCGGCCACGTCGAGACGGGCCCCGAGCGCGTCGAGCACCTGCTGCGCCTGCGCGAGCTGCAGGACCAGACCGGCGGCTTCACGGCCTTCGCCTGCTGGTTGATGCAGCCCGACGGCGTGCCCGAGCAGGACCTGTATCCCGAACGCGGCACTCCGGTCGAGTACCTGCGCGTGCAGGCGCTGTCGCGCATCGTGCTCGACAACATCGCGAACATCCAGACCAGCTACGTGACCCAGGGGCTCGACATGGCGCAGATCACGCTGCGCTACGGCTGCAACGACTTCGGCGGCACGATGCTCGAGGAGAACGTCGTCTCGGCTGCGGGTTGCTTCCACCTGGCGCCGATCCAGCGCATCGAACGCGCGATCGAGCGCGCCGGCTTCCTGCCGCGCCGCCGCAACTCCTGGTACGGCATCGTCGACGAACGCCACGACGAGGAGCGTGACGGGCCGCGCGGACCTTCCGGGCCGGCCGATTGCCGTCCGCGCGCAGGCATGCCGGAGACGCCGCGATGAGCGCCGCGCCCGCGCGGGCTCCCGAGCGGCTGCTGCGTCATGCGCGCGGCGCGGGTCTGGGCGAGATCGCAGCGAAGGTGCTCGAGCGCGAGCGCCTGTCGCTCGAGGACGGGCTCTCGCTGTATCGCACGCCGCACCTGCACGTGCTGGGCGCGCTGGCCAACCACGTGCGCGAGCGCCTGCACGGCGACCGCACGTACTTCAACGTCAACCAGCACATCAACTACACGAACCTGTGCAACAAATTGTGCAAGTTCTGCGCGTTCCAGCGCCTGCCGGGCGAGGCGGGCGCCTACCTGCTGACGCCCGAGCAGGCCGCGGACAAGATCCGCGCACAGCTCGCGGAGCCGGTGACCGAGGTCCACATGGTGGCCGGCGTCTGGCCGCGCATCCCGTACTCGTACTACCTCGAGCTGCTGCGCGCGGTGAAGGCCGCCCGGCCGTCGATCCACATCAAGGCCTTCACGATGGTCGAACTCGACCAGATCGCCAAGGTGGCCGGCAAGCCGCTCGAGCAGGTGTTGCCGGAGCTGATCGAGGCCGGGCTGGGTTCCTGCCCGGGCGGCGGGGCCGAGGTGTTCAGCGAGCGCGTGCGCGCGGCCACCTACCACCTCAAGATCAGCGGTGACGAGTGGCTCGCGATCGCGCGCAAGGTGCACCGCGCGGGACTGCGATCCAACTGCACGATGCTGCACGGCCACATCGAGACCATCGAGGAGCGCGTCGATCACCTCGACCGCCTGCGCCGCCTGCAGGACGAGACCGGCGGTTTCCAAACCTACATTCCGCTGTCCTTCCATCCGGAAAACTCCGAGATGTCAGAACTCGAAGGCCCCAGCGCGCTCGACGAGTTGCGCGAGATCGCGGTGGCGCGCCTGCTGCTCGACAACATCCCGCACGTGAAGGCCTACTGGATCCTGCTCGACGTGCCCGTCGCGCAGACAGCCTTGTCCTTCGGCGCCGACGACGTCGACGGCACGGTGATCGAGGAGCACATCTACCACGACGCCGGAGCCACCACCCCTCAGCAGGTGGCACGGCGCGACCTGGTGCGCTGGATCGAGCGCGCCGGCCGGGTTCCGTGCGAGCGCGACACGCTGTACAACCTGGTGCACGAGGCGGACGCAGCGCGCCCAGAAGCCCCGCGAATCCCGGAAATGTCACACTGAGGTATCCGCAAGCCGGCGGCTTGACGAACACTTGCGCGGTCGCCCCCCCCATTCGGCGCCTGGACCGGCTCACCACCCACTCCCCCATGCAGATCACCTTCGCCCGACGCATCCTGCTGGTGCCCACCGCCTGCCTGGGCAGCCTGCCCGCCATTGCGGCCCAGACCCCCACGACTCCGCCCAGCCAAGGCAATCAGGTCGAGGCCGCGCTTCCTGCCGAGGCATGGCTGTACGCCCACGTTGGTGATCTGGCGCGCGTGCGCGAGATCGCGCAGCGCAACGCCTGGGCCGACTTGTTCCAGGACGAGCAGGTTCGCCCCTTCTTCGAGGGCCTCACCGACGAGGTCCTGGCCGAGGCCACAGCGGGCCTGGCGCCCGATGCCCCCGAACGGACGCTGCTCGACGCACGCGCCTGGTGGTTGGGTTTGGAGAGCGGGGCCTTCTGGATGTCCGGCCAGCCGCCGCAGGAGTCCAACCTGAAGGGTGGAGCGCTGTTCCAATTCAATGCCGCGGGCCAGGGGATCGCCGAAGCCCTCGCCGCAACGATGCGCGCTCACTTGACGCCGGCCGCCGACCCCATCTCCAGCGGGCCGACGGCCGAGATCCTGTCCTGGCATCCGCAGGCCGGCGAGACGGGATCGACGACCACCACGTTCCGCGCAGGAAACGTCGTCGGAATCCACTTCGCCAACTCACGTCCGGTCGCGCTGGAGTTGGCGCGCGACGCGCAGTCGCGCCTGGCCGCGCCCGCGCTCGATCCGCGCGCGAACCAGTGGCTCTCGCTGGCGCGCGGTTCCGACTGGGAAGGCCACGGCTTCGAGATCGGCGTGGATCTCGCGACGGTTCTGGCGGGGCTCCCGCAGGAGCCCGAATTGCAACGGTTCCTCGATGTCTCGGGGCTGGGATCCTCGCGCTACGTGTGGCTGGGCGGTTCCCTCTGCCCCGGCGAGTGCCTGAACGGCACCTTCGCGATCGACCTGCCCGAACGCGGCGTGGCCGCCGATGCGGCCAAGCTGTTCGGCGTGGCGCCGCGCGCGTGGCTGGACTGGATGCCCGCCGACGCCACCGGGATTTCGCTCGGCTCCGTCGACATCGCGGGTGCCTGGGACCTGTTCTGGCGCGTGTTCGGCGAGCAGGACCCGGCCGAGCACGACGAGGTGCGCACGCGCTACGACGGGTTCACGGGCTCGCTCGGATTCGACTTCGAATCCGACCTCGTGCGCCAGTTCGACGGCCGCTTCGCCTCGTTCACCGCGGCCGTGCCGGCCGATGAGTTGCCGACCTACCTGCTCGAGGAGTTCAAGTCGCTGCTCCCGTCCGACAATCAACAGGGCGTGCTGTGGATGGTCGGATTGAAGGATCCGACGCGCGTGCAGGAACTGCTCGAGCGATTGCTCGAGCAATTCGGCGCGGGCGCCGAGATCACCAACGCAAAGCATGCGGGCGCGTGGATCGAAAGCGTTTCCTTCGAAGGATTCGAATTCCATTGGAGCTTCACCAAGGAGGCGTGGATCGCGTCCTTCTCGCCCAGCCTGATCCGCGGCACGCTCGAACGGATGCAGGACCCGGCGCTGCCCGATGTGCGCAGCCAGACGCGCCTGATGCAGGGCCTGGATGCGACGCCGAACGCTGCCTATGTCTCGGTCGCGGACTCGGCGGCCACCTTGCGAGCGCAGTTCGAGGCCCTGGGCTCGATGGGCAGCTTGCTCGGCATGTTCGGTTCCAACGCCGATCTGGAGCACATGCTCTCGAACGCACCGGCGCCGAAGCCCGAGGCGGCCCCGCGCCATCTGAAGGGCTGGACCTCGGCCACGCTGGAAATCGAGGGCCGGCGCCTGGCGATCCGCACACGATCGCGCTGAGCGCGCGACAGGATCTCAACGCTGCCGTTCGAGCCGCGCGGCCTCGGCCGCCCAGGCCGAAGCCGCGGTCGGGTCCAGCGCTCCCTGCGCGTACATCTGGGCGAGAGCCCGCGCGACGCTCGCGCTCGGTAGGAGCGCCTGCGCGGCGGCCAGGTCCGCTCGCATCGCGACCGGATCGCCGAGTGCCTGCCAGGCCAGCGCGCGATTGCGCAGCGCTCCCTCGGCGTGCGGGTGTCGTCGCAACACCTCGTCCAGCAGGCTGCGCCCCTCCGCTGCGCGCCCGTTGCGCGCGAGCAACAGGCCGAGGTTCACGCGGCTCTCCTCGAGTCCCGGGTCCACCAGCAGCGCGCGCTTGTAGCTGATGCGCGCCGCCTCGATCTCACCCTGTCCCTCGAGCATCCAGGCCCGCACGTGGTGGACCATGCCGAGCTCGCGCGCGGGTCCGCTCGGCTCGGCGCGGGCCAGTTGTCCGGCCCGCTCGCGCGCCGTCGCGTGCGAGCGCGCGAGCTTGGCGTAGGCCAGCAGATCCAGCGCCGCATCCGCCGGCGGCACGCGCGCGCCCGCGAGATTCCAGTCGAATCGTCTCAGTCGCCCGTCGAGCGTCTCCTCGACGCGCAGCGGGCCGGCGGGGCCGAGCTCCGGCAGCCGGCGCCGGATCCAGTGATCGTGGATCGCGACCTTCGCGACGTCGAAGGTGCCGGTCCGACGCATGTGACAGCTGACGCAGTCCTGTGCGCCGCGCTCCTCGCGCGGCGTCGTGCAATCGCCGTCGGAATGACACTGCGCGCAGGCGGCGCGCACGTCGGCCCGCTCGCGCGGATCGCTCAGGCTGCGGTGCGGGTCGTGACAAGTCTCGCAACGCAGGCCCCCCTCGCCGGGGTCTTCGCTCCAGCAGCGCGACAAGACCATGCGCTCGACGTGGCTGACGAAGCCGATTTCCTCGCCGGCCTCGGCCGCCACGTAGACGGCGCGCTTCTCGAGCAGGTCCTCTCCCGGCGGCGGCGGCGCGACCGCGCCCGCGTCGAGCTCGATGCGCGCGTCGCCCTGCAGGTGGCAGCCGGCGCAGACACTGACCGCGTGCAGGCGCGACAGGCCGTGCACGAGCGGATCCGGACCGGTCGCCGCGACACCGGCGAGCTCGGCGCGGCGCCAGGCCGCGTGCTCGTCCGCGCGCGCGTGGCAGCCGACGCAGTCGATGCCGGTCGGTTGCCAGGCCTGCGCCGAACGAGCCAGGTGCAGCGGGTAGGTCGCCGGCGGCAGGCTGGTGGTGTGGCAGGCCAGGCATTCCGGCGTGATCGCCGGCCCCAGGCTCGCGGACGGATCGATGCTCGCCCACGGCGCCAGCGCGGCCCGCGCCACGCCGAGCTCGTCGGTCACACGCTCCAGCGCCGCGAAGTGCCAGTACCCGGGCGCCTCCGCGGAGCTGCCGCGGCGCAACTCCACGTAGGAGCGATCGAGGCGGCCCGCGCCGATCGCGAAGACGAGCCCGCGCTGCACCGCGCTCGCGGGCGCGTCGGCCGGCGTCCACGCGATCTTCGATCGACCGGCCTGTTCGAGCAGTTGCCAGGCGCCGGCGCCGTCGCGCGCCGCGACGGGAGCCAGCTCCCGCAGCTCACCCGCCCGCAGCGGGCCGAGCGCCTGCGCCATGCCGCTGGAACGGTAGGACGCGGCAATGTCCGCGTGACAGTCGGCGCAGGCCGCGCCGATCTGCTGCAGCAGCACACACACGACGAGCAGCATCGCGCGCGAGAGCATACGCGATCGTGCGCGTAAGTCCTGCGTGGGCGCACTGCCGGGCGCGCGCCGCGGCCCGTACACTGCGCGCGCGTGTTCGACATCCGAAGTGGGGAGCGCCGCAGTGCCGGCATCGCGGTGCTGTACTTCGCGCTGGTGATGGCCGGTTGGTTCATGTTGCGGCCGTTGCGCGAGGCGTCCGGCGCCGGAATCTCGAGCGCCGAGCGCGGCGTGCTGTACGCGTGGACCTTCGCGTTCTCGCTGCCGGTCGTGCCGTTGTACTCGTGGTTGGTGTCGCGTTTCGATCGCCGCAGGTTGCTGCTCGGCGTCTACGCGTTCTTCTGCGCGAATCTCGCCGCGTTCTGGTGGTGTGATGCGCAGCACTGGTTCACGGGCACGCTCGAGCGCGTGTTCTACGTCTGGGCGAGCGTCTACAACCTGCTGATCGTCTCGATCTTCTGGAGCGTCGTGGTCGACGTCTTCGACTCGGCGCAGGGCAAGCGCCTGTTCGGACTGATCGCGGCCGGCGGCTCGCTCGGGGCGCTGCTCGGCTCCGAGATCACCAAGCGCTTCCTGGCGGACATCGAGCGCGGTGGAATCTACGCGTTGAGCGGCGCGCTGCTCGCAGCCTGCGCGATCTGCGCGCTGGCCCTGGTGCGCGCCGGGACCAAGGGCAACGCGAAGCAAGCGCACGGCACCGGCGGCTCCTGGTTCGGCGGCTTCACGCTCGTGCTCTCGCGCCCGTACCTGCTCGCGCTGGCGGCGCAAACGCTGTGCATCACGATCGGCAGCACGATCCTCTACAACGAGAAACTGGAGCTGGTCGCCGCGATCCACACGCAGGGAGAGCGCGCGCGCGAGTTCGCCAAGATCGACCAGTGGACGAACCTGGCCACGCTGTTCGGGCAAAGCGTGGTGACGGCCTGGGTGCTGGGGCGATTCGGCCTGCGCAGCGCGCTCGCGATCATGCCGCTGCTGGGCATCTTCGGCTTCGCCGCGCTGGCCTGGCTGCTGGAATCGAGCACGCTGCAGAGCGCGCTGTGGCTCGTGGTCGGATTCGAGGTGCTGCGCAAGGCCGTACACCACATCTTCGAAAAGCCCGCGCGCGAAGTGCTCTTCACCGTCGTCACGCGCGAGGAAAAGTACAAGGCCAAGGAATTCCTCGACGTGTCGGTCTACCGGGGCGGGGACTGCCTCGCGGGCTGGGCCTTCCCCCGGCTCGAGGCGCTCGGGCGCACGATTCCAGCGTGGACGGCGGTTCCGCTGTCCGTGATGGCCGTGCTGATCGCCGGCTACCTGGCCCGCGAACAGCGCCGGCTCACGGAGCCCAAGTCCGGCACGGACCTTGCTCCCCGGGAGTGAACCCCCGCTGCGGCGCGCGCCATTGCCCGCTGCATCGGACACCCCGCGGAGACATGTCCATGCGCACGCCCCCTTCGCCCGTCGCTCGTTGCCTGCCCCTGACCCTGCTCGCCCTGGCCGCTTGCAGCGGCTCCGGGGACGCGGTGATCGTGCTCCCGGGCCAGACCGACTTCTTCGAGCACGAACCGAACGACACGCAGTTCTACGCCAATGCGCTCGGCGTGCTCGCGATCGGCGAAGAGCTTGCGATCCACGGCGACATCGACTGCTTCGGTTGCGATCCGGCGGACGGTTTCAAGTTCTCGACGCTGGGTCCCGTCGCCTTGCAGTTCACGCTCTCGTGCGCCGACGCCTATTCGGACCTCGACCTGTGCGTGTTCGATCCGTCGATTGGCGGCTACTTCCAGTGCTTCGAGAACGGAGGCCCGCTGGAGAGCGGCACGATCCTGCTGGGAGGTCCCGCAACCGAATTGCACCTGGTGGTGAGCCCGTTCAGCGGCGGCGGCCCCTACGTGCTGGCGGTGGACGTGCTGCCCCTGTCGGCCGTGCTCGCCACCCACGAGGCCGAGCCGGTCACTCCCCGCAGCAGCGGAGCGGTCGACTACACCGAGCCGGCGCTCTTCCCGCTGCCCGAGCTGACCTACATCGAGTTCGAGTTGGACGCGCAGGGACTGCCGGTCGCGCAGCGCGTGCTCGAGATCAATCGTCGTTGACCTGGAACTGATCCGGGGTCACGCGCCCGCTCACCGGGCCCGGGATCAGCGGCTGGTTCGCGGCCGTCACGATCAGATCGTCGACGAACCAGCCGGCCAGGTTGTTGACGCTGCCATCGACGGAATCGAAGCGTACGCGCATGGTCACGGCGCCCCAGATCGGGTTGAGCGGCAGCGTGTGCTGGTGCCACACCCCCATGGCGGCGCAAGCATCGAGTCCTCCGCTGGGAGTCGTGCCCGCGCACTGCGCGGACAGCAGGTTGGCGCCGCTGAAGTTGTTGTTCGAGAACTCGACGAAGCGCCGATCGAAGCCGGTGCCGGTCGTCTCCGTCTGGTAGTTGCACCAGAACTTCAGGACCGGGTTCGTCGTGCCGGTCAGATCGATCAGACCGCCGGCGCAGGTCGCACTGCCGGCCACGATGATGCCCGGTCCGCCGTTGTAGTCGGTGCCGTTGTTGAAGTTCAGGCAGGCGGGGCTGGAGACGAAGGCCGCTGCGCCGAGCACGCTTCCCGGAGTCGCATCCACGCTCCACGCGATGCCATTCGGATTGGCTCCACTGAAGGTCCAACCGCTCGCATTCGCGAAGGGGGTCGTGTACAGCGGCGCGGTCACGTCGGCGCCATGCAACTGCGCTCCGTAGATCGTTTGAGCGCTCGTGGACACGTCGACGCGCACGAGCAGGTACTCGTTGAGGTTGCCGACGTGGTCGGTGCAGTTGATGGTCACGCCCACCGTGCCGCTGCCGATCAAGGTTCTCGCGCCGTTGGCGAGCGCGACGCGATACAGTTCGACCGCGACCCCGGTGTCCTCGCCGAACACGGTGAGCGCACCGACGGTCACGCCGACGGGAATCTGCAGCGTGGCGATGAGCTCCTGCTCGGGAGCCCCGACATCGACGCCCCACCCGGACGCTCCGTCGTCCGCGAAGCGCGCGCTTCCCGGGCCGACGGGCCCCTGGGCACCGACCGGGCCTGGATCGCCCTGCGGACCCGCGACGCCGGCGGGCCCCTGCGGACCGGCCGAACCCTCCGGTCCCGCGGGACCGATCGGACCCGCCGGACCAGGTAGGCCCTGATCGCCTTGAGGTCCAACCGCGCCCGCGGCACCCTGCGGGCCGGCGGGACCCTCGGGGCCCACCGGACCGATGGGGC
>Ga0194120_10003477_pt1 | contig 25611 bp, 26 predicted proteins | sample TA2MahCa65mmetaG_FD_148642 | JGI IMG/M metagenome (GOLD analysis project Ga0194120, IMG submission 148642) | Freshwater microbial communities from Lake Tanganyika, Tanzania - TA2015019 Mahale Deep Cast 65m | ecosystem: Environmental > Aquatic > Freshwater > Lake | place: Tanzania: Lake... | reverse complement strand
GCTTCGGTTCGCGAATCAGGGGCGCCACTCGCTCCCAGTCCCGATCCGTGAGGTCCACGCACCTCCCCCTTCGAAAGGGGAGACGAGTCTCGCGTCAGCACCCGCTGCCCGAACTCGCGTTGGCTACGCCGTAGCGCAACATCTATTTTGGGACCGCTTCTAGCTTCTGGGTCGCATCGTCCGGCACGCGTTACGTGAAGGCGAACGGCGAGGTCCACGTCATCGCGCAGTCTCGCGATCTCACCGCCGAGCTCGCCCTCCAGGAACAGCTGCGCGAGGCGCAGAAGATGGATGCGATCGGCCGGCTGGCCGGCGGAGTCGCGCACGACTTCAACAATCTGCTGACCGTGATCGGCGGCTATGCGAGCGTGCTCGAAGGAACCTTGGCGCCCGGTGCGGCCGCGACGGCCGTGCACGAGATCTCGGACGCCGCCGCGCGCGCGGCGGCGCTCACGAACCAGCTCCTGCTGCTCTCGCGGCGGCAGCTCTCGCAGCCGAGCGTCGTAGACCTGAACGCCGCGATCCGGGGCATCGAGCCGATCCTGCGCAGGACGCTGCCAGCGCGGCTCGAGCTCGAGCTCTCGCTCGATCCCGACCTGCCCGCGATCGACATCGACCCGTCCTACGTCGACCAGGTGATGCTGAACCTGACGCTGAACGCGCGCGACGCGATGATGGGGGGCGGAACGCTGCGAATCGAGACCCGCTCCGGTCAGGGGGGCCGCTCTGCGCACCTCGTCGTCTCGGACACGGGCCAGGGCATGGACGAGGCCACGCGAGCGCGCGCGTTCGAGCCGTTCTTCACCACCAAGCCGCTCGGCTCGGGAACCGGGCTCGGGCTCTCCACGACCTACGGCATCGTGCGGCAGTGCGGCGGATCGATCGCGCTCGAGAGCGAGCCCGGACGCGGCACGCGCGTCGAGATCAGCCTGCCGGCCTCGACGTCGCGGCCCGGCGTCGCACCGCGCGCCGCCGCCCCGATCTCCCCGACCACCCGCCGGGAAACCTCGATCCTTCTGGTCGAGGACGACGCGTCGGTGCGCCGGCTGCTCGCGATCATGCTCGAGAGCACGGGCTTCCGGGTCACCGCTGCCGGCGACGCGGCGGAGGCGCTCTCGGTCGTCGCCGCCTCGCAGCGGAGATTCGACCTTCTGATCAGTGACTACGTCATGCCCGGACAGAGCGGCGTGGAGCTCGGCCGGCTGCTTCGCGAGCGATGGCCGGATCTGGGCGTGCTGCTGATGACCGGCTATGCCGAGATCTCCGGCGCGGAGGCCGGAAATCTGCCGCGTGGGGCCGAGATCCTCGGCAAGCCGTTCACGCGCGAGCAGCTGCAGCAAACCGTCGCGCGACTCGTCGCGACAGTCTGAGCGGGCGCATCTGGTAGGATCGCGCGCCTGCCATGACCCATCCGATCGGAATCATCGCCAATCCCCTCTCCGGCCGGGACGTCCGCCGCGTCGCGGCGCGCGCCGACACGTCCACGCCACAGAGCAAGCGCAACCAGGTCGCGCGGATCGTGATCGGCGCGGTCGCGGCCGGCGCGAAGCGCGTGCTGGTCATGAAGGAGCCGTTCCGCGTCTCGATCTCCGCGATCGAGAACCTCGAGATCGACGCGAGCCTCGAGGTGGTGGACGTGGACGCGCGGCTCGACGCGAACGACACCGTGCGCGCGGCCGAGGCGATGCGAAAGGCGGGCTGCGCGGTGCTGGTCGTGCTCGGCGGTGACGGCACCAACCGCGCCATCGCGCGCGTCTGGCCGGACGCGCCGCTCGTGCCGCTGTCGACGGGAACCAACAACGTGTTCCCGCGTCTGGTCGAGCCGACCGTCGCGGGCGCGGCCGCCGGGCTGCTCGCCGCGGGAGTCGTGGCGCTCGACGAGGTCGCGCGGCCGTCGAAGTGCGTGCGCGTGGAGATCGACGGCGAGCGCGACGACATGGCGCTCGTCGACGCGGCGTTCCTGGTGAACGACCACCTCGGGAACCTGATGCCGTTCGAGCCCGAGAAGCTGCGCGCGCTGGTGCTCGCGCGCGCGGAGCCGGCGGGAATCGGCATGTCGCCGATCGGCGGTCTGCTGCGCCCGGTCGGCGCCAGCGAGGAGTCCGGCCTGCTGGTCACTTGCGCGCAGCCCGGCGCGCCGGGCCGCGTGCTGCTCGCGCCCGTCTCGGCGGGGCTGTACCGGCGCGTGAACGTGACCGGATCGCGCGAGCTCGCGCTCGGCGAGCCGGTCGTCCTGCGCGGACCCGGGATCCTCGCGTTCGACGGCGATCGCGAGCGGAAGCTCGGGCCGGGCCAGGAGGCGCGGCTTCGCGTCGAGCGCTCCGGCCCGTTCGTGCTCGACATCGAGCGCGCGCTCCGGCTCGCCGCCGAGCGCGGCGCGTTCCTCGATCGCGAGCGCTGGCACGACGCCTACGACGAGCACTGAGCGCGCGCCGCACCTCGACGATCGCTAGCCCACGCCGATCAGCGCCCAGGGAACTTCGCGGTACAGGTAGACGAGCGCGAAGACGACGACGTACGACGCGCGCGTCCGAAAGCTCTCGGGATCGGTCTGCGCGACGCCGAGCGCGATCAGCAGCCAGCCGAAGCCGCTCACCGGCGCGAAGAGATAGGTGACCGAGCAGAACGCGAGCAGGAGCGGGTCGCGAATTCGCGACAGGCCGCGGCCGGTCGGCCAGAGGAAGACGAGCGCGAGCAGAGCCTCGACGCCGATCGTCCCCCAGGTCGCGAGCCAGGCCGCCGCGCGGAATCGCGCCGGCTCGAGCGGAGGGGGCGCTTCTGCCGACAGGCCGTCGCGGTGGCGGGTCAGGTGCTCGCGCCGTTCGAGCAAGTCCTCGTTGTCGAGACCTCCGACCAGCACCGCGTACGACGCGAGCCGGTGGTCGGTCACGAGCGTCGCGCGGAAGAAGCGACCGTCGAGATAGTCGGGAGAGATCGCCTTCCAGAGCACCGCGAGCGCGAAGACCAGCCCCAGCAGCACGCGCCCGCTCCAGGCGAGCGCAGGTCCAGGGTCGGCTTCGCGCCAGGCGATCGCGAGCGCGAGACACCAGTACGCGAGCAGGTAGGCGTGGTTGTCGGCCAGTGGCCAGGTCGAGACGACGCGGAGCGCGGTGAGCGCCGCGAGCGCGAGCCAGAACCCGGGGCGCCTGGCCAGCGACGGCACGACCAGGCCGAGCACCGCGAGCGCGAGCAGCCCCGGCCGGAGCCAGCCGACCCCAATCGGCCGCAGCGCGAGGTCCGCGAGCGTGAGCCGCCCCGCGAGGCCGACCGGGTCAAGGTCGCGCAAGCGGAACCTCCAGCCGGCGAAGCAGAACTCCGCTCGGGGCGAGCGTGCCGGGATCGACGCGCGTGGTGAAGACCTCGATCCGGATCGCATCGGGTGCCTCGAAGTCAGTCACGGCGTACGGCTCGAGCTCCCGCGCGAACGCCCGCAGGCGCGAGTCGCTCGGCAGCGCCACCGCGGACTGGGCCTGTTCCTGCAGCTCGAAAGGGATCTCGAGCTCGATCCGCAGCGACGGGCTCACCGCGAACGCGTGCAGGTGGCGCGCGAAGCGGCCGTCGACGGTCGAGAACATTCCGAAGCCGCCGCCACACCACGGTGTCAGGTCGGCGCTCGACGCCAGCCAGAGCTGATTCGCGGCGACCGCGAGAAGCAGAGCCGGAGGCAGCCAGCGGAGCGATCGAGCGGTCACGCGTCGGCCGTCGAGCGTCTCAGTAGCCGGGCGGCGCACTCACGATGATGTAGTTCACGTTCGTGCCGTCGATCACCCGGTTGTACCAGGTCGATCCGCACTTGTAGTACTTCACTTCGTTCACGGTGACCTCGGAGAGCGAGCACTGGGTTCCCGCCTGCATCGAGTTGAACGAAGCCGAGCTGAGAGCGGTCCCCAGCGCGAAGCCGGCGAGCGCCGCCTCCCAGTCGTCGTCGTGCTCGTCGTAGTCGACGATCACGACGGGGGGGCCGTAGTAGCCACCGTAATAGCCGCCGTAGTAACCGCCGTAGTAGTAGCCGCCGCCTTCCTCGTAGAAGTCCTGCCAGTCATTGCGCGCATGCTTCGCGTAGTCCTGGCGATCGTCCTGCATGTCCTGTCTGTGCTGCTGCCAGTCCTCGCGGTTTGCTTCGCCGCCGGGTCGGGTCTCTCCCGGGCGCTGGCTCGGCCGCGTGGAGGGCCGCGTTGCGGCGCCGGGCTTCTGACCGCCCCAGGACGAACGCGACGGCGATGACGGGCGCTGTGTGCGGAAGCTTCCACCCGCAGCGGGGCCCGAGCGCGAGATCGAGCGTCCGCCGCCGCCGCGCCCGCCGCCGCCGCGTCGCTGCGCCTCGACCTCCTGGGCCAGAAAGCAGACCGAGAGGCCCACGCAGGCCACCGCCAGGGCTCTTGCGATGCGTCGCTTCGTCATGGCGTGCTCTCCTCTTTCGGCTGCACTTCGCGCCCGCGAACCGACAGCGGCAATTGCTCCGCGCCCTCGGGCGGCGCGAACTCGAATTTGGAGTCCGCCACGTCGGGCGTGAGCGTCCAGCTCCTGAACTGCGCCGAGAAGCGCGGCTGTCCGTCGAGCTGGAGGTAGTGGAGGACCACGCGTTGGACCAGCGGCTGGTCCCCGGCCGCGATCCAGGCCTCGGTATCGACATCGTCGGTGCGCCACGCGACGTGATCGCAGGGGACGCCAGCGAGATCCTCGCGACCGACGACGTAGGCGGAGGCCATGTCCTCCTCGATCCGCGCCAGCGGATCGCTCCGCAGCAGGTCTCCGAGCGGCACGACGATGTTCAGGGCATCGCGCACCAGATCGAGCGTCGCGTCCAGATCGCGGTACTGCGAGAACTTCGCCAGCGCGTAGGCCTTGTCCGCCGGGATCCAGACCGTGAGCCGCTTGCCGTCCAGGTACATCTCTCTGGGCCCGTCGCTGCGGCGAACCTCGTCGATGCGCAGGCGGTCGGGACGCCGCACGGTGTAGCGCCGGAACGAGCCGAACTCGAGCCGCTGCCCGTCCTCCTGCAGCACCTCGTAGGCGAGGTCGAGTTCGAAGCCGAAGCGCGGCTGCGCGGCGAGGAAGCCGCCGAATTTCTTCAGGACCGCGAGCGCATCGGCGTCGATCTCGGCCGTCGGCACCACGGCGGTCGCACGCTTCGCCGCGGCCGGATCCGCGGCGTTCGCGATTCCCACCTGCAATGCCAGAGCCGCAAGGCCAGCGGCGACCCAGCCGCTTCGCTTCGCTCCCGATTTCATTCTCGCTCCTCTCGTCTTGCGCGACTCGCAGTAGCGCGATCGGATTCACCGGGCTGCCGGTCGCCCCGGCGAGCCGCAGCGGGCTCACGGCCAGCATGAACTCGGCGCGGCCGAGCCGCGAGCAGACCTCGGCGAGCGGCTCGAGGTCGCAGTTGTCGAGCAGCCAGAGCCCCATCGCGACGATGCCGATCGCGTGGATCGGGCTGCGGAAGGCCGGGTAGCCGCACGGCTGCACGTCCTGGGCGGTGTCGGCTCCGATCAGCGCGACGTCGCGCTCGCGAAGCCACGGCAGGCACGCGGCGTGCCAGCCGGCGCGGCCCACGTCCTGGACGCGATCGGGACCGCGCGCGCGCTTCTTCCGGCCGTAGCCGGTGCGCAGCAGCAGCGCGTCGCCGCGGCCGACGCGCACGCCCGCGCGCGCTTCGGCGGCTTCGAGGTCCTCGGGGAAGACGCCCTCGCCGGGCTCGAGCCAGTCCACCCCGCGAAGCGCGGCCACGTCGAGCAGCACGCCGCGCGTGACGATTCCCGAGCTCGCGGCGCCTACGTCGTTCCGTGTCGCGCCGTCCGAGCGCGTCACCAGCGAGGCGGGCCTTCCGCCGTACATCCGCCCGTCCCAGAAATAGTGCGCGAGCGAGTCGAGATGCGTGATCGCGTAGCCGTGGAAGACGAAGCCGATCCGCTCCGACGCACCCGCGTAGCGCGGCTCGGCGGGCAGCTCTTCACCCGTGCCGCGCATCGTGCGCTCCGGCGAGCCGAAGACGTGGTCGGCTTCCGGGCGGGGATCGATCGGCCAGGCGCAGGAGACCGCGATGCCCTCGCGGACCAGCCGCGCGGCCTCCGCTCGCTTCGCATCGTCGATCAGATTCAAGCTGCCGCGCTCGTCGCCCGCGCCGAAGCGCTTCCAGTTGGAGAGCTCCTCGAACCAGGCGAAGAGCTCCGCCTCGCTCGGCACTCGCCGGCTCGTCACGATCGCTCCGCCGGCGGACTCGCGCGCTTTGCGCCGCGCAGCACGAGCCGGACGAACGGCTCCGACTCCCCGAGCGAGCGCGCGCCGCGCACGAGTCCGTCGTCCCGATTCTGGCTCTGGTGCGCGCGGAGCGCGTCGAGCTTGCGCGCGAAGCCCGCCGACGCGTCGATCCGAAGCTCCGCCTGCGCGGTGTCGAAGAGCCAGACCTCGCGCGGGTACCACGGCTCGATCCCCGGCTCCGCGAGCTGCTCGGCGTAGAAGTTCGGGCTCGCCGCGCGCGGATAGATCGCGTCGAGCGTGGCCTGACCCGCCGCGCGGTGGTCGGAGTGGCCCGGGTGCGCGCGTCCGCCGTAGTTGCTCCAGAGCATCCGTGGATCGTGGGTCAGAACCAGATCCGGGCGGATCCGGCGCACGGCGAGAGCGAGCTCCGCGCGAAGCGCATCGTCGTTGGCGAGAGCGCCGTCCGGGTGGCCGAGGCTGGCGTGTGATGCGAACCCGATGATGCTCGCCGCCTCGGCCTGCTCGCCGCTGCGCACCTTCACGACCTCCGCGATCCCGCGCCCGCCGAGCGCGCCGTCGGTGCAGACGACCAGGTGCAGCACCGCGCCCGAATCCGCGAGCCGCGCCAGCGTTCCGCCCGCGAAGTACTCCGCGTCGTCGGGGTGTGCGCCGATCGCGAGCACGCGGGCGAAGCCGGCCTCCGAGACTGCGTCGAGAAACGCGCCCGCAGTCACGAGCGACTCAGTCGCGCGGCCGGTTCGCGATCAGCGGCGCGTACGAGTCGAGAATCGAGAGGATCTTCGACTCGTCGCGCGTCGGCAGCGGCAGGATCACGCGCTTCACGCCCTGCTTCGCGAGCTTCTCGAGCTGGCCCGGCGCGGCGGGCGCGGCGAAGAGCGATACGTCGATCTTCGAGAAGTCGCGGCCGCGCCGGTCGCACGCGCCGCGCAGCTGCGCGAGCCGCTCGTCCAGGTCGCAGCTGCCCGCGATCGGCATCCAGCCGTCGGCGTACTCCGCGACCCGCTCGACTGCGTACTTGGAGCTTGCGCCGATCAGGATCGGCGGGTGCGGCGTCTGCACCGGCTTGGGCTCGACCCAGACCGGATCGAAGTCGAAGTGCTCGCCGTGGAACTCCGCGTCCTTCTTCGTCCAGCACTGCTTCATCGCCAGGATCGACTCGCGCGTGACCGCCCAGCGGTCCTCGAACTCGACGCCGTGGTTGCGCAGCTCCTCGGCGTTCCAGCCCGCGCCGACGCCGAAGACGAAGCGCCCGCGCGAGAGCGCGTCGAGCGAGCCGATCCGCTTGGCGAGCGCGATGGGGTGGTGCTCGGGGACGATGCAGATGCCGGTTCCGATCTTGAGCTGCTCCGTCACGGCCGCCGCCTGCGCGAGCGCGACGAACGGCTCGTAGCTCTCCCAGTAGATGCTCGGCAGCTCGCCGCCCGCCGGGTAGGGGGTGCGCCGCGACGCAGGAATGTGTGTGTGCTCCACCATGAAGAGCGACTCGAAGCCGCGCGCCTCGGCCTCGCGCCCGAGGCGGACCGGGTGGATCGAGTAGGTGGTGGGAAAGATCGAGAGGCCGATGTCCATTCCGTGCAGCCTATCACTCCGCTCGCGTGGCCGACCAGAGCTGATAGAGTCGTGCGGTGACGAGCGACCGAGTGCGCTCCTTCGCGACCGTGGGTGCCGCCTACGCGGCGGCGCTCGGAGCTGCAATCGCAACCGGCGCCTTGCTGGGCAGTGACTCGCCCGTGCTCACGGTCTTAGCCGCCGATCTCGTCGCGACGCTGGTGATCTTCGGCGCGAGCCTGTGGCTGGCGAACTCGAGCATGTACGACGCGTACTGGAGCGCGGCTCCGCCGGTGATCGCGCTGTACTGGGCGAGCGCGCCTTCGGGATCGCACGCCGATCCGGCGAGACAGGCGCTCGTTCTCGCGCTCGTCTTCGCCTGGGGGATTCGACTCACCTGGAACTGGGCCCGCGGCTGGCCGGGTCTCCACCACGAGGACTGGCGCTACCGGCAGCTGCGCGAGAACGAGATCGCGCCGTACTGGCTGGTGAGCCTGACGGGCATCCACTACTTCCCGACGTTGCAGGTCTTCCTGGCCTGCCTTCCGCTCTACGCGGCGCTCGCGATCGGCGCGGCTCCGCTCGGGCCGCTCGATGCGGTTGCCGCGCTCGTCACGGCAGGGGCGATCGTGCTCGAAACCACCGCCGACGAGCAGCTGCGCCGTTTCAGCCTCTCGGCGACGGAGGGGCAGATCTGCGAGCGCGGGCTCTGGGCGTGGATGCGCCATCCGAACTACCTGGGTGAGATCCTGTTCTGGTGGGGGCTCTGGCTCTTCGGCGTGGCCGCTGCGCCCGGCTGGTACTGGAGCGCGGTCGGTCCGCTCGCGATCACCGCGATGTTCCTCTGGGTCAGCATCCCCATGCTCGAGCGACGCAATCTCGCGCGCCGGCCGGGCTACGCGGAGGTCATGAAGCGCGTGCCCGTGCTCCTGCCGCGCCGACCGCGGCGGTGATCGAGAGAGAGATCACCGTCCCTGCGAGCGCGAGCCGCATGTCCTTCTGCGCGTCCCACTCGTCGCCCTGCGTGCCGAGGAAGGCGATGCCGAGCTCCGGGTCGACCACGCGCGCGGCCCAGAACTCGACGATCTCGTAGCCGCCCGCGAGGCCGAGCATCACGAGCCCGGCGACGGCGTAGCTCCAGCCGCCGCGCAGGCCCAGCACGCGCACGCCGATCTCGTGCAGCGGGCGGGCGAGTAGCAGGCCGAAGCCGAAGTGGGTGATCCGGTCGAAGTGATTGCGCGAGGTGTCGAACACGTCCTGGAGCCAGAAGCCCAGCGGAGTCTCCGAATAGGTGTAGTGCGCCGCGTAGGTGTGCATGACGAGGAAGACGAAGATCAGCAGATACGACGTGCGCGAGAACGCGAAGCGCCGGTAGGTGAGCGCCAGCGTCGGAACGAACGCGAAGATCAGCAGGTTCTCGAGCAGCCAGTCGCCGCGGTCGAGCGGCGCGATCGCCGCCGCGATCCAGACCACCGCATACGCGAGCAATAGCGCGCGGATCACGGTCGCATCGGATCTGGCTTCGATGTTCGCCTCCCTGCGATCCTGTAGCATGAGGCCTTCCCGACGAACGGGAAAGAGGAGATCCCGAAGATGTCCGTCGCGCGCGCCCTGCTTCTCGGAGTTCTCGTCTCCTGTCTGCCCACGCTCGGGTGTCAGGTGATCTCGGCCAGCGTCTCCTCGCCTTCCGATTCGATCTCCGGAACTGGCCACGCGATCGCCGGAATCTTCAGCGCGATCTCGACTTCGTCGGGCAGCGGCGGCGACGGCGATTCCGCGAAGGAGAGCTACCGGCGCGACCTGCGCCAGTACACCGCGGCGTTCGCGCGCAGCGGCGGAACCTCGGCCGACTTCCTGCGCGGAGTGACGCGGATCGCGGAGAACCACGGCGTCAGTCACTGGGAGGCCGAGCCCGCGACCCCGTTCGCGATCGGACAGGGAATGCGCGAGGCGAGCTTTTCGGAGGCCGAGATGAACGCGTTCTGCTCCGAGCTCGGCGCGGGAACTCCGGCGGCCGAGATCGCGCTTCGAGGCTGGCAGAGCGCCGGCGGCTGACGGCCGTGCGCGCGCTCTTGCTGGGACTCTGCGCGGCGGCCGCGCTCGACGTCTCGGCCGCGGAGCTCGGCATCGTCTACGTGCGCGCGAACGTCGGCGCGGCCAGCGGCGGTCACGCCGCGCTCGTCGCGGGCGAGACCGTCTACCACCTGCAGGCCGACGGAGACGGTCGCTACCGGATCGCGCGCGACGAGTGGGCGCACTTCGTCCACGTGTACGCCGGGCTGCAGAATCGTCCCCTCTCGATCGCCCGCGTGGAAGTGAGCCGCGAGACCCGCGAGCGCGTGCTCGACCGATTCGCTCGGGAATACGTCGAGCAGGAGATAGCCGCCGCCCGGCGGGAGGCGCTCGCGGAAGACGTCGCCTGGCTCGAGGCCCGGGTCGAAGGCCGGCCGGCTCCACCGCTCCGCGCCGCGGGTCTGCTCGATCCGAAGCGATCGGCCGACCCCGACGCGCTGCGACTTCGCGAGATCCTGCGCGAGCCGCTCGAGGCCGCGCTTCGCTCGCAGAGCGAAGCGTCGCCCCACGCGACGGAAAAGAGCCTCGAAGGTCTGCGCGAACGGCTCGCGCTCCGCGAAGCGCTGCTCGCGCTCGAGCACGGCTACGGGCTCGCGCCCGAGGCGATCGCGCGCGTCCCCGAGCGCTTCGACGACCCGCTCTCCGCGCCGGAGCGCGCCAGCCTGGAAGCGCTCGCTTCGCGGCTCGAGCGCGAGAGCGCGGAGCTGCTGCGATCCTCGAGGCCGGATCGGGGCCGGGCGCTGCTCCTCACGCAGGCGCGCTACACCGCCGTGCGTCGGTCGCTGGCGTCGGATCGACTCGTGCTGCTCGACGCGTTCTCGGGCCACGGCGACGATGCCGCAGCCGAGGCGCAGCGCCCCGACGAGCCCCTGCGCGCGCGCCGCGCAGAGTACGCGGGCGAGCTGCTGCGGCGTGGCCGAGCTCTCGTGCTCTCGGGCGGACACAGCGATGAACCCGCCTACAACGCGCTCGAGGCCAGCGCCGGCCTGCTCCAGCGCGCCGAGGCAGGTGCGCCCGACGGCGCGCTACTCGATCTGGAACGGCGCAAGCTACCCTCGCGCGCGCGAAGCGTGGGCGTTCCGGAGTTCGCCGGAGATCCCGGCCCCTCGCTCGCGTCGGCGCGGGCACGCCTGGCCGAGCTCGATCGCGACGCCCGCGAGCGCTGGAGCTACGACCTGATCCGCCGCAACTGCATCACCGAGCTCGCGCGCAAGGCCGACGAGGCGCTGGCGGGCCGAGTTCCCGCCGACGAGGCGCTCGGCTTCATCCCCTTCGTCTTCTTCGCCCGCGTTCGCGAGCGCCTGCCGCTGTCCGGTGTCGCGGAGATCCCCTCACACCGCGCGCGCGAGCTCGCGCGGATCGAGCGCGAATCGCCGGGCGCGCTAACCCGATTCCGCGAATCCACCGCGCTCGGCTCGACGATCTACTCGCCGCGGCGAAGCGACGGCGCGTTCCTGCTCTTCACCGACGACGTGTTCTGGCGCCGGCCGCTCTACGGGATCGCGAACCTGGTCTGGGCCGCGGGCTACGGGGTCTATGGCCTGGCCGCGCTCCCGTTCGATCGCGGCGAGCGCGTCTCGGCCGGCGTCTCCGGCGCGTTCTGGAGCCTGCCCGAGCTCGCGTTCGAGAACGTGAGGAAGGGCTCGTTCGAGTGGATCGAGGTCACGGCCGCACCCTGACTCGCGGCTCCGATGCCATACTGCGTCCTGCGCAGCTGTTGCAGGAGGAGCGATGCCGAAACCGTTCGAGGGCAGGATCGGCCGCACGTTCGAGGACTCGTCGGCGTGGTGGCCGCCGCTTCCGAAATCGCCCGACGGCGCGCCCAACGTCGTGATCGTGGTGCTCGACGACGTCGGCTACGCGCAGCTGGGCTGCTACGGCTCGGACCTCGCGACGCCGAACTTCGATCGCCTGGCCGCGAACGGCCTGCGCTACGCGAACTTCCACACCACCTCGCTCTGCTCGCCCACGCGCGCCTGCCTGATGACGGGCCGCAACCACCACGCCAACGGCATGGGTCGGATCGCCGACTTCCCCAGCGGCTTTCCCGGCTACGACGCGGTGATCCCGAAGGAGAATGGCTTCCTGCCCGAGATCCTGCGCGAGCGGAGCTACGCGACGTACGCGGTCGGAAAGTGGCATCTCGCTCCGACGACCGAGACCACGATGGGGAGCCCCCGCGACAAGTGGCCGCTCGGCCGCGGCTTCGAGCGCTTCTACGGCTTCCTCGGCGGCGAGACCGACCAGTACCACCCGGATCTCGTCCACGACAATCACCAGGTCGAGGCGCCGCGCACGCCCGAGGAGGGCTACCACTTCAGCGAGGACATGATCGATCACTCGATCGCGTTCCTGAAAGACCTGCGCGCGACCTACGAGCGCAAGCCATTCTTCCTCTACGTCGCGCCGGGGGCGTGTCACGCGCCGCACCAGGCGCCGGCCTCGTTCATCGAGCCGTACTGCGGCCGCTTCGACAAAGGCTGGGACCGCTGGCGCGAAGAGGTGTTCGCGCGCCAGCTCGCGAGCGGCCTTCTGCCGAAGGGAACCGAGCTCTCCGAGCGACCCACCTGGGTGCCGTCGTGGGAGTCACTCTCCGGCGACGAGCGGCGGCTCTTCGCGCGCATGATGGAGGTGTACGCCGGCTTCATGACGCACACCGACGCGCAGATCGGGCGGCTGGTCGACTTCATCGAGCAGCTCGGCGAGCTCGACGACACGCTCCTGATCCTGATGAGCGACAACGGCGCGAGCGCCGAGGGCGGGCTGAAGGGCTCCTTCAACGAGGCCTTCTTCTTCAACATGGTGCCCGAGAGCCTCGAGGAGAATCTGCGCCGGATCGACGATCTCGGCACGCCGCGCGCGCACAACCACTACCCGTGGGGCTGGGCCTGGGCGGGAAACACGCCGCTGAAGCGCTTCAAGCGCGACACGCACGAGGGGGGCGTCTGCGATCCGCTGATCGTGCACTGGCCCGCGAAGCTGGGCCGACCTGGCGAGACGCGCCACCCGTACGTGCACGTCGTCGACATCGCGCCGACGATCCTCGAGCTGCTCGGCGTCGAGCCGCCCGCGCAGCTCGCGGGCGTCGCGCAGTCGCCCATGCACGGCACGAGCTTCGCGCACACGCTCGCGGACGCGGGCGCGCCGTCGCGGCACGTCACGCAGTACTACGAGATGATCGGCTCGCGCGCGATCTACCACGACGGCTGGAAGGCGGTCGCCTATCACCCCGCGCGCGCGGCGGTGTACGACGGCACGGACGTGTCCAAGCCGTTCGACGACGATGTCTGGGAGCTCTACCACGTCGCCGAGGACTTCTCGGAGGTGCGCGACCTGGCGGTTGCGCGCCCCGAGAAGCTCGCGGAGCTGCAGGCGCTGTGGTGGAAGGAGGCGGAGCGGAATCAGGTGCTGCCGCTGAACAACCAGCCCGGACGCTTCGGCGATCAGCGCTTCCGCCGCGAGCGCTACGTCTTTCACGCGGGCATCGGCCGGCTTCCCGACAGCGTGGCGCCGAACCTGCGCAATCGCGGCTTCATCATCGAGGCGCACCTGGACGTGCCCGAGCGCAGACCCGTCGAGGGAACTCTGGTCGCGCACGGCGGCAGCGCCGGCGGCTACGCGCTGTACCTGAAGGGGCGCCGACTGCACTTCGTGCACAACCTGCTCGGAATGCAGAGCACGACCGTCTCGGCCAGCGTCGAGCTGCCCGCGGGCCGGGTGATCGCGCGCGCCGTGTTCAAGCCGACCGGAGCGTTCCGCGGCAACCTCGGGCTCTTCTACGACGCGGTGCCCGTCGGCGAGGGAACGCTCGCCCGAACCACGCCCGTGACGTACGGCGCGGGCGGATTCGCCGTCGGCTACCAGCCCGGCCCGCCCGTCACCGACGCGTGTCCCGGCCGCTTCGCCGTGCCCGACGGCCTGGTGCTGCAGGTCGTGATCGAGGCGCAGGGCGCGCCCCACCGCGACCCCGCCGCCGAGGCGCGCGTCGCCAGGGCGAAGCAGTAGGGGCCGTCCGCGAGGCGGGTTCTAGACCCGCGCGGTCGCGCGGATTTCGACCAGCGCGCCGGGGATCGCGAGTTCGGAGACGCCGATCGCGGTCCAGGCCGGGTAGGGCTGCTTGATGAAGTCGGCCTTCACGGCGCTGAACACGGCGAGGTGCTGCATTCCGACGTGGAAGGTGGTGATCTCGACGATGTCGTCGAAGTCCGCGCCGGCCGCCGCGAGCACCTGTCCGAGGTTCTCGAAGGCGATCTTGAACTGCTCCTTCGGATCGGCGGGTACCGTCTTGCCGGGGCCGGCCCAGCCGAGCTGGCCGGAGCAGTACAGCATCTTCCCCACCCGCACCGCCGGCGCGAAGTGGAACTGCTCGTAGTAGAACTCCATGCCCTTGGGGATGATCGTGCGTCGTTTGCTCATGCGCGCAGCATATCACCGCGCGCCGGGCGCGGGCCGGACGATCAGGTCGACGCCGCTCGCGCCCGCGCCGACGGGCAGCGGCTCCGCCGTCTCGAAGAGCGCGCCGCTCGTGGCGACGATCCGCGCCTCGAGCGCGGCGCGCTCGTCGGCCACGGCGTCGGGCAGGTACGAGATCAGGAACGGGATCGGCACCGGCCCCTCGGGCGAGATCAGCGTTCGCGCCAGAAGCCGCTCGCCGCGCAGCAGGCGCACCTCGACGCGCGCGTCCGTCGGAAGCGCGATCCGCTCCAGATACGTGACGACGCCGGAGATGCGATCGACCTGCCCGCGGCGCCAGGTTCCTGCGAGATACTCGGCCGGCTCGGCGACGAGTGAGAGGGCGTCGCGATCGAGCGAGGCGATGCGCAGCCGCACCGGAGTCGGGCGCGGGTCGCGGTCGGTCCGGGTCGAGATCACGAGCTCGCCGCGCGAGACGGCCCAGGCGACCCCGTCCATCGAGAAGATCCCGAGCAGCGCGACGCTGCCGTCCTCGCGCAGATCGAAGCCCTCCAGGCCCGTGGCGCCGTCGCGGATCTCGCGCACCCAGGCTCCGGCGAGGTCGGCCTCGGTCCGCGAGCTCTGGCCCGGGTCGGGCCGGCGGCAGGCGGCGAGCGCCAGCAGCGGGAGCAGCGCGAGCGCGACGACGGTCTTCATCGCGCAGAGCTTATACTCGCGCGGCGAACCAGGAGGAACGAGATGGCGGATCTGCTCTTCGAGAAACGCGGGCACACGGCGTGGATCACGATGAACCGGCCGGAGCGCATGAACGCGATCAGCATGCCGATGCTCGAGGCGCTCGGCGACGCGCTGGTCGAGATCGATCGCGATACCGAGATGCGCGTGATCGTGCTGACCGGCGCCGGTCGCGGCTTCTGCAGCGGGCTCGACATGAAGGACGCGGCGGCGGGACGCGGGATCGGCGGCGCCGGCGTGACGTCTCCGCAGGGCGGGGCGGCGCACATCTCGACGCGCGACATCCCGACCGTGACACTGAATCGCGTCGACGTGCCGATCCTCTGCGCGCTGAACGGCCCGGCCGCCGGTTACGGGCTCGACCTGGCGCTCGGCTGCGACATCCGGCTGATGAGCGACCGCGCGAAGCTCATGCCCGGCTTCGCCAAGCGCGGCATCGTGCCGGAGAGCGGCGGCACCTGGTACCTGCCGCGCCTGGTCGGCTGGGCGCGCGCCTGCGAGATCGCGTTCCTCGCCGACGACATCGGGCCCGAGCGAGCGCTCGAGCTCGGACTCGTGAACAAGGTCGTCCCGCACGACCAGCTCGAGAGCGAGGTGCAGCGCTGGGCCGACAAGATCGCCGCGAACGCGCCGCTCGGCGTGAAGGCGATGAAGCGGCTGTTCCGGCACGGGCTCACCGAGGACTTCGAGTCCCACACGCACCACGTGCTGATGCAGCTCCTGCTGCTGTTCCGCTCGCAGGACTTCCAGGAGGGAATGCGCTCGTTCCTGGAGAAGCGCGAGCCGAAGTTCAGCGGGCACTGAGGCGGCGGTGCGCTCGCTCGGCGGAGCCGCTCTGCTCGCCGCGCTCGCCTTCGGCTGCGCGCCGTCGCCCGAGCAGCCGGCCAGGCGCTTCCAGGCTGCCGGAAATCACGAAGTCGTGCTCGAGCACGCGGGCCGCGAGCGCAGCTTCATCCTGCGCCTGCCGCCGGACTTCGTGTCGCGCGGACCGCTGCCCGTCCTGCTCGCCTTCCACGGCGGCGGAGGCAACGCTTCGGGCTTCCAGAAGTACGCGGGCCTCGACGAGCCGGCCGACCGGCTCGGCTACGCGCTGGTGTACCCCGACGGCACCGGCCGGCTCGGCCGGCGCCTGCTCACCTGGAACGCGGGCGCGTGCTGCGGATCTGCGATGCAGCAGGGCGCCGACGACGTGGGCTTCGCGCTCGCCGTGCTCGCGAACCTCGCAGGTGAGCTCGACCTCGACCGCACGCGCGTCTACGCGACCGGTCACTCGAACGGCGGGATGATGGCGTACCGGCTCGCGGCCGACGCGGCGAGCCGGATCGCCGCGATCGTTCCCGTCGCCGGCGCCGACATGACGCTCGAGTTCGCGCCGTCCGCAGCGGTTCCGGTCCTGCACATCCACAGCGTGGACGATCCGCGCGCGCTGTACGCGGGCGGCCCGGGTCCGCGCTTTCCGTTCACGACCCGGCGCGTGCAGCACCGCGCGGTCGAGGCGGGCCTGGCGCGCTGGCGCGAGCGCGACGGCTGCGCGGGCCCTGGACGGGAGATCGATTCGCGAAGCGCGGGCCCGCACGCTGCGGTGCTCGTCGACTTCGGACCCTGCGCGGACGCAAGCGCCGTCGCCGTCTGGAAGCTCTCCGGCCCCGGGCACGGCTGGCCGGGCAGCGCTTCGGTGCTCCCCGAGCGGATCACGGGGCCGAACACGACCGTGATCTCGGCCGCCGACGAGGTCTTCCGCTTCGTCGCCCGCTTCTCGCGTCCCGACGCGCCCGCGCTCACGTCGCGCTAGACGCCGGCCAGCACCTCGTCGAAGCCCTTGCGCAGGCATGCGACCAGAAGATCCGGGTCCGGGATCGAGGCTGGATCGCTCGAGATGCCCAGGTGCGAGCCATCCGTATAGCTGAACAGGGTGACGTTCAGCGCCGCGCCCGTGAGCGGGCCGAAGCCGAACACCGACTCGAGCCGCGCGCCCGAGAGGTACACGTCGAAGCGCGGTCCGGGCACGTTGCTGGTCACGAAGTCGACGCCCTTCAGCATCGAGCCGAAGAGCGAGGTCGTGACGGAGGCGGGCAGGCGATTCAGAACCCCGGAGACGTCCGCGATCAGACCGAGCGCCGGCTCGGCGCGCTGCTCGGCGACCAGATTGCGGATCGCGCGCATTCGCTCCAGCGGGTCGACGATGCCGATCGGGACCGGAAAGCGCGCCGGCGCGAACTGATTTCCCGCGAGCTTCGCGGTCGCGTCGTCGCGCACGTTGATCGGCATGGTCATGCGCAGGCTCTCGGGGCTCGCGCCGTGCGCCTCGTGGTACAGGCGCAGTCCGCCGGCCACTCCCGCGACGAACGCGTCGTTCAGCTTTCCGTCGACGAGTTTCGCGGCGGCGCGGAGCTTCTCGGTCGAGAGCGCCAGCGTGTCGAGCCGCAGGCTGAGCGAGCGCGCGCGCATGATCGGCGAGAGCGGCTCCGAGACCGGCCGCAGCATGCGGGCGATCGACGCCGCGGACTCGGTCGTCTCGCGCGCGAGCGCTGTGGGGTCGCGCACCAGACCTAGGAGATTCGCGCGCGTCGCGCGAAGCGAGCGCTGCGCGCGCCCGAGCTGCCGCCGCCACTCGTGACCGAGCGCGTCGAGGAAGCGTTCGCCCTGGGTCATGGGCACGGCGTCGGCCAGCGGCGGGAGCGGACCGGGATCGCGTCCGGGCTCGGCCCTGCGTTCGACCATGGCCTCGGTCATTCGAACCAGACCGACGCCGTCCGAGAGCGAGTGGTGCAGCTTCAACACGAGCGCCGCGCGCCCCGCGCTCATGCCCTCGAGCACGTAGAGCTCCCAGAGCGGCCGCGCGCGATCGAAGCCGGCCATGACGACGGGCGAGGCGAAGTCGAGCACGTCGCGTAGCTCGCCCGTGCCGGGCGCGCGCAGCCAGCGCAGGTGGTAGCGCAGGTCGAAGCTCGGATCGGCTTCCCAGCGCGGCGGAGCGATCGACGCGGGATTCGAGACCACGTGCTGGCGCAGGCGCGGGATGGTGCGAGTCGCGCGCTCGATCTTCGCCTCGAGTCGCGCGTGGTCCGGGGCGGATTCGAGCAGCCAGACCACCGCAATCGTGGAGCGGAGCAGGGGGTCCTTCTCGATGTTCCACATCAGCGCGTCGCCGTCGCTCATGCGGCTCTCGAAGCGGATCGCGTCGGCCATGGGGGGGCTCCTCGCGGCTGGGGGAGCCCGAGTCTACCGCGTCGGCGCGATCCGCGAGGCGACCCAGCGGTAGGCGAGCAAGGCGACGAAGAAGACCGCGATCAGGATGACACCGTTTCGCAGCAGGACGCTCGCCAGCGTCTGCGAGAGCGCGCCCTTGGCCGTCTCGAGATCCGCGAGCAGGCCGCGCACTTCCGCGGCCGTGTCGCGGATCGCGACCGCGGCGCGCTCGTACTCGAGCACGTCGAAGGGCCGCGGCGCGGCTTCGCCCGGCTCGCGCGGCGGGCCCGGGGCCTTCAGCTCCGCGACCAGGCCACCCCAGGCGACACCGGCCTGGTTCACCTGCTCCGAGACGCGCTCCAGCGCCCGGACGACGGCATCGGTCTTCTCGGCCGTCGTCCCCGTCTCGACGATCGCGGCGCGGTACGAAGCGAGCAGCGCCGAGAGCGTCTTGCTGCGCAGCTCGAGCTCCTCCGAGATGCCGACGATCGTCTCGCGCATGTCGTCCGGCGCGCGCTCGGCCACGGCGGAGAGCCGTTCCGCGCTCTGCGCCACCGAGTCGAACGAGCGCTGCGAGTGCTCCAGCACGCCGCCCTCTTCCTGCAGATCGTAGGAGAGCAGCTCCATCTGCCAGCGCAATCGCTGCGGCAGCTGATCGACGATCTCGGTGAACTGCGCCGCGGTGGCGTTGAACTCGTGGATCGCCTGCGCCCCCGACTCGACTCCGGCGATCGCGCGAAACGGCGCCATCGGCAGGCCGATGATGTCGTTGAACACGCCGCCGGTCTCGGCCCTGGCCAGCCCCGCCTGCATGCTCTCGCGCAGGAACTCGCCGCGGAGGGGGTGACTCTTCGCCAGCTGCTCGACGTCGCTGCGGAGATCCTCGAGCTTCGCGGGCGGCAGGAACGAGGCGCCGAGCCGGAGCGCGTTCTGCTCGATCTCTCGCGCTGCATCGAGCGCGATCTTCTGCTGTTCGCCGAAGAGTGAGCTGCCCGCGCCGTCCTCGAAATACTGCCGCTGCGCCACCGCCACGGTGAGCGACTCGACGTAGCCGGTGCGCGGGTTCACGTCGCTCGCCGCGAGCTGCGCCGCCGCGGGCATGCGAATCTTCCAGAGCAGCGACAGGCGGCGCAGCTTCGGATCGGTCGTCTGCAGCGCGATCCGATCCGCCGCCTCCGTCACGATCACACCGAAGCCGTTGCTGAACTCGAGCAGCTTCTCGCGGAGCTCCGCCTGCGTCAGCTCCTGGCTGCCGGGGTAGAGCGACTGCACCTGCCGGCCCACGGTGTTCAAGACGGAGCAGGACAGCGTCGAGAGCAGAGCGAGAAGAAGGATCGGCCTGCGCATTCCTCGCTCCGATTCAGGCTTGGAGCTGCCGCACGCCGGATGGCTCGATCATCGCCGGAATCTCCCAGAGTTCGGGCTCCAGCATAACCGCTCGGCCTGCAGACGACAGAACCTGCCCGAAGCTACTCTCCGGACGCCGAGAACGAGGCCCCGGAGGCACTGGCGACGTGAAGCACGCGGGGAGCGAGGCGCTCGACGCGCTCGAAGGTCTGCTCGTGAAGCTGCGCGAGCACGAAGCGCTCTCGGAGCGCAAGCGGGGCACGTTCTACCGCAAGAGCTCTGCGTTCCTGCACTTCCACGAGGACCCCGCGGGCCTCTTCGCCGACGTCAAGATCGACGGCGAGTTCGAGCGCTTGCGCGTCGGCACCGCCCGGGAACGCGCCGCACTGCTCCGCGCGGTCGCGGTCGAGCTCGCGAGGCTCAGCCCCGCAACGCCTCGAGCTGCGCGGAGTCGAGATACTCGTCGAGGCGTGTGATCCGACCGCCGGCCACGGCGCAGACGATGCACGCGGGGACTTCGAGCGGCGCGCCATTCGGGGCGCGGCCGCGCAGGACGTGCTGCTGCACGAAGCCGGTGGGAGTCGCGTGGCGGCGGATCTCCTCGTAGCGCCGGCCGGCGATGTTCTTCACCACCGAGGCCAATACCTGCAGGTTCTGCTCGACGCTCCGCGTGGCCTGGTCGTGGTCGTGCCAGATGCGGGCGTCGGGAAGGTGGATCGCGCACAGGGTCTCGATGTCGCCCTTCGGGATCGCGGCTTGTCTCGCGCGGTTTGTGGCATTCTGAGCGTCGAACAGCCGAGAAGGAGATCCGGGATGCGCGTAGTCGCTCTCGTCGCCGCGATCGCCGTGTTCAGCGCCGACGCGCTCGCTGCCGACCCCTGGTACCCGTCGAAGTACGGCAAGGACGACACGATCGGGGCGGCGAACAACCTCTCGCCCGAGATCGTGGTCGAGGCCGCGAAGCTCGTGAAGACCGGGAAGACCTACTCGCTCGGCGTGACCACCGGCCCCGACACGCCCGCGTACGGCACGCGGAACTTCCAGATCTTCACCGAGGCGAGCATCATCGGAACGCCGCTCGGGACCAACAAAGCGACCGGGAACGACGACTTCCTGGCCACCTGGATGGGCATCGGCAGCCAGCTCGACGGGCTCGGCCACCTCGGCATCGACTACACCTACTACAACGGCCACGAGGAGTCGGAGTTCCTGCGCCCGCACGGGCTGCTGCTGCTCTCGACCGACAAAGTGCCGCCGATCGTGACGCGCGGCGTGTTGCTCGACTTCGTGGCGCTGCAAGGCGCGGATCTCGCGCCCGGAAAGGCGATCAACCGCGCCGAGATCGAGGCCGCGGTGGCAAAGCAGGGCACGCCGATCCGCAAGGGGGACGTAGTCCTGCTCCACACCGGCTGGCTCGCGTCGATGGCCGCGAAGGACAAGAAGGCCTTCCTCGAGAAGGAGCCCGGCCTGGGCAAGGGCGGCGCGGAATACCTGGCGTCGCTGGGCGTGGTCGCGGTCGGCTCGGACGGCTGGGCGGTCGAGGCGATTCCGTTCGAGAACCCGGACGAGGCGTTTCCCGTGCACCAGATCCTTCTGGCGCGAAACGGCATCTACATCCTCGAGAACATGAACGTGGGACCGCTTGCGGCGGACCGGGGCTACGAGTTCCTGTTCGTGCTCGGCCAGCCGAAGTTCGCCGGCGCCGTGCAGGCGATCATCAACCCGATCGCGATTCGCTGACCGGGCGGGAGTTCCATGGAAGAGATCCGCTACGAGGCGCCGACGTCGCTCGCACGCGCGTCCGAGCTGCTGCGCGAGCCGGGCGCGAAACCGCTCGCGGGCGGGACGGACCTGATCGTGCAGATGCGCACGGGTCGCGCGGCGCCGCGGTTGTTCGTCGACGTGAAGCGGATTCCCGAGCTCGCGGGAATCCGCCTCGACGCCGACGGGATCTTCGTCGGCGCGGCGGTCCCCGCGGCCGAGATCGTCGAGCACAGCGAGCTCGCGCGGATCTGGCCGGGCCTGGTCGAGGCGGTCGACCTGATCGGCTCGACGCAGATCCAGGGCCGGGCCACGCTCGGCGGGAACCTCTGCAACGCGTCTCCCGCGGCCGATTCCGTGCCCGCGCTCTGTGCGCTCGGGGCCGTCTGCGTGATCGCCGGGCCGCGCGGTGAGCGGCGCGTTCCGGTCGAGAGCTTCAACACCGCGCCGGGTCGGAACGCGCTCGCGCCCGGGGAGCTCCTGGTGGGCCTGCGGATTCCGCGCCCGGCTCCGCGCGCCTCCGACGCCTATCTGCGCTTCACGCCCCGCACCGAGATGGACATCGCCGTCGTGGGTGCGGCGGTCGCGCTCGGACTCGACGCGAACGGCGTCTGTACACATGCGCGTGTCGCACTCGGCGCGGTGGCTCCGACCGCGATTCTCGTCCCGGAAGCCGCGGCGGCGCTGGTCGGATCGCGCGGCGACGACGGCGCACTGTCGCGTGCAGCGGCGAGCGCGAGCGCGGCCGCGCGCCCGATCGCCGACAAGCGCGGCAGCATCGAGTTCCGGCGCAGGATCTCGGGGGTGCTCGTCCGGCGCGCCGTCGCCACCGCCTTCGAGCGGGCCAGAGCCGTTGGGAGCCCGAAATGAAGATCCACGTCAGCACGCGATTGAACGGAGAGCCGACCGAGTTCCTCTGCACCGCGGAGCGAAGCCTGCTCGAGGTGCTGCGCGACGACCTGCGGCTCACCGGAACCAAGGAGGGCTGCGCGACCGGTGATTGCGGCGCGTGCTCCATTCGGCTCGACGGTCGACTCGTCTGCGCCTGCCTGGTGCTCGCGCCCGAGGCCGAGGGGCGCAGCATCGAGACCATCGAGGGCGTCGCGAAGGGCGACGAGCTCCACGTTCTGCAGCGCAAGTTCCTGGAGCACGCGGCGCTTCAGTGCGGGATCTGCACACCCGGCCTGATCGTGGCCTCGAAGGCGCTGCTCGAGCGCGATCCCGATCCGAGCGAGGAGGAGACGCGCTACTGGCTCGCCGGCAACCTCTGCCGCTGCACCGGCTACGACAAGATCATCCGCGCCGTGCTCGACGCCGCCGCGGAGCTGAGGGGCCAGACGCGATGAGCGAGCAGAATCCTCCGGCTGACCGGAAGTGGAAGTACGTCGGCACGCGCCCGGTCCGGCACGACGGGCTCGACAAGGTGACGGGCCGCGCGCAGTTCGGCGCCGACCACTCGCTACCCGGAATGCTCTGGGGAAAGGTGCTGCGCAGCCCGCACGCGCACGCGCGGATCCGCGGAATCGACGTCTCGGCCGCGCTCGCGCTCGACGGCGTGCACGCGGTGATCACCGGCCGCGACTTCCCCGACGTCGCCTCCGAGGCCGGCGAGGGCGGCGAGGGCGGGGTCGACTACCGCGATCTCGCCATGAACGTGATGGCGCGCCAGAAGGCGCTCTACCACGGGCACGCCGTCGCTGCGGTCGCGGCGACCAGCGCCCGCATCGCCGAGGAGGCGTGCCGGCGCATCGCGGTCGACTACGAGGTGCTGCCCCCCGCGCTCACGCTCGAGGCGGCGCTGGCGAAGGATGCCCCGATCCTGCACGAGGATCTGCGCGCGACCGGCCACGAGCCGCTCCCGATCGGCGCTACGAACGTGGCCTCGCGGCGAGAATCCGGCCGCGGCGACCTGGCCGCGGGCTTCGCCGCCGCCGACGTGGTGGTCGAGCGCGAGTTCCGCACGCCGATGGTCCACCAGGGCTACATCGAACCGCAGGCGGTTCTCGCGCGCACCGGCCAGGACGGGCGCGCGGTGGTCTGGTGCTGCACGCAAGGCTCGTTCACGGTGCGTGCGTTCTGCGCGAAGGTGCTCGGCCTCTCGAACGACATGATCAAGGTGATCCCGACCGAGATCGGCGGCGGCTTCGGCGGAAAGACCACCGTCTACGTCGAGCCGCTGGCCGTGCTGCTCTCGCGAAAGGCGGGCAGGCCGGTGAAGATCGTGATGACGCGCGAAGAGGTCTTCCGCGCCACCGGCCCGACCTCGGGTACACAGATCCGCGTCAAGATGGGCGCGACCCGCGACGGAAAGCTCACCGCGGCCGACGCGACGCTCCACTACGAGGCCGGAGCCTTCAAGGGCTCGCCGGTGGGCGGAGCGATGCTGACGATCTTCGCACCGTACGCGCTGGAGACTTTCCGGGTCGAGGGCTGGGACGTCGTGCTGAACAAGCCGAAGGTCGCGGCCTACCGCGCGCCGGGCGCGCCGATGGCGGCGCTGGTGGTCGAAACCGTCATGGACGAGCTGGCGCAGAAGCTCGGGCTCGACCCGATCGACTTCCGGCTGGCGAACGCCGTCCACGAGGGCGTGCGCGCGACCTACGGGCCGAAGTACCGCGCGATCGGCTTCATCGAGACGCTTCGCGCCGCGAAGAGCCACCCGCACTACAAGGCGCCGCTCGGTCCGAACCAGGGCCGCGGCGTGGCCTGCGGGTTCTGGTTCAACGCGGGAATGTCCTCGTCGGCCACCGTGTCGATCAACGAGGACGGCTCGGCGGTCGTCGTCACCGGCAGCCCGGACATCGGCGGCTCGCGCGCGTCGCTCGCGCTGATGGCGGCCGAAGAGCTCGGGATTCCAGTCGAGAGCGTGCGGCCGGTCGTCGCCGACACCGAGGGGATCGGCTACACGGACGTGACGGGCGGAAGCCGGGTCACGTTCGCGACCGGCACGGCGGTGGTCGAGGCCGCGCGCGACGTCGTGGGGCAGCTCCGCAATCGCGCCGCGCGGATCTGGGAGGTCGAGCCCGAGTCGGTCGCCTGGGAGGACGGCCACGCCGTGCTTCTCGCCGAGCCGCCGGGGGCGCACGCGCCGATGAGCCTGCGCGAGCTCGCAGGCCGCGCTTCGCAGACCGGAGGGCCGCTCGTCGGCAGAGCGGCGCTGGCCGCGCGCGGCGCGGGCCCGGGCTTCGCGACACATCTCTGCGACGTCGAGGTGGATCGCGAGACCGGCGCGGTGAAGCTGCTGCGCTACACCGCGGTTCAGGACGCGGGAAAGGCGATCCACCCGAGTTACGTCGAGGGCCAGTTCCAGGGCGGGGTAGCGCAGGGCGTGGGCTGGGCGCTGAACGAGGAGTACCTCTTCGATCGCGACGGCGCGCTCTCGAACCCGAGCTTCCTCGACTACCGGATCCCCGTCGCGAGCGACCTGCCGATGATCGACACCGTGATCGTCGAGGTCCCCAATCCGACGCACCCCTACGGCGTGCGCGGCGTGGGCGAGGTTCCGATCGTGCCGCCGCTGGCCGCGGTCGCGAACGCCGTGCAGCGCGCGGCGGGAGTCACGCTCGCGGAGCTGCCCATCTCGCCGCCGCGCCTGCTCGAGGCCATCGACCGCGCGGGCTAGCGGCGTGGCGCGCGTGTTCTTCGCCTCCGGCCTGCGCCGCTTCGTGAGAGGCGCCGAGTCGGTCGAGCTCGAGGCGCGCGACGTGCGCGAGCTGCTTTCCGCGCTCGAAGCGCGCTACCCGGGAATCAGCGCCGCGATCGGCGCGGACTGCAGCGTCGCGATCGACGACGAGATCCTCCCGCGCGCAGAAGCGCATCTCGAGCGCCTGCGACCCGACAGCGAGGTCCACTTCCTGGCGCAGATCTCCGGCGGCTAACCCGCGCGCGTCTCGAGCAAGAGAGCCTCGAAAGCGCTCGCGCGCGGGTCCGTGCCGCCGACGATCCGCGCCAGCCACGCCCGCACATAGGCCGCATCGAAGCGATCCCCTCGGGAATGAAGGATCTGCTCGACGTCCGCCCAATCCTTTCGTCGATCGAAGAGCACCTTGAAGACCACCAGATCTTCCGCGGAGAGCACCGAGATCGTCGTCCCGAGGAAGCCGGCATGCCGCGCGCGCTCGCGGCAGGCGTCGTGGAGCGCGTCGTAGGCGAAGAACAGATCGAGTGGAGTGCCGGCCCAGTCGAGCCGGACCTGGCCATCGCGGGCGATGCTCGAGAGCGCCCCCTGCTCGTCGATCGCGACGCCGAGCGGCCGAAGCAGCTCCAGAACGGATGCGGCCTCGCGCTCGTGGACGAAGACGTTCACGTCGATGTCGACCGTGCCGC
>Ga0194120_10003476_pt1 | contig 25612 bp, 23 predicted proteins | sample TA2MahCa65mmetaG_FD_148642 | JGI IMG/M metagenome (GOLD analysis project Ga0194120, IMG submission 148642) | Freshwater microbial communities from Lake Tanganyika, Tanzania - TA2015019 Mahale Deep Cast 65m | ecosystem: Environmental > Aquatic > Freshwater > Lake | place: Tanzania: Lake... | reverse complement strand
GAACGGCTCGGCCGGGTCAGGACGTACCAGGCGGCATCGGCCATGATCTCGGGCTTGCGTGCGCTGTCGCGGCCCTTGGGTCCCGACAACAGGTCGATGGCGGCGGTGGCGATGGTGGTGCGCGGCCACAGCGTGTTGAAGGCCACGCCACGCTCCTTGAACTCGGCCGCCATGCCCATGGCGCACAGCGTCATGCCGAACTTGGCCATGGTGTAGGCGGTGTGGCTGCGGAACCACTTGTCCTTGACGATCTCGCCGAGCGGCGGGGAGATGTTGAGCACGTGCGGGTTCGCGGCCTTGAGCAGATAGGGCAGGCAGGCCTGGCTGCAGACGAAGGTGCCGCGGGTGTTGATGCCGTGCATCAGGTCGTAGCGCTTCATCTGGGTTTCGAGCGTGCCGGTGAGCGAGATCGCGGAGGCGTTGTTGACCAGGATGTCGATGCCGCCGAAGCGCTCGGCGGTGCGGCGCGCGGCGTCCTGGACCTGGGCTTCCTCGCGCACGTCGACCTGCATCGCCAGCGCCTTGCCGCCGGCGGCCTCGATCTCGGCCGCGGCGCTGTGGATGGTGCCGGCCAGCTTGGGGTGCGGCTCGGCCGATTTGGCGGCGATGGCGACGTTGGCGCCGTCGCGCGCCGCCCGCAATGCAATGGCCAGCCCGATTCCGCGCGAGGCGCCGGTGACGAACAGCGTCTTGCCCTTGAGCGAACGGGTCATGGCTCAGCTCCCCTGGAAGCGCGGCGGCCGCTTCTCGACGAAGGCGGTGATGCCCTCGATGAAGTCGGCGCCGCTGGCGCAATCGGCGAAGGCCTCGGCCTCGGCCTGCAACTGGGATTCGTAGTCGCGCCCCAGCGAGGCGTGCAAGAGGCGCTTGATGTGGCCGTAGGCGCGGGTCGGTCCGGCGGCCAGGCGCGCCGCCAGCTTGGCGGTCTCGGCCTCGAGCGCCGCCGCCGCCACCACCTTGTTGACCAGGCCGAGGCGCAGCGCCTCGGCGGCGTCGAAGCGCTCGCCCAGCATGGCGATCTCCATCGCCTTGCGCATGCCCACCAGCCGCGGCAGCGAATATGTGGACGAGCCGTCGGGGCTGACGCCGATATGGCAATAGGCCAGGGTGTAGAAGGAATCCTCGCCGGCGATGGCCAAGTCGCAAGCCATCATCAGCGACATGCCGAAGCCGGCGACGCCGCCGCGCACCGAAGCCAGGATCGGCTTGGGCAGGCGGCGCATCAGCGTCATGGTCGGGTGCAGCTGGTTGATGAAGTGCTCGAACTCGTCGCGGCGCTGGGCGGGCGTCCGCTCGCGGTTGGCGTGCATGTTCTTGACGTCGCCGCCAGCCATGAAGTGATCGCCCTGGCCGCGGACGACGACGCAGCGGCACGACGCGTCGCGCTCGATGTCGCGGAAGGCCTGTTCCATCTGCTGCGTCATCTCGCGCGACAGCGCGTTGCGCACCTCGGGGCGGTTGAGGGTCAGGGTGACGACCGCGCCCTGGCGCGCGATCAAGAGCGGCTGGCTCATCGCTGTCTCCGTCGGTGGAAAGCTAGGCGGCGGCTTCGGACCGGGACGTCGCGCGAAAGCGCAGCACGCCGTCGGCCCCGGTGACGCGTTCGACCTGGCCGCGCGCGATCAGCAGGTTGACGTGCGCCAGCGCCTCGTGCGCCGCCATGAAGCGCGAACGGGCGTTGAGTTCGCGCTTGAACAGCACCGGCAGCACGTCGACCAGCACCCGCGGCTCGGCGCAGGCCGCGGCCAGCGCCTCCAGCCGCGCGTCGTGATGATGCGACAGCGCGTCCAGCCGGCGGTGCAGGCCGAGGAAGGGATCGCCGTGCGAGGGCAGCACCAGGGTCTCGTCCGGCACCACCTTCAGCCGCGGCAGCGAGGCGAGATAGTCGCCGAGCGGATTCATCTCCGGCTCGCTGGGGTAGACGCCGATATGCGGGCTGATCTTGGGCAGCACCTGATCGCCCGAGATCAGCAATCCCAGTTCGGGGCTATGCAGGCAGGCATGTTCGGGCGAATGGCCCTCGCCGACGATCACCCGCCAACGACGGCCGCCGATGGCGATCTCCTCGCCGTCGCGGATGCGGCGGAAGCTCGTCGGGATCGGCGTCACGCCGCGGGCGAAATTGCCGTAGCCCCAGGAGCGGAACTCGGCCAGCGCCGCCTCGTCGAAGCCGAGCCGGCGATAGAACGCCACCGCCGTTTCGGGCGGCTCGGGCAGGGAATCGAGCGACAGCATGCGCGCGAACAGCCATTCGCGCTGGGTGATCCACAGCCGGCAGCCGAAGCGCTCGGTCAGCCAGCCGGCCTGGCCGATATGGTCGGGATGCATGTGGGTGGCGACGATGCGCGTCACCGGCTTGCCGCCGAGATGGCGGGCGAAGATGGTCTCCCAATGCTCCTTGATCGGCTTGTGCTTGAGGCCGGTGTCGACCAGCGTCCAGCCCTCGCCGTCGGCCAGCAGCCAGAGATTGATGGTGTCGAGCCCGGGGATCGGGATCGGCATCCGCACCCACAGCACGCCCGGTTTGACCTCGATCGTGCTGCCGGCCTCGGGCCGGGAACCGATGGGATAGTCGAGAGGCGTGCTCACCGATCGTCCTTTCCGCGGGCCCCGCACCCGAAAGCAAGCGTGCCGCCCATCCGCCCATGCGCGCCACAGGCGAGACGGGCTCCGTCGCTTGCCCATTCGCGCCACGGGCGCGACGGGCTCCGTCGCTTGCCCATGCGCGCCACGGGCGCGACAGGCTCCGTCGCTTGCCCATGCGCGCCACAGGCGCGACGGGCTCCAATCCCCCCGGATTCCCGCCCGCAAGCTAGGTGACGTTTACGTAAGCGTCAATGCGCCGGCATCCGCGAATCGTTACCTTTACCATAAATTATGATATCATCCTTTGCGATGCGCCTGGTCCTGGACACCGGCATTGTCGTCGCCGCGCTGCGCAGCCCGCGCGGCGCCTCGGCTTTGCTGCTGACCCGGGTCCGGCTCGGGCGTCACGGCATGATCCTGACCGTGCCGCTGGCCTTGGAGTACGAAGCCGTGCTGTCTCGCCCTCATCACCTTGAAGCGTGCCGGCTGTCTTTGGACGCCATGCGACAGGTCGTTTCCGGCCTGATCGCCATCGCCGAGCCGACGCCGGTCTGGTTCTCGCTGCGCCCGGCCGCATACGATCCGGGCGACGATCTGGTGATCGAGGCCGCGGTCAATGGACGGGCAGACGCCATCGCCAGTTTTGATCTGCGGCATATCGCCAAGCCCGCGGCGAGGTTCGGGATTCCGACCCTGCACCCGATCGCCATTCTACGAAAGGAACCGTCATGAACGCCTATCTCTTGCGACTGCCGCCGACGCTCAAGTCCGAGGCCGAGCGCCTGGCCCGGGCCGAAGGCACCACGCTGAACCAATTCATCGGTCTGGCGGTGGCCGAGCGGGTTTCGGCGGTGCGTACCGCCGCCTTCTTCCGCGAGCGCGCGAGTCCGCGCGGCATCGAGGCGCTCGATCGCGCCTTGCTGCGCTGGAGCGGCAAGCCGCCCGCGGTCGAGGACCGTTTGTCGCCCGATCTCGAATCCGCCGCCCAGGCCGACCGCAGGGAATTGGCCGGTCGGCGGTCTTCTCTCCCGGCACAAGGCCGCGACAGCGGCGCCCGCGCCAACCGCTTCGGCCGGGAAAACGCGCTGCGCATCGCCACGGCCCTGGGCGCCGAGATGACCGATCCGCGCAGCAACCGCGCCCGGTTCCGCGGCCGCAGGGTGGTCGTAAAAAGCGCCCGGCGCGGCAATACGCAGATCGGCGTCCCTGTCGGAATGCTGGCGTCGCTCGATGCCGTGCTGGCAGCGTTCGAGGAGTCGGACGGCAGCTACCATGTCTATGAATTGCCGGCAGCGGCCTTCCGCGCCGCCATGTCCGCATCGCGCAGCAAAGGGCACGTCAAAAACCCGGTCGGCCTGGTCGGCAGGGCGGTGTTTCGCGATCGGGGCAGGCCGTTGAAGCGGATTCCGGCGCCGGACCGATAGAAAGCGATCATTTCCGCGATCGTCGCTTGCGGGTTCCGTCCGTGCCGCCGCGCTTCGAGGCGACTCGCTTGGCCGCCGCCAGCGCCTCGCGCGCCCACGCCACGAACTCCTCGGGCTGGTCGAACAGCCGTTCGGGCACGCGCCAGAAGGCAAGATCGATCGTGCTGCCCTGCTTGCGGTAGTTGAGCGGCGGATCGGCCGCGGCCTCCTTGAACAAGGCGCGATTGCCGTCATCGACCCGGAAGTAGAGCGTGTTGTCGGTGACCATGCCCAGCATCACGCCGTGGCAGAACACGCCGGTCTTGCCGAACATGCGCCGCAGCACGACATCGCCGATCGGCGCCAGTTGTTCGCGCAGGAATTCGGCAAAATCGTCGCTCGCGACCATCGCCCTCTCCTCGCTTTCGATACCTGCGCGGTCCGCGATCGCTTCCCCTCACCCGCGCTCCTCGGGCGGCTTGTGGTGGCGGAACTGGGCCAGCAGCAAGAGATCGTAGGCCAGCTTGAGGCCGCCGCCGAGGACGAAGGGCAGCGCCACATGCCCGGCCTCGAACAGCGCGCCGGCCAGGGCCGGGCTGGCGGCGGTGGCCAGGCTGCGCGGCACCGCCGTGACCGAGGCGGCGGCGGCGCGCTCGGCCTCGGTCACCACCGCCATGACGTAGGACGAGCGCGTCGGCACGTCCATCTGCGACAGCGCGGCGCGGAACAACAAGAGCGCCAGGACCAGCCACAGATCGGCGACGAACGGCGCCGCCATCAGCGCCAGATTGGCCGGGATGTGGGTGTAGACCATGGTGTTGATCAGGCCGATCCGGCGCGCGATCCAAGCCGCGACCGGAAAGGAAAACGCCGCCAGCACGCCCGACCAGAAGAAGAAGCCGGCCGCGGCCGAGAGCGACAGCTCGAAACGCTCGAACAGCCACAGCGCCAGCAGCGACTGGACGACGAAACCGCCGCCGAAGGAATCGAGGCTGAACAGCGCCGCCAGCTTGAGGACGATGCCGCGCGAGGGGCCCAGCCCGACCGCCGGCCCCGTTGCCGCGGGCGGCGGGCGCCTGGGCAGGCGGGCATAGATCGCGCCGCCGACCAGCGCCAGCGCCGCATAGAAGACGAACATCGCCTTCAGCGCCGCGAGGCGCTCGACGCCGAGCGCGGTCAGCAGATCGGGCGCGGCCGCGGCCAGCGATCCGACCGCGCCGGCCAAGGCACCGGCCAGGCTGTAGCGGGCGAAGGTCCGGGTGCGGTCGGCCGCCTGGGCCTCGCGCGCCAGCACGGCGTGCTCGAGCGGCGTGAACACGCTGGCGCTGCCGCCCGACGGATTGATGGTGCCGGCGAAGGCCACCACCAGCAGCAGCGCGAAATCGTGGACCACGGCGAAGGCGACGCCGGTGGCGATCGCCAGGCACGCCGCCCCCAGCAAAAGCGGGCGATGATCGAAGCGCGATCCCAGCATCCCGACCACGAGCGTCAGCAGCGCCGATCCGAACAGCGACACCGTCGCCAGCACGCCGACCTGGAAAGCATCGCAGCCCAGCGCCAAGAGATAGACCGGCAGCAGCACGGCGGCGAAGCCGTCGCCGAAATCGCGCAAGGCCCGCGCCGCGAACAACAGCGCGGTCGGCGACGACGCCGCCCGCCCCGGCCCGCCTTTTTCCGATGGGTTGGTGTCCGCTTGCATAGCGCCCGATCGCGCCGCGTCGGTCTTGCTTCCGTCCATGCTCCGCCTCCCCGGCCCAATAGGGGCCATCTAGGCTTTGGACGGAACCGCCGTCTGACGGGGAGCCCGCATCCCCGAAAACCAAGCCTAGTAGGACATCCGCCATCCAACAAGATGGGCGTCGGGCGTTCGAGAGGCGGCGTCGCCTCAAGAATCTAAATCACCGCTTGCCGCATTCGATCGAGGTGGATCCGAACATAATCGGCCGACAGCCCGGCGAATCCGAACCGCTCGAACAGCGAGGCGACCATGGGGTGGACGAATTCGGCCAGCCGCTCGGGAATCTCGGCGGCGGGCATTTCCGCCTGCAACACCGCCTCGTCGCTGCGGGCAATCGCGCCCTTGGCGGGCAAATCCGTCTCGGGGTCCGACCACGCCACCAAGCGACGCCCGGCCAAGCCCGAAAAGCGCGCCCGCAACAGCACGGCGACCGGCGCGGCGTCGCTGCGTTGCATCGCCTTGGCCATGGCATGCGCGTGCAGCAGCGCCTCGCCCAGCAGCCTGATCGGCCGCACGCAGTCGAACACCGCGCCGGCCGGAAAAGTCTCCTCGGCGTCCTCGCGGTAGCCCCGCAACAGGAAAAAGCGTCCCTCGGGCGCGGCGCGCCAGAAATCGCAATGTGCCGCGTCGTTGAAGGCGCGTCGGTCGTCGATCTCTTGCGGCGGCAGCCAGCATTCGACCTGACCGTCCACCTCGCGCGGCGCCACCGCCTCGCGCTTCGGTATCCAGAACATCGCCCAACCGGAATGACGGACCGCCGCCCCCCCAAGCAGCTCGATCAGCCGATGCGGCTCGAACGTTTTCAGTTCCCCGCGCAGCATGTAGTCGATGGCGTACCAGCCATGCGGAAACCGCGCCGGCGAATTGGCCGACAAGTCCTTGGTCAGCTCGTGCCAGCGCGCGAACGCGGATTCGACGAAGGCCCGGTGCGCGTCGGCCGGCGGCGTCTCGGACACCAGGCCCACCACCCGCAGGATGTCGAAGGCCTTGCCCAAGGACAGCGAGGATTCGCCGCGTTCGAAGGCGATCATGGTCGGGATGCTGACCCCCGCCAGCGCCGCATGCCGGCGCTGGGTCAGCCGGTCGGCCTTGCGCCGCCGCAAGGCCTCCGCCACCATCGCCTTCCAGTCCAGCGGCGTCATTGGCCGAGGATGCGCAGGCACGCGCCCCCCACGCTTTCGGCGAAGCGATGCCGGAAGCCGTCGGCCGGTTCGGCCGATGGCGGCTGCAATATCTTCGCGGCGCGCTTGGCCTTGCGCGCCAAGGACTCGAATGCCAGGTCGACGGCCTCGCGCCTGATGCCGATGCCAAGCGCGAAATCGGTCAACAGCCTGCGTGTCGCCGCTTCGATCGGCACCGGGGCGCCGTTCATCCGCAAGGCCAAGGTGCGATCGAACTGCCCGCCGTAGATCGTGGTGTTGATCACGTCGTAGGCCGGCGACAGGCGCAATCCATCCTTGGTCTCCAGCAAGGAAAAATTCTTGAGATGCGCATCGCAATTGCCGATCGATGCGAAGGCGATCAGGCGGCGGAACAGGCGATCGAGATCGACCGCCGGCCGAGCCGAATGCTCCGCGATGACCTTGGCCAGGTCCTCGTGTCCGGCGTCGTATTTGCCGCGCAAGTCCAGCCCGCGCGGCCGGCACAGGATTTGCGCGAAATCCTCTTGCCGGTATTTGATCGCGCCGGCGGCGTCGCGATCGAACCGCGTGACGATCAGGGCGCCGGTGTCGAATCCGGCGACGTGACCCAATTTGAATCGGGCCACTTCGGCCTGACCCAGCACCGCCGCGATCCATCGCAAGCTCAAGGCCTCGTTGCGCACCAGATCCGGCACGCTTTCGCTGTTGAACTTGGCGATGAAAGGCGCGGGGCCGCTCGGCCCCGCCGGGCGATAGCTCCGACCCGCCTTCACCACCAGCAGCTTGGGTTGCAGTCCCGATATCGTCCGCCCGGGATTGGCCTGCGCGAGATCCGCCGAGTCCGTGCCGCGCGGCGGTGCCGGGTCCTGGATGCTGACCGCGCCGATGCAATCGCCGCCATAGGCCAGCAAGAATCCGAGGTCGTCGCCCTCGGCCAAGCCCGCGGCGCGCGCCTGGCGTTCGCGCAGCCAGCCCTCGGGCGTCAGGTGCTGGAAAAACGGATGCACACCGTGCGGCCATTCGTGCTCGCGCCGGGCGACCGGCAAACAGCAGGCGATGGCTTGGGTCTGGCCAGGCAAATAGGAAAAACGCGATCCGCCGGCCGCCGTCTCGACCAGAGTTCCGGCGGGACCGTCTTTGAAAAGGACTGTGGCGGTTCGAACGGCCATTTCAGCTGCTGCTCCTGGAGTCCTCCGACAAATTTACGAATTGGAAAACTATGGGCTCTCTCACATTACATATATTTTAGCTAAGCTATGACTTATCAAATCCGGCCACAATAGGAAATTACCATACCAGGCAACCACACCGTATTTTCGTGTTGATATACAATTGTATCTATTTTTACTAAACTATGTTTAGGTCCTTTCCTCATATATACCAGTAAAATAAACTATAAATCCCTTTTTGTCAATAGGAGAGGCAGCGCGATGGCCAGGTCTCTCATCGCTCATACCAGCATCGACCTCACAAACCCGAGTCATTACCCCATATATGTACTGGTTAGATTGAAAGGTTAACAGCACCGAGTCCCAATCCTGTGGCGAAAAGGCATCAACATGCGATTAGGCAGTAATATCAACGGAGTAACTGGTTACGAATTGGCCATTTGCGCGCATTTGCGCGCAAATGGTGACCGATTCCGCGCGGTTCCGCGCCCAGTTGGCTCGGACTTGGCCCCGATCCGCGCTTTTGCGCCGATTTGCGCGCCGCTACAGCGCCTCGGCCGCCAGCGCCATGACCGCATCCTTGCCGGCGGTGATCGGTCCGGTCAGGGCCGCGGCCAAGGGCAGGATCTGCTGGGCGTAGAACCGCGCCGTCGCCTGCTTGGCGGCAAGGAAAGCAGCATCGCCCTCGCCCTTGCCGGCCTGCTTGGCGGCGGCCTCGGCCGCGCGCGCCATCAGCCAGCCGCCGGCGACGATGCCGAACTGCCGGCAATAGGGCGTGGCGCCGGCCAGCGCCGCATCGGCGTCCTTGGGCAAGGTCGCCAGCATCCATTCGGTACTGGCCGAAAGCGCCTTGCAGGCATCGGCCAGGCCCGGCGCCTTGGCCATGTCGCCGATCAAGGCGCGCACCGCGGCGCCGCCGCCGATCGGCAGCTTGCGCGCCACCAGGTCGATCGCCTGGATGCCGTTGGTGCCTTCGTAGATCGGCGCGATGCGCGAATCGCGCAGATGCTGGGCGGCGCCGGTCTCCTCGACGAAGCCCATGCCGCCGTGGATCTGCAGGCCGAGCGAGGTCATCTCGACCCCCAGATCGGTGGCATGCGCCTTGGCCACCGGCGTCAGCAGCTCGACCCATTCCTGGCGGCGGCGGGCCAGGGCCTTGTCGGGATGGCGGTGCGCGAAGTCCATCGATTCCGCGATCTGCAACACCAGAAGCCGCATCGCCTCGGTGTTGGCGCGCATGGTCATCAGCGACCGACGAATGTCGGGATGGGCCACGATCGGCGCGCTGTCGGTCGACTTCATGCCGGCGATGCGGCCCTGCTTGCGCTCGCGGGCGAAAGCCGCGGCCTGCTGGTAGGCGCGTTCGGAGATGGCCACGCCCTGCAGGCCGACCGAGAGGCGGGCATTGTTCATCATCGTGAACATGCAGCGCATGCCCTCGTTCTCGCGGCCGATCAGGGTGCCGATGGCGCCGTCCTGGTCGCCGAAGGACATCACCGCGGTCGGGCTGGCGTGGATGCCCAGCTTGTGTTCCAGCGAGACGCAACGCAGATCGTTGCGCCGGCCGAGGCCGCCGTCCTCCTCGACCAGGAACTTCGGCACCAGGAACAGCGAAATGCCCTTGGTGCCGGGCGGCGAGCCGGGGGTGCGGGCCAGCACCAGATGGACGATGTTCTCGGCCATGTCGTGCTCGCCATAGGTGATGAAGATCTTGGTGCCCTTGATGCGCCAGGTGCCGTCGCCGGCGGGCTCGGCGCGGCTGCGCAGCGCGCCCACGTCCGAGCCGGCATGGGGCTCGGTCAGGTTCATGGTGCCGGTCCATTGGCCCGAGACCATCTTTTCCAGGAACAGCGCCTTCTGGCTGTCCGAACCATGCGCCGCCACCGCCTCGACCGCGCCCTGGGTCAGAAGCGCGCACAGGCTCCACGCCATGTTGGCCGAGGTCCACATCTCCTGCACCGCCATCGCCACCAGCCAGGGCAGGCCCTGGCCGCCATAGGCCGGATCGAAGGCGACGCCGTTCCAGCCGCCCTCGACGAACTGGCGATAGGCTTCCTTGAAGCCGGGCGGGGTGCGGACCACGCCGTTGTCGAGCTTGCTGCCGATCCGGTCGCCCGGGCCGTTCAGCGGCGCGATCGCCTCGCCCGCCAGCCGCGCCGCCTCCTCCAGCGCCGCGTCGATCACGTCGGGCGTGGCGTGCTCGAACTCCTTGAGGCCAGCCAGGGTCTTGAGATCGAACACCTGGCCAAGCGCGAAGCGCAGATCGGCAAGCGGCGCGGCATAGGCGGACATGGCGGTTCTCCCCTCGGGCGGCGGCGCGGGATGCGTTCGGACCCCCAATATGCTATGCGATCCGGGACGATGACAACGTTCACGCCGTACAAGCCCTATGGGCCAATGCCGCCCCGGCCGGGCGGCCCGGCGCCGGGCCAGCAGCCACCCGCTCAGCCCCAGCTTCCGCCGGCGGCGGCGCTGGCCAACAAGCGCTACGCCCCGCCGGGCGCGACCCCGGCCGGACCCGAGCCCGAGATCGGCCATGCGCTCAAGCCCTATTCCACCGTCATCACCCGCGAGCGCCGCGACAAATGCCTGGGCGCGGCCGAGATCGATCCCAGGCTGTTCGGCGATCTGGTCGAACCCGCGCTGATCGCCAACGAAGCCTTTCGCGCCATCAAGGGCACGGGCTTTTCGATCGACGGCTATCTGCACGCCGAATCGCGCTTCGTCATGACCGAGGCGCTGCCGGTCGACAACGTGCTGGCGCTGAAGGGGCGCATCGCGGCCAAGACCGCGACATCGCGCGGGCCGCGCGTCGTCTACGCCTTCGATCTGCTGAAGGGCAACGGCGGCGCGCTCGGCAGCCTGACGGTCGATGTCGTGATCTCCGGCGGCCAGGCCCCGCCGCGCGATCCGGGCGCCGCGGCCGGCGCGCCCGCGGCCGACGCCACCGCCGGCTATCGCCAGGTCGGCTCGAAGCAGGTAACGCCCAACCGGGTCGACAACTATTCGCGCTATGTCGGCAACCAGATCCACTTCGATCCCCTGTTCGCCTCGCGCCACGGCTACAAGGAGCCGCTGGCGCAGGGCCTGATGCAGCTGAGTTGGATGATGGCGGCGCTGGCGGCGGGCGCCAAGCCGCCGGCGGCGTTCGACCTGACGATCCGCTTTCCGCGCCCGCTGTTTTGGAGCGAAGCGGCGACGATCTGGCGCGCCGGCGGCGGCACGGCGCTCCGCTGCCTCAATCCCGCGCGCAAGGTCACGGCCGATGCGGTCTTCGCCGACTACCGGACCTGACGCCGAGACCATTGCCCGCGCCGCCCGCACGCTGCGCGGCGGCGGGCTGGTGGCGTTCCCGACCGAGACCGTCTACGGCCTCGGCGCGCGGGCCGACGCGACGACGGCGATCGCCCGGCTTTACGCCGTCAAGGGAAGGCCGGCCGCGAACCCGCTGATCGTCCACGTCGCCTCGGTCGATGCCGCCTTGCGGCTGGCGCCGTTCGAGGCGCGGGCGCGCGATCTGGCGGCGGCGTTCTGGCCCGGACCGCTGACGCTGGTGCTGCCCCGCTTCCCGGCATCCGAAGTAGTGCCGACGGTTTCGGCCGGCTTGCCGTCGCTGGCGGTGCGGGTGCCGAGCCATCCGGTGGCGCTGGCGCTGCTGACCAAGGTCGATCTGCCGATCGCGGCACCCTCGGCCAACCGCTCGGGCCGGGTCAGCCCGACCCGCGCCGAGCACGTCAAGGCGCAGCTGGGCGAGCGGGTCGATGCGATCCTCGATGCCGGCGCCAGCGCGATCGGTCTCGAATCGACCGTGGTCTCGCTGCTCGGCGCCGATGCCGCCATTCTGCGCGAGGGCGCGATCGAGCGCGCGGCGATCGAGCGCGTGATCGGCCCGTTGCGCGCGGCCGCGCCCGGCCCCGCGCACGCCCCCGGCATGGGCCAGAGCCATTACGCGCCGACCCGCAAGCTGCGGCTCAATGCCGAGGCGCCGCGGCCGGGCGAGGCTTTCCTCGGCTTCGGACCGGGCGCGCCGAACGAGGCGCTGAACCTCAGCCCGAGCGGCGATCTGGCCGAGGCCGCGGCCAATCTCTATGCCAGCCTGATCGCGCTCGATCGGCCCGAATACGAGGCCATCGCCGTCATGCCGATCCCGGAGCATGGGCTCGGCGTCGCCATCAACGACCGGCTGCGGCGGGCGGCGGCGCCGCGCGGGGACGGCGCATGACCCTCGCCCCGCCGCCGCGGCCCAAGCCGCTCGATCCCGGATTGATCGACCGCTTCAAGGCGCTGCTCGGCGCCAAGGGCTGGACGCAGGCCGCGGCCGATCTGGCGCCGCATCTCAAGGAGTGGCGCGATCTCTATCGCGGCGAGACGCCGTTGATGCTGAAGCCGGCCTCGACCGCCGAGGTGGCGGCGATCCTGAAGCTCTGCCACGAGACCGCGACGCCGGTGGTGCCCCAGGGCGGCAACACCGGCATGTGCGGCGGCGCCATTCCCTTCGGCCAGGTGTTGCTGTGGCTTGGGCGGATGAACCGCATCCGCGCGCTCGATCCGCTCAACGACACGCTGGTGGCCGAGGCCGGCGTCGTCCTCGCCCAAGTGCAGGAGGCGGCCGATCGCGCCGACCGGCTGTTCCCGCTCTCCTTCGGCGGCGAGGGCTCGGCCATGATCGGCGGCAATCTCTCGACCAATGCCGGCGGCAGCGGCGTGCTGCGCTACGGCAATGCCCGCGACCTGGTGCTGGGGATCGAGGCGGTGCTGCCCGACGGCACGGTGTGGGACGGGCTGCGGGCCTTGCGCAAGGACAACACCGGCTACGACCTCAAGCATCTGTTCATCGGCGCCGAGGGCACGCTGGGCGTGATCACGGCGGCGGTGCTGAAGCTTTATCCCAAGCCGCGCGACGTGCAGACCGCCTTTGCCGCGGTGCGCGATCCGGCGGCGGCGGTCGAGTTGCTGGCGCGGCTGCAGGGCCTGAGCGGCGGCGCGGTGACCGGGTTCGAGATCGTGCCGCGGCTCGGCATCGACATGCTGCTGCGGCACATCCCCGGCACGCGCGATCCGCTGCCGGCGCCGCATGCCTGGTATCTGCTGATCGAACTCAGTTCCGGCCGCGCCAGCGGAGCCTTGCGCGAGACGCTCGAAACCGGGCTGGCCGAGGCGCAATCGGCCGGCCTGATCGCGGATGCCTCGCTGGCCCAGAACCAGGCCCAGGCCGATGGCTTCTGGCGGTTGCGCGATGCCTTGTCCGAGGCCCAGAACAAGGAAGGCGCCCGCGCCGCGCACGACGTCTCGGTGCCGCGCTCGGCGATCCCCGAGTTCATCGATCGCGCCGTCGCCGCCTGCGCGCGCGCGGCACCCGGCGTGCGCTGCCTGCCCTTCGGCCATATCGGCGACGGCAACATCCATTTCAACGTCAGCCAGCCGGCGGGCGGCGATCGCGCCGCCTTCTTGGCCCGCTTCGAGGCCATCAACCACGCCGTCTACGACGTCGCCCACGCGCTCGGCGGCTCGATCTCGGCCGAACACGGCCTCGGCCGGATGAAGGTCGAGGAGATCCTGCGCTACAAGGACCCGGTCGAGATGGCGGTGATGCGCCGGATCAAGGCGCTGTTCGACCCCAAGGGCATCATGAACCCGGGCAAGGTGCTAGAGGTCTAAGGCGAGGGCACCGGCGTCACGCGCGCGCCGGCGGCGGTCAGGGGAAGTGCTTCGGCGGCCGCCTTCTCCAAGGGTTCGAGCCGCAACAGCGCGATGGCGCAACGGCCGGCGCCGCTGCGCACCTCGCCCACCTCCTCGCCCGCCAGCAGGATCGGAGTGCCGGGCGGCGGCGGCGCGGCGTCGAGATCGACCCGCATCAGCCGCTTGCGCAAGCTGGCGCGATGCTTGGTGCGGGCGGTGTTCTCCTGGCCGACATAGCAGCCCTTGTCGAACGCCACGCCGTGCAGCGCCTCGAAATTGCATTCCAGCAGGAAGGCCTTGTCGACCGCGATGTCGCGGCTGCCGTCGGGGATGCCGAGACCGAGCCGCAGCGCCTCGTAATCGCCGCCCTCGGCCAGACCCAACCCGACCAGCGCCGCGGCGGCGCCGGCGCGCGGCAGATAGACCCGAACGCCCAGGCGCGCATCGCGCGGATCGACCAGCGCCACGCCGCCGGCAAGCGCCCGCGCCTGCCCGACCTCGCCGCCGAGACCCAGCTTGGCCGCGGCGTCGGAACCCATCACCGCCGCCACTGCCCAGTCGGCGCCGGTGTCCTTCAGCGTCACCTTGGTGCGCAACCGATAGAGCGTCAGGCGCTTGAGCAGATCGGCGGCGCGCGCCGCTTCGCAATCCACCAGCCAAGTACCGTCGGGTGCCTCGGCCAGGATCATGTCGTGCAGGAACTTGCCATGCGCGCTCAGCAGCGCGGCATAGATGCCGCGATCGGGGCCGATCGCATGCGTGTCGTTGGTGATCAGGCCTTGCAGCCAATCGCGGCGCTCTTCGCCGCCGATCGCCAGCACGCCGCGCCCGTCCAGTAACCGGAATTCCGCCATGGTCTTGATCCCACCCGCCGATGCCACAGGTAGGCATGGTCTTGCGCCTTGGCAAGGCCCAGGCCGCGGCCTATACCCGCGCCATGACCCCGACGCCGCGCCTGAGCGCCCTGGTGGTGGCGCATGACGAGGCCGCGAACCTGGCCGCGCTGCTGCCGCTCTTGTCGCCGGCCGACGAGGTGGTGGTGGTGCTGGACCGCTGCAGCGACGATTCGCGCGGCGTGGCCGAACGCCATGGCGCGCGCCTCGTCGAAGGCGCCTGGCCGATCGAAGGCGAGCGCCGCAATCTCGGCATCGCCACCTGCGGCGGCGACTGGATCCTCGAGGTCGATGCCGACGAGCGCCCGCCGGCGGCACTGTTCGAGGAAATCCGTCGCACCATCGCGACCGCCGCGCCGGGCTATTTCCTGGTGCCGTTCGACAACTACATCGGCGAGCGGCTGGTGCGTCACGGCTGGGGCGCCAATTGGGGCGTCTCGGCCGCGCCGCGCCTGTTCTCGAAGGACGCCAAAAGCTGGGGCAATCAGCGCATCCATCCCAAGGTCACGCTGCAAGGCCCCAAGCGTTTCCTGCAAACGCCCATGGTCCATCTGGTCGATCGCGACATTTCGGACATGCTCAAGCGGCTGGATCGCTACTCCACGGCGCGGGCGCGCGATCTGCGCGCAAGCGGCGAGATCGGCGATTTCCGGAACAATTTCCGCCGTCTGTTTTCGCGCTTCCTCAAATGTTATGTCGGCCGCAAGGGCTATCGCGAAGGCGCCTACGGCTTCCTGATCGCGCTGCTGGCCGGGCTTTATCCCATGCTGTCCTATCTCAAGGCGCGGTACGAACGCGAATGAAGCGCCGGCTTTTGCAGGCCATGGCGGGCGCGCGGACCGGCGGCGCCGAAGCCTTTTTCGAGCGCCTGGTGGCGGGCATGGCGCGCGCCGGCGTGATGCAGCAGGTGGCGATACGCCGCGATGCCGAACGCGCCGGACGCCTGCGCCAGGCGGCAATCGAACCGATCGAACTGCCTTTCGGCGGCTGGTTCGATTTCGTCACCCGTCGCCGCCTGCGCGCGTTGATCGCCGAGTTCCGGCCCGAGGTGGTGCTGAGCTGGATGAACCGCGCCACCGAGTTCGTGCCCGAGGGCGATTTCGTCCATGTCGCGCGGCTGGGCGGCTATTACGACCTCAAATATTATCGCCGCTGTCACCATCTGATTGCCAATACCCACGGCATCCGCGCCTATCTGATCGACGGCGGCTGGCCGGCTGCGCGCACTCACTATTTGCCCAATTTCGTCGACGCGGCGCCGGCGCCCGCGGTGCCGCGCGCCGATCTGGCCACGCCCGAGGACGCGCCGCTGGCGCTGGCGCTGGGGCGGCTGCACGTCAACAAGGGCTTCGATGTCCTGCTGCGGGCGATGACGGAACTGCCGACCTTGCACCTGTGGCTGGCCGGCGACGGGCCGCTGGAAGGCGAACTCAAGGACCTCGCGCGCCAGCTCGGCATCGCCTCGCGGGTGAGGTTTCTGGGTTGGCGACGCGATACCGCGGCGCTGTTGGCGAGCTGCGATTTCCTGGTCTGCCCCTCGCGCCACGAGCCGCTGGGCAATGTCGTGATCGAGGCCTGGGCGCATGGCCGCGCCGTGGTGGCTGCGGCCAGCGAGGGGCCGAGCGAACTGATCGGCCACCGCGATACCGGGTTGTTGGCGGCAGTCGACGATGTCACGGCGCTGGCGACCGCGATGCGCGAAATTTGGGAGGACCGGCCGTTGCGCACGCGGCTGGCCGAGGCCGGCCGCTCGGTCTATGCGCGCGAATTCACCGAGGCGGCGGTGGTCGCGCGCTATGGCGAACTGCTCGACCGGGTGACGCGCTGATGTGCGGCATCGCCGGCTTGTCCCTGACCGAGCCCACCTCGCCCGCCGCCGCCACGCTCGATCGGCTGGCGGCGGCCTTGGCCCATCGCGGCCCCGACGGCCAGGGCCGTCACACCGCGCCGGGCATCGGTTTGGTGCAGACCCGCCTGGCCATCATCGACCTGGTCACCGGCGATCAGCCGATCCGCGATCCCGCCGGGCCGGTGCTGGCCGCCAATGGCGAGATCTACAATTACCTCGAACTGCGCGCGGGCCTACCCGACCAGACTTGGCGTACCAAATCGGATTGCGAGCCGCCGCTAGCGCTCTATCGCCGCGACGGCCTCGCCTTCGCCGAATCCTTGCGCGGCATGTACGCCATAGCCATCCACGATCCGGCGCGCGACCGGCTGGTGCTGGCGCGCGATCCCTTCGGCATCAAGCCGCTCTACGTCGCCACCACCGCGGGCGGCCTCGCTTTCGCCTCGGAACCGCAGGCGCTGATCGCGGCCGGGCTGGTGTCGCCCAAACTCGAAGCCGCGTCGCGCGATGCGCTGTTGCAACTTCAATTCGTGCCCGGCAGCGCCACACTGCTGGCGGGCGTAACCCGTGTCCTGCCGGGCGAGTCTCTGGCGATCGAGCGCGGCCGGATCGTCGAGCGCCGCCATCGCCCGGCCTTGCCCGAAGGCGGCCCGATCCGCATCGCCGCCGAGGCCACCATCGGCCAGCTTGACGCGGTCCTGGCCGAGAGCGTCGAACTGCATCAGCGTTCGGACGTGCCCTATGGCCTGTTCCTGTCGGGCGGAATCGACAGCGCTGCGATCCTGGCGCTGATGAGCCGCGGCGGCAGGCGCGTCCGCGCCTTCACCGCGGCGTTCCCCGACAGCGCCGCGCGCGACGAGCGCGCGCTGGCGCGAACCCTGGCCAAGCGTACCGGCGCCGAGCATGTCGAGGTCGAGGTCACGGCGCGGGATTTCTGGGCCGATTTGCCCCGCATCGCCGCCGCCATGGACGATCCCGGCGCCGACTATGCCACGATCCCGACCTGGAAGCTGGCGCGCGAGGCGGCGCGCGGCCTCAAGGTCGTGCTGTCGGGCGAAGGCGGCGACGAGATCTTCGCCGGCTACGGACGCTATCGCACGGCGCGGCGCCCGCTGCTGCTGGGTGGCCGCAAGATGCGCGCCAGCGGAAGCTTCGACGGGCTGGACGTGTTGCGCAGCCCGCCGCGGCGCTGGCGCGAGGAGCTAGGGCGGATCGAGGAGCACGAGGCGCGCGGCGGCCGCTCGCGGCTGCAGGCGGCGCAAGCCACCGACATCGCCGGCTGGCTGCCGGCCGATCTGCTGACCAAGCTCGATCGCTGCCTGATGGCGCATGGGCTGGAAGGCCGCACGCCTTTCCTCGATCCGGTGGTGGCGGGTTACGCCTTCCGCCTGCCCGATGCCGTCAAGGTGCGCGGGCGGCTGGGCAAGTGGCTGCTGCGCGAATGGCTCAACCGCAACCTGCCCGAGGCCGAGCCGTTTTCGAAAAAGCGCGGCTTCACCGTGCCGGTGGGCGAATGGATCGGGCGCGAACCGCGGCTCGGCCCGCTGCTTGCCCGCCAGCCCGGCATCGCCGAGATCGCGCATCCCGAGCGCGTCGTGGCGTTGACCCGGGCGACCGCCGACAAGCGCGCCGGTTTCGCCGCCTGGACATTGTTGTTCTATGCCTTGTGGCACAGGCGGCATATCCTAGGGCTCGCCCCCGAGGGTGACGTGCTGTCCTGCCTGGAGGCGACGCCGGCATGATCGAGGCCTATGACCTGGTGATCCGCGGCGGCCGGCTGTTGGTCGACGGCCGGTTGGTCGAGGCCGATGTCGCCGCGCTGGACGGCAAGATCGCCGCCATCGGCGAGGTGCCGCGGCGCTATGCCGAACAGGGCATCGATGCCAAGGGGCTGACGGTTCTGCCGGGCTGCATCGACACCCAGGTGCATTTCCGCGAGCCCGGGCTGGAACACAAGGACGATCTCGAAAGCGGCACCCGCGCCGCCGTGCTGGGCGGCATCACCGCCGTGTTCGAGATGCCCAACACCAAGCCGACCACGGCCGATGCCGCGGCGCTGGAAGACAAGCTGCGCCGCGCCCGTGGCCGGACCTGGTGCGATCATGCTTTCTACGCCGGCGCTACCGCCGACAATGCCGAAAAGCTGGGCGAGCTCGAACGCCTGCCCGGCTGCTGCGGGGTCAAGATCTTCATGGGCGCCTCGACCGGCGATCTGCTGGTGCCCGACGACGCCACGCTGGCGCGGGTGCTGGCCTCGGGCCGGCGGCGCGTCGCGGTCCATGCCGAGGACGAGTTCCGCATGCGCGAGCGCCGTCATATCGCCGAACAGGGCGGCCATCCGCGCTTCCATCCCGAATGGCGCGATGCCGAATCGGCGCGGCTGGCGACCGAGCGCATCCTGCGCCTGGCGCGCGCCGCCAAGCGGCCGGTGCATGTGCTGCACGTCACCACCGCCGACGAAGTGCCGATGCTGCGCGCAGCCAAGGACATCGCCTCGATGGAAGTCACGCCGCAGCATCTGACGCTGGAAGCGCCCGATTGCTACGAACGCATCGGCACCCTCGCCCAGATGAACCCGCCGATTCGCGAGGCGCGGCATCGCGCCGGGCTGTGGCAGGCGGTGGCCGACGGCACCGCCGACATCATCGGCTCGGACCACGCCCCGCACACCCGCGAAGAGAAGGCCAAACCCTATCCGCAGACGCCGTCGGGCATGCCGGGGGTGCAGACCTTGCTGCCGGTGATGCTGGACCATGTCGCCGCCGGGCGGTTGAGCCTCGCGCGCCTGGTCGAGATGGTGACCGCCAACCCGGTGCGGCTGTTCGGCCTCAAGCACAAGGGCCGCATCGCCCAAGGAATGGATGCCGACTTCACCCTGGTCGATCTGGCCGCCAAGCGCACGCTGCGCCATGCCGACATGGCGACCAAGAGCGGCTGGACGCCGTTCGACGGCATGACCGTGACCGGATTCCCGGTCATGACCGTGGTCCGCGGCCAAGTCGTGATGCGCGAAGGCGAACTGATCGGCCCGCCCATCGGCCGGCCGCTGGAGTTCGATTTGGGTTAGGCGATCGGGCTCCTCGTCCTGAAACTCATTTGTTTTGGATTGCGGTCTTGATCCCGCTCAACTGATTCACGACTTCGCGCAGCAATCCGGTCAGATTGTTGTCGATTGATCGCAGTTGCGCGACGACATCTCCTAAATTGGAGTTCATTTGCAGATAGGTGCCGGTCGCATCTTCAGTGACGGTCTTCAAGTTCTCTACCGCCAGCGCGATCCGCTCCAGTGCTTTGTCTCTCCTGTCGTCGGACATGACCCCAGCCCTCCATGAAATTCGCAGCGGCAATTTGGTTGTATTATATTTTGTTTATTCTATCAACAAGTTTCGCGGCATTCAGTGATAGCTGTCGGCGCGGGCGATGGCGTCTTTGAGGACGGCAAGGCTGAAATCGGACCGCCGGCAGGCTTCGAGGATGGTGGCCTCGCGCCGGGTCAGCTTTTCGGCCGCGGCCAGAACGGCCGCGATCTGGTCCTTGGGGATGGTCACCGCGCCGTGCCGGTCGGCATGGACCAGGTCGCCGTCGCGCACCACCATGCCGCCGACCACGATCTCCTCGCCGAAGCCGTGGATTTCGACATAGGCATGCGAGGGCACCACGGCGCGGGCCAACGCCTGGAAGCCCGGCGCCAGTTGCGGGATGTCGCGCACGCCGCCGTCGGTGACGGTGCCGAGGCAGCCCAGCGCGCGGTGGATGTTGCTGTTGACCTCGCCCCAGAAGGCGCCGAAGCCGGCGCGCGCGCCATCCAGGTCCTGGATGACCGAAATCTTCGGCCGCGGCCCGCGATCGACATATTCGAAATAGCGCATGCGCCGCGCCTTGCGCTCGGCCGGCGCGCCCAGGCCCGGCTCGGTCGAGCGGATGGTGGCGGTCTTGGCGAAACCGACCATCGGCGGAAGGTCGGGTCGCGCGCAGACCAAGGGCAGTTGGGTGAAGCCCCGCCAGCGATGCTGTTCGGCCACGACCTCGAGCGCGTTGCAGATCGTCGGCGTGTCGAGCTTGCCCAATTCCTGCAGCATGGTCTCGGTGATTGCCGGCTCGGTCATCGCCCTATCCTCCAATTTTCGCAGCGCACCCGCGATATATAGCGCGGAATCGGTTCCCAGCCGCAGCGTCTTGTGGTAATTGTTGCAGTTGCGAAGACTTCACCCTGGCAGTCGAGGTCCGATGCTTTATAGCCTGCACGAGTTCCAGCACGCCGCCTTCTCCCCGGTCCGCGCCGCGCTCGAAATCCAGCACAGCACGCTGACCAACCCCTTCAATCCGCTGTCCTATACGCCGATGGGGCGCGCGGTGGCGGCGGCTTGCGACGTGATCGAACACGCCACCCGCCGCTTCGGCAAGCCGCGCTTCGGCATAACCGAGACCGAAGTCGAAGGCCGAACCGTGCCGGTGGCCGAGGAGATCGTCGCCCGTTGGCCGTTCATGCAGCTGAAGCGCTTCGCGCGGGCAGGATCGGACGATGATCCGCGGCTGCTGATCGTGGCGCCGCTGTCGGGCCACTATGCCACGCTGTTGCGCGACACGGTGCGGGCGATGGTGCCGCATTTCGACACCTACATCACCGACTGGCGCGATGCCCGCAAGGTGCCCGCGGCCGAAGGCCGCTTCGACCTCGACGACTACATCGACCTGACGATCGATCTTTTGCGCCGGCTTGGACCCGGCTGCCGGGTGATGGCGGTATGCCAGCCCTCGGTGCCGGTGCTGGCGGCGGCAGCGCTGCTGGCCCAGGATCGCGATCCGGCCCGGCCGGCGGCAATGGTGCTGATGGGCGGCCCGGTCGATGCCCGCATCAATCCGACCGAGCCCAATCGCTTCGCGCTGTCGCATCCGATCGAGTGGTTCGAACGCCGCGTCATCGGCCGGGTGCCGATGATGTACCCGGGATTCACGCGCCGGGTTTATCCCGGATTCGTGCAGTTGGCCGGGTTCATGGCGATGAACCTGGATCGGCACATCGACGCCCACCTGGAAATGTTCCATCGCCTGGTGCGCGGCGACGGCGAGGGCGCCGCCACCCATCGCGGCTTCTACGACGAGTACCGCGCGGTGATGGACCTGCCGGCCGAGTATTACCTTCAAACCATCCATCAGGTATTCCAGAAATTCGAGCTTGCCCGCGGCGTCATGACCTCGCGCGGCAGGCGGATCGAGCCGCGCGCCATGACCGATGTCGCGCTGATGACGGTCGAGGGCGAGCGCGACGACATTTCCGGTCTGGGCCAGACCGAGGCCGCGCACCGGCTGTGCCCCAATCTGCCGGCGGCGCGGCGGCTGCACTACGTCGCGCCCAAGGTCGGCCATTACGGCGTGTTCAACGGCCGGCGCTGGCGCGAGAGCACCGCGCCCAAGGTGGTCGCCTTCCTGCGCAAGGCCGCGCGGCGCGCGCGGTGAGCAGGCTCTCGGCGATCGAGACTCACCACGTCGGCGGACGCGCCATCCCGCTGCGCTTCCGCGAGAGCCCGCGGGCGCGACGCATTCTGTTGACCATCGACCAAGGCGCGGGCGCGGCCGTGATCGTGCTGCCCCGGCGCGCCAGCCGCCGCGCCGGCCTGGCCTTCGCCGAACAGATGGCGGACTGGCTGCATCGGCGCCTCGACGCGCTGCCGCCGCGCGCGGCGATCGTCGATGGCGCCGAGATTCCGGTGCTGGGCAAACCGCATCGTATCGTCCATCTCCCCGGACTGCGCGGCGATCGCATCGAACACGGCGAGATCCGGATCGGCGGCGAACTCCGCCATCTGCCGCGCCGGGTCCGCGACCGCCTCAAGGCGCTGGCGCGGCGCGAGTTGGGCGGTCGCGCCATGCTCAAGGCCATGGCCATCGGTCGCGAAGTGACCGGAGTTTCCGTGCGCGACACCCGCTCGCGCTGGGGCAGTTGCGGACGCGACGGCCGGATGTCGTTCAGTTGGCGGCTGGTGCTGGCGCCCGAGCCGGTGCTGGACTACGTCGTCGCCCACGAAGTGGCGCATCTGGTCCACGCCCATCACGGACCTGCCTTCTGGAATCTGGCCGAAAGCCTGACCGACCGCGCCGATGCCGCCCGCGCCTGGCTGCGGCGCGAGGGTGCCTCGCTGTTGCGCTTCGGCTGAGGACGCACGCTCCCCGTGCTGCGTCCGGATTCGCTCGGACTTCTCTTGCTGCTCGGCCTTTGCGCCGGGCTGTTGCCGCTCGGCACCGACACCTATCTGCCGGCCTTGCCGACCATCGCCGCCGAATTGGCGGCGCCGTCGGTCCTGGTCCAGGCCACCATGGGCGGGTTCATCGCCGCTTTCGGCCTGGCGCAGGTCTTTGCGGGACCCCTGGCCGACCGTTATGGCCGGCGCCCGCTGCTGATCGGCGGATTGTTGGTGTTCGCGCTGGCCAGCCTGGGCGCGGCGGCGGCGCCGGATATCGAGTGGCTGATCGCTGCCCGCATCGGCCAGGCCTTCGGCGCCTGCTGCGGGCTGGTGGTCGGGCGCGCCGCGATCCGCGATCTGTTCGACCGCGAGACCGGCGCCCGCAAGCTGGCGCGCATGAGCGCGGTCTCGGTCTGCGTGCCGCTGGCGATGCCGCCGATCGGCGGGCTGGTGCTGGTGCTGTTGGGCTGGCGGGCGATCTTCGTCCTGCTGGCGGCGATTGGTTTCGCGCTGGCGCTGTGGGCGCGGCAGGGTTTCGCCGAGACCCTGCCCCGGCGCGACCCGGCGGCGCTCGATTTCGTCCGCCTGCGCACGGCGGCGGGCGTCATCCTCGGTACGCCCAGCTTCCTGGGCCACGCGCTCGGCCTGGCTTGCGGCTATGCCGGGCTGTTCTGCTTTCTGTCGGGATCGTCCTTCGTGCTGATCGGCCAGCTCGGCATCGCGCCCAGCCAATACGGCTTCGCCATCTCCTCGCTGGCGCTGACCCATTTCGTCTCGACCCTGACCGCGGCGCGGCTGGTGCCGCGCTTCGGCTCGCCGCGGCTGTTCGCCTGGGGCGTGGCCTGGATGGCAGCAATGGGGGCGACGATGGCGCTGGGGATCGGCCTGTTCGGCCCCAGCCTTGCCAGCGTCATGCCGCCGATGCTGGCCTTCATGATCGGGCTGGCGGTGGCGATTCCGCAGGGGCCGGCCTTGGCGCTGGCGGCGATCCCGCCTTCGATCGCCGGCACGGCATCGGCGTTGATCGGCCTGCTGCAGATGACGCTGGCGGCGCTGGCCAGCCTGGTGGTGGCGCTGGCCGGCGACGGCAGCGCCCAGCCGATGGCGCTGGGCATCGCCGCCTCGGCGCTGGTCGGCCTGCTCGCCTACCGCCTGGTCATCGGCCGGCATTCTCCATGACTTCGCGCCAGATGCGCGCCGGCATGCCGCCGCCGGTGACGCGGCGCATCGGCCGGCCGTCGTCGTTGCCGACCCACACCCCCGTCACCAACCCGGGCGCGAAGCCGATGAACCAAGCGTCGCGAAAATCGGTCGAGGTGCCGGTCTTGCCGGCGGCCGGACGCGACAGGCGCGCGGCCTGACCGGTGCCGCCGGTTTCGAGCGGCCCTTCCAACATCTGCGCCATGGCCTGGGCGCGCAGCGGATCGACCGCGCGGCCAAGCCCCGATCCGCTGCGTAGATAGATCGCGCGGCCGGCATCGTCGCGCACGCTGCGGATGGCATAGGGCAGCACCGCTTCGCCGCCATTGGCGATGACGGCATAGGCCGCGGTCAGTTCCAGCAGCGTCACCTCCGAGGCGCCCAGCGCCAGCGACGGCTCGCCGGTCAGCCTGGTGGCGATGCCGAGGCGCCGTGCCGCCTCGCTCACGCGCCGCCGGCCGACCTGTTCCTGCAGCTGCACGGCAATGGTGTTGACCGAGCGCGCCAGGGATTCGCGCAGGCTCATGGCGCCGGCAAAGCCCTCGTCGAAATTGCGCGGCTGCCATCGGCCGATCGCGATCGGCCGATCCTCGACCGTGCTGGACGCGCTCATCCCGGCCTCGAGCGCGGCGAGATAGACGAACAGCTTGAAGGCCGAACCCGGCTGGCGTTCGGCCTGGACGGCGCGGTTGAACTGGCTTTCGCCCCAGTCGCGGCCGCCGACCAGCGCCCGCACCGCGCCGTCGGGAGCCATCGCCAGCACCGCGCCCTGCTCGACTTCGAGCCGCGCCCCCTCGCGTTCGAGCGCGCCCACCAGCGCGCGCTCGGCCAGGCGCTGCAGCCGCGGATCGAGCGTGGTCTCGACCACCAGATCGCGGTCGGTGGCGCCGACGAAACCCGCCAGCTGGTCGAGCGCCCAATCGGCGAAATAGCGTTCGCTGCGCGCCCCGGCCGCGCGCCGCGCCGGCCGCGCCGGATTGCGCAGCGCCTGGGCGGCCTGGCCGGGTTCGATCCGCCCGGCATCTGCCATCGCCGCCAGCACCACGGCCGCGCGCTCCTGCGCCGCCCGCAGGTCGGCCAAAGGCGATAGCCGCGACGGCGCCTTGAGCAGCCCGGCCAGCATGGCGCTTTCGGCCAAGTCGAGGCGCCGCGCCGATTTGGCGAAATAGCGCCGCGCCGCCGCCTCGATGCCGCGCGTTCCCGAACCGAGATAGACCCGGTTGAGATAGAGCGCCAGGATCTGGTCCTTGGAGAAATTCATCTCCAGCCAGAATGCCAGCAGCAATTCCTGCATCTTGCGACGGAAGGAGCGCTCGGCGGTGAGAAAGGCGTTCTTGGCCAATTGCTGGGTGACGGTCGAGCCGCCCTGCACCACCCGCCCGGCGCGGAGATTGACGATCAGGGCGCGACCAAGCCCGATCGGATCGATGCCGGGATGCCAATAGAAGCGGCGATCCTCGATCGCCACCACCGCGTCCTTCAGCGCGCGCGGGATCTCGGCCGCCGGCAGCGGATCGAAGAACAACTCTCCGAAGCTGGCCAGCTCGCTGCCGTCGACCGCCAGCACCCGGATCGCCGGCTGACGCTCGACCACGCCGATGCGGCGCACATCGGGCAGGTCGTAGGCATAGTAACCGGCGACCGCGCCAAACCCCAGCACGCCCCAAATCACGACGGTAAAGAACCAGGACCAGAAACCCGCCCGCCGCGGCGGCCGGCCGGGTGCGCCGTCATTGCCGGCCACGGCCGGGCGGGTCAGCGCGGCTCGGCC
>Ga0194120_10003474_pt1 | contig 25617 bp, 21 predicted proteins | sample TA2MahCa65mmetaG_FD_148642 | JGI IMG/M metagenome (GOLD analysis project Ga0194120, IMG submission 148642) | Freshwater microbial communities from Lake Tanganyika, Tanzania - TA2015019 Mahale Deep Cast 65m | ecosystem: Environmental > Aquatic > Freshwater > Lake | place: Tanzania: Lake... | reverse complement strand
GGTTCAGCGGGGGCGAAATAGGATCGACGCGCGTGGTAAAGGCAAGGTTTTCGCTCGGCATGGTTCCGCCGTTATCGGGCCAATCCTAAGTGCCAACGATAACGAACTGGCGCTCGCTGCCTAACTTTGTTTAGGTAAGCGCGGCTCGGGGGGCGCCGGGCAACAGAAGCCCCCCACTCTTATTCCTTCATGTCGACTTTGGGCTGCGCCTGGGCGGTCGCATCGGGAATGACCCGCGGGTCGCGCCCGTCGATCAGGAAGATGCGCGCGCCGATCGACATCGGCTGGGCGTCCTGCTGGACGATGGTGCGCAGGATTTTTTCCCAGCCGAATGCAAAGTTTGCGCTGGAGCCCCACAAATCTCCTTGTCGTCGATGCAGCGGCCATTCGATCTCGACGATGTACTCGTAGGCGTTGTAGGCCGTGATGCCGTCCTGGACTTTGTCGCCGATGACCGCGCCGCCGATGACGCCGGCGATGGCGCCGAGTACGTTGCCCCGCCCGCCGCCGGCGGCGGATCCCATGACCCCACCGGCCGCCGCGCCGGCGGCGGTACCGGGCAGATTGCCGCCTTGCTGGCCCGAGACCTCGACCTGCCGGACATTGAGCACGATGCCGCGATAGGTGTTGACCGACTTTTCCGTATTGCGACGCTCGTAGCGATCGGGATTGTTGGGCCGGGTGCAGCCAGTGGCCAGGAGCAGCGCGAGCGCGGTCGCCACCATGAGCGCCGCGCCGCCAATCGAGCCTTGCGTCGATGTCCTCATCGCCAGCCTCAAGCCGAGGTCAATCCTTGGTTGTCGAGGGGCTAATTATTCCCGCATTTGGCCGGTTGTCAATTTGCGAAACTCGACCAGGACCGCGTCGAGGCCGAGTTGCAAGGCGACGGCATCGACGGATTTGACGTCGACGATGTTCCGATCAAGCGCGGCGCCGATGGCGTCGATATGGGCGCGGATGACGGGCAGAAGCGGTCTCGGATCGCCCTCCTCCGGGCTTTCGAGCCAACGGAGCAGGAGATCGTTCAGCGCCGCGCCCAGCTTGCCGATCACGACATGTCCGAAGGTCGGCGCGAGGCCCTTGAGATCGTGGGCCAGGCGCTTGAGGTCGGCCAGGCGCAGGCGCGCTTCGTCGCCGATCTCGACAGCCGCGGTCGCGCTGGTCATGTCGCCCAGGATTTCCCTGACCGCGATCGGGAACGAGCCCGCCATGGCGGCCACGGCCGCCTCGGCCCGCCTGACCGCATCTTCGAGCGCGATCGGCGCACCGACGATGTCGCGCAGACGCCGCGGCGGTTCGACGAAGCGCGCGCCGGCGGGCGGCGTCGGCCGAGCCTTCGCCGCGCGCGTCTTGGGCTTCGATCGCTCGCGCTCCAGTTTCGCGCGCAACGCCTGGGTCGCCTTGTCGTCGACCGCGATCTTGCGCGGACGAAAGACGACGCCGAAGAGCTTGCGCGCTTCGCGGGCACCGTAGTAACCGGCGGCGACATCCGCCGCGACTGCCTGAGGATCGCGCCTCAGGGGATCGCCGAAGCCGCCGCCGCCGGGCGTCGAGACCGCGATCATGTCGCCCGTCGTCACGACGATGCCTTGGTCCTTCGACTTGTGCAGCGGGCGATAGGCCTCGCCCCGGCGCGTAATCTCGACCTGGTTGACGGCGCCGTCCGCGCCGCCGAGCGCGCCTTGCGGCCCGATGCGGCCGTGATCCATGACCATCGAGGCACGCGCCTCGCCGCGGCGAATGCGGAGCTTGTAATTGACGCCGAAGCCGCCGCGACGTTCGCCCGCCCCGCCCGAGCCTTCGCGCAAGGCATACTCCTCGAACAGCACCGGATAATGCTGTTCGATCACTTCGATCGGCGTGGTTTTGGAAATGCCGATGGTCGAACAGCCATTGGTCAGGCCATCGCCCGCCGGATGGCCGCCATAGCCGCCGCCGGAAATGACATAGAGCACGTAAGAGCGCCCGCGCTTGGGATCGGTGCCGCCGATGGCGAGATTGCCCGAAGTGCCGGCGGGCGCGGCGAAAAGCCGGTCGGGGATCGCCTTGGTCAATGCCGAGAAGACGGCTTCGGCGATGCGCTGACTGACCTCGGCCGCGCAGCCCGATACGGGGCGCGGATATCTGGCATAGAGAAACGTGCCCTCGGGATCGGCGATGTCGATCGGCTCGAACATGCCGGCATTGATCGGCACGTCGGGAAAGACGTGCTTGAGCGCGAGGTAGATCGAGGAACGCGTGGTCGCGATCACGCTGTTCATCGGACCCTGACAAGGCGGCGACGACCCGCTCATGTCGAAGGCCAGGCGATCGCCCTGGCGCGTCACGGTCATGGCGATCTTGAGCGGGCGATCGACCACGCCATCCGAATCGACGAAGGCCTCGCCCCGATAGGTGCCTTCGGGAATGGTCGCGATCTTCGCCCGCATCTGTTGCGCGGCGCGGGCGCGAAGCTCGCGGATCGCGCCCCGGACCGTCGCTTGCCCATAGCGATCGATCAGCGCGGTCAGGCGTTGCTCGCCGATGGCGAGCGCCGCGCCCTGGGCCTTGATGTCGCCGATGCGCTGATCGGCAATGCGGATATTCGAAAGGATGATCGAGAGAATCTCCTCGTCGAAATGCCCCGCCTTCCAGAGTTTGACCGGCGGCAGACGCAGGCCCTCTTGCTCGACCTCGGTCGCATTGGCGGAAAAGCCGCCGGGCACCATGCCGCCGATATCCGGCCAATGACCGGTATTGGCGAGCCAGGCGAAGGGCTCGTCCCGATAGAAGAACGGCTTGACGAAGCGCACGTCCATCAGATGCGTGCCGCCGAGATAGGGATCGTTGACGATGAAGACGTCGCCCGGCCGCAAATCCTTGGCGCGTTCGATGACGGCGCGGGTCGAATACTGCATGGTGCCGACGAAGACGGGCAGGCCAAGCTCGCCCTGCGCGATCAGCGAACCGTCCTCCCATTCGTAGATGCCGTCGGAACGATCTTGCGCCTCGGAAATCACCGGGCTGAAGGCCGCGCGCGTGAAGGTCAGGTCCATTTCGTTGCAGACCTGCTGCAGGCCGTTCTGAATGACGCCGAGCGTGACGGGATCGATGCTCATGCCGCCTCCTGGCTCGCTTCGACCGTGATCAAGAGATTGCCGAGTTGATCGAGCCTGACGCGGTTGCCCGGCTCGATCACGGCGGTCGAATCGAGCTGCTCGACGATGGCCGGTCCGACGAAAACGGCGCCGCTCGGCAGCCGATCGCGGCGATAGATCGGCGTCTCCTGCCAACCGCCCTGCTCGAACCAGACGCGTCGGAACTCGGTCCGCGCCTCGTCCAGCGTCGCTCGTCGCAGGGCCGGATCGTCGAGCTGGGCGAGATCGATGCGCTTGCGCCGGCCAATCACGGCCGTGTGGAGATTGACCAGCACGGCGCGGATTTCGGGCAACGCCACGGCGAAGCGCTGGAAATAGGCCTTGTCGAAGAACGCCTGAAGCGACGGACGATCAAGATCGATCGAAGGGATCGGCACTTTCAGAAGATGCGTCTGGCCCTGGAACTGCATTTCGACCGCGTGAAGAAGCTGGATGTCCTCGATCGCCACGCCTTCGCGGGCGATCAACGCCTTGCCGTCGGCGATCTGGCGCTCGAACAGGGCACGGACCTTCGTCATGTCGACGGCGGCAAGCGGCGCGTTCACCGTGTTGACATAGTCGTGGCGCAGATCAGCGACCAGACAGCCGAGCGCGTTGGTCAGCCCCGGCCGCGCCGGCACGAGCACGGTCGGGATGGCAAGCTCGCGCGCGAGCGCCGCCGCATGAAGCGGCCCGGCGCCGCCGAAAGCGAAAAGCGCGAAATCGCGGGGATCGAGGCCGCGCGAGAGCGAGACCATGCGCACCGCGCCCGCCATCTTGTCGTTGCCGATCCGAAGGATCGCCGCCGCCGCGCCGTCGGCGTCGAGACCGAGCGGCGCGCCGACGACCTCCGCGATGCGCGCTCGCAGGTCTTCGAGCGAGACCGGGTTGTCGACCTTGAGCAGGCCGCGCGGATTGAGCCGCCCGAGCGCGAGATTGGCATCGGTGATGGTCGGCCGCGTGCCGCCGCGGCCATAGCAAATCGGCCCGGGCTTGGCGCCGGCGCTTTCGGGACCGACCTGCAAAAGACCGGCATCGTTGACCTTGGCGATCGAGCCGCCGCCCGCACCGATGGTGTGCACGTCGACCATCGGCACGTGGATCGGCATGGCGTATTCGAGTTCGAGTTCGGAACTGACTTCGGGAATGCCGTTCCTGATCAGCCCGACATCGGTCGAGGTGCCGCCCATGTCGTAGGTAATGACGTTGGGATATCCGGCGGCGACCGCGGTGTAAGCCGAAGCGATGACGCCCGAGGCGGGGCCCGACATGACCGTGTTGCACGCGGTCTCGGCGACGATCCGGGCGGAAACCGTGCCGCCATTGCCCTGCATCACCAGGAGATCGCGTTGATAGCCCTGGGCGGCAAGCTCGTCGGTCAGGCGGCGGATATAGCGATCGAGCACGGGCTGGATCACGGCATTCACCGCCGCCGTCACGCCCCGTTCGTATTCGCGGTACTCGGACAAGACGTCGCTGCCGAGGGTGACATAGGCATTGGGCCAGAGCTCGCGCGCGATCTCGCCGGCGCGGCGCTCATGCGCCGGGTTGATGTAGGCGTGCAGGAAATGGACGACCAGCGCCTCGGCGCCGCGCGCGATCAGTCGTTCGATCGCCGTCGCGACGTCCTTCTCGTCGAGCGGGGTCAGGACGTCGCCATCGGCGTCGATGCGCTCATCGACCTCGAGGCGAAGCCAGCGTTCGATCAAAGGCCGGAAACGTCCGGTCAAGCCGTAGGATGTCGGTCTCGTCCGCCGCCCGAGTTCGAGCACATCGCGAAAGCCGCGCGTCGTGATCAGGCCCGCGCGCGCGATCTTGCGTTCGAGCAGCGCATTGGTCGTCGTCGTCGTGCCATGGACGATGGTATCGATCGATGCGGGCAGGACATCCGCCTCGGCGATGGCACCGAGCACGCCGAAAGCCTGGTTGTCGGTCGTCGTCAGCACCTTGGCAAGACGCAGATCGCCCGCCTCGGTATCGAGCAGAAGGAGGTCGGTGAAGGTGCCGCCGACGTCGATGCCCGCGATGCGCGCCATGTCAGACCGTCAGATAGGCGGCACGGACCGCATCGTCGGCCGCGAGTTCGGCCATCGTTCCGTTGTAACGGATGCGGCCTTTTTCGATGATCGTCGCGCGGTCGGCGACGGCGTTCGCGAAATGCAGGTTCTGTTCCGACAACAAGACCGTCAGCCCCTCCCTTTTCAGATCCTTCACCGCGCGCGCCATCGCCTCGACGATGACCGGCGCCAGACCCTCGGACGGCTCGTCGAGCAGAATGATCGAGGGGTTGCCCATGAGCGTGCGCGCGATCGTCAGCATCTGCTGCTCGCCGCCCGACATCCGTCCGCCCGGACGGTCGCGCATCTCCGCCAGATTGGGAAAGAGCGCGAACAGCTTCTCGACGGTCCAGATCGGCGCGCCGGCGCGCACGTCCTGGCGTCCGACCTCGAGGTTCTCCATCACGGTGAGGTCGGAGAAAATGCGCCGCTCCTCGGGCACGTAGCCGAGGCCCTTGCGGCAAATGACATGGGCCGGCTGACCGTCGATGCGCTCGCCGGCGAGGCGGATTTCGCCCGCCGCCGGCCGCACCAGACCGATGATGGATTTGAGCGTCGTCGACTTGCCGGCGCCGTTGCGGCCAAGGAGCGCGAGCACCTCGCCGCGCCCGACATTGAGCGCGACATCGGAGAGGATGTGAGCGCGCCCGTAATAGGCGTGAAGGCCTTTGACCTCAAGCATGGCCGGACCCGAGATAGATTTCGCGGACCAGCGCATTCTCGCGCACCGCGTCGGGCGCGCCCTCGGCGATCAGCTTGCCGCGCGCCAACACCATGATGCGGTCGGCATGGCCGAAGACCACATCCATGTCGTGTTCGGTGAAAAGGACGGCGATGTCGCGCGCCTTCACGATCCCGGCGGCAAGCTCCATGAGCTGCAACCTTTCCTTCGGCGCCATGCCCGCCGTCGGCTCGTCCATCAGGAGGAGTTTCGGCTCGTTCGCGAGCGCGACCGCAAGCTCGACCCGCTTGAGATCGCCATAGGCAAGCACGCCGCAGGCCCGATCGCCCTGTTCTGCCATGCCGACGAGCGCGAGCAGCGCATCCGCCTTCTCGTTATCGAAGGCGCGCAGCGGCCGCCAGAGATCGAAGAGACGCCGGCCATGCGAGGCGAGCGCGACTTGGACGTTTTCGCGCACCGTCATGGAGGCGAAAGTCTGCGTGATCTGGAAGGTCCGGCCGACGCCGAGGCGCCAGACCTCGCGCGGCGGCAGGCCGGCGATGTCGCGACCCAAAATGGCGACGCTGCCGGCATCGGGCGCGAGCTGGCCGTTCAGCATGTTGAAGCAAGTGGTCTTGCCGGCGCCGTTCGGACCGATCAGCGCGAGCAATTCCCCGGCGGCGACGCGAAACGAGACGTCGTCGACCGCGCGCAGGCCGCCGAAAGCCTTGGCGAGATTGCGGACCTCGAGGACGACGCTCATGGCGCTTCCTCCCGGCGCGCGAAGCGTTCCTTGACCCAGCCGACGACGCCTTGAGGAAAGGCGACGACCAGGACGATGATGATCAGGCCGAGCACCGCGCGCCAAAACTCGATGCGTCTTGCCACCTCGTCCTGCAGCCAAGTCAGGATCGCCGCGCCGACCACCGGCCCGGTCAAGGTCTGCACGCCGCCCAATAATACCATCACCAGCCCATCGACCGAGCGCGCGATGCCCATGACTTCGGGCGAGACGCTGCCCTTGGAAAAGGCATAAAGCCCGCCGGCGAGACCGGCGAAGGCGCCGACGCCGGCAAAGGCGAACCATTGAAGCCGGCGCAGATCGATACCGATCGAGTCCGCGCGCAAAGGCGAGTCGCGCCCGGCACGAAGCGCATAACCGAAAGGCGCGTAGACCGCGCGCCAGAGAGCGACTATACCCAACGCGACCAACGCCAAGGTCACGTAGTAATAGGCGGTCTTGTCCGAAAGCCACGCCGCCGGCCAGACGCCGATCATGCCGTTGCTGCCGCCGGTGAAACTGTCCCATTGAAAGACCACCGACCAAGCGATCTGGGCGAAGGCGAGCGTCAGCATGGCGAGATAGACGCCCGATAGGCGAACGACGAACCAGCCGAAGATCAAGGCGCCCAATCCCGCGACCAGCGGCGACAAGAGCAGGCCGGCTTCCATCGGCAAGCCGGCGCGCTTGAGCAAGAGCGCCGCGCCGTACGCGCCGAGCCCGAAATAGGCCGCATGGCCGAAACTCACCATGCCCGCCGGTCCCATCATGACGTGGAGCGAGACCGCGAAAAGCGCGAAGATCAAAATGTCGGTAAGCAAGATGATCGTATAGCGATCGCTGCCTGCCGGGACAAAAGCAAGAAGCAGAACGAGCGCGAGGCCGGCGATCTGGAGCGCGCGCGAGGGCGGATCGAGCGCGGGTTCCGCCGAGGGCGTCCTGGCGGCGGCCTGGGCCTTGCCGAGCAGGCCATAGGGCCGAACGACCAGCACGATGGCCATGACGATGAATTCGATGACCAAGGTCGCCTTGGAAAAGGAAATCGCCATGCCGAAGATCGTCTGATCGCCGAGGCCGATGCAGAAGGCCTTGATCAGGCTGATCAGCAGCGCCGCCAGGAATGCGCCCGGGATCGAGCCGAGACCCCCGACGACGACGACGACGAAGGCGTCCGAGATCACCGAGAGATCGAGAAAGAGATTGGCCGGCTCGCGCGGCACTTGCAGCGCGCCGCCGAGCCCGGCCAGCGTCGCGCCCAAGGCGAAGACGCCGGTGAACAGCCGGGCCTGATTGACGCCAAGCGCGCCGACCATTTCGCGGTCGAGCGTCGCCGCCCGCAACAGCGTGCCCCAGCGCGTCCGCGTCAGCACCAACCAGATCAAGCCGAGCACCGCCGGCCCGATCAGGATGAGCACGAGATCGTAGGTCGGATAGGGCCGCCCCAGGATCTCGACCGCGCCGGCCAGACCAGGCGCGCGCGGCCCGAGCAGGTCTTCGGGACCCCAATACCAAAGCGTCGCATCCTTGACGACCATCACCAGGCCGAAAGTCGCGAGCAATTGAAAGAGCTCCGGTGCGCGATAGATCCGCCGGAGCAGCAGGAGTTCGACGATGACGCCGAAAGCGCCGACCGCCAGCGCCGCGATCAGTACCGAACCCCAAAAACCGAGCGGCGTCCGCGGCAGATGCTGCATCAATGAATAGGCACCATAGGTGCCGAGCATATAGAGCGAGCCATGGGCGAAATTGACGATCCGGCTGACGCCGAAAATGATCGACAGCCCGGCCGAGACCAGGAACAGCGCCGAGGCGCTGGCCAGTCCGTTCAGGAATTGAATGACGATGTTGGTCAGCAAGGAAAAAGGCCGGGTCTAGGAGAGGAAAGAGGCGGCTCCGCCCGTCGCGCTTGTCTCGAGGCGGAGCCGCTGGCTTTGCTTGCGCTTCAGTCCTTCGGCCGGAGCGCGCGGACCTCGGCGTCGCTCGGCAGGAACTTCGCGCCGTCGGCGAAGGACCAGTCGACCATCACGCCATTGCCGTTCCGGATCGCGAGGCGCCCGACATAGGCGCCCATGGTCGATTGATGATCGAGCGCGCGGAACTGGAACTTGCCAATCGGCGAGCCGAGTTCGAGGCCGCGGAAGGCGGCGATCAGCTTCTCGGGATCGACCGAATTGGCCTTGCGGATCGCGGCGGCGAAGGAATGCACCGTCGCATAGCCGACGATCGAGCCAAGCCGCGGATGCTCGCCGTACTTGGCCTGGTAGTTCTCGAGGAACTTCTTGTGCTCGGGCGTGTTGATCGAATCCCAGGGATAGCCCGTGACGTACCAGCCGACCGGCGTCTCGTCCTTCAGGGGATCGAGATATTCCGGCTCGCCCGCCAGGAGATTGAAGACCGGGCGATCCTTGAACAGGCCGCGCGTATTGCCTTCGCGCACGAAGCGCTGCAGGTCGGGCCCGAAGAGCGAGGAGAAGATCGCATCGGGCCGCGCCTGTTCGAGTGCCTGCACGACCGCGCCCGCTTCGATGCGCCCGAGCGGCGGCGCCTGTTCGGCGACGAATTCGACGTCGGGGCGCTTCGCCTTGAGCAGCTTCTTGAACGCGGCGGTTGCCGACTGGCCATATTCGTAATTCGGATAGACGATCGCCCAGCGCTTGGCCGGCAGCTTGGCGGCATCGGGCACCAGCATCGCCGTCTGCATGTAGGTCGAGGGCCGGAGACGGAAGGTATAGCGATTGCCCTGGTCCCAGACGATCTTGTCTGTGAGCGGCTCGGCCGCGAGGAAGACGATCTTGCGCTGCTTGGCGAAGTCGGCAACCGCCAGGCCGATATTCGAGGCGAAGGTACCGGTCAGCATGGCGACGCGCTCGCGCGAGACCAGCTCCTCGGCGACGCGCACGGCATCGCCGGGCGTGCCGTTGTCGTCGCGCGAGACGATCTCGACCTGACGGCCGAGCAGCCCGCCCGAGGCGTTGACCTCTTCGAGCGCCCATTGCCAGCCCTTCTTGTAGGGCTCGAGGAAGGCCGGGAAATTCTTGTAGCTGTTGAGTTCGCCGATGCGGAGCCGTTCTTGCGCGGCGGCGCCCTCGGCGGCGAAGACCAGCGCGAGCGAGATGCCCGCGACCTTCAAGACCGTTTTTCTGTCGACCATGTTGCCCTCCTTGGCATTTGTCTCGGTGATCTAGCGGTTGCCGTCCTCGCCCTTGATTTCGGAAGCCTTGAGGCCGCCGACACGGGCATGAACGCGCCCCTTGGTGGTCATGGCGAGAATATAGACGATCTCGTCCGGGCGCGGCGCGTCCGGCACCGAGACCGTAATCACATCGAAATGACTGCGCACATAGGCGGCATTGACGTGCCCGAGCGGCACATCGAGGGCCGCGCCGAAAGCGCCGACCTTCATCGCCGCCGGCACGATCGCCTTGGCGCCACCGAGAAGCTCGCGCATCGAATAGCCGCCCGGCACGTGCCAGAGCGCGCCATGTTCGGATTCGCCCGCCGTGCCGACGATCGCGCCCTTGCCATAGGCCTCGACCGCCTTGGCATCGCCGATCAAGCCGACCAGGCGGCGCGAAAGCTCGAGCCCGAGCGGCTTCAAGGCTTCCATCATGCCCTGGATCTCGGCGACATGGCGCCCGGCAAAAGGATTGCGGATCACCGCCGCTGCCCACGCGCGCCGATGCGGCACCGCGACGGGCGGGCCGCCTTCGTGATGGATCTCCTCAAGGCCCGAGACGATCTTGCGGATTTCTACGAGGTCCATGCTGCCACTCTCTTCGCTTGTTGGGTCGCCTGGTCGCCGATCGCGCGCGCCTGTCCCTGCAAGGTCACATAGGCGGCCTCGATCAGTCCAAGGCGGCGCAAATCCTCGGCGCGTCTTGTGCCGGCTTCGACCGCGGCATCGACGACCGGAGGCGGCAAATTCGCAACATCGACCGTCACCAAAAGATCGCCGAGATCGCTGTCGTCGCGAACCAGCGTCGCTGGCCGGCGCGCAATCGCCGGGTGATCGACGTTCACGGCATTCGCGATCATGGTCGCGGCGGCATCGGCCGTCGCGCCGTCGCGCGCCAAGACGGTCACGGCATCGGCGATGCCCAACGACAGCGAACGTCCGCGCCAGCCGCTGGTGGCGAGCCCGCGCGAAGGCCGGTCGAAGCGAAGAACCGCGCGCGCGCCGATCGCCGGGATATCCTGATCGGCGACGATGCCGGCGGCCAGGCTCTCGCCCGGCGCCAGATAAAAGGCGATATCGCCGCCATTGTTCACATAGGCCTTGGCGAGCTCGCGATCCGCGCAGAGTGCCGCCAGCACTTCGTCCGCGACCGACCCGGCGACCGCCGCCATCGGGGTGATGAAGACGTCGTGATAAGGCCAGACCGCCGCGACCATGCGTCGCGCCACCGGCCCTTGCAGCATCGGATAGGCCGCGCCGAGCGGACGCTTGAGCAGAGGCAGTTCCGCGACCAAGACGGCAAGAACGTCTTGAAAGCGTGCCTCGGCCTGACGATAGGCCAGTTCCACCTCGCCGCTCTCGCCATGGGCGCCGATCACCAGATCGATCGGGCCGTGCTGCAGATGCAGCCGGTTTCCAGCGAGGCGGGCCGACGATGCTCTGCCCCAGCTCATGGCTTCGGTGCCTCGAAGGGCCACGGATTGGCCGAGATCCAATCCCGATCGTCGTGCCGGCCCGCCAGGACCCGATCGAGCGCGACGACGCTGTCCATATGACCGCCCAGCGCCCGGTAGCGTTCGAGCGGCAGCGTGAACTCGACCGGCGCGACGAGCGCCGGCGTCGGCACGAAACCGAAAGCGCCGTCGGGAATGCGCGTCACATCGACCATGAAGGTGATGCCGCCGCCCGGCCAGACATAGGTCGGCGCACCGCCACAGGTCACGCGCGTCACCGCGTCCTTGACCGACAAGGTCAGGCGAACAGGATTTTCGGTGACGCCCGCGCGAAGCGAACCGCCGGCGCCCGCCATGAACAAGACCGTCGACAGCGCCGGCTCGCAATTCTCGGCGATCCGATCGACCACGATCCGCAGCGCCGAAGGCATGGCATCCGGCTGCGGCCGGAGATCGCGATCGAGGGTGAAAAAGCCCGCATGCTCACCCGTGGTCGAGACCATCAACAGCCGCAAGCCCGGCCAGGCCGTCTTGGGATCGATCCTTTCGATAATCGCCAGCGGGTCTTCGATATCGGTGCCGCCCCAGCCCAGACCCGGATTGGCGACCTGGAAATAGCGCCCGGGCGTCGATTTGCGCCCGCGCACGCGGATGCCGGCGGGCCGCATGTCGAGAAAGCGCCCCGCCTGATGTTCGCTCAAGACGCCTGTGATGTGGTCATCGACCACGATCACTTCGTCGGCATGGCCGAGCCATTGCTTGGCGAAGATACCGATGGTCGCCGAGCCGCAGCCGACGCGCATGCGCGTCTCGGGCTTGCCGTCGACGACGGGCGGCCGCCCCGCTTGGACCAGGACGCGCGAGCCGCCGTCGATGGCGAGTTCGACCGACTGCTTGTTGCAGAGCTTGAGCAGCGTGTCGCAAGCGACGACACCTTCCTTCTTGCTGCCGCCGGTCAGATGATGCACGCCGCCGATCGAGAGCATTTGCGAACCGTATTCCTGGGTCGTGACGTGGCCGACCGGCTCGCCGTCGACGCGCACCGCCGCCTGTTCGGGACCGAGAAAGCGATCGGTGTCGATCTTCACCTTGACGCCGCAGTAGCTGAAAATGCCTTCGGAAACGACCGTCACCATGTCGATGCCTTCGTGGCGCGAGGCGACGATGAAGGGTGCGGGCTTGTAATCGGGATAGGTCGTGCCCGAGCCGATGCCGGTGACGAAATGCTCGCGCAGGGCGGCGCCGTCCCAAGCCTCGGCCGATTTGAGAAAAGGCACGAGTCTGTCTTTCGGCACGCGGCCCTGGACCAACAGCGGATCGAGCCGGATCAGCTGCCCGTCCTTATTGGCGTAACGGTCGCAAGCGCCGGTCTTGCCCTCGCGAATCCGACAGAGCACCGGACAGGCATCGCAGCGCACGAGACCGGCTTCGATCGCTTCGCTCATGCCGCGCCCCCTTCGGCTCGGATGATCGCGGCCCGCAAGCGATGCGGCGTCATGGGCACTTCGGCGATATCCGCCCCCGTTGCCATGCGCAAGGCCGCGAGGATCGCGGGCGCCGTCGGCACGAGGCCTGGCTCGCCGACGCCCTTGGCGCCCGAAGGACCGAGGGGGTCGGGACGCTCGACCAAGATGACCTCGATCGGCGGCACGTCGCCGATGGTCGGAACGAGATAGTCGTGAAGATTGTCGGACTTGCCCGGCCACCATTCCTCCATCAGCGCGAGACCCAAGCCCTGCGCAATGCCGCCTTCGATCTGACCCTCGACCAAAACCGGGTTGATCGCCTTGCCGACATCGTGGGCGGCGACGATGCGCAGAACCTTGGTGGTGCCGAGATCGAGATCGACCTCGACCTCGGCCATCTGCGCGGCGAAGGCGTAAGTCGCGTAGGCCGCGCCCTGCCCGTTGGCATCGAGCGCCTCGGTCGGCGGATCGAAGCGCCCTTCGCCGACGAGCACGTCGCCATTCGCATCGGCTTGGAGGCGCGCGAGGTCGAGGCCGGCGAAGTCAATCCGCTGATCGGGGCCGATATTGGCGTGGCGCAGGACCTTGGCGCGGAGATCCTGCGCGGCGATTTCGGCGGCCTTGCCCGAGACGAAGGTCTGGCGCGAAGCGGAGGTCTTGCCGGCATCGGCCGTGAGCGCCGTGTCGCCCGCGACCAGCGAAATTTTTTCGATGCCGCAGCCGAGCGCATCGGCGACGATCTGGCTAAGGATCGTGTTCGAGCCTTGACCGATATCGACCGCGCCGGAATAGAGCGTGATGCGGCCATCGGCGGCGAGGCCGACGCGAATGGTCGAGGGATTGGACAACGCCGTGTTGCCGATGCCGTACCACATGGCGCCAAGACCGACGCCGCGGCGCTTGCGTCCGGCGCCGGCATTGAAATCGGCAATGGCCTTCTTGGCTTCGAGCCAGCGCGGCCGAAGCGCCTCGAGGCAATCGACCAAGCCGACACTCGGACCCAGAATCTGACCCGTCACGGTGACGTCGCCCGGGCGCAGTGCGTTGAGGATGCGAAAATCGAGCGGGTCCATCACCAGCTTCGCGGCCAATCGATCCATCAAGGCTTCGTGGACCAGAGCCGCTTGCGGCACGCCGAAGCCGCGAAAGGCGCCTGCCGGCGCGAGATTGGTGAAGACCGCCCTGGCGCGATGATCGGCGGCCGGTACGCGGTAGGGCCCCGCCGCGTGGATCGGCACGCGGCCCGCCACGGTCGGTCCCCAGGACGCATAGGCGCCGGTATTGAAGACGCCCTCGAACACGGAAGCGGTCAGCCGGCCCGTATTGTCGCAGGCCATGCGGGCCTTGATCGAGGCCGGATGGCGCTTGGTGGTCGATGCCATCGATTCGGGTCGCGTGTAGACGCAAGCGACCGGCTTGCCGGTCGCCCACGCCGCGATGGCGATCAGCGGCTGAACGCTTTGATCGAGCTTGCCGCCGAAACCGCCGCCGCAGGCCGTCGGCACGATGCGCACGCGGTCTTCGGCGATGCCGAGAACGCCCGCGACCTCCTCGCGATCCATGTAAGGGGTCTGGGTCGAGACATGAACCGTGATGCCGTCGCCTTCCCGAACAGCCCAGCCGGCTTCGGGTTCGATATACGCATGCTCGACGAAACGCGTCTCGATCGCGGCTTCGGCGACGATGGCGCCACGGGCGAGCGCATCCCCGGCGGCGCCCCGGATCACCTTGCCTTCGATCAGAAGATTGCCCGGCTTGTCGTCATGCAAAAGCCGAGCCGTCGGCCTCGCGGCTTCGGCCGGATCGAAAATCGGCGCCTGCTCCTTCGACGTGATCGGCAAGGACGCCGGATCGATCGACTGAACCACCCAGCGCTCGCCGACCAAGGCCAGGACCGCCTCGCCCTTGAAGCGCACCTGACGATCGGCCAAGACGGGCTGATCCTTGATGGTTGGATAGATGCCGAAGCCGTTGCGGCCCGGAACATCCTTCGCCGTCAGTACGCGTTCGAGGCCGGGATGCGCCTTGCGAAAGGCGTCGAGATCGCCGAGCACGAAAGTCGCGGCGTGATGCGGCGATCGGACGACGCGAAGCCAGAGTGCGCCGGCCGGAACGGCATCGGCGCCGAAATTCTCCTCGCCGTTCAGCTTGCCTTTGCCGTCGACCTTCTCGACCCTGGCGCCGACCGCGCTTCCGACGCCCGGCGGTCTCTTGAGTTCGACATCGTCGATCGCCAGCATGACCCCGGCGACGATCTTGCGATAGCCGGTACAGCGGCAAAGCACGCCGCCCAAGGCATCCATCACCTCCGCCTCTTTCGGTCGCGGCTTGCGCGCCAAGAGTTCGGACGCCGCCATGAGCATGCCCGGCGTGCAGATACCGCATTGCGCGGCGCCGGTCCTGAGAAGGGCGCGCTGCAATGTCGACAGCCAGCCGTCGCGTTCGAGGCCCTCGACGGTGACGATGTTCCGCCCCGCGGCCTGAGCGAGCGAGACCAAACAGGCGCAGACCTGTCGACCGTCGAGCAACACCGTACAGGCCCCGCAATCGCCGGCGTCGCAACCGACCTTGGTGCCGGTGAGCCGCAACGTGCCGCGCAGAACTTCGGTAAGGCGCGTGCCGGGCGGCTCGGCGACGACGACATCCCGCCCATTCACGGTCAATTTGATCGCGCCGATCCGGGGTTTGGGCCGCGCTTCGTTCATGACTTGGCCCCGAGACGTCGGCCGAGCCGAGCGAGCAAGCGCCGGGTCAGCGTCAGGGCGGCGTCGCGCCGATAGGCCGCGCTCGCCCGCACATCGTCGATCGGCGACAAGACGGAGAGGTGTTCGGCCTCGACCAACTCGCCAAGTCGAGCGCCGCATTCCTCGCCGATCAGTTCCGCCTCAAGCGCCGGCAAGCCGCGCGCGGTCGGAGCGCAGGAGCCGACGGCGATGCGCGCCTTTCGTATCCGCTTGCGCATGTCGACTTCGATCGCCGCGGCGACCGAGACGATCGAGATCACCAGATATTGCCTGGCGCCGAGCTTGATGAAATCGCTCGCCGCCGGGCCGCGGGGGCGCGGGATGACGATGGCGGTGACGAGCTGGTCGGGCTGAAGCGCGGTCGCGCGATTGCCGTGCAAAAAGGCGGCGAGCGGCATCACTTCCTTGCTGCTGGCCGAGGTGATCTCGATCGCGGCATCGAGCGCGAGCAGGATCGGCGCGCCATCCGCCGCGGGCGAGGCATTGCAGATGTTGCCGACCAGCGTCGCGGTGTTCTGGATCTGCCGCCCACCGATTTCGCGCCCCGCCAGCTTGAGACCGTCGAGATAGGGCGGCAACTCCGTCTCGATCACATCCGACCAGGTGACCAGCGCGCCGATGCGCCAATGATCGCCCTTGTCTTCGAACAGCCGAAGCGGCTTGACGGCGGTGAGATCGAGGATGTCTTCGTCCGCGCCGCGCCCGACCCGGGCCGGGAAATGATCCGTACCGCCGGCCAAGACGACGCGCGGCTTCTCGGCCAGCGCCTGGAGCGCCGCCGCCAAGGTCTTCGGACGAAGATAGTCGCCCATGCCCGCCCGCGTTCCCCCTTCACGGTCAAATCATATGTACACGTATGAAACGCCCGGGCGCGGCCCCTGTCAAGCGCCGCGAAGACTGAGATGCCGGAGACAACGATCGACCCATTGCGCCGTGAGCTTTTCCTGGACGGCATTCTGCTTGAGCCGCTCCGCCAGACCAGCGAAATCGACCCGGTCTATATCCTGGTCCTGGTTGAAGCAGGAGAAGACGTAGGTCGTCGCGCCGGTCTCGCGATCGCGGTGCGGCTGCAGACACTGCGCGCAGATTTCCTTCATCATGCATTGCATGGGCGAGTTGATGCTGGCGACGCCGTGACGGCATTTGCCGAGCTCGCGCGCAAGACGCCCGCGCCGCGCCTGACCGACCGCGTCCATCATCTTGTCCGAACCGATGGCGATCAGACGATCGACGGCGCCGAGCGGGATGGCCTGCGCGCCGAGGCGGCCGTCGCCATAGGCCGCCATGGCTTCGACGATGTTGCCGACGAAGCTCTTGTCTTGCGGCCGCGTCGGCTGAAAACCGGGCGCTTCATCGCAGGCCCAGATGACGACATCGGCCGCCGCCTCGATTTCGGCGACCTTGTAGCGATCGATCCGGCGCTTATAGCCGGCGAAATAGAGCACCCGCGAGCCGGCGGCGCGAAGGCCCGCGCCGATCGAAAAGAGCACGGCATTGCCGAGCCCGCCGCCGACCAAAAGGACCGTCTCTTTCGACGGCAATTCGGTCGCGGTTCCGGTCGGCCCCATGAGAATGACCGGATCGCCCGGCTCGAGCGTGGCGCAGAGATCGGACGAGCCGCCCATTTCGAGCGTGATGAGCCCGACCGTCCCGGCCTCGCGGTCGACCCAGGCGCCGGTGAGCGCGATGCCCTCCATGGCAAGCCGCGTGCCTTCGATCTGCGGCGCCAGGCTCTCGTAATTCTGCAGGCGATAGAACTGGCCGGGGTGAAAGGCGCGCGCGGCCTTGGGCGCATCGACCACGACCTCGACGATGTTGGGCGTAAGCCGCGTGACGCGTTTGACATGGGGGCGAAGCTCGCGGTCGAGCTGGGTGAAGAAGGCCTGGGCGCCCCGCGCGTCGACCGGCGGTCGCTTGGCCAACAGGCGCGAGAGGATCGGATAGCTCTGCTTCACGCCGCCCATCGCCTTGACGACGTTGCCGGCAAAAGAGGGATGCTGATCGCCGAAAAAGCTGACGCCGCGGCCATCGGCACGAAGCTCGGTGAGCACCACCGGCGCGGTCGGCTTGGCGACGCGTTCGGGCGAAACCGGTTGGCCGGTCTCGTCGAGCGCGCGGAAATAGCGCCCATCGACCCGGACGCCGTCGTCTTCGCGCGCGAGCACGGTGTTGGGCTGGGTGCCGGCCGCGACCAGGATGGACCGCGCGGCAAGCTCGATCTCTCCCGGCGCGGTACTCCATTTTCCGTCGGCAAAAACCTGTCGCGCGAATTTGACCGCGCGCGCCGCGCCCCGCCCATCGATCTCGACAGAGGTCGGCGCCAGGCATTCGGCGAAGCGAATGCCTTCTTCGAGCGCCTTTTCGATCTCTTCGTGATTGAGGGTATAGCTCGGGCTGTCGATCATGCGCTTGCGATAGGCGAGCGTCACGCCGCCCCAAGCCTGCAAGAGCTTCAGGATGTTGGGCGCGCGGCCATTGACCTCGGCCGCCTTGCGTTCGATGCGGATCGCGCGGGCATGGGTGATGAACTCGTCCGCAATGCCGCGCTCTTCCTCGTCCCAGGCGGCGCGCACCGCCGCCTCGCCCTTTTCGGAAACCAGGGCGTCGTAGCGGTTCAGGAATTTCTCGACTTGCAGCGGGTAGTAGGCGAGCGACTCGGTCGCGGTGTCGATCGCGGTGAGACCGCCGCCGATCACGACGACCGGCAGGCGAAGCTGCATGTTGGCGATCGAATCGGGCTTGGCCGCGCCGGTCAGCTGCAACGCCATCAGGAAGTCGGAGGCCGTGCGCACGCCGCGCGCGAGGCCGTTCGGCATCTCGAGCACGGTCGGCTTGCCCGCGCCCATGGCGAGGGAGACATGGTCGAAGCCCATGGCGAAAGCCTCGTCCACCGCGATCGTGCCGCCCAACCGGACGCCGCCATAGATCGCGCATTCGGCGCGCCGTTCGATCAGGAGGCGCACGAGCTTGAGAAAATTCTTGTTCCAGCGGACGGTGATGCCGTATTCGGCGACGCCGCCGAAGCCCGCCATGATCCGGTCGCCCAGCGGTTCGTAGAGGATCTCGACGTCGCGGATCGGCTCGAAGGGCACGCGCCCGCCATCGGGCCTGACGCCCGAAATCTCCTCGGGCAGAGGCTCGATCTTGAGGCCGTCGATGGCGACGACGACGTGTCCGTCATTCATCAGATGATGCGCGAGGCTGATGCCGGCGGGGCCGAGACCGGCGATCAGGACCTTGCGGCCGCTCGGCGCCTTGGGATAGGGCCGGCGGATGTCGAGCGGGTTCCAGCGCGTCAGCAGGCTGTAGATCTCGAAACCCCAAGGCAGGCCGAGCACGTCCTTGAGCGTGCGCGTCTCGGCCTCGGGAATGTTGACCGGCTCCTGGCGTTGATAGATACAGGACTTCATGCAGTCGTTGCAAATCCGGTGCCCGGTCATCGCCGTCAGCGGATTGTCGACCGCGATCATGGCGAGCGCGCCGATCGCCGCGCCCTGCGCCTTGAGCGCGTGCATCTCGGAAATCTTTTCCTCGAGCGGACAGCCGGCCAGCGTCACGCCGAAAGGACTCTTCTTGAAGGCGCCGCGCGCAGCCGGCGCCTTGGCCTTTTCGGTCAGGCCCTTGGAGCAGCTGTCCTTGCCCTGGGCGTGACACCAGATGCAGTAATTCGCGTGATCGAGCGCGCCTTTGAGATCAGTGCCGGGATCGGTCAGCGCGAAGCCCTCGCGCCGGCGAAGATGATGGGCATTCAAGGCATGAACCGGCGCCCCCTGCCGCTCGGCCGTCTCGACCGGCACGAGATGCATCGGATCGACCTTGGCCGGGACCTTGAACAGGACGCTTTTCGGATGGCGCTTGCGCCCGGCCGGCGCGAAGGTCGCCCAAGCGGCATAGCGCGCCGCGAGATCGAGCGCGGCCGCATGCGCGGCTTCGTCCTTGAGCCAGAGAAGGACGTTGAGCGCGAAACTCTCTTCGGTCAGCGGGGCGTCGAACCGCGCCTCGAGCTCGCGCCCGAGCGCCTCGCCGTCGAACGCGGTCGCGTCCTCGGGCTTGAATTTCTTGGCCGCGGTCCGCTGGACGAAATTGCGCTTGCACTCCCAGAGCGGATCGAGCGCCCGATGCTTGGCGCCAAGCGAGCCGACCTCGCGTTCGATGCCGAACAGCGTCGCGATGAAGACGTCGAGCCGCGCGCCGAGCGCGATCAGAAGCTCGGATTCGGCCAAGGGCGCGAGCGCCGTCGGCTCGGCACGCGCGGCCTTGAGGCGCAAGGCAAGCGCCGCATCGGCGCGCTCGATCTCGGCCAGAAACAGATCGTCGATCTTGATCAAGCCGTCGCGCGCATGAAGGTCGGCGAAAGCGAGATTATGGGCCAGCTTCAGCATGAGATCATATGTATACGAATGATTTAATCGGGTCCAGGGTCAGCCGAGTCTGGCGAGGAGCGCGAGGAAAGCCTTCTGCTCCGCCGGGCCGAGCGGCGCCAGGGTTCGCGACGAGACGGTCGTGCCGTTTCGCCGAAGCCCGGCGATCAGAGCCCGTCCGGCCGGCGTGAGCGTCAGGCTGGCGCGGCGCCTGTCGCGTTTGTCGGCCTTGCGTGCGATCAAACGACGCGCGGTAAGGCGGCGAATGACGCCTTGGATGGTCGCGGGGTCCATGGCGATCATGCGGCCAAGCTTGTTCTGGCTGAGTTCGCCCGCGTCATAGAGTTTGGCCATGGCCGAAAATTGCGTCGGCGTGATCGACGGATCGCCGATGGTCGCCTGGAAGATCGAGGTCGCGCGCTGATGCGCCTTGCGCAGCAGGAACCCGACCTGCTCTTCCAGCCGATAGCCATCGTCGGGGGCGCTCTCGGCCTTGGTCTTGGGATCGGTCATCGCTATTCGTCGAAAATCGCCACCGCCCTGGTCCAGCCGGCCGAAGCGCCTTTGATCTTCACCGGAAAGCAGGAGAGCATGAAGCCGTAGGGCGGCAAGGCTTCGAGATTGTGGAGCTTCTCGAGATGGCAATAGCCGATATGCCGCCCCGCCTTGTGGCCCTCCCAGATCAGGCTGGCATCCTTGGTCGCCTCGTATTTCACCTTGGTGTGGACGAAGGGCGCGTCCCAGCTCCAGGCATCCGTTCCGGTGAGACGCACGCCGCGTTCGAGAAGATACATCGTCGCCTCATAGCCCATGCCGGCGCCCGCGCTGACATAGTCATCATTGCCATAGCGCGAGCCGGCCCGCGTATTCACCGCGACGATGTCGAGCGGCTGCAAACGGTAGCCGATGCGGGCGAGTTCGGCTTCGACTTCCTTGGCGGTGACGACATGTCCGTCGGGCCGGTCGCGAAAATCGAGCTTCACGCCCGGACGAAAGCACCAGTCGAGCGGCACTTCGTCGATGGTGATCGCGCGCTCGCCCCGGTTCATGGTCGAGTGGAAATGATAAGGCGCGTCGAGATGCGTGCCGTTATGGGTATTGAGCGTAACGAATTCGACCGCCCAGCCCTCGCCATCCGGCAGGTCCTCCTTCTTCAGGCCGGGAAAGAAGCCGGCGATCTGTTCGACGCTGTTTTGATGCGTGACGTATTGGATCTTGGGACCGAAAGGCGGCGGGTCCGAGATCACGTCGTTTTCGATTCGGATGGATAAATCGACGAAGCGGCGGGGCATGGTGTTCCTCGGCAAGCGGGGGCGCGGCGAGACTAGGCGGGCCGGCCCGGACGGGCAAGCGTCCCTGCGACACCGTGCCGCCGCCCAAAGGGATCGGATGCGTGTCAGTTTCATTCCATGGGCATCACCGACCGGATCGACGCGGTCACCAAGATCGCGCCCGCATATCGTCATGCCGTCTTGCCGCCGCCGCGCTCGGTCAAGGTCGAGCTGACGGCACGCTGCAATTATGCCTGCTCCTATTGCGCACGCTCGCTTCGCCTCAGGAACCAGAAGGACATGGAGCGCGCGCTGTACGAGCGCATCGCCAAGGACATCCGCGACGCCGGCGTCGAAGAGCTTGGTCTCTTCTATCTCGGCGAAAGCTTCATGGTGCCCTGGCTGCCCGAGGCGATCGCTCATGCCAAGGCGGTTGGATTTCCCTATGTCTTCCTCACCACCAATGGCTCGCTGGCGACGCCCGAGCGGGTCGACGCCTGCATGAAAGCCGGTCTCGACAGTCTGAAATTCTCCTTCAACTACGCCGACGAAGTGCAGTTCGCCGCGGTCACGGGCGTCAAGGACGTCTATTTCCGCCGCAGCATCGAACACATCAAGGCCGCGCATAAAGCCCGCGCTCAAGGCGGCTATTCTTGCGGCCTCTATGCCTCCTTCATCGCCTATGACGGCGAGCAGGGCGAGCGCATGCAAGCGGCCGTCGACGAGATCATGCCCTTCGTCGACGAAGTCTATGCTCTGCCTCTCTATAATCAGGCGGGCTTCGCTGCGGCGGAAGAACAGGCGAGCGGCTGGAAGCCGACCGCCGGCAATCGCGGCCGGCTCGGCGCGCTCCGCGAACCCCTGCCCTGCTGGGCGGTCTTCACCGAAGGTCACGTCACCTGGGATGGCAAGCTCTCGGCCTGCTGCTTCGACCATGACGGCCGCTTTCACATGGGCGATCTCAAGACGTCGTCCTTCAAGGACGCGTGGAACAGCATCGCCTATCAGACGCTTCGGACGGCGCATCTGAAGAAGGACGTCACCGGCACCGCCTGCGAGAATTGCGTCGCTTACCAATAGCGGGGCGTCTCTGATAGTCTCCGGCGGCGGAGACAGTCATGGCGAAACACGATCACGAACATGATCACGAGCACGATCATGACCACCAAGACAATCGCTGGAGCGAATTGCAGCTTCGGGTGAAGGCGCTCGAATCGCTCCTGGTCGACAAGAAGCTGGTCGATCCGGCCGCGCTCGACGTCCTGATCGACACTTACGAAAACAAAGTCGGCCCGCGCAATGGCGCGCGCGTCGTCGCCAAGGCCTGGAGCGATCCCGCCTATCGAGCCCGTCTGATGACGAACGCGACCAAGGCCATCGCCGAGCTCGGCTACTCGGGTCGCCAGGGCGAAGACATGGTCGCGGTCGAAAACACGCCCAGGCTTCGCCACATGGTCGTCTGCACGCTCTGCTCTTGTTATCCCTGGCCGGTCTTGGGCCTGCCGCCGGTCTGGTACAAATCGGCACCCTACCGCGCCCGCGCCGTGCGCGAGCCGCGCGCCGTGCTCGCCGATTTCGGCGTCAAGGTTGCCGACGATGTCGAAATCCGCGTCTGGGATTCGACGGCCGAGGTCCGCTATCTAGTCATTCCCGAAAGGCCGCCCGGAACCGAAGGCATGAACGAAGAACAACTCGCCGATCTGGTGACGCGAGATTCCATGATCGGCACCGGCGATCCGCTCAAGCCGGGAGCCGCGCAACCATGAACGGCGCGCATGATCTGGGCGGCCTCGACGGTTTCGGTCCGGTCCAGCCCGAGCCCGTCAAGCCGGTCTTTCATCACGCATGGGAAGAGCGCGTCTTCGCGCTCACCGTCGCCACGGGATTTCTCGGCCGCTGGAACATCGATGCCAGTCGATATGCGCGCGAGCGTACCGATCCGCTGACTTATCTGCGCTCGACTTATTACGAACAATGGTTCCGGGGACTGCGCTTGCTTTTGGTCGAGCGCGGCCTGATCGACGCCAAGGAACTCGAAACCGGACGGGCCGCCGGACCTGGGCCGGTCGCGGCGCTCGCCGCCAAGGACGTTCCGACCGTGCTCGCCAAGGGCTCGCCGACGGCAAGGCCGATCGACGCGCCGGCGCGCTTTCCGATCGGCGCGCGCGTGCGCGTCAAGAACCTGCATCCCAAGACGCATACCCGCATGCCGCGCTATTGCCGGGGGCGCGTCGGCGCCATCCTCCGCGATCATGGCGGACAGGTCTTTCCCGACTCGAACGCCGTTTTTGCAGGCGAACAGCCGAAGCGGCTCTACGCCGTGCGTTTCGAGGCGCGCGAACTCTGGGGTCCCGATGCCTCCGCCCGCGACAGCGTCGTGCTCGATTTGTGGGAGCCCTATCTGGACGCCGCATCATGATCAACCCGAGCGCTGATCTTGCGACCCTGCCCGATCTGCCTTGTGATGCCGAAGGCCCGGTCTTTCGCGAACCATGGGAAGCGCAAGCCTTCGCGCTGACCTTGCGCCTCCATGAACAAGGCGCTTTCACCTGGACGGAATGGGCGACCGCCCTGAGCGTCGAGATCAAGCGGGCCCAAGCGGCCGGCGATCCCGATACCGGCGAAACTTACTATCATCATTGGCTGGCGGCGCTCGAAAGATTGGCTTTGTCCAAACGTCTCGTGAACCAGAACGAACTCGAGGCGCGTCGCGAGGCTTGGGATCGCGCGGTGCGCGCGACGCCCCATGGCCGGCCGATATTGTTGGAAAACGGGCGTCTCAAAGGATGAGCGTTGCTTGCTCGCCCCTCGACCTTCACCCTTCCCGCCTTAACTCCGACGCGGCGCGCTGATCGCACCCCAGAAGGCGAAAAAGCCGACGATGCCGATGGCACAGAGGCTGAGGATCACGGCGTCGTAGCCGCCGGTCGCGGTCCAGAGGAGCGCCGCGGCCCAAGGGCCGATGGCGCGCGCGATCACGCTCGGCGCCGAGAGCGCGCCGCTGATCGCGCCATAGCCTTCGCGACCATAAAGCTCGACCGGGATCGCGCCCCGCACGATGGTGATGACGCCGTTCGCGATGCCGTAAGCGGTCACATAGAGAAGGATCAAGAGGCCGTTGGTTCCCGCGAACCAGAGGATGGCCATCGATGCCGGCATCAATGCCGTCATGGCGAGGCCGACTTGCGCCGCCGTCCAGCGCCGGCCGAAAAGAAACTCGATCACGCGCCCGGCGACCTGCATGACGCCGACCAGCGAGGCAAAGACGACGGCGGTCGTATCGCCGACGCCGGCTTCGCGCAGAAGCGGTATCTGATGTACCGACAAGGCCGAAGCGACGAAACCATAGGCCGTGAAGGAAAGCGCCAAGAGCCAGAAGGAGCGCAGCCGCAGAAGCTCGCCAAGCGTCGTCTTGGCGACCATGGTCTCGGTGGGCGCGATCCTGGCCTTGGCCTTGGCGCCGCCCGGCAAGAGAAAAAAGTGGAGGGGCGCGCAGATCAGGATATTGACGAGGCCCAAGATCGTCGCCGTCTCGCGCCAGCCATAGGCGCCGAGCAGCGCGTCCGTGATCGGCCAGAAGATCGAACTCGCAAGCCCGCCGGCGAAGGTGCAGACGGTGATGCCTTTGCGGTATTCCGTCCCGAAAGCGAGCGTGATGACCACGAAGGCCGCCTCGTAGAGCACCAACGCCATGCTGACGCCAAGGGCGATCCAAAGCGCGATGAAGGCCGGATAGGACTGCACTTCGCCGAGAAGCGCGAACAAGACCCCGCCCAGCAACGATCCCACCGTCATGGTCGCGCGCCCGCCGATCCGGTCCATGATCATGCCGACCGGCAGCGCCGCGAAGCCCGCGACCAGGAGCCCCAAGGAATAGGCGGCCGAGACCGCGTCGCGGGACCAACCGAGTTCGCGTTCGATCGGCGGCATCAAAAGCGCGATGCCGTAATAGATCGTGCCCCAGCCGACGACCTGGGTGATGCTCAAGGCCCAGACGACGCGCCAAGGCGGCTTCGGCGACGACTCAACCGACATGGCGCCACTCTCGCGCGGCGAGCGCGCGGCTGGCAACTCGTTTCCTGGGCTTAAGTGGTCGGCACGGCGAGCGCCCGGAAGCGCTTGGCGCCGATCTCCCTATGACTCGCCTCGCCGATCTTGCCGATCGGCAAGAGCGCCGGGCCGACCGGCTCCATGAAGAGATGCATCTTGCGCCCGAGCCGAAGCGTGGCTTCGCCTTGCGCCGCGGCAAGCTCGGCTGCCGCCAGGACATGGCGATCGAGCATGATCAGGGCGATGCCCATCTCCGGGCGGAGCGCCCTGAGCGTCGCAGCGAAGGCGACCGTCTTGGTATCGCAGTCGCCGGTGACCTGCCCGGCTTTTTTTGTACCAGGCGATTTGAGAGACTTTGCCTGGACAGAAGGAGCAAGAGATGGCGAGACGAGGATATAGCCCGGAACAGATCATCGGGAAGCTACGGCAGATTGAGGTGCTGATATCGCAGGGGAAACCTGCAGCCTTGGCCTGCAAAGAG
>Ga0194120_10003473_pt1 | contig 25623 bp, 23 predicted proteins | sample TA2MahCa65mmetaG_FD_148642 | JGI IMG/M metagenome (GOLD analysis project Ga0194120, IMG submission 148642) | Freshwater microbial communities from Lake Tanganyika, Tanzania - TA2015019 Mahale Deep Cast 65m | ecosystem: Environmental > Aquatic > Freshwater > Lake | place: Tanzania: Lake... | reverse complement strand
CTCGGCCGACCTTGCACGCCTCCGGTCGCCGGCACGGAGGCCGGCGCCACCAGACATGCCGCCACCCCATCCCGCGCCACCAGACAAGGCGCCACCCGATCCCGCGCCACCAGACAATGCGCCACCAGGTCCCGCGCCACCAGGTCCCGCGCCACCAGGTCCGGCAGCCGGGGTGCGCCCGGCGGGCGCGGCCGGCGGCACCGCCGGGCCTACTTCAGCGTCGTATCGGCGTAGTAGCGGGCCAGGATCGCCTGGTAGCCCTCGCCCTGCTGGGCGTAAGCGCGCGCCCCCCACTGGCTCATGCCCAGGCCGTGTCCCCAGCCGCCGCCGGCGAACTTGTAGCCGGCGCCCTCCCGGGTCAGCAGGTAGCGAGTGCTCTTGAGGCCCAGCTTCATCCGCAGGGCATTGGCATCGACCGTCGCGGTCCCGGCCGTACCGCGAGCCTCCAGCCAGCGCGCCCGGCCGTGGGGCGTGGTCTTGCTGACGGTGAGGCCTTGCAGCGTTCCGACTCCCGAGCCCAGGGCGGCGATCGCCGAGCCAAGCGTTCCGGCGTCGAAACTCGCCGACCACCGGGCATGGGGCGACGGATCGAGGTCCACCACTCCCTGGATGTATGGCAGGTCCTGGCCCCAGACCGCCACCGCGTCGTCGGTCTCTCCGCCCGAGGAGGCGTGGAAGAAGGCGGCTATCGGGCGCTCCTGCCAGGTGAGCACCTGCCCCCGCGTGCCGTCGACCGCCGAGTTCGTGTCGGGCTTCTCGATGGTGAAGCCCTTGTAAACCTGGTCGGCCGTGGTGTCGTAGAGGTCGAACCCGAGCGCGGCGCGCCGCCCGAGGTTGGCGATCGCGTAGGTACGGGCGGCCACCGCCTGCGCTTTCAGCGCCTCGATCAGCCACCCGGTGGCCATCTCGGCCGGCAGCACGCCGTAGAGGTAGTCCTCCGGGGGCACCGCGTTGATCAGCGTGACGCCGCCGCCGCCGCCCGGCGGCGCTATCAACTGGAACGAGCCGCGGTACCGGCGCCCGCCAAAACCGAGACCAACCGCCGCATCGCTCCGGATTTCGAGGGGGGGATCGGCGCGCAGCACTTCCGTCTGGCCCTCGGCCAGCACGATCTTCGCGCCGGCGCGGCGGGCGACGTAAGTCTTGCCCGGAGCGAGGGCGACATCTCCTGCACTCGCGGCCGCATGAACCGCCACGGCCACGTCGCTCTCAGCCACCGCCAGGCCGATCTTGAGGGCCGCCGGAACCGCCGCGGAACTCCGCGTGCCCAGCGCGCCGTCGACCTGCGACAGCGGCGGGAACGTGCCGAGGGGAGCCACGAGCGCCGGCGGGATCGAGCAGCCGGCGCCCAGGAGCAGCGCCAGGAAACCGCTGACCCTCGCTACGCGCCGCATTCCCACTCCTGGCGGCAGCGGGCGATCTGGGCGAAACAGGCCGCCAGGACATCTTCGGGCGAAGCGCCAGGCGGCACCAGGGTGGCATGGGGCGCAATCTTCGCGGCGACCTCGCGATCGCGGTCGCGCACCTCGAGCAACACGAGTGGCCAGCGGTCGCCGCGCCGGCGGGGGACGCCCAGGATGTGCCGCACCGCGGGGTACGCTTCGTCGGGCCGATCGCCGATCTCGATGGCCACGACGTCGGGGGGGAATTCCCGGGCGGCGGCCCGCGGTGCCTGCGTCGGCATCACGTGGAAGAGGCTGTGCCCGCGGCGCGCCCAGTCGGCGCGGCGCTCGTCCGAAGCGGCCGAGTCGAAGGCGACGTGCAGGATGGCCAGGAGCATTCGCTCTATGCTACCCAGCCGGAGATTAGATCCTTTAGCGGAATGTTAAGGAAACTTCAAATGTGCTTCAAATCTCCGAAAAGCGCGGAGTAGCGCCCGCCTCCCGGTGGTTGAATATCATCAGGCCTTAACCTTCTGATTCTGTTTTTGTGAAGATGCGTGCGCTCGTGACCCTGCTCCTGGCCGCCGGCTTGCTGGCCGGCTGCGGGAAGGGCGCGCTGCTTTCCGGCGCCACCTCGCCGCTGGCCCGTGCCTTCGAGCAAGGGCAAGCCGGCGACGCCCCGGCGGCGCCCCCCGCGCAGTTCGAGCCGGCCGTGGCGGCGGCCCTGGCCAGCATGCCCACGTCCAACAACCGCTTCGCGGTCCTGCCCGACCGGATCGCTTTCCCCGAACTGGAGCGCACCCTGGCCGGCGCAAGGCGCTCCATCCTCATCTCGGTCTACAACTGGCGGATGGACGAGACCGGTCTGCGCATCGCCGACCTGGTGTACCGCAAGGCGCAGCAGGGCGTGGAGGTCCGCATCCTGGTGGACGAGTACGGGCAGACCGAGCAGAAGGGCGACAAGGACATGGTGCCCTGGCTCCGCCGGCACGGCCTGGATGTCCGGCACTACCGCAAGACGGTCCTGTTTCCCCGCGGCATTCTCAACTTCTCCCACCGCAAGCTCTACCTGGTGGACGGCGATCAAGCCGTCACCGGCGGCATGAACCTCGGCCACGAGTACGAATTGCTCTGGCGCGACCTGCTGGTGAAGGTCGAGGGCGAGATCGCCGGCCAGCTTCACAAGGAGTGGCTGCGCGACTGGACCCATTCGGGAGGGCCGGCCGTCAAGCTGCAGCCGGTGGCCGCCAGGGCCTACGGGCGCGTCACCGCCGCGGCGATCGCTACCAGCCCGCTCGAGCCGGGCCGCGGCAACGAGATCCACCGCGTCCTGCTGACGGCCATCCGCACCGCGAAGAAGCGGGTCTGGGCGGCCTACCCGTACTGGGGCGACAAGGCCCTGGTCGACGAACTGGGCAAGGCCGCGAAGCGGGGGGTGGACGTGCGGGTTATCATCCCGGAAGTCACCGATGTGCCGGTCTTCAAGGTTGCAAACCGGTTCATCGTCAAGGAACTGCTCGATCGCGGCGTCAAGGTCCGCCTCTTCAGCCGCGGCTTCGCCCACGCCAAGTACCTGGTAGCCGACGATCTGCTGGAGATCGGCTCCTCGAACGCCGATACCAGCAGCTTCGAGAACCAGCAGGAACTGGACGTCATCACGCCCGATCCGCAGATCACCGAGCAATTCGTCGCCGCCGGGCCGGCGCTCGACTGGGTGGCCAACTGCCGCGACGTGCGGCCGGACGATCTCAAATCGACCTGGGCGCAGGCCCCGACCGAAGAGGTTCTGAAGCTGATCCGCCGGTTTCTCTGATGGCGCCGCCCAAATGACTCCGCCCCGGCATAGCGGCCGGCACAGAGGCCGGCCCCACCCGCGGCATCGGTGGCGCAGGCCTCCGTGCCTGCGGCAGCGAGGCGCTAGGCCATTTGAGCGCTGCCACGAGTTCCAGGCGAGCAGGAACACGCTGTTGCCCTCGCGGCCCGGGTAACCGTCGGGTCCGGGCCGAACCTACCCGTCCAGGCTAGTGTCCCGCTCCGGAAGTGGGTTGTGCATTCGGCGAGCAATCGCGAATCCAGGCAAGGAGCCGGTTCGCGCCGTGTACTTCCAGTGGAACGCGTACACAAGCGAAACGGCGACGCAGCCTGGGTTTGCGAGGGCCGGCGAAGGCACAAGGGACTTCCGGAGCGGGACACTAGTAACCCCGACGGAGCCAGTAGACCTGCTGGTTGTAACGGTCGACGCCCGTCTCCATCTGGACCGACAGTAAGCCCTCCTTCTGGATCTGGGCATTGAGCGCCTTGATGCGCTTCTCGGTCGTCGGATGATCGGACAGCAGTTCGACCTTCGGGTGCTCTTGCGTCTTGAGGGTCTCCATGAACGAGACCAGGCCACGCGGGTCGTACCCGCCCTTGGCCGCCAGGCGGCAGCCGTCGGCGTCGGCCTCGTGCTCGTGCTCGCGGCTGAAGCCCTGCATGGCCAGGCCCAAAGCGACCGCGCCGGCGGTTTGCATCGCCTGGCTGTCGGTCTGGCCGAGTGCGGCCACCGCGATGCCCATTCCCACGAGCTGCGTCTGGAGGGTCTTGATGCCGTGCCGCTTCTCGATGTGGGCCATCTCATGACCGAGCACGCCCGCCAGTTCGGCCTCGCTGCGCATCTGCTTGAGCGCGCCGGTGGTGATGAACATGTAGCCGCCCGGCACGGCGAACGCGTTGGGCTCGTTGGACTCGACGACGCGAATCTCGTACTTGACGTCCTTGCGGGACCGGTTGGCCGCCAGCCGATCCACCACGCCCTGGACGTACTGCTGCACGCGGGCATCGCCGCGGTAGAGCGGGTACTTCCGCAGGGCCTCGCTGGCGGCCTGCGCCCCGATCTGGCGCTCCATGCTCGTGGAAATGAGCGATCCGCCCAGCAGGCCGACCGCCGCCAGGACCCCGCCGACGATGAGCGCTTCGTCCTTGGAAATCGAACCCGACGCACGGCCGGAGTTGCCGGTCGTGGTCGTGCCGCCGGCCGAACCGGGCGGGATATAGCCGCCGTCCGACCGCGGAGACTGGTAGCCGCCACTTTGCGGGCCCTGGGGCCCTTGTGGCCAGGTAGGCGGCGATGGGGGCTGGTAGGTCGGCTGCGTCGGGTAGGTCGGCGGCGGCGGAGGCGGCAAGGCCGAGGGGCCGCCGCCCGCGGGCTCGTCGCCGCCCCAGACCGCGGGGCCCGAGGGAGCTTCCGAGTATGTCGTCGGCGACTTCCAGCCGCCGTCGCTCTGCGGGGACTTCCAGCCGTCGCGCCTGGCAGGTTGATCGACGATGCGGTTGCCGCTGGCCGCCGGGGGCGCGGGGGCCTGCACGACCGGGGCCGGAGCCGGTGCGGGCGCCGGAGCCGGGGCGGGCGCCGGAGCGGGTGCGGGCACCGGAGCTGGGGCGGGCGCCGGAGCGGGTGCGGGCGCCGGAGCCGGGGCGGGCGCCGGTTTCGGGGCCTGCGCCTGGATCCTGCGCAGGCGGCTCACCGTGGCGGAAACGTCTTCGGCCGGAGGCGGAGCTTCGCCACTTCCCGCATAGCCATCCCGCTCGAGCTGCGGCAGGCGATCGAGGCGCTTCACCGTGGCCGCGCCCGCGCTCTTGACCGGCGCCTGCGGCGTCGCCGCAGGATCCGGGGTGCTGGACTTGCGAACCATGGACTCCCTCTCCGGACCGACCCTTTCTTATATAGGTCTTACCCGACGGAGGGATGCTTAGCGGTCCGACTCGGCGAAGGCGTCGACGCCCGCGAGGACGTGATTGGTGACCAGCACGCCCAGACCGGCGCCCTGGAGCTCCCGCGACCCGGTCAACACTCCGACCGCCAGCGTGCCGATCGCGGCGATTTCCGTGCCGGCGATCGCGGCGGTGTGCAGCCGCTTGCCCCGCGCCCACTGGACCGTGCCCGGGAATGCGAGCGACTGCGCGGCGGCGGCCCATGGGGTGGGTTGGTAGCGAGCGACGCCCGGATCGGGCGCGGGCCGGGCCGGCGCTACGGGCGGAAGTTCGGCGGCCGGCGGCGCGACCGGCGACGTCTCGGGCACCGTCTCGGGTACGGCGGTGACCGGATCATGAGCCGGCTGGGTCACCGGCCTCGGCGTCGGCTGGGTAACCGGCTTCGGAGTCGGCCGGGTGACCGGCTTCGGCTCGGGAGCCACGCCCGACCCGCCCGGGGCCGCGGCCGACCGGGTCGGGGAAGCGCCCGACCTGCCCGGAGCCGCGGCCGAACCGGCCGGCCCTACCAACCCAGGCTTTCGCCCGCCGCTCCGCGCCACCCTCTCATGCGCGGGCTGCCGCACCGGACCGCCCGTGTCGGCCCAGACAAGCTGCCCGCCGCGCACCGCATAGAACGACCGGCCCACGCGGCGGTGGCCCTTGTACCAGGCCGATCCCCCCGACCCGACGCGCAAGGCCTGGCCCGGGTAGATCAGGTGCGGATTGCGGACCTGCGCCCGATTGAGCTGCCAGATCTCGCGCCACCGGTGGCCAGACCCAAGCATCCGCCTGGCGATTCGCCAGAGCGAGTCCCCGGCGCGCACGCGATAGGTCCAACCCCGCAAGGCGGGAACCGCGGCGCGGTACCTTCCCCGCCGGTGCGACCTGGCCTCGTGGCGAGCGAGCGCATTGCGAAGATGCCGCGCCTCCTGGGACACGTGCGCCCCCTCCCGGGCCACGGGCCGCGCCACCGGCCGGTGGGTCTCCTCGAAAGCGACGATCTTCGGCGTGGGGGCGATCCGGTCATGCGCGGCTACATGCTCTTGGGCCGCGATGCGGGCGCCGGTCGGCTGGCCGTTCCACTCGAACGCGAAGTTGCTCCTGCCGCCCTGCGCAAGGGCGAAGCCCGGATCGCCGGCCAGCATCCCGGCGGCGAGCGCCGCGGGCAGGATCCGGAAGCCACCCGCGGGCGCGGGGTCCGGGGGCAGTTCGGCGAGCAGCCAGGGGAACTCACCGAGCGCGGGGCCGGCCGCCTGCGCCAGTTCGAGCCGCAGCGGACCGCCCAGGAGGTAGGCCAGCGCCTCGAGTTCGAACGAACCCGGGAGCCTGCCAGCGCGATTTTCACCCCGCATAGCATTATGTTCGACCGGGGGCGGCGGTACTTTAGCGACCGCGAGACGCCTCCCCCGGCGACCGCCCGGTCAGGCGCTGGCGGCGTGCGTGTCGGCCAGCGAAACCAGTCGCAGCAGCCGCATGGCGTTGCCCGAAACCACCCGGCGATAATCGTCCCCGTCCAGGGCCTGGCGAATATGCGCCAGGGCGTACTCCTGCTTGAGGAGCGGGTAGTCCGACCCGAACAGCACCCGATCGGCGCCCAGGCGAGCCACCGCCCGGCGAATGACGCCGGCTGGCTGCCAGGAGGTCTCGACGGACACGTTGGGGTACCGCTCGCCCAGATCCAGCACCTGTCGGTACTGATCCCAGCCGATGTGGCACAGCACGATCGTCACGTCGGGAAAGTCGCGGATGGCCGGTTCGAGCAGGTTCACATCGTCCCAGCCCCCGGTGTCGAAGGGGAAGGTCCCCGTGTGGATCTGCACCGGCAAGCCGTGCGCCCGCGCGAGTTCGAGGAGGCGGTACATTCGCGGCTCGGACGGATTGAGGCCCGTGAGGGTCGGGTGGACCTTCATGCCGTGCACGGGGCATTTCTTCAAGATCTCGGCCAGGCGAGCCGCGGGATCGGGGTGATAGGGATCGACCGCGCAAAACAGGCTGAAGCGGTCCGGATGGGGCCGGATGGCCTCGGCGATGGGCTCGGTCAGGAAGAATGGCTCGATCGCGCAGACGACCGAATGGGAGATGCCGTTGCGGTCCATCGCGGCCAGCAAGTCGTCGACCCGGTGGCGCTCGAAGATGGCCGCGACCTGCTTCCAGCCCATGAACGACATGCTGCGGTACAGCCAGCGCGGCCACCGGCTCCGGAGCCGGGTGGCGATGAAATCCAGCGTCGGGTGGAAGACGGGCTCGGCGGCCTGGAGGACCCCGCCGACCAGGTGATCCAGGGGCCCGAACTCGAAGTTCGGCACCGGGCCAGCCGGGTGGTGGTCGTGCGGCTCGCCCTGCAGATGCGCGTGGAAGTCGACGACCGGGATCGGGTCGCTAGACAGCCTTGCCCTCCAGATCGACGACGACCTGGGTGTTGGTGCGTGCCGCCGCGGTCTTGACCACGGTCCGGAGAGCGTTGATCGTGCGGCCCTGCTTGCCGATGACCTTGCCCAGATCCTCGGGGGCGACCGCCACCGAGATGCGGACCTTGTCCTCCTCGTCGTGGCGCACGATCGTCAGGGCCTCCTGGTTCTGGACGATCGCCCGCAGCACGAACTCGACGCATTGCTCGAGCGAGAAGAGACCTCCCGGAGGCGCCGCCTCGACGGTGGCCTCGACGGTGGCCTCGACGGCCGCGACCGCCTCGGCCGCCGGGGGCGCTGCCGGCTCCTCGACCTTGATCTTCTCGGCGGCCTTGGCCTTGGAGCCGCGGCCCTTGGCGGAGCCGGTCTTGGCCTCGGTCACGAAGCGCTACCCAGCTTGTCCAGCACGCCGCTCTTGCGCAGGAGGGCGCGGGCGGTGTCGGAAGGCTGCGCGCCGTTCTTCAGCCACTTGATGGCGGCCTCTTCGGTGATGCGCAGTTCGGCCGGCTCGCGCTGCGGATCGTAGTAGCCGATCTCCTCGATCACGCGGCCGTCGCGGCGATCGCGCGAATCCATGACCACGAGCCGGTACTTGGGGTGCTTCTTGGCGCCCAGGCGCTTCAGCCTGATTCTGACCACTTCGGATTCCTCTTTCTCAAAAACACTCACTCATCACATCACGGGAAACGGGAGATTGGGCAGCATCCGCGGCAACTTCTTGCCGAGCTTCTTCTGGAAGCCCGAGAGCTGCTTCATGACCTGCCGCATCTGTTCGAAATCCTTCAAGAGCTTGTTGACGTCCTGCACGGTGGTGCCGGATCCCCGCGCGATGCGCGACTTGCGCGACGCGTTGATCAATTCGGGATGGTGCCGCTCCTGGCGGGTCATCGATCCGATGATGACCTCGACCATTTTGAGGTGTTTCTCGCCTTTCGCCAAATCTTCCTTCTTGATCTGGCCCGAGAGGCCCGGAATCGGGAGCATGCCCAGGATCTGCTCGACCGAGCCCAGTTTCTTCATCTGCCCGAGTTGTTGCAGGAAGTCTTCCAGGTCGAACTCGGCCTTGCGGAACTTGCGCTCCATCTCCTTGGCCTGCTCGGGCGTAATAGCCTCCTGGGCCTTCTCGATGAGCGTGAGCACGTCCCCCATCCCGAGGATGCGCGTGGCGATGCGATCGGGATGGAATGGCTCCAGGGCGTCGAGTTTCTCCCCCACGGCGGCGAACTTGATCGGGCAACCCGTGACCTGCTTGACCGACAGGGCCGCGCCACCGCGGGTGTCGCCGTCGAGCTTGGTGAGGATCACGCCGGTCAGCGCCAGGTCCTGGTGGAAGGCCTCGGCGGTGCGGACCGCGTCCTGGCCCATCATGGAGTCCACGACCAGCAAGGTCTCCGTGGGCTGGAGGGCATCCCGGAGGTCTCGCACCTCCTTCATCATCTCGGCGTCGACGTGCAGGCGCCCGGCGGTGTCCACGATCAGCGCGTCGTGGGAGTCGCGCCTGGCCCGTTCCAGCGCGGCCCGGGCGATCGCGACGGGATCGTCGGCGAAGCCGCTCATCTCGGGTACGTACACGGGGACGTCGATTTGCTTGCCGAGGATCTCCAGTTGCTTGATCGCCGCGGGGCGGTACACGTCGCAAGCCGCGAGCAGCGGCCGGCGCCCCTGGCGCTTGAGCACGAGCGCGAGCTTGGCCGAAGTCGTGGTCTTGCCCGAACCCTGCAGGCCCACCATGAGCACGACCGCCGGGCCGGCGCCGGCCGCGGCCTGCGCCAGGGGCGCATGGGCGCCGCCGAGCAGGCGCACGAGTTCGTCGTGGACGGCCTTCACCAGATGCTGCGTAGGGTTGAGGCCCGCCGCGACTTCCTGGCCTACGAGTTGCTCCTTGACCCGGGCCACGAACTCCTTGACAACCGGGAGGGCCACGTCGGCCTCGAGAAGCGCGCGCCGAACTTCCCGCAGGGCATCGGCCAAATTTTCCTCGGTAAGGCGACCCTGGCCCCGCAGCTTCTTAAAAAGAGTTTGAAGCTTCTCGCTTAGAGATTCGAACATGATGATGAGTGAAAGGCGATCGTAGCAGATGCGCACCATGAAGTCCACCAAAGCGGCCGCCCTGAGCGTCGCGGTGGCTCATCTCCTGGCCGGCCAGCCCTGCCTGGCGCAGGAGGCCGGCGAAGTGGCGACCGCGTCGGCCCCGGTGCTCATCAATCCCGCCACGGCGATGGCCTACTCGGCCATGCTCCCGGGTTACGGCCAGATCTATGCAGGCGAACCGGTCCGCGGGGGCGTCCTCCTGGCCATCGACGCCGGGCTCACGGGCGCGGCGATCGCCGGCTACTTCCTCAAGAGCGAAACGCTGATGCAGGGGGCGATCGTGGGAATGATCTTCACGACGGTAGTCGCGACGTTCGATGCCTACCTGCTTGTGCGAGACCGCAACCAGGAACGCGTCGAGGCTGCCCGCCACCTCAGAGGGAGACCGCTCCCGCGATGAACCCAGGGCGCCGGGCCGCAGTGGCCGCCGCCGTCTTGCTGGCGGCGGGGTCGGCTTCGGGCTGCGGGCTCACGGCCCTCACTTCGTGGCTGCTCGGCACCGGAGGCGAGATCCCGCCCGAGCAGGTCAAGGTCGACGGCCAGGTCCGCATCGGGACGCGCGCGAAGCCGACCGACGCCGACATCGGCGAGTTGACGCCCTTCTCCGCGACGGCGCCGCTGGCCAACGTCACCCCCCTGGCCAACGTGACCCCCCTGGCGAACGTGACGCCCCTGGTGGCCGTCGAACCGCTTGCCAGCGCCGCGCCCCTGGTGGGCAATGCCGGCGCCGGCTATCGCATTTCGAGCTTCGGCCTCCTCGCGAACCCGATCCGGACGGTCGAGATCGAACTCGTCGACGCCGCGACCGGAGAGCGCATCCGCCGCGTGCGCACCGACGCGGCCGGCAACTACACGCTCGCCCTGCCGCACCAGGCAGCCGCCCGGACGCTCATAGTCCAGGCGACCTCCCTGGCCGACCAGGCCATCACCGGCTTCATGGCCTCCGCGCTGGTCGTCGCGGCCGGCGCCAGAGGCGCGCAGGTCAGGGCCGACGTCACGCCGGCGTCCACGACCGTGGTCTTCTCGGCGGCCGTTCTCTCCGGCGTCCGGGGCGAGTTGCGAGTGAGCACGGGCTTTCGGGGCTTCCGAACCGGCACTTTGTCCAACCTCATCAACCTCTACGATCCGGCAGTCGTCGCGAGCGCTTCCGGAAAGCTCGACGCCGCGAAGGACTTCGTAAAGGCCAAGACCTTCGACTCGCTGCTGGGCACCACGGCCACGCAGTCGGCGGTCCTGGCCCAGGCGGCGGTGGACGCCGGCATCACGGCCGCGCGCAACTTCACGGCCATCGCCGTGGCGGCGAACAAGATCCTCGGCCGCGTGGCCGTCGTGGAGTTGACCGCCGAAACCGAACTCGGGACCGTCTTCACCGCCGCCGCGGGCAAGGTCACGCCCGAGGAGTTGCTGCCCGCGGTCGACCAGGCTCTGGCGGCCCGGCCGCCGGTGGGCACCGACTCCGGGGTCACGCGGGCGGCCCTCCCCACTCCGGGCCCCACCCCCACGCCGACGCCGGCTCCGACCCCTACGCCCCAGCCGACCCCCACCCCCACGCCGGTCCCCACTCCCACGACCGGTCCGACGCCCACGCCGGCCCCCACGCCGACGCCCACGCCGCTCCCGAAGGTGGGGCTCTACCACCACGTCACGACCGGCGACGCGCTCGGGGCCGTGGGCGCGCTGCTTCACAATCCGCTCGGCGCCTTGATCGTGGCGGATCAAACTTCTCACGGCATCTACAACGTCCCGTACCAGACTGGCAAGAGCACGCTGATCGCGGGCAACAAGGGCGCGGGAAATACCGACGGCGGGCCGGAAGTCGCCCAGTTCAAGAACCCGGGCGGGCTCGCCGTCGACGGCGACACGCTCTATGTCGCAGACACGGGCAACAACTGCATCCGCACCGTATACATGGTCTCCGGCCTCGTGGGCACGGCCTACGGCTCCGGCGTGCCCGGGTTCGCCGACGGCATCGGCAAGGCCGCGATGTTCAAGGGGCCGCGCGGCCTGGTCCTCTACACCGATCCCGCCACCAGCCAGAAGATGCTCATGGTCGCCGACACCGGCAACTCCACCGTGCGGGTGATCTCGCTCGCCACGGGCGTCGTGGTGACGCCTAACCTACCGCCGGGCCAGTCGGTGCCGCCCACCGGCCTGCTAGACGCCGCCGACATCAAGGACGCCCGCTTCGGAGCGGTCACAGGCCTGGCGTACGACGGCAGCCGGGTGTTCATCGCGGATCAGGGCAAGGTGCGCATCCTGGATCTGGCGAGCAAGAAGGTGACGAGCCTCTCCATGGCGTTCTCCGCTCCCGTCGGGGTGATCGCCGACGGCCAGGGCAACCTGTTCGTGGCCGACCAGCAGCAGAACCAGGTGTTCAAGTTCGACGTCGCGACCGGCGCCGGTACGTTCATCAATTCCATCAAGCTGGCTGGCGAGGCGCAGGGCACGTTCGCGACCGGCCAGCTCAACAGCCCGTCCGCGCTCGCCTACGACGACGCTTCCCGGCGGCTGTACGTCGGCAACGCCAAGGGCCAGCCCCTCCGCTTCATGATCGGCTACTGAAGAGCCCGCTCATAGCGCGGCTCTGATGACTTCGCTCCGGCATCGCGGCCGGCACGGAGGCCGGCCCCACCCGTTGCATCGGTGGCGCAGGCCTCCGTGCCTGCGTCCGATAGGCGCCAGGTCATTTGAGCGCCGCTATCAGTCGCGCAGCAAGGAGCCGATTGCCGCCTCGAGGTGAGCGGTGATGCGGGCGGCGCGGCCGTTGGCCGTTTGCGGCGCCGCCGGCAGGTCGAATGCGAACGGCCTGCCGAAGCGCACCGTGACGACGTCGTAGGCCAGGAGTTCGATGTACTCGGTCCCGTAGAGCGAATTCTGCGGGTCGTAGCGGTGGACCCATTCTCCCGGCAGGCGCAGGGCGGCGCGTTCGGGACCGGCGACGAGCGCGGCCGGGACGATCGCCAGGTCGGGAATCCCGGCCCCGAGGATGAGCCGTGCCGCGCCGGGGCGGAAGGGTGCCAGGGCGTCGTGGGCATGGCGGGCGAGCGTCGGGGGCTCGCCCTCGGGGAAGATGGCCAGCAGCGCCCCCCTCGCCAGTTCGCGCCGGCCGAGGCGCACGAGGCCGCCCGCCCGGTCGGCACTCGGCAGCACCAGGATGCCCATCCACGAGAGCAGTTCGCGCAGGCCGGGCACCGCGCCCATCCACGGCGCGGCCACGAAGTGCACCGGTCGCTCGAGCACGGAGCCCAGCACGAAGGGATCCACCACCGACCGGTGGTTGCAGACCACCAGGGCCGGCCCCTCGCGCGGCACGTTGTCCGCGCCTTCGGCCCGGATGTGGATCTGCCGGTCGACCAGCGGCTTGAGCAACGCTCGCGCGGCGGCATAGGTCAGGCTCATCGGGGAGGAGGATACCCGCGGGGCCGGCGAAATCCAGTGGTGTCGGAGAACCTTCGCTCGCGGCGCCACCTCTTGGCGTCGCTCGGATGACTTCGCGCTCGTCCTGCTCGTGGGCTTCGGTTACAACTGCGGCATCCCGGCGTTGATCGAAGGCCTTGTGCCCTACGGGCTGAATTCCTTGGGCGAGATTCGACTGATTCCGAGGCGCCAGTGGGGGAAGCTGGCGGATCCCCTCTACGCCGGCCCTCGTGCCGCGGCCCAATTGCTACTGTTCATGGGGTGCGAAGTCATCTAGGGCAGCCAGATCGCTCGGAGTCGTCAAGGGTGCAGCTTCCCCCAGAGGGTCAGGGCAAGGTCGAAGTATCGTTTCCACTCCGGGAGCTTGTACCGGTAGATTCCAAGGGCAATCGCGACCTTGTCGCCGTCAAGCATCTCGATAATCTCGTCGAGTTGAGCGACGATGCGGTTCATGCTGTCCGCCACGTCTGGCTTGATGTCGATGCCGAATGCCTTGAGGTCGTCATGGGAAAGGCCTCGGACCCACCCGGAAGCCTGGTAAATGGCTTTCCGGGCAGTTCCGAGGCGCTCGAGAAGCTCGCATTTCGCCTCTTCCTGGTCTGGGGTCACTCACCCATGGCCTTCGAGAACAGGGCTTCCATCTCCTCCGGCTCGAGCTGCGCTTCCGCAGCCATGCCGCTCGTGATGATTCCCCTGACCGCGTCAGGCGACTTGTCCAGCATTTCGGCCATCCGCAGGAGCTGCCATACGCTCATCCCGAGTGGACTCGCGACGGCCCGCAGATTATCGAGATCCAGGCGATTCCCGCGTTCCATCTCACTAATGGCGGGTTGACTCAGGCCCGACTCTTGCGAAAGGCGGCCCTGGGTCAGGTTCGCCTGCTTCCGCAGCAGGCGGATCACCGAGGCGATCGCCTGGTTTGTAGGAAGTGCTGTGACGGGCGGCAAAGGGATCTCCTTTCTGGTCGCGGCATGAGAATACCAGATTATTCGGAATTCGTATATACTATCGGCGTATATTTCTCGGGACTTGCGTCGGCACGGCGGTGGGAGGAGGGTCAATCTTGGCGAATCCACCAACCGGCCGGCGCACGGGTGTGCTGGAGGACGGGAAGCAGGCCCAGCTGGAGGGCCCATTCTCGTGCCCGCCAGTAGCCACCGCTGCTCGATCGCGGATTGCCGCGTGCGCAGGATCTCCTCGTGGTCGAGATCCTCGAGGCCGACGTCAACCGGGGGCCGGCTCTTCCATCGTGGCGGCTGTGGTTCCGGTCGAGCAAGAGCCCCGAGTACTCGTCCTGGGACATCACCGTGGTGGACGAGCCCACGCGCTTGTACGGCCTCGACTCGAAGACAAACGGTGCGTACAGCCGAGCAGGTGCGGCATCGAGGACGATCACCTGCCGGCCACTGCCGGCGTCCACGCGGCTTCACATCGACGCGCGCGGGCGGCTCGAAGCGGCCGAGCATCGCCGCGATACTACGGGCCGTATTGTCCGCGACCTCCCGACCGACGGGCCTGCCGTCGGGGCCGACGGCCACTCTTGCCGTGTAAAGAATGCGCAGGGCGTCTCGCCGGCGCGCTTGAGCTCGAACGTCTCGGACTCGCCCTGGGCGACGAGCGACCGGAGGGGGGCGAGAGTGGTCACGGCGTCCCCCATTGACCTCGCTGAGCGGAAACGGCGCAAGAGCCTCCTTTATAGTGCCGCCTTGCCATCACCAAACTCCCTGAGATGGTGCGAACGAGAGCTTCCCTTTCGCGCCAGAGACTCGATCTGCGCTGAACGCTGCGAAAACGCCCCGTTCTCGTTGCTCCTTGGGGCGACCAACGCCCTCCCATACGAGCGAGCGGACGGTGCGAAGCGTGGCCGGGACTTTCCAGAGCACCCACGAGAAGGTGACCCGCTGGCGCGACCGTTTCGACGCAACGGTCAACGGCTGTTTCCCGGGAACAACCGGCAACAGGCCGAAAGCTGGGATGGCGAGCGCCTGCGCGCCAAGCTCGGTCAAGAAATCGTCTGTGGTCGTCGGATTTGACAGCCTAAGGGCATAGAGTCGCTCGTCGGACGGATCGAGGCGAAGTGTGGGTTTCCTGGTACCGAGCTTGAGTTCCTTTCGCCTGTCGTCCGGTATCCTGTAGGACTTCCGCCACGTTTCAAACAGCGCTAACTGCACGTACTCCTCTTCGACTAGCTTGAGCACGTCTCGCATAGACTGAACGAGATTCTGATGACTGGCTCCGTTCGCTGCGCACAATGTGGATTCGGAGGCTTCTTCGCTCACGACGCAGGCCAAGCCAGCAAGTAGGTCGATCTCGTTCGGGGCGACGCTTGCGTGCGCGATCGTCTCGTAGCTCGACCTGGTGAAGTCAGAGGGCTTGTTGACGTTCCCGAGACTTCCATCGAGATAGCGCTGCAGGGGCCTCAGTTTGGCGAGCAACACCGCTGCGAGCTGTTCTCTTGCGACGGGGCTCTGCAGCACCGCCGTACCGTCTTCTTTGAATGCGAGCCGAGGAGGGCCGAGGCCGCTCTCGCGCGCATGCTCATCGAGCAAGGACAGCGAGCCGAGCGCCGTGAGGAACCCCCAAAGGTGCTGCCCATCGATCCCGCCAAGCGATAGCTGGTTCATGGCTTTGATTGCTCTTCTTCGCTGGCGCGGTGATCGGCGAGGCGAAAGATCGCCTCGAGCCAGCACAGTTCTTGCCAGCCGTACTTCGCGACCAGCGCCCAGAAACGGTCGGCCAGCGGCGAGTCGAGCCGGTGCAGTCCGTTGCAGGATGTTGTCGAGGCGAAGTCGATTTCGCCGAATGTCTTGCTCACGTGCTCAGCGAGCGACACGTCGACGGGGCTCTCGTCAATGACGGCGGGCGCGAAGGGCCGGCAGTAGCCGTGGTGGCTCGCCACGAGATGGAGTACTAAATCGAGATGGGGCTCATCAGCGGCGTCCGCCTTCGTCAAACCCTTCTTCACGGCCTCCAGCTGTCCCTGGAGCATTGCAAGCGACTGTACCTCGTGGCGCGCTCCTCGAGGATAGCCGCTCTTCTGCTGCGCGAGTCGATGTGCCTCACGCGCTCCAGGCGGCATTGCCGACTTGGCCCACGGCTCCTCGTCCTTGAAAAACTCAATCTCGCTCCCGCCACGCAGCATGAGCTGAAAGCGCCGGTCGGCCTTGCCTATGTCGTGCAACCATGCGGCAATCGCGAGCTGCTCTGCGAGCCCCGCCTCGAGACCACAGCGCGTCGCGTACTCACGCGCGAACGTCTCGACGTTAGCGCTGTGCTCGGCGAGCGAGACGTCCCGTCCCGCATGAAACGAGTCGTCGCCGTCGGTCGTCAGTTCGACGCCGTTTTCGAGCGTCTCCTCGGGCTGAAGAACCTCTCGAAGAGCGGCGATCTGCACTCGCCTCGCTTCGATCACGGTCCACGAAGGCTCACCGGGAACGACGTGCGAACCTCGCCCCTTGGCGAGCTTCTCTGCCCAGAGGCGCTTCCACGCAGGCCAGTCGCCATTCGAGGCGAGGAGGCCGAGCACGGTGCGCGCCTCGTCGGGATCGTCGAGCGGCAACGAGAGCCCGAGTTTGTCGACAACGACGGGATGTAGCCGCAGCACAGGCCGCGCGCGCGCTAACAGTTCGGCCTGTTCCGCGCGGTCTTCGACCGGCTCGGTCGAGGTAGCGTCGAAGCAACCGCTGCGGATGCCGCCGTAGCTCACAGGCACGACGATGGTGTCACCCGGCTTCAGCGAGGGCTCCGAGTCGGACTGCGCGCAGACGATCTTACTTTCGTCGCCCCTCCAGCGGAGCGCACATCGCCCTGCCGTCATTGGCATATCGCCGTCCTCTGGCATCGCGCCCTCAGTGTCACCAAAATCGCTCGCGGGCAAGTTCGCGAGCCACGCCCGCGCGGTCACGAAGGGCAGCGAGATGGCTTCGAGGCTCGAAGGCCGCACTGCCGCCACGATGGCCGTTGCCGCCTCGACATTTCGACGCTGAAGCACTTCCTCCGTGAGATCGGCGCGCCATACGACCTGCACCTCCGCCGGCCCGGAGCTTGGCCCATGCAGCCAGAGGCTCACATCGGGGACCTGCCTCGGTGCGGGAGAGGTCTGCGCCCACAAGTCGAGGTACGCGGGGAGTAGCATCGGCGCATTCGGCCTAGGTGCGAGCAACTTCGTCTGCTCGTCGCCGGCAGGCACCTCGAGCGCGAGTACGCCGAAATCCACCATCGCCATTCTGGCGATCTGTGCTTCTGCCTGCAGCTTTGTTTCGCAGTTGAGCTTCTTGGCTTCGTCCTTGAGTTTCTTCAGCTCGTCCTTGAGCTTCTTCGGGCGCTCCTTCTCTTGTCCCTTGAACCACTTGACCGTCTCGGCGATGGCCCTGCCGTAGATCGGATCGTCCTTGGTGGACTTGTCGTAGATGATGACGCCCTCGGCCATCTTGTACTCCCCAAGCCGATCCACGCGACCGAGGCGCTGTCGAAGGCTGTCAAGGCTAGCGGCCTCGGTAACTAGGGCGTCGAAGTCGAAGTCCGCGCCCGCCTCAATGCACTGGGTGCCGACGATGACGCGCTTCGGGCTGTCGTACCTCCGACTGCGCCCCGTCTGCACGGCGGGCCTCAGCTCGCGGAGCACTTCGTCACGGTCGAGCGGGCGCATGCGGCCGGTGAGCAGCGTGACCGTCGCATCAGTGCGCAGCATCTCGCAAAGCTGTCGCGCGATCACGCTGGCGCTGGCGACTCGGTTGACGACCACGGCGATCGTGCGATGCCTTTCGAGCATATCCTTCGCCTGCTCGACGCAAGCTTTCTCCAGGTCGGTCCGGTCGTCCGCCTCGACGAGACGCACGGGCTTGCTCGCATTCAGACGCGGTCCAAGCGCCGAGTCTGGCTTCTTCTCGCAGTCGAGCAGCGCGAAGGGTTGCTGCTCCTCGGCTCCCGGCGTCGCCGACAAAAACGCGTGGGCAAAGCGCGTCTTCACACCGCTGGCCGAGAAGCGCGTTCGCAGGCGCGCTAGCTGATCGAGCGTCTGCCGGAACGGCTCTGAGAGATGCACCTCGTCGAGGAGGAGCAGCGTGTCGTTGGCCAGCAGGCCCGCATGCACCGGCTTCATGCCCTGGCTCACGCCGTAGCCCTGCATGAGCATGCGCGAGCCGACCTGATCGACGGTCGAGGCGATAACGAGCGGCTGATCGGGCGTGCGCGCCCAGCCGTCGTCCTTGGGCATGCCACCGCGCAGCGTGAAGACGCCGATCGGCTCTTCGCCGGTCCGGGCCAGCGAGCGCAGTCGCTCGGAGACCCTGACGACGACGTCATCCCTGCTCGTCATCAACGCGCGCAAGAGCTTCCGACCGCGCTCGGCGACCTGATCGACCACGATGCGTCGATCCACGACCATCGAGATGCGCCGCGGGCACCAGCGGTCCGCGACCTTGTTCTCCACATCGAGTGCGAGCGCGAACAGCGCGACGTCAATGCATGTCGTCTTGCCCGAGCCAGTCGGCAGGTCGAGCACGCGCGGCCAAGCCTTGTCGGAAACGATTTTCTCGAGCAAACGCTGCTGCCATGCGAATGGCTCCTTGCCGTCATGCACGGCCTCGTGGAACGCAGCGAAGTCCCTTGCCGTGAGCGTCATCGATTCTCCACGGGCAGGCAGAGTCCGAGGCCGAAGTAGCGACCAGCGCCGAGAAGCAGCGGGCCTCTGACAGGTGCGTCGAATTGGATGTCGGCATGAATGCGCACGCGCGGCGCGCTACCGGGTCGCCCAGGCCACGGCAGAAAGTCGCGAACGTGCTGCGCACCTGAGAGCAGCGGAGCGAGCGACACTTCGACCGACGCGGGCCGAATGCCAACGACGCGCAGGCAGGCGTCGCTGATGCTTTGCTGGGCCTCCAGCGCGGCCTTGTATGCGGTGCCGCCCTGGTTGCTGCGCAGGTTGCCGGGGTTCTTGTCGAGGGCGATTGGCGTCGCGGTGATGAAGCGCGTGGAGGCCCGACACCACCGCATCGGGTCGAGAGCGGCCTTCGCCGACACGTTCACGCGGCGGACGTGGAACGGCGGCAGCGTTCCGCCGGCGAGCGTGAGGTTGCCGCGCTCGTCCGAGCGCTCCATCTCCCACTTCGCTACGAGGCGGAGCAGCATCTCGCGGTCGCGATCGGGAAGCTCGCGAGGTGGCACCAGCGCGCAGCCCATGAGCGCACCGTCGGCGCGCTCGTGCCCGACGAACGGCAGCGGGACGAACGCGACGTGCGGCCGTTTCGTTGGGCCGCTCTCCGCGTGTCCCGAGAGCGTCTCAGGAAGATGTTGGTTGCCGTGGAGCTCGATCAACGCACCACGCAGGGCACGCGCGAGATCGGTCGCGCGTGAAGCGACCGGCCGTGACCCACTTAATCGCTCGAAGATGACCCAGTCGGCAGAGAACACGCTCTCGGCTTGCGGGGTAGCTGCCGTCTCCTCGAACGCCGGGCGATAGCGTTGCGGACGCGCTGGAAGTACGCGGCTCTGGACGCCCTGATGGTGGTCGAAGGCTCGGTCGAGGCGCTCAAGCTGGCCGGGACCGACCACGCGCAGAACGACGTCGCCCTCGTCGCTTGGAACGAGCGTCGGTTTGAGTTCGCGATCGACCAGGCTACATCGCACGAGCGAAGAAGAGTGGCCCAGGCGAGTCACACGCGCGCAGAGCTGTACGAGCGAGGCACGATGTGGCGAAGGGTCGGCTGTGGGCCAGAGGAACGCGAAGGTTGGTGTCTCGGGGAGCACGACCGGAAACGTTCGCACCTGACGTGTGCGCCGCTCGGGCATCAAAGCAACCGCCGTTGCGAGCGCCTTGTCGGAAGGCTGGGCATTAACGGCGACGGCCCTTCTCTTGACCTTCTCAAGCGCATCCTCGGCCTTCCGCCTTGTCGCGGGCGTCTTGGCCTCGGACACCTTGGTTTCAGCCTCGCGGATAGCCGCGTCGCCGCCGAGCGTGACGTCGTTGACCGGCACGTAGACGTCCTGCACCTGCCGCCTCCCGATCCTCGACTCGGGATCGACCCATAGCGACGGCGCGCTCTGCTGCTCGAGCCAGGTGAGCGCCGCTCGCTTGGCCTCGTCAACATCCTCGGTGTCGTAGAGCGCGGCGACCAGCGCCGAGAAGAAGCGCGCAGGGTGTGGCGGCCACTCCGCGCGTCCGCGATCGTTGTGAGCAGTCGCCACGTAGCGCCCCGTCAAGAGCTCTATCTCGATCGCGAGCATCACGCTTCTCCAGCATCAGCCTCGGCTGCCGCAAGCTCGCGGCTCTTCTTCACGAGGTCGGCGAGTTTCGGCGATGGCTGCAGACATGCGAGTGCCTCGCCTGCAGGCTTTATGAACTTGATGCCGTCAGGAAGCTTGCCGACGGCCTCGTTGTAAAGCGCGATGGCCCCGGCGAGGTCTAGCTCCACGGGATTCGTGCTTCCGTCTCGGCTGACCGCTTCGAGCTTCAGCGCGGACCCCTTCCTGGGCACCAGCAGGCACCGGGAGCGCAGATCGTGTCCGCGGCCCTGCGCGGCGAATACGGCGAGCAACCCGAGCGCAGCCAGGACTGTGCGGGATTCATCCGCTCCGGTGGTGAATCCCAGACGTCGCAGCGATGCAAGCGAGAGCACGACCGTGTGCCTCGCCTCGTCGATTGTCACACCACCCCCGATCGAGTCGATGCTGGGCGTGACGTTTCCATGATTGACCTCGGAGGGCTTGCCTTCCTTGCCAAACTTGATTGGGTCGTCATTGTCGTTCTTCTTTGCCTTCGCGACGTCTGTCGTCCATCGCTCGTCGCCCTCCGCTTCGTAGATGTCGGCGGCCTTCTTAAGGATGTTCAGGGGATCAATCCGGCTCTCGGTCTTGCTGCCAGGTGCGGCGTTGATGCCGACGATCTCTGAGACCAGTGCGCGCTGGAACTTGGCGCCGAGGCCGCCCTTTGGGCCCGTGCTGTCCCACAGGCCGAAGACGAGCCCCGTCGGGCAGACCTTGAACAATGCGGTCGCGTTCTTGGTGCTGGAGTCAGTGAATGACTTGCCGATGTCCGAGAGCCGGAAGAGCTGACCGTTGAGCAGGCTGTCGCGGAGGAGGGCGTCCGCGATGCGGTGAGGCGCGGTGAGCGAGGTGACGCGGCCTACCTCAGGCGCGACCGACGAAAAGTCGACGCTGACGACGGGAAGCGCAATCTTCTTGTCATCCCACAACGCCTGGAGCGCCTCCTCCATGCGGTTCGCCTGGCTCTGGACCGAGTCGATGAGCACGCAGGTCACATCCTGTCCGCCGATGCGGCGTGTTTCGAACGCGTACTTGGCACCAGGCTTCTTGTTCTTGTCATCGACCGCGTGGGTCGGTGGGAAGATCTTGTCTCCCGGTCCACCCGCGGGCTCCAGGGTCGCCATTCCGCGGATGGCGACGGTGTCGCCGGCTAAGATTTCCTTTAGTCGATCAAGGTCCAGCGGCGTCGATTTTTCGTATAGCGGCATTGGTACTTCTCCTCGTGGATGTGTCCGGCGTTGAGGGTAGTATTGATTGCTTGAGACAAGCCGTGCGGGATCGAGCGCTCGGCATACCAGAGCCGGGCCGCTCGATCCCCCAGCCGTTCCAGGAGGGCGATGTTGTGTCGCCAAGACAATAGTGCAATGACCCGTTGCACGATTTGCTGGTCCGGCCAAGCGGCAGCGAAAGCCCGCATGTACTTGAGGTTGCGGGGCGAAAAGCCCTTCTTGTCCGGATAGGCGTCGCGAAGGTCTGCCGCCAGCCGATCGATCACCTTGGCTCCCCAGCCCGCCTCGCCTTGGCGGTCGAGGATGACGCGGCCGATGTCCCAGTAGAGACAGACCAGTACTGAGTTCGCGGTGACTACGACTCGGAGGCGCTCATGCTGGATCCGCAGCTTGATGTCTGCCAGCGTCTCCGGATAGCTGTCCGGCACGTCCAGGCGCCCTGGAGCAGCCGGGAAAGCGGCGCCTGGCCGCGCTCCTCCGAGGGTGCGGCGCCCCGACTCCCTGCGCTCGGGCGGTCTCGATACTCGGCCGCCCCTGGGCGTCGATTTTGCCATCAGGCTTCCCCTTCGACCGGCGTCCGGGAGTCGACGCCGACGAACAGGCCTAAGCCGAAGTGGCAGCCGTATCCTAGCGCGAACGGGACCGGCACCGGTCGGTCGAAAATGAGCGAGAATCCAAAGCCGGCCCGCTCAGGCTCGCCCTTCCTCGTGCGAATGAAGGCGCCCCATGACCGCGCCGACGCGGCGCCCTCGGGACGATCGATCCGTTCGACCCGGACGGGCGCCGCCAGCCCGCGCCGCGAGAGGTCCATCAAGAGCTCGGCCTCCAGCCAGCGGTCATAGGATCCCCTTCCCTTGCGGTAGTGGCGCGGCGGGACGAAGGGCGTGACGCTCGTGACCATCCGGGTCGGCTCGAATATGCGGCCCAGCCTGTCGCAGCGTAGCGGTATGAGCCGGTCAATCGCGCGACCGTCCGGGTACCGCAGCTCCCTGAATGCGACGAGCGCGAGCAACTCGTGCTCGTCGAAAGCCTCTCGACACGTGACGGCCAGATGGTCCAGACGACCGTCGCCGTCAAGATCGAGCGGAAAGACGAAGCTATGCCCATGCCCCTGGAGCGGGGCGCCAAGCTCATCCTTGCCGCTGAATCGCGGAGAAACCTGGCCAGGATCTCCCACTATCCGGGCGTGAATGCCCATGAGGTTCCTGCGGACACGCTCCGCAAACTTCACCGCCAGCTCCCGAGGCCGCGGCCGCCCGGATTCTAGCCGGTATAGCACCGTATCGATGCCCGGTGATCCCTGCGGAAGACCGGTCGACCTCCAGCTTCGAGGATCTCCGACAAGGCCAGCGCTCGCCGCCCGGGCGATCATCGCAGGAGGCCTGGCGGTGCCGGCACTCGCCGCCACTGCAATCCCGCCCGGTTTCCCCGAAGCCGTCATGAAGTCCCCACGCTCGCCTATTCGCTGTAGCGCTCCGCAAGCAACCGACATGCTGTTGTCATGCCTTGAATCCGTCAAGCCGCTCTCGTTCCTGGAGGTGGGTGCCGCCATGGGCCCCACTTCCTCCAAACGAGCCAGCCGCCCGATCCATTACAGGGAGTCGCAGAGGTGGTGCTCGGCCCTGGGTGGTCCGTCCGCCGTCCCACATGGGATCGGCGTTGGTCTGCCGCGCCACCACCGTCCACCCACGTGACGGGAGTGGGAAACTTGGGGATATGATCCCTAGGCGACCTAGTGTTACAGAGGAGCTAGCTGCCGTGGCGACGAACTCCGCGCCGGGCCTAACGATTCGCAGCCTCACTCAGTATGAGTTCTGCCCGAGATTGTTCTGGTACATGTACTCGGCCGGCCTCATGGCAATCAATGAGCACGTGGCCGAAGGGCTGGCGCGCCATTCCCGGGTGGCCGATCCGACCATGGCCGCCCGCAAGCGTGTCGAACTCGACAAGATCAAGACGCGGTCCGTGGATGTCGGTTCGGAGACCCTGGGCATTCACGGCAAGGTCGACGTGATCGAGGAGGACGCCGGCGGAGTCCGGGTGGTCGAGTACAAGAAGGGGCGCCCCCCCAAGCCTGCAAGCGGCCTGGTGGTCTGGCCTGCCGACGCCGTGCAGGTCTGCGCCCAGACGATGGCGCTGGAAGAAGTGCGCGGGGAGGCGATCACCGAGGGCATCCTCTACTACATCGAGGCGCGCAAGCGGGTTCCCATCGCGATCGACGGACCCCTCAGGGAACGCACCCGCGAGGTCATCCGGCGAGCTGCCGCCACGGTGATACTCGAATTGCCGCCCGAGCCGATGCCGCCAAGCAACCGAAAGCAGTGCGCGGGCTGCTCACTGGTCGGGATTTGCCAGCCCGAGGAGACCGAGCTGTGGAAATCGCTTCGGGCCGAAGATGAAGCCGAGGCGCACCTCCCGCGGGTAGTCCCGTCGGATCCGCAAGGCGCGGTCGTGTACGTCACGGGGTACGGCACCCGCATCGGTCTGGAGAGCGACCATCTGGTGATCCGTCCGAGGGACGACCCTGAAGTCAAGCTGCCAATCGGCAGCCTCGAGCAGGTGGTGGCAGGACCCGCGACGAGCTTTAGCGGCGCCGCGATCCAGGCACTCGCGGAGGGCGGCGTCGCCCTCATTCACCTCGATGGAGTCGAACGCGTTGCCGCGATGACATTGCCTCCCCACCCCCCCAACGTGCACCTTCGACGCGCCCAGATCCACCGCGCCGACGAGCCGGAGTTTTGTCTGGCGGCGGCGAAAGCCTTCGTGACGGCCAAGGTGCGGAACCAACGGGCACTCTTGATGCGAACCCTCCGGTCGCGGCAAGGTGTTTCGGTGAGCGCCTCAGACGAGATCAGATCCTTGAAGCGCATCATCGCCCAGATCCCCGAGGCAGAGTCCGTCCCATCCCTGCTCGGGCTGGAGGGAACGGCGGCTCGCGTCTACTTTTCGCTTTTCGCCGAAATGTTGACTCCGGCCGTCCGCGGCATGGGGTTCGATTTCGAGGGCCGCAATCGGCGTCCGCCCCGGGATCCTGTCAACGCGTTGCTGTCCTTTGCGTACGGTCTCCTGACCAAGGATTGCGTCGCCGTGTCCCACATGGTCGGGTTCGAAGTTGGAATCGGCTTCTTCCACGGGATGGGTCGGGCACGCCCCGCGCTGGCCCTTGATCTCATGGAGGAGTTCCGGCCGATCGTCGCCGATTCGGTCGTGCTGATGGCACTCAATAACGGCGAGCTCGCGCCAGCCGACTTTCTGCAGGCCGAGAACGCGTGCATCCTCACCCCGCAGGGACGGAAGGCTTTCATCCAGGCCTACCAGCGGAGGCGAGCGCAGAGCATCACGCACCCCTTGTTCGGCTACGAGCTCTCGATGGCCCGGGCTATCGAATCGCAGGCCCGACAGCTCGCCAAGTTCGTGACCGGGGAGTTGCCGGCTTATCACGGCTTGGTCCTTCGATAGGCAGGAATGGCCTCGCGAAGATCCTTCTTGGTGGCGTATGACATCCGCGACCCGCGCCGCTTGCGGCGCGTTGCGAAGGTGATGCAGGATTTCGGCGCCCGGCGGCAACTATCGGTCTTCATCTGCCGCATCACGGGCGCGCAGCGTGTCGAAATGCAAAGGCGGCTGGCGGCCGAAATCGACCGATCAGTCGATCAGGTCCTCGTGCTGCCGCTTTGCGAGCGGTGCTCTCCCGCCCTCGATGCCATCGGAATTCCCGTTGCGGCCAACGACGAATTCGACGACACCATCATCCTGTAGGTGTGGCCCTGACCTGCTACCATGGAGGTCCTAGGAAAGTCGCGAGACCTCCGGAGGTAGGGAATTCCGGTGTACCCCTCGCGTTTCTGGGAACGTACGAGGTATCAGGACTTTGGCAACTGAACCCACGTGGTTTGAGGCGGCATGCCACGTGTCTGGACCTGACCCCTCGCATCTCTTGCCTGAGATGCCCAGCCCCACTAGCTCCAGGGAGGAGCTCTCTTCCGCGGCCTCCGTGCCGCGGCCCCATTGAAGGCTCGGGGCCCTATCGGCGTTTTTGGGCCAGGGCCGGCCTCTTCCGCGGCCTCCGTGCCGCGGCCCCATTGAAGTGTTGTCCTCGCGCAG
>Ga0194120_10003468_pt1 | contig 25630 bp, 19 predicted proteins | sample TA2MahCa65mmetaG_FD_148642 | JGI IMG/M metagenome (GOLD analysis project Ga0194120, IMG submission 148642) | Freshwater microbial communities from Lake Tanganyika, Tanzania - TA2015019 Mahale Deep Cast 65m | ecosystem: Environmental > Aquatic > Freshwater > Lake | place: Tanzania: Lake... | reverse complement strand
CATAGACAATCCGTCTTCCGTCAGGACTCCACGAAAGCCAATCCGTTGTCCCTTCCGTTGTGAGCTGCTGAGGGTTCGAGCCGTCGGCATTCATCACCCAGATGTTTCCCAAACCATCGCCCAGCTTTGACCAAAACGCAATCTTTGTTCCACCTGCCCCGCCAATAGCGGGGTCCGGCGAGTAGCGGGGATAATAGTCCGTTGAGTTATTAAGCGTGAGCCTTTTGGGATTTGTACCATTAGAATCCATGCTGAAAATTTCTGATGAAAATGCACCAACTAGATACCTGATATGGGTAATCTTATTCCCGTTAGCTGACCAGTGTGGCATTCGAATTTCGCCTTGTGAAGGTTCATAGGTGATTCTACGTTTTTCTGATCCATCACGCCTCATCAACCAAATGAAGTTCATCCCATTTGGACTTTCTGAATTGGAATCATACGCAATCCACTCTCCATCTGGACTCCAGGCCGGGAAGAAGTTACGACCCTCAAACGTCAATTGAGTTACTGTCGTTGTGTCAAATGTCGTTCCCGTAAAACGCATCTTGAATATCTGTGCCCCTGCTCCGAAGACAATCGATTCACCATCCGGTGACCAAGAAACCATCTCCAGAAAGTATGGCAAAATGCGGCGTAGACTCGTTCCATCGGGATTGACCAACCAGTATCCGGAAGAATCCAAGTTCCACTCGTATTGTCCCTGACAATGTTCCCCATAGGGATAGGTAATTCGAACGAGCGGAAGATAATTGAATCCAATAAACTGTCCACTTGGATGCCAGACGGGCTCGCTATAAGGAGAGGGCGCTCCAATGCGGATAGGTGGGCAAGGCGGCTTGCCGTTGACGGGGTTGCCAGTGTCCTTGCAGGTGTTCAGGCAGAGCGCGAGCGTGAGCCATATGAAGTATCGAACAGAACGCATACGTTTGTTTCTTCTGTGGTGAAGCGCCCGCGAGGGCTTTTTCTTTCTTAACGATTCATACCCTAATACTGCATCACCAGGTTTCTTGTTCATGACCCATACTACTTTCTTGGAAGGTTAAAAGTAAGTTGTTGTTTTTCCCCTGTCTCGACATTCACCACCCAGATCGTTCCGTTGGCATACGTCCAATCGGTTGATTGATATCGTGTGTAAATTATCTTGCTGCCATCTGGCGACCAGCTAAATGGGAGGCCGAAATCACCATCAACTCCCCAAGTCGTAAGTTGTCGCCTGTTGTTTCCAGTTGAGTCCATTATCCAGATATTACTGTTCGACAAATATGCTATAGTTGTCACATGCGTCGAGTAGCGGGGATGGCGGTCTGTCCAATTATCTACCGTGAGCCTTCTTGGGCTTGCTCCACTGGAGTCCATCGTGAAGATTTCTGATGAAAAAGTCCCAACGAGATACCTGATGTGTACGATTCTGGCTCCCTCTGAAGACCAGTGTGGCATTCGAATTTCGCCTTGTGAAGGTTCATAGATGATTCTACGTTTTTCTGATCCATCACGCCTCATCAACCAAATGAAGTTCATCCCATTTGGACTTTCTGAATTGGAATCATATGCAATCCACTGTCCGTCAGGACTCCAGGCGGGGAAGAAGTTGCGGCCTTCAAAGGTAAGCTGTGTAAGGGTTGTTGTGTCAAACGTTGTCCCTGTAAAACGCATCTTGAAAATCTGCGCTCCCAAAACAAATGAAATCCACTTTCCATCCGGCGACCATGCGGGCGTCTGCAGAGTGTAAGGAAAAACCCTCTTCTTGTTGGTTCCATCCGAATTGATCAGCCAGAAGCCTGTTGAGTCTCCGTTAAAATGCTGTTGACCCCAGCAACCTTGTCCATAGGGATAACTAATGCTTACAAGCGGTGTGTGATTGAATCCGATGAATTTACCACTTGGATGCCAAATAGGACTGTCGTAAGCTGGCGCGGGCACAATGCCTGGCGCGTGTCCGCCACATGGTGGTTTACCATCGGTTGAGTTGGTAATATCTTTGCAACCTAAGAAGAGCAAGAAAACAGCGACAAGAGTCTTCAAAGAATGAACCAGAAGTTTAATGGGCATTACAATGTCCTTTCGATGTTTGCACTCATATTCGTTCAGCAGCGTTGCACATATCTCCCTTAAAAAAGAATTTCGTTTATTATAATTAAAATCGGCAGTTAAAATAACCGCTTCTCTATTGTTCAAATTTTTCTATAAAGAGTGAGACAAATCTGACGATAACTTAACAAAGCAATTCCATTTAGTCAATTGTGAAAGGTAAAATTTGGTAGTTCGGTTTAAGGGAGAAAGGCAGGGAGCGATCACAAAAGTACTTTTTTGATCCTTTGTGTCTTCGTGAATAGTGGCTGTGACTATTTATTTTGCCACTAAGACACTAAGACTCATAGTCCACAAAGATGAACCGTTAATTCAGTTATGAATAATAATCCTAACGTTTATCTTTTCCTTATTCGTATATCACCACCGAGAGTTGAGCACTCGACTTCAGGTCCGCCACTGTTTGCTGCGCCGATCAATGAAGAGGATTTCTTTTTTGTTACAGCGGTCATTGTTAAATCACACGAAACATCTCCGCCAAGTGAAGATAGATCAACATTACCTGCAAAATCGTAATCGACCTTAAGTGAAATATCTCCTCCGGAAGTTTTTAATTTTATTCCTTGATTTGAACCTGAGTAATCTACTCGAATGTCGCCGCCGCTTGTTGATGCACCTATTTTTCCATCCGCACATTGCAATGAAATATCCCCTCCAGATGTTGAAGTTGAAACATCCCCTTTGGATTCCTTTATAGAAATGTCGCCGCCAGAAGTGCTGCATTTGATCGGACCAGAGATACTCATCAACCGAATATCGCCGCCTGACGTTGAGGCATCGACTCTTCCAGAAACGTTTTGAACTCTAATATCTCCACCTGATGTGCTGAACTTTACTGCTCCATCTAAATTATCTAGAGATATATCCCCGCCTGAAGTTGAAGCTTTGCTGTTATATTTTTTCGGAATCACAATTTCATATCTCACTCTTGTGCTTTTCCAAAATGAAAGCCAGCTTGAAGTCGAGCTTTTACCTTCGACTTTAATTCCTTCTCCAGATTCCTCAATGGCGAATTTCATTTTGTCCCTTGCTCTATCGTTCCCGTAAATCTTTACTTGTACTTCGTTTCTATCCCACGAATTAATTCGCACATCTCCAGAGGCAGTTGAAAGATATAAATTCTTCCCTTCCTGAGTTTGAAGCGTCTTTTCTTTTATGAGTTCCATTTTGGGATCATCAGGATGATGGTTAAAACTTAAATGAATACATCCCATTAAATTTGTGTAAGTGAAAAACACTAATAGAAGAATTGATAAGCGCATTAAGTTTATTGTTGGTCTTGTAACTAATGTTTTCATTTTATCTCCTCTGACTTTTATTTTTAGACGAAGAACCACAGCATTTGTTACAGATATTTTGACTGAGTTATAAAAGATTTGACGCTAATTCAGCGAGTTCAGATCTTTCCCCTTTTTCGAGATTGATATGAGCATACAGTTTTTGTCCTTTAAAATGTTCAATCAGGTATGAAAGTCCATTCGATTCAGAATCAAGATATGGATGATCGATCTGATAAATATCCCCAGTAAATACAATTTTTGCTCCCTCGCCGACTCGTGTGATAATTGTTTTTATTTCATGCGGAGTGAGATTCTGGGCTTCGTCAACTATAAAGAAAATTCTTTGCAAGCTTCTGCCGCGGATGTATGTCAAAGGAGTGATTATCAGCTTTTCTTCCTTTATCATATTATTTATGAGTTGATAAGATTTATCATTCTCGGAGAACTGATCTTGGATTACTTTCAGATTATCCCACAACGGAAGCATGTATGGTTCGATTTTACTTTGAACATCGCCAGGCAGAAATCCGATATCTTTATTGCTTAACGGAACAACCGGGCGCGCGATGTAAATCTGTCTGTAATTTTTTTTGATTTGAAGCGCACAGGCAATCGCCAATAAAGTTTTTCCCGTGCCTGCTTTACCTGTGATTGTAACTAGTGGAATTGAATCGTCCGTTAGAGCGTCAACAGCGAATGTTTGTTCTGCATTTCGAGGCATGATTCCATAAGCTGGTTTTTTGTCCAATTTCGAAAACGTTTCCAGATTAAAATTTAGTGAAGTCAAAATCGAGCGAGAAGAATTCTTAAAAATAAAATATTTGTTCGCGACAGCATCAAGTTTGTATTCTTTAATTATTTTTCGGGCAGGAATTTCGTACGGTGGATGATATAATTGTACAATCAAATCATCATCGAAATTTTCTACCACTTCTTTTCCCCTATAAAGATCTTCGATGCTGCTGATTCTATCAGTTGTATAGTCTTCTGAAAAAACTCCAAGAGCTTTCGCCTTTGTCCGAAGATTTACGTCTTTTGTTACAAGAATTACTTGGCGGTTATCTTTGAATTTATTTTGCACATCTAAAACAGAACTCAGGATCCTGTGGTCAGGAGTATCTTCGCGAAACATTTCCTTAATTTCGTTATTGACGCCTTTACTTATCCAAATTGATATTTTTCCCCTTCCTCTCCCAAGCGAAACTCCGCCGTCAAATAGTTCCGAGCCAGTAAGAGAATCCAATGTGCGAGCAAATTCGCGTGCATGTAAATTGATTGTATTGCTTCCTCTTTTAAATTGATCGAGTTCCTCAATTACAGTAAGTGGAATGATTATGTCATTCTCCTCAAACTGAAGCAGACAACTTGAGTCGTGAAGAATTACATTAGTATCGAGGACAAATATTTTTGGGGATTTTCGTTTTTTCATTTAAGACTTGGAGTAGTTTGGAGAATTGATATTTTGATCGTTGTATCCGTATAACGCTAATGATTTCTTCCTAATAATAAGAATTTTTTGGAAAAGATTAAGAGGTAAGTTCATTTTAATTTTTGAGACAAAGTTTGGCAAAAACCTTAGTTCATTTAAGCTTTCCATCGATCAAACTGTTATCTTTGTTTTGTATTTTTTATAATTGATAATCTAATGAAACTATATTTTATAATTTTTATCGGGATTACTTTTTTGATATCAAGCTGCGGCGATAAAGAGAAACCGCAAAGAAGCAGCACTCCACAATATCGTATTGAAGCGATGAGTGAAATTCCAATTTTCGATTCATTAAGCACCTTAAATTACATTAAGAAACAAATAGGTTTTGGTCCGCGAAATCCAAATTCATTTGGACATAAGCAGACAATGATCTTCCTCCATGACGAACTTTCAAAATTTGCAGATACCACTTTTGTACAAAGATTTTCTTATCCTGGTTACAATAACGAAAGACTTGAATTAGGAAATATTATCGCATCATTTAATCCTTCAAATCCAAATAGAATCCTGTTATGCGCTCATTGGGATACAAGACCGCGCGCTGAAAAAGATAATAATCAGAAGAATCAAATGCTGCCAATTCAAGGAGCCAACGACGGTGCAAGCGGAGTTGCAGTTCTTTTAGAATTAGCTAAAATTCTGAAAAACCAAAAAGTTGAATTTGGAATTGACATTATTTTGTTTGATGCAGAAGATTATGGAACAGAGGGTGATCTGATAAATTATTCAATCGGGGCAAAGTACTTTGCACAAAATAGACCGCAATACATTAAACCTGCATTCGGAATTCTTTTGGACATGGTTGGGGATAAAAATGCTGTTTTCAAACGTGAACCTAACTCGATGAGATTTGCTCCCGACATTGTTGATATTATCTGGAAGATTGCTGCGCAAATGGGTGCATCAACTTTTTCTAATGAGATCAGTTCACCAATTTATGACGATCACATTCCGCTTGGCGAAGTCGGGATGAAAGTCATCGATATAATTGATGCAGACTTAGTCGGTGCTGAAAATCCAAATCCCAGCAGGAATTACTGGCACACTCACGATGATACGATTGAAAATATCAGCGCAAAAACACTTGGAGAGGTGGGCAGAGTGCTTTTACATCTCATTTATTCACTGAGGTTTTCTTCAGAATGATAAATCGCATTTATACTGCAGTAAAGATTTTCACACAACCGATGAATAGTGAATTGATTACAGGAATTTTTGAATTGCTTCAAGCTGAGGGTATAGAAGAAATAGAAAATGGAATCACTGCCTATTTCAAGGAATTTGACAAAACTAAAGAGCATGAGTTGAAACTTTTCTTTGATAGAATGAAACATGAACTTTTGATTGAGGATTATTTATTCACAATTGATACTCTGCAGAATCAAAATTGGAATGAAGAATGGGAGAAGACAATCGAACCAATCAAGGTGAGTGAAAAATTTGTAATTAAACCTTCCTTCAAAGATTATATCCCGAGAGAAAACGAAATTGTATTAACCATTGATCCGAAAATGTCTTTTGGAACTGGATATCATCAATCGACCAGATTAATGATCAAACTGATTGAAAAGTATATTTCTCCGGGTATGAAAGTTCTGGATGTTGGGACTGGGACAGGCGTTTTAGCAATTGCATCTGCAAAATTGGGGGCGGAAAAAGTTGTCGCAGTAGAGAATGATGAAGTCTGCATTGAAAACGCAAATGAAAATTTTGTGAAAAACGAAACAGAAAATCGGTGCGAATTTATTCTTGGCCATATAACGAATGTAGAAGAAAATAACTTTGATCTTGTATTGGCAAATATTAATAAGCATATTTTATTCGAAATCGTTTCTGAAATAAAAAAACGATTGAAGACTTCTGGAATAGTCATTCTTTCGGGCATTGTTGAATCTGATGAGGAGGGTATTATAATGCATTATACTTCACTCGGATTTAGACTTTTAGAAAAAATGTCAGAAGATGAATGGTTAGGATTGGCATTAAGAGTGTGATTTTTATATATTCAATCAAAAATTAACTATGTGAGGTACGAAATGAAAAAAATATTTCTTGTTTTTGTTCTTTCAATCATTTTACTTTCTGAATCTTTTGGACAAGGATTCTCGCTTGGTCCCCAAGTTGGTTACTACAAATCCAAAGCAGCAGATGAAGGTCAGCTTGCATACGGAGGAGCCGTAAGGTTAAGACTTTCAAGCGGTATCGGATTAGAAGCTGGAGCCAATTACCGTTCTGAATCCTATGCCGATAATTCAGTAACGATTACCAATTATCCAATCATGGCATCTGCTATGATTTACCTTTTACCGATTGCATACGGAACAATTGGTGCAGGATGGTATAACTCAGACATTGATTATTCACGTCAATGGAATGCTGCTGGCTATAAAGATGGTTCTACATCTGATTTTGGTTGGCACTTTGGTGCAGGCGCCGAACTCCCTTTGGGCGTTGTTACTCTAGCAGCTGATATTCGATACGTATTTATCGATTACGAATTTGACAAACTGCCTGGAAAAGAAATCGACAGTAATTTTTATGTGATAACTGCCGGTGTTTTTATTAATCTATAGTAACTTTGAGAAGATTTCATCCCGACTTGTCGGGATGAAATCTTTTTTCTTGGATTATTTCTTCTTAAAAATTTTCAGCCAGTAATCGATCTCATTACTCGATAGAGATGGATTAAATTTTGGATTTTCAGCTTTTCGAGTTTTATCTAATATTTTAGCGAACTCCTCAGAACTTTTAACCTGACAACTGTTAATTCTTCCGTAGTTCATCACCTCATGATCCGAAGATACAACCACGAGGATTCGTTTGTTCTTCTCATTGTCAATTGTCTTTTTAAGAATGGAATCAGCAGAAGAGTTGTGGGAATACTTTATGAAAACATTGCTGCCAGCTTTGATAAAAGAATGTTTTGTATCTGGATTAGCATCTGCAGTCGGGAATCCATCGAGGAAAATCGTTGCTTCGTTTTTAGAGTTCATCATGAAATCATTCACAAGTTGAATTAGATTATCTCGGGCTAATATCTTATCCTTTCCAAAATCATTTCTCAATTTTGGATGAAAGTTCATTAGGTTATTTCCGTCGATAAGAAATTTTCTCAATTACTTAAAACGGCTCAATTATTTTTATTAATAAGATTTACAATAACTTTAATCATTATATCTTTTTCTTTTGGTTTGCTTTCAGCAATCATTAGGCAAAGAGCCACAAGTGCATTATCGGCAATTCGCTTTTGTCCTCTTTTATTATAAAGCAATTTATTTCTGTCTAAAAACCATAGAAAAAGAGCTGCAGCAATTCTCTTATTCCCATCAATGAAAGAATGATTTTTAATGGCAAGATATAATAGATTTGCAGATTTTTCCTCTAAACTAGGATATAGATCTTTCCCATCAAACGTTTGATATATTGCTCCAAGTGTTCCCCTAAAAGATTTATCTTTTTCCATACCAAATAATTCAGAGTTGCCGAATTTTTCCTTCAAGCTTTTAATGACATTTATCGCACTGCCATAGGAAAGTTTAAATTTTTCTTTTTTGGTTGTTTTTTCGACAATTAATTCATGTTTATCATATTGATCAAGTATTTTCAAAGCAAAAGTATAATTTGAAATAACATTTAAAATTCCAGCAAACTCATCTTTTTCTAATTGATAGCTTTCTACTACTTTGCCTATTATTCCAAGAGTTCGTTCAAGTTCATTTATCCGGTCAGTTTGCCCCTTTAAACGTTTTTCATATATCGCGTATCCTTTTACCAAATAGTCTTTTAATATTTTATTTGCCCAAATTCGGAATTGTGTTCCCCTCTGCGATTTCACACGGTATCCAACTGAAATAATGACGTCTAAGTTAAAAAAAGCGACTGGCTTATCTGAATTTGGAATATGCAAAAAATGCATATTGCTTTTTTTCTTTAGTTCTCCTTCATTAAAAATGTTATTAATATGGCGAGAAATGACTGATTGATCTCTTTCAAACAACTCAGCCAGTTGAGATTGGTTTAACCAAACGGTTTCTGCGTCAAGTTTCACATCAAGTTTGACTTTACCATCAACGGATTCATAAATAATTATTTCGCCCTTTGATTTCAATATCAATTTCCCATTATAAATTCGACTGAGATTTCTTTAGGCCAATAAAAATGGAACAAATAAAATTGTTTATAAATAGAATCAATCGTCCTTTTTTTAATATTTTTCTCACCTGCTGAACACTCCACCTTGCTTGGTGACTTTCAAATCTTGAAGCTGCGGTGCTTTGACACGAAGCTCAAATCGAAATCCTCTGTAACTTCCAATCGGATACCACTCGAAATTCATGTTCCAGCAATGCAAGTCACGTGAAATTCGCACTACTGGTGCAGAAATTCTTTTTTCAAAAATATCGTAGCTGCCAGATATGTAAAATTTCCATTGGCTGGTCAAATTGAAACTTAAAAGCAAACTCAAATTTGAAAATTTACTAACCTCCATAGGATTATACTTATTTAGAGTATAATTATAATTCAAAGAGAGATTCCATGGAATTGTGAAATCCGGATCACGCTCTGCCATAACTTGTTCATAGAGTGTACGTTGAATTCCCGTTGTAGAGGTTGTATCAAGATTTTCGTTTTCCTCATTGCCCTTTAATTGCTCACCAGAAATATTAAAACTCAAGTTAATTGAAAAATTAGTGAGCCGTGCCAATCCCTGCCCTTCGTTAATTAAAAATTTATTAACACGGTTTTTTATGTTTTTATCAAACTTGTAAAGATCAAAAGACGATGAACCTCCAAAACTTAAAAAGCTGCCGACGTTCGTGTAGAATCCGAGACGTATCTCGGAGAATCTAAGACTATCAGCCGCGAAATTATAAGAGATCCCTCCGTCGAAATTCAGCAATTGATATTTTTTTTGTTCGGCAGTAGTATCTTTTAGATCTGGGGAAGTTTTCATCTCAAAATTATTTCCAATGTTGAATGAGATATTTTGCTGCTCTCCCATTCCAGCTCCGCCAAAGACTTCTCTTTCATGAAGACTGTATTTAATTCTTTGCCCTTTAGAATTGACATAACTTCCAAAATACCCCCACTTTGGATCGGAAAAATCTGGTTGAAAATTATATGATATAGACGGAGTTAATGTGTGGCGAATTGCAGTTACACCTAAAACATTCGGACGAAACATTCCATAAAATTTTGTGTTGACTCCAACTCCCATATTGAATGTACGAACAGTATTCAAATCTTTTACATCTTTTGTAACAATTGAATCTTCACCTTTGTAATTTAACATTGAATAACGTTCAATTTTTTTTGTGTACCATTTCTCTACATAGCTGAATCGAGGTGTAATATTGAAATGCCCAAATTTCGGTGAGATGAACAATGAAGCATTATGATTGATACCGCCGCGGATTGAAAGCTGTCCACCTGTTTTATCCCTTCGATTTAGAAGCTGTGAAGAATAATTAATTCCAAGCAGTTCATACCAGCTATCTTCCAGACTGCCGCCTGCACTGCTTCTTGCTGAAATTTTTCGCTTAAAAGGATAAATTGGAGGTATCGAAAAGTTTAAACTTGGAAGTGTCTCATTAATATTTCCATTTGAAAGATTCTGAACACGATTATAACTCAACGAAACACTCGCACCAGATTCTTCCCACGTTTTATAATATGATGCGTTAGAAATGATTTGATCATTCAGTAATTCATTGATTGAAGTACTTGTATTTCGAATAAAGTTCGAAGAGACAAAACTTAAATTAGCATCGATTCGAGATGTCGGTGTTAGCTCGTGATGATGTTGAATTCCAATCCTATAATCCTGCTGACGTGAAAAATCTCTATCGCTTGGTTCACCGATTTTGAAGTTTGTATATCCTACATCAATCGATCCGTTGAAGTCATACCGTTTTACATATCTGAACCTTGAAGTTAACGCATAACCGCCTTTGGTATAAAAATCTCCGAGGAAATTAATATCCATAAAATCTGAAATCGCCCAAAAGTAACCGAAATGCGAAAAGTATTTTCCGTAACCGAATCGTTCGCCGTAAGCCGGTGCGATAATGCCGCTCCTGCGCCCGCTCTGATTAGGGAAAACTCCGAATGGCAACGGAATCGGGAAAGGAACATCTGCAAAATGCAGCCAAATCCACTTAGCGATTATTTGTTCTTTAAGAACGACCTTCATTTCGGGACTGTAAAAATAGTAATGAGGTTCTTCGGCAGTGCAAGTTGTATAGATGCCGTCTTGAATAAAGTAGGTTTCTTTGTCAATTTTTTTTATTCTTTGCCCGTAATATTTTTGTCCGTCGGTTTCTGTTTCTGCTAAAGAAATACTTCCTTGCTGAGTTTTGAAATTGTATTTTATAATTGTCCCTTTGTATTCTTCGCCCCCGTCTTTAAGGATCGGATTATCGGAAAAAATCTTTTTTGATGTGTCCGATGTATCACTGAACGCAATTCCCTTCGATGTCAGAATATTTGACTCCCAGTTGATATCAATTTCACCGGACTTCAAGTCCATTTCTTTGTAACGGATGTTCGCTTTACCGTAAATATTCATTTTCTTTTTCCCGATGGCATAGACGATTGAATCGGCAGCATTGTAAAATATAATCTCATCGATTTGAGATTTACGTTTTGCTGTATCTGCAATAACCAATATGTCACTCGAAATTACTCCAGTTGTATTTTGTGCAAAAGTAAATTCAAAACAGATGCTCGCAAAAACGATGAGCAGCAAAATGATCTTTTCAATAGAAATTTTATTTGATAAGTGATTATTCAACAGATGTTTTTACTTCAAGAGTTATTCAAAGTTCACGAATTTTTCATTCTTAATAAAGAAGAAAATGGGAAGGAGGTTACTCATCCGATGTAGAATCCTGTGAGCAGATTTTTAAGGTGCTTCCCCTCTATACAATTAACAAAGAAGCTGCACCCAATATCCCCGCTTTGTTTTTCAATTTTGCTGGATATACCTTAACATCTTTCACTATTTCTCTGATTCCATGATTTTTTAGTGAAGATTCGATTGAATCTATCAATACATCACCTGCTGCGGAAACTCCACCGCCTATTATAAAAGTTTTTATATCGAGAATATTTATCACAGAAGCTAAGCCAATTCCGATATAGCGTCCAGTATCGGTTAAGATTTTATTTGCTAGCTCATCTCCCTGTTGCGAAGCTTCAAAAATTGTTTTGGGTTCAATTTTATCCAAATTATTTTCAGCGAGATCGATTATCAGCGAGTCGGGATATTCATGTAATTTTTGTACTGTTCTTTGTTTTATGTAATTATTTCCGGCATATGCTTCAATACAGCCGTGTTGTCCGCATCTGCACAAAGGACCTTGATAATCGATTGAGATATGTCCTATCTCTCCAGCACCACCGGATTCACCTCGGATAAGTTTTCCATCGACAATAATTCCGCCGCCGACTCCGGTGCCGAGTGTGATCATTACAAAAGATTTTATTTTCCCAAAAGGTCCTGCGGACTTGCCAATTCCAAAATGCAGTTCACCGAGTGCCGCACAATTAGCATCGTTGTCGATTTCAATTCTCGATTTAAATTTTTTTGAAAGAAATTGTTTTACATTCACTCTATTCCACTCAGCGAAATTTGGTGCTGAAGTTACGATTCCCGTTTTAACATTAACCTTGCCGGGAATACCAATTCCGATTCCTTCGAATCGCTGAAGAGAATTGCCTTCAAGAATCTTTTTAATTCCCAAACTGATTTGTTCAAGAACTTTTTCAGGACTTTGTTCGGCAAATGTCGGTATAGAAAATTCACCTGTAATTTTTCCAGCAGAAGAAACAATTCCAAATTTTATGCTTGTTCCGCCGATATCAATTCCAATGATCTGTTTTCTATCTTGCAATCTTTTAATCTTCAATCTTTTTATCTTTCAACCTTTTACTCTTTCAATCCCTTCAATCTTTGAATCTCGTCTCGGATCGCTGCGGCTCTTTCAAACTCATAATCTTTAGCCGCCTCGTGCATTTCGACCGTTAATTGTTCGATCAGATCTTTCTTCTGTTCTCGTGTGAGATGTTTGACAATCGGCTGAAATGAGATCATATGCTTGTTCTTGCTTTTTCCGTAGTCATCTTTTCCTTTTCGAACATCTGCGACTGCAGTTGCAGAGAGAATCTCCTCGGTAGTTTTGTAAATTGTTGCTGGCGTTATTCCGTGCTGCTCATTATATTCAATTTGCTTTTTTCTTCTTCTTTCGGTTTCGTCAATGACTTTTTTCATCGAATCGGTAATTTTATCTGCGTACATAATTACTTTGCCGTTTACATTGCGCGCGGTTCTTCCAGCCGTTTGCAAAAGAGACTTTTCACTTCTTAGAAATCCTTCTTTATCAGCATCAATAATTGCAACGAGAGAAACTTCCGGCAGATCAAGTCCTTCCCGCAGTAAATTCACTCCGACAAGAACATCAAAGTCGCCAAGTCTAAGGTCGCGCAATATTTCCACACGTTCGAGTGAATCGATGTCTGAATGTATATAACGAACCTTCACTTTCAACTTGTCGAAATAATCAGTTAGGTCCTCAGCCATTTTTTTTGTAAGCGTAGTTACAAGGACTCTCTCCTTTTTTTCTGCCCTTATGCGGACTTCATGAAGTAAATCATCGATTTGATTTCGAATAGGGCGAACATAAATCTCAGGATCAAGTAACCCAGTCGGACGAATAACTTGCTCAACGAAGACGCCGTTTGATTTTTCAAGTTCATAATCGCCGGGAGTCGCACTCACGTAAATTACTTGATTTATTTTTGATTCAAATTCTTCAAATTTCATTGGACGATTGTCTAATGCAGATGGAAGCCGGAAACCATGTTCAACCAAAGTTTCTTTCCGGACTCGGTCGCCATTGTACATTCCTCGAAGTTGTGGAATGGAAACATGCGATTCATCAACTATGAGTAAAAAATCACTTGAAAAGTAATCGAATAATGTATATGGCCGTGAACCTGGCTCTCGCCCATCCATATGACGTGAATAATTTTCAATACCGGAACAGTAACCGACTTCTTTGATCATTTCCAAGTCAAATCGGGTTCTTTGCTCGAGCCGCTGAGCTTCAAGCAGTTTATTTTGATTTCGGAGTTCTTCCAATCGCTGGAACATCTCTTTTTCGATTAACTTTATCCCCGTTCGTATTTGGTCTTTTGTAGTTACAAAATATTTTGCTGGATATATTACATAAGAATCAATTTTTTCGAGTGTGCCGCCGGTCATTGGATCAATTATCTTAATCGATTCAATTTCATCTCCCCAGAATTCCAATCTAACAGCTTGATCGTCTAAAAATGCGGGAATAATATCGATTGTTTCTCCTCTTATGCGAAACTTTCCACGGGAAAATTCTATATCGTTTCTGCTGTAATAAATTTCAACTAAACGATTAAGCAGATCCCGTCGAGTAATTCGCATCCCTTTCTTCACTATTAAAACTTGATTCGCATATTCCTGCGGTGCGCCGATTCCATAAATTGCACTAACAGAAGCAACCACAATAACGTCTCGCCTTCCTTCAATTAGCGAGGTAGTTGCTTTTAACCGAAGGCGATCGATTTCATCGTTTATTGAAAAATCCTTTTCAATATAGGTATCCGTTGAAACGACATATGCTTCCGGCTGATAATAGTCGTAATAGCTTATGAAAAACTCGACTGCATTTTGCGGAAAGAAAGACTTGAATTCGCCATAAAGCTGAGCTGCAAGGGTTTTGTTGTGCGATAATACTAATGTCGGTCTATTCAAATTGGCAATAACATTTGAAACTGTAAATGTTTTTCCGCTTCCAGTCACGCCAAGTAGTGTTTGATGTTTTTCACCATTTTGGAGACCAGAAGTTAACTCTTTAATTGCTTCAGGTTGATCACCTGTCGGCTTAAGGTTGGATATAAGCTTAAAAGTTTCCATCTGAAAAATAAAAATAAAGAAATCGCTGTTTAACGGAAAGTGAAGATGTAAGTAAAATTAGGCTAAAGCGGAGGCTGAGGCTTAGTATTGAGTTTTTTAAAAATAAAAAATCCGCTCGAAAGCGGATTTCCTTATTAAAATGAGGTATCCAAAATCACATTGGGATTTTGGAGTTAAGAATTTCAATCGAATCGCTGACTTTTACCATTTCAATAGCAAGCTTTTTCACACCGGGTTTCAATATTCCAAGAGATTTAGCAGCTCCATACGAAAGATCGATTTCACGATCACCTACATAGGGCCCGCGATCATTTATTCTCACAATTACTGATTTATCGTTCGCCTTATTTGTAATTCTTAAAAGCGTTCCAAATTTCATTGATTTATGAGCGGCTGTTAGATCAAATTGGTCATAGATCTCGCCATTTGCCGTCATTCTTCCGTGGAATCCAGGTCCATACCAGGATGCCAGCATATCTGGAATTGGTTTATAAGTAATAACCGGAATGGTTTGTACCGTTGAATTACTACTCAATTCATCTTCAATTTTACTGGTGCCGCCTACAATTCCTTCAGTATCAGTCACAACATAACTGAAACCAAGAAGAGATAATAGGATCGCAGTAAAAATGAGCCTATCCAAATATTTCAAAGTTCCTCCATAGTTTGTTATTGATTACTATTATCGGTTGCAAAATTAAATTTTATAACGTTCTCATCCAAGATATGGTTTCATCAAAGGGGGGTAATATGATTTTTTCTAAATTCTCGACCCAATGGGTAATTAGGTCGAATTTAACTAAAAAACAATCTGTTAGCTAATTTACTTAAGATGTTTATTGAACCAATCAAGCCCTCTGTTAAGCATATTAATGTAATGTTGGGATTCATTTCTAATTCCATGTCCCTCGCGAGGGTATAAAACATACTCAACATTTCGGTTAAGAGTTTTAAGCGCTTGATACATTTCTTGAGAATTTGCAACATTCGTGTATAGATCCTTTTCACCTTGCAGAATTAATACAGGTGTAGAAATGTTTCTAACAAAAAATGCAGGAGAACGATTCACCCAGAGATTATTCATATCGATCGGTCTTTCCCAATAGTTGTATCCAAAATACATTTTTTCGAAAACCGGCTGCCACGAATTCGAAAAGTCAGTGAAAAAAGAAAATATTCCATACATTGAAACTGCTGCTGCAAATCGATTGGTTTGGGAGATTGTCCAATTTGTTAGATATCCGCCATAGCTTCCACCGATGATTCCCATTCGTGTTGTGTCAACAAATCCGAGTGAAATTACATAATCTACAGCAGACATTGCATCGTGGAAATCTCCTCCACCAAGATCATATTTATTCGCCTGACCGAAATCATCGCTATAACCTGAACTTCCGCGGACATTTGGTGCCAAAACCAAAAAACCTTCATTGGCATAGACCTGCATTGGATAGGATTGGACGAATGTCTGACGAAAGTTTCCATACGGACCTCCATGCATACAAAGAATTAGAGGATATTTTTTATTTTTCTCGAAATTCACGGGTTTAATTAGAAGTGACTCAATGGTGAATTTACTATCATAACTCCGATGCCGAATCACTTCTAGCGGGGAAATAATATAATTGACTAATTGCTTCGAAAATTCAGTTAGATTTCGAACAGATCCTTTTTCAATTATACAAATTTCTTTTAATGACTGAGAATCTTCAACCAAAGCACAATGTTTATCGCCAGTTAAGTCGATTGTATATGAACTGAACGACTTGCCGAGCGAAGTTAATCTGCGCACTTCACCGGAGTTAATATCAAATTTATAGATTGTATTTTGCATTCCTTCCGAAACCAGTGCAAAAATAATTTTACCGTCAGGATTCCAGAAAAAATCAGTTATCGATAGATTAAAATCCTTTGTGAGATTCTTAACCTTTTTAGAATTCATATCAATTATATGAATGTCTGATTCTGCATATTCGATATCGGGAACTGTCTGCGTGATGAAAGCAACTTTTGAATCGTCGGGTGAAAACTGAGGCAAGGTTTCCGGGCCATCAAAATTAGTCAACTGCTCAGTAGTACTATCAAAATTTAATATCCAAACGTCATGTTTCTGGTCATCATTATATTCTCCTGAATAGTTTGTTTGATAGATTAATTTATCAGACTTTGAAGAGAATTTAAAATTCGAAGCACCAGGATCAAGTGATGCAATTTTTTTGCTTTGTTTTGAAATCAGGTTGAACAACCAGACATCTTTTTTTGGATTTTGTCTTGGAAATACTATTTCATCATTTTTTGATTTTTCCTTTTTTAATTTGTCCTTCATTTCAGCTTCGGATAATTCAGTTTCTGAAATCACAGCTATCATTCTTCCATTTGGCGAAATGGTATATTCATCTATTTCGTTCTTGAGTGCAATCAAAATTGATGCTTCACCACCATCGATTGGTATTGACCAAAGCTGCTTCGCCCCTTTTTTAACCTCATTAGCCGATGAATCAAAATATTCACGATTAGAAAGAAAGAGAATTGATTTCGATTCATTCATCCATTTTGGATTCGATATTGATGATAAGTTATTAGTTAATTGTTTCGTTGTTTTCGATTCAACATCCAGTAAATACAATTGTGTATTCCAGCGGGCTTTTTCGATCTCTGCTTTGCGGACTGTGTAAGCTGCAAATTTCCCATTAGGAGAGATCACCGCATCATTAGGATATTCAAGTTCGAATTGTGACTCTAGTGTAAAAGGTTTTTTTTGTCCAAAAAGCAGTTGAGTAAATATTAAAATAGGAAGTAATATGTTGGATTTCATTTTTTCACTCCTGGTATTCGAATTGAATTTAACACATTCTCAGACTCTATAAAAAGCAAAATTTATTTCCTCTACTAAATTTTTATATTTTTGTAAAAAATATCAACAGTCAGTGGAATTTAAGATGCGGTTCTCTATTCTCCATTTTGTGATTTTCATTTTCTTATCACTATCTTTTAATGTCGTTGCTCAAAATGATTCTTCAAAAATAGATCAATGGTCGCCAAAAGCTGTTACTGGTATTAACATCAGCCAAGTGTCACTTACAAATTGGACACAAGGAGGCGAAAACACTTTTACCTGGACATTAGTGGGAAATTTTGGTCTTAACTACAAAGGTGAAATCTGGTCGTACAAAAACAGCCTTAAATTTGCTTTTGGAAGAACAAAACTCGGCAGCCAAGATTTCAGGACGAATGACAATGAACTTTTCATCGAAAGCGTTATTTCAAAAAATATTGGATGGGCAGTTGATCCATTTTTCAGCAATACAATTCGAAGCCCAATAACTACCGGATTTTCATACAAAACCAAAACCCCCACAAGAATAGCAGATTTTTTTGATCCCGGATACATCACTCAAAGTCTTGGCTTCACATATGATAAAATAAAAGGATTTAAGACACGATTTGGATTGGCTGTTCAGGAAGTATTTACAAATAAACAGAGGCAATTTTCTGATAAGCCCCAAACCACCGATAAGAAAGAAGCTTTTAAGCTTGAAACTGGTATTGAAACGGTTACTTCTGCCGAACTTAAAATAGATACGAATGTTTTATTTAAAAGCAGTTTGCGTTTGTTCTCCCGTTTTGAAAGTTTAAGAGTGTGGGATGTTCGGTGGGATAATTCGGTTATGGCTAAAATCAATAATTACTTGAATGCAAATCTCTCGGTTTTAGTCGTGCATGAATTGAAACAATCTACTAGAACTCAAATGAAAGAAGCTTTGCAGTTAGGGATAAGTTACACAATTTTTTAAATAGTAGAGCCGTATCGCCATGCGGCTCTACGTAGTAAATAGTTTATGTTAGAGATCTAACGAGACTCACAAGCTCTGAGGCTTTTTGTTCAATCGCTTTCGATTCATTGTTAAGTTGATTGACGAATTTATTTTTCTCAAAAGTTCCGCGTACAGCTTCGAAATCTTTTTGTTTTGTTTCATTATCACCATCAATTCCAAAGCCAATCTTTGCAATTGCATCAAATTCCTTTTGAGCATCTTTGGCAATTATATTATTCAGTTTTATTGTATTCTGCTTCCAATCATCGATTAATTGAACAAAAGTTTCTTTAGTCCAATCGTTCAATTTTAGGTTTAACTTTGTTTCGACTGCATTCAAACACCAAGTCCAGCTATTTGCATTGTAAGAAGTAAAAATAGATTTTAATTCATCTTGCAGCGAATTAAGGATTTGGATTTTGCCATTATCAACTTTACTTAAAACTTCTTCAATTAAAAAGTTAGGAGCAATCAACCCGCAAACATCGATCCAATCTTCCGTAACTTTTTCATTTCCCGATTTTAATTTTCTTTTTAATTCAGCCATTGATTTTAATTCAAGCACTTGTGCGATACGTTCAACAATAGTTTTACCAAAATAAATCTTCAACGCCATTTCATAATATTTTGAACTAGTTCGTAAAAGCAACCGACGAATATTTATCCCTTTATATGTCACAAATTCCTGATCCTTCGATGCAGTAGAATAGAGTTCCTGAAGAACTTTCACTCCCTTCATGATTTTTCCAACAGTGTAGGGATTCAATAAATCAAAAATTATGAGATCTAATTTAACCGAGTCTTTTCTTCTATCTCTCGAAGACCATTTTTCGCTGTCTCGCCGAGTACCAACAGTCAGCAAGTTCATTGCCGGAGTTAACACGCTTTTTCCTTCTTCATCAGCGATATATGAAAATGGAAATTCGGTCGTATCAAAATTTGCATAATGCTTTCCGATGACTGCGGTAAATGCGCCAATGCGGCAAGGCCAAAGCAAATAACTGAAAGAGCCTGTCTTCGAGCCGCGTTCAAGTATACCTTGATGAACAGGTCCCAGCTTGTACATGTGATTGCTCTGATTCGTACCGCTGCCAGCATTGTAAAATGAAAATAATCCAGCGATTAGCAATGTGGATTTATGATGAGTAACAGTGTATGGCCCAGCGAAAACAGAACAAGCTTCACCATGAAATCCTTCACAGTTTGCAAAGAAAGCAGAATTCTCTGCAGAATATTGTTTCCCGACTTGAACTCCTTGTCCTACAAAACATTTATTCAAATATGCTGAGCTGTCAATTGTCGAACCGGATTGAATAATAAATGATTTCGCCTTGACACCTGAGCCAATTGAAATCGGGGCTTCTGAATTACTTGCAATTGTTCCTTCGTCAAGCTCTAATACTCCCTTTATTTCTGCTGAATTGTTTATCCAAACATTACGAATAATATTTGAATTAGAAATTCTTGTTCCATCTCCAATGAAGCCCCTAGTCGACTTTTTATTCTGCGAATATTCTTCAATCATTTTATTGATCGATTTGATGAATTTTTCATCGTGCCTGTACAAAACGGTCATATATGCAATTTGTGCTGAAAGAAGATCGTAGATTTTTAATTCCCGTCCGCCCCCTTCATTCAAAATTTCAAGCTCAACTCCATTTCCGAATGTTGATTCGCCTTCGCAAAAAATTGAATTGGAATTTTGAATGATCACATCGTTACCGACATCATAGTTTGCTAAGTGTGCGATTCTATGAACGAATACATTATTTCCAAAAGAACAATTATGAATTGATGAACTAAAAAGCCCGGCATGCATAATTTTTCCGCCGGGCAGATTAATTTCCTTTTCGAGAACTCCAATTTTTACGTCGCCGCTGAATCGGACATTGCGGATTCGTTCAGGATTGAATGGGTGTGAAACATGTATTTTCGACCAATCTTCCGCAGTACAACTTTGATTTTTCAGCAATTCTATTTCAGAAGATTTTAGTCTGCGATATTCCATGAGTTCTCCTATAATTCGGGTAGATTGTTAATAGCATCTTTCTCAATATCTTTGAAATATTTTACTGTTCCGACTTTCAATTCCATCGTTGCAGTATCATCACAAACAATCATTCCTTTTTTGTGAATTTGAAGCGCAGAAACAGTCCACATGTGATTGACTCCTTCTTCGACGACCATCTGAAGCGCTCTTGCTTTATTGTAACCGCTTATGATAATTACGACTTCATCCGAATCCATAACTGTCCCGACGCCGACGGTTAATGCTGTGGATGGAACTTTCGTAATATCGTTGTCAAAAAATCTCGAATTGGCAACACGAGTATCGTAGGTCAAAGTTTTTACACGAGTTCTTGACGAAAGAGATGAACCAGGCTCGTTGAATGCAATATGACCATCGGGACCGATTCCGCCGAGGAACAAATTAATTCCGCCGTATTTTTTAATTTTTGCTTCGTAATCGGTACATTCTTTCTCTAGGTCAGCAGCGTTTCCGTTCAGAATATTTACATTCTCTGCTGGGATATCAATGTGATTAAAGAAATTCGACCACATGAAGTAATGATAGCTTTCAGGATGATTTTCCGGAAGTCCAACATATTCATCCATATTAAACGTAACAACATTTTTAAATGAAACCTTACCTTGTTGATGAAGCTCAATTAAATGCTGATATGTTCCAAGCGGTGATGAACCAGTTGGCAATCCGAGTATGAAGGGTTTCTTCGGAGTTGGATTGAACTCCTTAATTGTCTTTGCAATGTAATATGCTGTGAATTTACTTAAAGCTTGGTAGTTTTCATGAATTAAGATTCTCATTTTTTAATTCCTATTATTTATTGATTAAATTATAACATTATTTTAGTGTCGGTTACAAAACTGCCGCTGCCTTCATCTTGAACAAGCAATGGATTGATATCAAGCTCTTTTATTTGTGGACAATCGACTGCCAATTGCGAAATTCTTTGAATGCAATTTACTATTGAATCGATATCTTTCTTCGTTCTTCCTCTTGCACCAGCGAGCAGATGATACGACTTAATTTCTCGAACCATTTCGTAAATATCTTCTTTAGAAGCTGGTACGACTTTGAATCTAACATCCTTCAACACTTCGACAAAAATTCCACCGAGTCCAAACATGACAACAGGACCGAATGTATAATCACGTTTCAATCCGATTATTACTTCTTCTCCTGTATTAACCATTTTCTGGACAAGTATACCTTTAATTCTCGCTTCAGGCATTGCGGCATTCACATTTCGCATTATCTCTGAAAATGCTCTGCGTGTTTCTTCGATACTATTTATATTCAGCCGAACACCGCCTAAATCGAACTTATGAATAATATCTTCAGACATGATTTTTAATACAACAGGGAACCCAATTTTTTTTGCAATTTTTTCGGCTTCATCCTCAGATTTCGCCAATCCATTCGGTAAAATAGGAAGTTTATAAGCATCGAGGATTTTAATTCCCTCTTCTTCGGTGAGAAATTTTCTTCCTTCATTTACAGCTTTTTTGAGAATTGATTTAGCTGATTTTACATCTACGTCATTAAAAGTTTCAGGTGCAGATGTTTTTTTGGATAACCGTTTTTTGAAATTATAGGCAGACGAAAACGCTTTACACATATCTTCTGGAAGCTGATAGTGTGGAATATTTCTTCTTTGAATAATATCGATTCCGGCGGCAACGTCGCTCGCACCCATAAATGATGTCAGAAAAGGTTTGGGCGATTCTTTCGCAATTTTCGAAATCTCATCTGCTATAGTTACGATATCTGTCATCGATTGTGGGGTGAGTATAACCATTGCTCCATCTACGTTCTCATCTTTTAAAGTGGAAGTTAATGCTGCGATGTATCTATCAGCCCTTGCATCTCCAATAACATCAACGGGATTTTTAATATTCGCAGTTACAGGCAGACTTCTTTTGAGAGCAATGGTTGTTTCTTCAGAAAATTTTGCAAGCTGAAGTCCGCTCTTAATTGCCATATCTGTTGCAAGCACTCCGGGTCCGCCAGCGTTGGTAATAATTGCTATTCGATTGTTTTGTGGAATTGGTTGATAAGCAAAAGCAAGAGCATAATTGAACATCTCTTCAATATTTTCACAGCGTATAATACCAGCCTGATCAAACGCAGCATCGCAAACCTCATCGCTTCCTGCTAAAGCTCCGGTATGAGAAGCTGCAGCGGATGCGCCTTCAGATGTTCTTCCAGATTTGAGAGCAAGTATCGGTTTTCCAGTTTCTGAAATTATTTCTTGGGCGATTCCCATTAAAGCTTGACCATCGCTGACTTCTTCCAGGTACATTAAAATTACTTTTGTTTGCGGATCATTTTTCAAATAAAACAAAAGATCAATCTCATTTATATCTGCTTTATTGCCAAAGCTTACAAATTTAGAAAAGCCAATGTGTTTCGCTCTTGCATAATCCAAAACTGCGGTACACAGCGCACCGCTTTGCGAAATAAATCCAATGTTTCCTGCGTCCGGCATCTCACGAGCGAATGAAGCATTCATAACACAATTTGGATCTGTGTTAATTACACCGAGACAATTCGGACCTATAAATGAAATTCCATTTTTATGTGCAATCGCTTTAATTTGATTCTCCCGCTCGATTCCTGCCCCGCCAACTTCTTTAAATCCTGCAGAAATGATGATCATCGATTTGATTCCCTTCTGCCCGCACTGCTCTAATGCCATATGACAAACGGAACTTGGAAAAACCAAGACTGCCATATCGACCGGATCGGGAATATCAATAACATATTTATATGCTTTTACACTTGCAATAAATTGCTCCTTTGGACTTACAGGATAGAGTATTCCTTGAAAATCTGCTTTTAAGATATTGTAAAAAATGTCAGAAGGGACAGTGCCTTTGACTTTATTTGCACCGACAACTGCAATCGAACGAGGATAAAAAATACTGTGAATCTGTTCCCAAGTTTTTTTACTGAATTTTGACAATACTACACCTTCGCATCTACATAAGATTTAATAAAAGAAACAGCATCTGAAACTGATTGCACACCTAACGCAGCATCTTCGTCCATTTCGATGTCAAATTCTTCTTCAAATCCGGCGACAAGCTGAAGACTCTGCAGCGAGTCGGCTCCAAGATCAAAAATAAAATTAGCACTTGATGAAATATTTTCTTGATTAATTTTGAGAACGCCCGCAATAACTTTCTTTACACGGTTCTCAACTTCTGTACGATCCATTTATTACTCCTTTAATTGAATTTATTGATATGTTCAACACGAACTGTATTTACAAAAATAAGGAATTCGATTTTATTATTAGTATATGTATCAGAAAAAAAAATATAAAATAAGCTGTTGGCTACCTAAAATTTGATGAACTCACTAAAATTTATAAAGGATTCCTATTTCGCTCTCAAGAATTCAACCATTTTTCCAAATTGTTTTTCGTTTGCTAAAACTTTAATTTTGACTATTAGCGATGGAGAACGCCAAGAAATATAACAAAATAAAGTTAGCTATCGGCTTGACAGAAACGTTTTTGACACTGGTACTGCTGGTTGTTTTGATATTAACCCCACTCGGAATATACATTCAGGATGTTGCTTTTCAAATCTCTGAATGGTTCTTCAAAACCACAAATGAATATTTTGCGCTTTTAATTTTCTTTGGAATAATCGGTTTAGCTACAGGAATATTGTTTTTTCCGCTGACGTATTATTCGGATTTTTATCTCGAACACAAATTCAATCTCTCGAATCAGACTTTTTGGAAATGGATTTGGGAAGATTTAAAAGGATTGTTAGTCTCGCTTGTGCTCGGTGTCCCATTGCTTTTGTTGTTTTTCTATCTCATAAAAAATTATCCGGAAAATTGGTGGCGTATTCTTGCTACTGTATTATTTCTATTCTCGGTGGTTCTTGCACGTTTAGCACCTACATTGATATTTCCAATCTTTTATAAGTTCACACCGTTAGATGATGAAGGACTAAAGACAAAAATAAAAGAGCTGTGCGAGAAGGTTGGTCAAAGATTCAGTGGAATATTCAAATTCGATCTAAGCAAGAATACGAAAAAAGCAAATGCAGGATTTACCGGAATCAGAAAATCTAAAAGAATAATATTAAGCGATACACTTTTGAATGGATTTACTCACGATGAAATATTATCAGTCTTCGCACATGAGCTTGGACATTACAGAAGAAAACATATTCTTAAAAACATGATTATTGGATTGGTTCTTAGTTACTTAGGGTTATTTCTCGCCGCAGAGCTATACAAGTTTTTACTTCCACAATTTGATTTTTCCTCACAACATCAGCTTGCAGCTCTTCCATTGCTAACTCTTGTATTAATAATATATGGATTTACCACAATGCCGATTCAAAATATCATCTCAAGAAAATTTGAATACGAAGCTGATGAATTTGCTCTTGTATCAACTCAAAATCGCGATGCATTCATCTCAACGATGGAGAAATTGGCAATTACGAATCTCGCCGACAAAACGCCTCATCCCATAGTGGAATTTCTATTTTACAGCCATCCTTCAATTGAAAAACGTATAGCGGTTGCGACTAATCGAAAATTTGAACAAAGAAATAATTATGCACCACAGGCGATTTGAAATAATTTACTTCTTTGCAATTTTCGGTATCATCGCACTCATTGGCTGCGAAAAAGAAGAAGCATCCGAATCGAAAAAGCCATCAGTAGAAGAATCTGAAAAATATTCAATTGGCGGTAAAGCGCTCGATTCAACAACTGCAAGAAAAATTGTTTTCCCTACTAACCACGAAACACTTCAGAATTTTTTGCCAAAAAAGATTCCTGGATTTACGAGATTGGATGAAACTGGCGCTACTTCAAGATTTGGTGCTTCAACGTTTGCAACTGCTGAAGTTATTTATTCGAAGAACGATGGTACCACTATCTCTGTTCAAATTTTAGATTATGCAGGCATCGAAGAACTTTATGCTCCATACGATTCATACATCC
>Ga0194120_10003467_pt1 | contig 25633 bp, 23 predicted proteins | sample TA2MahCa65mmetaG_FD_148642 | JGI IMG/M metagenome (GOLD analysis project Ga0194120, IMG submission 148642) | Freshwater microbial communities from Lake Tanganyika, Tanzania - TA2015019 Mahale Deep Cast 65m | ecosystem: Environmental > Aquatic > Freshwater > Lake | place: Tanzania: Lake... | reverse complement strand
CCGCGCTCAACCGAACCACATACTTCTTGACGGCGATCTCCTTCCCGGCCACGAATCATCTCCATCGCTGCTGTGCAGCGACAGAGATTCAGAACTCGCCGTCAAAAGCAATGACGGGGGCCACTAGGTCAAAAGAGGGCCACGGAGGGCTATAGCGTAGACGTAGTTCTCTGTTTCTTCGTTCTCGGCGCGCCAGCTCCCACTTTGTCCAGTCTGGAGACATAGGTGACAAACTCGGGCCGCACGGGTTGTCGAGGGACGGCAAAGTCTCTTGTTCGAAACCGATGAAGCCGAAATCGTCGCTCATGAGGCTGACGAGCCAAACGCCGTCGTCGGTTGACCTCCTTGATTTCCAATCTTTGCCCCGTGCGCGCGCGTTCATGGGACGCGGCGCGTCGCGCATTCTCGCAAGCGCTCGCGATCGCGCCCGACGACGGGCCGTCGCTCACATTTCTCGCGCGCGTCGACGGTTTCGTCGCGGCGCCGCCCCCGATAGATTGGGACGGTTCCTGGCGGCTGGATCAGAAATAAGGCTCAGATCGCCGCGAGATAGGCGCTGAAGGCGGCGACGGCGAGCAGCAGCGCCGCCAGAAAATACAGGCTGGCGCTAGTTGTTTGCGCCGTATAGGGCTCGTCGCGCGACAACAGCCGCGCCGTATGAATGAAGCGGACGGTCGAAATCACGATGAGCGTGACGCCCACGGCGACGAGCGCGGCCCCGCCATAGCGCCCCGCCGGATTGTCGAACCGATGGATGCGCAACCGGTCGGCGTTGTCCGGCAGCGCGCCGGCGATGCTGAGAAGAAACAGATTGAACCGCTCGATGACAAAGCCCAGCGCGATCACCGCGACGCCGGTGCGCACCCATGCGAGAAACGTCCGCTCATTGGCCGCGACATTGCTGTAATCGCGAATCATTTTGTTCTCCCTTGCCTAACGGCCGCAGCGGCGCGTCATTGCCGCAGCGGCCGCGAGTCCCTATAACATTGGCGACGCGGCGCGACCGCCGCCCTACTCCCATTCTGCGAGACGATATGCCCTGGAGCGATCAAGGCGGGCCGCGCAATCAGAATAACAATCCCTGGGGTCAGCCCGGAGGCCCATGGGGACAAGGCCCAGCCGGCCAGCCGCCGGACCTTGAGGAGATGCTGCGCCGCAGCCAGGAAGGCCTCAAACAGATTCTGCCGAGCGGATTTGGCGGACGCGGCTTCGCGATACTGGTGCTGGTCGCCGTGCTCGCATGGCTGCTGTCGGGCCTTTACACGGTCGGACCCAATGAGATCGGCCTCAATCTGATCTTCGGCAAATATGTGGGCAAAACCCAGGCGGGCCTGAATTATAATCTTCCCGGTCCGATCGGCTCGGTGCTCAAGCTTGCGGTCACTGACCGTAACATTACCGACGTCGGCTTCCGCGAGGAGTCGGGAATCGTCGTCGACGGTCGGCGCCGCGGCACGCCTTCGGCGCCGCGCGGGCCGGAAGCGCCGGAAGAAAGCCTGATGCTGACCGGCGACGAGAATATCGCCGACGTCAAGTTTCGCGTCATCTGGCAGATTGATCCGGCGAAGCCCGAAGATTACGCCTTCAATGTCGCCAATCAGGCGGGAACAGTGAAGGCCGTCGCCGAAAGCGCCATGCGCGAGATCGTCGGCCAGACGCAAATTCAAAAGATTCTTACCGCCGATCGCAAGTTGATCGAGCCCGCCAGTCAGGCGTTGATGCAGAAGGTGCTCGACGAATATCACGCCGGCGTTCTGGTGCTGCAGGTGCTGCTGCTCTCCGTCGATCCGCCGCAGCAGGTGATCGCGGCGTTTCGCGACGTGACCGCCGCGCAGCAGGATTTGCAGCGTCTCGGCAATGAGGCGGAGGCTTACGCCAACCGCGTGGTGCCCGAAGCGCGCGGCGGCGCGGCGCGCATTCTGCAGGAGGCGGAAGCCTATCGCGAGCAGATCGTCGCCGAAGCGCGCGGCCAGGCGTCCCGTTTCGAGCAGATTTACGCCCAATATAAGAACGCGCCGACCATTACCCGGCAACGACTCTATATCGAAACCATGGAGCGCGTGCTGGGCGGCGCGGACAAGGTCATACTCGACGATCCGTCGAAAGTCGGCGCCAGCGTGACGCCTTTCGTGCCGCTGCCCGCCTTCGCGCCGTTCCAGGGAGGCCGCAAATGAGGTCCGGCCTTCTGTTTACGCTCGCCGTCGTCGCTCTGCTGGCGGTCATCGGTCTCGCCGGCGCCCTGTTCACCGTCTCGCAGACCGAGCAGGCGCTGGTGCTCCGTCTTGGCGAGCCGGTCGCCGGCCGCGGCCTCATCACTAAGCCCGGCCTCCACTTCAAAATTCCGCTCATCGAAAATGTTGTAACCTTCGACAACCGCATCCTCGATGTCGAAAGCCCGAATCTCGAAGTGCTCGCCGCCGACAATCAGCGGCTCGAGGTGGACAGCTTCATCCGCTATCGCATCGTCGACGCCTTGCGCTTCTATCAGACCGTCAACAGCGTCATGGGCGCGAACAATCAGCTCGGTTCGGTGTTGAACTCCGCCGTCCGCCGCGTGCTGAGCGAGGCCAACCAGCAGCAGATCGTGCGCGACGAGCGCGCCAGGCTGATGGTGAAGATCAAGGAGCAGGCGGACCGCGAGGCGCAAAAATTCGGCGTGCAGGTCGTCGATGCGCGCATTCGCCGTGTCGATCTTCCGCAACAGATTTCGGAAAAGGTTTTTGGGCGCATGCAGACCGAGCGCCAGCGCGAAGCCGCGGAATACCGCGCGCAGGGTTCCGAGCAGGCGCAAAAAATCACCGCCAAGGCCGATCGCGACGTCATCGTGCTGAAAGCCGAAGCGCAGCGCCAGGCCGACCAGACCAAGGGCGAAGGCGACGCGGAGCGCAACCGCATCTTCGCCGAAGCCTTTGGCCGCGATCCCGACTTCTTCGCCTTCTATCGGTCGATGCAGGCCTATGAAGCCGCCTTCAAGCCGGGAGAGACGCGGTTCCTGATCAGCCCGCGTTCTGAGTTCTTCCGTTTTTTCTCAGCTCCGGAGGCGAGCGCCGCGCCGAGCGCGGACAGGCCGTCTCCGGAGAAAAGCAAGTAAAGCGCAAACGGGGGACTCGACGGCGGTGAGCGGCATCGTCGGGCGCTGACGGCGCGAACAGCCGCCGCGCAATCACATCAGCTTGCGCGCGAGCGCGACGATTTCACCAACCGGCGCATCGAAGGAAAACGATTCTCCTTCATATGCCCGATTTTGGGGCGACTCCGCGGCGATCATCACGCGATAAAATTCGCGCCCGCAGAGATGCGAGAGGAACAGATATTCGTTCGAAACATAATTGCTCGTGGCGATCTCGATGATTTTCGCATGTCTTGGCGCAAAGCCCGTATTCCAGAGCGCGGCGCCGAACTGCCCGATGACGATCGCCGCATTCGACATCGCACGGATTTGCTCGGGAAAGCTCAATTCATGCGGCCGGATGACCGCGAAGCCGATACCCGCGAGCGCATCGGCAAGCAGGCGCTCATTGGCCATCAGCCGCCCCGACGCAAAGCCTTCCCGACTGATATAGACATATTTTGGCGCAATCCGATCTTGCGCGTCGCCGGCGAAGCGCTCCGCGACATATGTTAGAAATTGCGGGCAGGTCGCACCGGGAAACATGTTCGCGCCGGAGGTCAGCGGCGAAGGATAGATCACCTTCGACGCCCGTACGTAGCGGGACGATGCTTCAATGATGCTCGTCGTCGGCGCACCCAGACGAACGAATTCCTCTCGCTGTCGCGCGGATAGCGGTGGGCACAGCAGTTTCAGCCGCTCGGACCGGAGCTCGTCCAGCGCGAGGTAAACGGAAAACAACGAATTCATCAGCCAATGGCCGTGATTCACTCGGCTCGCCCAAAAACAGGCGAGCATCACGGGCGTCTCGACATCCATCGTCTCCGCCTCTGCGCGTCTGAGCCGACCATAGCGGCCGTCCAGCGGAAAAATGTCCGGCGCGCGATTCAGGCCGCCCGGCGCGAGCACCGTCGCAAAAAAAGAGTCGCCCCAGGCCTTGTCGCGCTCGAACAACAGAATTCCGTTCTCAAGCTCCACGCAGGCGTCGCGAAAAGCGGCAAGATAGACCGGCGCCGATCGCCATGCGCATTGCGTTGCAAGCGCGTCGAACTCGGGCTCTCCGGCGCCGATCGAATCTTCGAGGCGAAAGGTTTGCCTTGCGTCATGCGCTTCGCCGGGCGCCACCAGCGCCGTCGCGACCGCGCCTTCAGTCTTGAGCAGTTGCGAACGGCTCACTTGGTCAACGGCGACGATGTCGCCAATTTCGAAATTGGAGTCCTGAGAACGCGCCAGGCTCAATGGATAAACGAATGCGTCGCGGCAAGCGTCGCGACGAACCCTGAGCTGTCGCCCCTCTTCTCTTCCATGTGTGGAAAAATGAACGCGGGCTGAGGCGATCTCGCCGCGCGCGACGGCGTCGCCCACATCGCGATTGGCGAAGAGATAGCTTCGCTCGTCGAAATTTTCGTCCGTCGCCAGTTCGGGAAATCCGAACGTCGTGTCCAGAAATGCGCCGAAAGCGTGGTAAAAAGCCGCGGCGCCAAAACGCGTTTCGAGGATTTGCGCCGCTTCGGGATCGCGGGCGCGAATGTCGGCCCAGACATGAGCTTCCTCGCCGCCACGCACCCTGCGTTCCGCCAACAGACGCATTTGGGTAAAGTCGCCTTCTTCAACGCCGGGGAACGCGAAAAATTGTTCGGCCAGTCCGCCGAGCGTTTGAAGAAACACGGCGTCTTCCTTTGCGCGGAGACAAAGCGCATGAAAAGCAAGACACAGGCGCATGTTTCGAAAATGCTGTATTGTCGCTTGGACATCCTCGGCGCTTAGCCCATAAGATTGCGCATGTTCGCCTATCTCCGGGTCCGGCTCCGCCAGTTCGCTGATGCGGCGGATGATTGCATCGTGTCGTGGCGGCGCGTGAAATTCATTGATGCGGGAAGGGCTGCCGAACAGTGAAAATATTCCGCGGCCCAACATTCGCTCGAAAAGAGCGCGCAAACATCTCGACATTTTGCGTTCCGACAAATTCACGTCCCGACCGTCGCCATTTGACGCTAAAGCTCGCTTCGCGCCGAGACAACCGCGGAACGTCGTTTCGAAGCTCCAGCCGAAACGCCTCTTTTTGTCGAAGGCGTTTCCGCCTATATCTGCGTCCTCTCACCTACGGAGATATCGGATGAAGGTGCTCCAGGCTTCCGCGGCCGCTGGTTTTGTGGCCCTGCTTATTTCATTGACGCCAGCCGCCGCGAAAGGCCCGGATTCCCTGTCCGAACTCGCCGAGAAAGTTCAGGACGCCGTCGTCAACATTTCCGCGACGCAGACCGTCGAGGCCAAGCGCGGAAAGAACGGCGAAGGCCCGCAGATGCCGCCGGGAGTCGGACCCGGCGCGCCTTTCGACGATCTCTTCGAAGAATTTTTCCGGCGGCGCGGCCAGGGCATGCCCGAAATGCCGCGCCAGCGCAGGTCAAGTTCGCTCGGCTCCGGTTTCGTGATCGATCCTTCGGGAATCGTCATCACCAACAATCATGTCATCGCCGACGCCAATGAAGTGACGGTGATCTTCAATGACGGCCAAAAGCTCAAGGCGGAGGTTCTCGGCAAGGATCAGAAAGTCGATGTCGCCGTGTTACGGGTGAAGCCAGAAAAGCCGCTGAAAGCGGTCAAATTCGGCGACAGCGACAAGGCCAAGGTCGGTGACTGGGTGCTCGCCGTCGGCAATCCCTTCGGGCTTGGCGGGTCGGTGACGGCCGGCATCGTTTCGGCGCGCAACCGCAACATCGATAGCGGACCCTACGACAACTACATCCAGACCGACGCCTCGATCAACAAGGGCAATTCGGGCGGACCGCTGTTCAACATGGACGGGGAGGTCATCGGCATCAACACCGCGATCCTGTCGCCCTCCGGCGGTTCGGTCGGCATCGGCTTTGCGACGCCGGCGAATACGGTTCAGCCCGTCATCGATCAGCTGCACCAATTCGGCGAGACTCGCCGCGGCTGGCTGGGAGTCCGCATCCAGAACATCGACGACGGGATCGCCGAGACGCTCAATCTCGGCGCGACGCGCGGCGCGCTTGTCGCCGGCGTCGACGACAAGGGACCCTCGAAACCGGCCGGGCTGAAGGCCGGCGACGTGATCGTCAAATTCGACGGCAAGCCGATCAAGGAGTCGCGCGACCTGCCCAAGCTCGTCGCGGCGACCCCGGTCGGCAGGGATGTTGAACTCGTCATCGTGCGGGGCGGCAAGGAGCTGACCAAGACCGTCAAGCTCGGCAGGCTCGAGGATGGCGAGAAAGTCGCATCGAAGGACGGCGACAAGGAGAAGTCCGACGGCGCCGGCGGATCGTCGCAGAGCGTGCTGGGGCTTGAACTGTCGCGCCTCTCCGATGAGTTGCGGGCACGCTTCCAGATCAAGGACGCCGTAAAGGGCGGCGTCGTCATTACCGCGGTCGATCCGCGCTCGGATGCGGCGGAGAAACGCCTACAGCCCGGCGAGGTGCTGCTTGAGGTCAATCAGGAAGCGGTGAGCGATCCGGCGGAGGTGGTCAAGAAGGTCAAGGCGCTGAAGAGCGACGGCAAGAAGACCGCGCTGCTCATCGTCGCGAACGGCCAGGGCGACGCGCATTTCGTCGCCTTGCCGGTCGAATAAGCCAGATCCCTCTCCCGCTTGCGGGAGAGGATGAAACGCGCCTCACTTCGGCTTGCCCTTTACGGTCCTCGTGCCTGGCTTGCCGCCTGACGAGCGTGGCGAAACGCGCGGCGGCGGCATGAGCCGCCCCAAAGGCCGCGCTTCGCCGCCGCCGAAATTATGCGGCCCCATGTCGGCGTCGGTCGGCTTATGCGCCCGGGTGGCGAGTTTTTCCGCTTCGTCGCGGCGTATGGCGCCGCGCCCGAAGGACGCGCGAAATTGCGGGCTCGCCTCGGCGAGCAATTCGGCGCGCTGCAGCCGCTGGATTTCATCGCGCATCCGCGCCGCCTCCTCGAAGGCGAGATCAGCCGCCGCCGCCTTCATGCGCTTTTCGAGATCGGCGATCGTCGCCGCGAGATTGTGCCCCGGCGCGATGTCATAGCCGGTGTCGACCGTCACATGGTCCTGCTCGGCGACGCTGCCGAGAATGTCGGCGATGCCGCGCTTGATCGACGCCGGCGTGATGTTGTTCTCGCGATTATAGGCTTCCTGCTTGGCGCGGCGGCGATTGGTCTCGTCCATCGCCCGCTTCATCGAACCGGTGATCTGATCGGCGTATAAGATCACGCGGCCGTCGACATTGCGCGCGGCGCGGCCGATGGTCTGCACCAGCGAGGTTTCGGACCGCAGAAACCCCTCCTTGTCGGCGTCGAGTATGGCGACAAGGCCGCATTCGGGAATGTCGAGCCCTTCGCGCAGCAGATTGATGCCGACCAGCACGTCGAAGGCGCCGAGCCGCAGGTCGCGGATGATCTCGATGCGCTCGATCGTGTCGATGTCGCTATGCATGTAGCGCACGCGCACGCCGTTCTCATGCAGATATTCGGTCAAATCCTCGGCCATGCGCTTCGTCAGCACCGTGACCAGCGAGCGATAGCCGATCTGCGCGGTCGCCCGCGCTTCGTCGAGAAGATCGTCGACCTGGGCGCGCGCCGGGCGCACCTCGACCTGCGGATCGATCAGCCCGGTCGGGCGGATGACCTGTTCGACGAAGATTCCGCCAGTCTGATTGAGCTCCCAATTCCCCGGCGTCGCGGACACCGCCACCGTCTGCGGCCGCATCGCGTCCCATTCCTCGAAGCGTAAGGGCCGATTGTCCATGCAGGACGGCAGGCGGAAGCCATATTCGGCGAGCGTCGCCTTACGGCGGAAGTCGCCCTTGTACATGGCGCCGATCTGCGGAATCGAGACATGGCTCTCGTCGGCGAAGACCAGCGCATTGTCGGGCAGATATTCGAACAGCGTCGGCGGCGGTTCGCCCGGCCTGCGGCCGGTGAGATAGCGCGAATAATTTTCGACGCCGGCGCAGGAGCCGGTCGCCTCCATCATTTCGAGATCGAAGCGCGTGCGCTGCTCGAGCCGCTGCGCTTCGACCAGACGCCCCGAGCGGTATAATTCGTCGAGTCGCGCGCGCAGCTCCTCCTTGATCGCCTTGACCGACTGCAACAGCGTCGGCCGCGGCGTCACATAATGCGAGTTCGCGTAGACTTTCACGAATTCGAGATCGACCGTCTTCTTGCCGGTCAACGGATCGAATTCGGAAATCGACTCCACCTCGTCGCCGAAGAAGCTGACGCGCCAGGCGCGGTCCTCATAATGCGCCGGGAATATATCGACGGTGTCGCCGCGCACGCGAAAAGTGCCGCGCGTAAAATCCGCCTGCACGCGGCGGTAATGCAGCGCGACGAGATCGGTGACGAGCTGGCGCTGCTCCAGCTTCTCGCCGAGCGAGACCGAGAAGGTCATCGCCGTATAGGTTTCGACCGACCCGATGCCGTAGATGCAGGAAACCGAGGCGACGATGATCACGTCGTCGCGCTCCAGCAGCGCGCGCGTCGCGGCGTGGCGCATGCGGTCGATCTGCTCGTTCACCGAGGATTCCTTCTCGATGTAAGTGTCCGAGCGTGGCACATAGGCTTCGGGCTGATAATAGTCGTAGTACGAAACGAAATATTCGACGGCGTTCTTGGGAAAGAAGCTCTTGAACTCGCCGTAGAGCTGCGCGGCGAGCGTCTTGTTCGGCGCGAGAATCAGCGCCGGCCGCTGGGTGCGTTCGATCACGCTCGCCATGGTGAAAGTCTTGCCGGAGCCGGTGACGCCGAGCAGCACCTGATCGCGTTCCTGCGCGGCGATTCCCTTGACCAGCTCCTCGATCGCCGCCGGCTGATCGCCCTTCGGCGTATATTCCGAGACCAGTTCGAACCGCACGCCGCCTTCGGATTTCGGCGGCCGCTCGGGCCGATGCGGCGTCCAGGGCTTTTGGTCGCGGATATTCGGGTCGCCGAGGCGCAGCAGTTCGGCCAGTCTGTCGGCGGTCGCCTGCACCCCGCCGATATTTTGAGCGGCGCTTCCTGAAGTCGCGCCGCCGGCTTGAAAGCCTTCGCCGAGCCCGAATTTCTCGATGTCCTCCTCATCGAGGCCCTGGATCGAGGAGGCGTCATAGGCCGCCTGCGGCCCCTCGCCGAATCCCGGCGCCAGCGCGGGATTGAGCAGCTGCACGAGATGCGGCGCGAGCGGCGCGACCTCCGGCTTCGCCGCCTTGGCGCGGGTGGGGCGCGCAGGGTCTTTCGGCTTTTTAGGGGGAGAGGCCATGGCGGCAATATGGGGGAGACGCGCGCGGGATGGAAGCGCACCCGCCCCGCTTCCCGAATCTACTCCCTCTCCCGCGAAGCGGGGGAGGGCTGGGGAGGGGGCAACCGCTCCGCCGCGCGCATCCAGACCGTTTCCAGCACGCCCTCGAATTGCTCGTAAACCTCCGCATTCGTCACACGCAAAACCGCATAGCCGTTCGCGGCGAACCATGCGTCGCGTTTTGCATCGCGAGAGCGCTCCGCCCCGGTCGAATGAGTCGCGCCGTCAACCTCGACGACGAGCCTTGCGCCGTGACAGAGAAAATCCGCGATGTAGGGTCCGCACGGCGCCTGCCGGCGGAACTGCGCCCCGGCGAGGCCGTGGCGGCGCAGCGCGCTCCAGAGTTTCCGCTCGGCGTTGGTCATCTCGCGCCGCAGTTTTCGTGCGTGAGCCGTTGTCCGGCGAGATTGCCGCATGAGCTTCGCCCCCTCCCCAACCCTCCCCCGCTAAAGCGGGAGTGGGAGTCAGACTCGGCGCCTTGTCGAGATTGCGCCAATGCCGATCGTTGGCTGACGCCCGATATTTCCAATCCCCCTCCCCGCTTCCCGAATCTACTCCCTCTCCCGCGAAGCGGGGGAGGGTTGGGGAGGGGGCAAATCAAACCAAAGCCTCCAATCTTACGATCATCGCCACGCGCTGCATCGAAAGCGATCTGCCGCTACTCTACAGCGACTGGGATTTCGAAACCTTCGTCGAGCGCCTCGGTTTGCGCTCGGCGATGGCGTAGCGCGTTTCACGCAACTTCCTTGCAACATCGCCAACTGGTCGGTTGGCCAATGCCCCGGCCACGCTATTTACCTTGACAGGAGGCGGCGATGCGCAGAAGTCGAATGAGAATGAACAAGTTTTTCTCCGACGCGCTCAAGATGAGCTTCGTGGCCAATCAGGTGATCGGCTTGCGACTGCTGAAAATCGCCACCGGCGGCGCGCATGGCAGGCGCGAGAGCCAGCTGATGGTCGATGAAAAGATCAAAGCCGCAACCGACGCCGGCATGGAGGCCGCGAAGAGCATAGCGGCCGGCCAGCCGCATCTCGCCGCGGATCGCGCCCTCGCCGTTTACGCCAAGCGCGTCAATCGCAATCACAAGCGATTGACGAAGGGCTAACGCCTATCCGACCCGCTTTCCCGCCTCTGGTCGGGGCGCCTTGCTGCGGCGGCGCCACATGCCCAGCGCGGCGCCGGCGCCGATGAGCGACATCAGTCCCAGCGCGACATACCACTCCGCCGTCTCGCCGACGGAGAAATCATATTGTCCGACATATTCCTTGGCGCCGTCGTCGCTCGTCGCCCTGACGAGCGCGATATAATCGCCGTCGCTGACGAAATCATGGGTGAAGCTCGTTGTGCCCTTGTCCGCCAGATATTTCTTCGGCGGCAGGACGGCGACCGTGTTGGCGTCGAGATCGTCGCGCCAATCCTTCTGCCCGACGTTTCGTAGCACGCGAATTTCGATGTTCATCTCGCGCAGCTCGACCTGCTGCGCATCGAGAATGATCATGGTCGGGCCCAGCGTCGGCACATGCCGGCAAAATATCGCGTCGGTCCTGTTCTCCTGAAAGGCGCTGAACATCATTTGCGTCGGCCCGACGCTCATCACGCAATGGCGGGGATGCTCCGCCCTGATCTGCGCCCGGGCGGCGCCCGCTCCCAGGCAGACCGCGACGACAAACGGCACGAGAACGCGTTTCCTCGCCATCGGACTCTCCGGGCAAGACGACAACGCCGCCCTTCAGCCTACACGACCGCCGCGTCTTTGGATGCATCATTTGCTGAAAACTGGGGCGCGAGATGCGGTCCGACCAGAGAGGAGAGAAGCGCCCGGCTTACGCCTCGAATTCTTCCCGCTCCGCCTCCAGAAGCTTCGCGCGCGCTTCCGCCGCCTCGCGCTGGCGGTTCCACATGCCGGCGTAATGGCCGCCAAGCGCCAGCAACGCCTGATGCGTCCCACGCTCGACGATGCGGCCGTGATCGAGAAACAGGATTTCGTCGGCGTCGACGATGGTCGACAGCCGATGCGCGATGACCAGCGTGGTGCGGCCCTTGGCGACGCTGCGCAGCGCCTCCTGAATCTCATGTTCGGTGAAACTGTCGAGCGCCGAGGTCGCTTCGTCGAGAATGAGAATCGGCGGACCCTTGAGAATGGTGCGCGCGATCGCCACGCGCTGCTTCTCGCCGCCCGAAAGCTTCAACCCGCGCTCGCCGACCTGCGCGCCATAGGCCTCCGGCACGCTTTCGATAAAGCGGTCGATCTGGGCGAGCCGCGCCGCGTCGCGCACCTCCTCGTCGCTCGCGTCCCACCGTCCATAGCGAATGTTGTAGCCGATCGAATCGTTGAACAGCACCGTGTCCTGCGGCACCATGCCGATCGCCGCGCGCAGGCTCTCCTGCGTCACGTCCAGAATATTCTGGCCGTCGATCATGATGCGCCCGCCTTGCGGCTCGTAGAAGCGATACATCAGCCGCGAGATCGTCGACTTCCCTGCCCCCGAAGGGCCGACGATCGCGACCGTCTGTCCGGGCGCGGCTTCGAAGCTCACGCCCTTGAGAATCGGCCGGTTCGGCTCGTAGTGGAACGAGACGTCATCGAATACGATCCTTCCGTCGCGCACGACGAGCGGCGCGGCGCCGGGCCTGTCCAAAATCTCGGGGCTCTGCGCCAGGATCGAGAACATCGTCTCGATGTCGATGATCGCCTGCCGCACCTCGCGATAGAAGGTGCCCATGAAATTCAACGGCTGCGCCAGCTGCCCCATCATCAGGTTGATCAGGACGAAATCGCCGACCGAATTGCGGCCGGCCTCGATGCCATAGACGCACATCACCATCATGGCGGTGAGCCCGATGATGTAGATCACTGTCTGGCCGGCGTTGAGCACCGCCAGCGAGACATAGGATTGCGTGCTGGCCTGCTCGTAGCGGATCATCGATCCGTCGTAGCGCGTCGCCTCCCGCCGTTCCGCGCCGAAATATTTGACCGTCTCGTAATTCAACAGGCTGTCGATCGCCTTCTGATTGGCGTCGGTGTCGCTGTCGTTCATCCTGCGCCGAATGGCGATCCGCCAATTGGTGGCGAGCATCGTGTAAAGAAAATATCCGGCGAGAGTGGCGAGCAGCACCAGCCCGTAGCGCCAATCGAACTGATAGACGAAAATGCCGAGAACCAGCGCCATCTCCAGCACGGTCGGCGCGCCGGTCGACATGATGAGACGCGACAGCGTTTCGATGCCCGCCCGCCCGCGCTCGAGCACGCGCGTCAGCCCGCCGGTCTTTCTGCCGATATGAAAGCGCAGCGACAGCTCATGCATGTGAACGAAGAGATCGGTCGCCAGCCGGCGCACGGCATGCATCGCCACCGCGGCGAAAATGCCGTCGCGCATCTGCATCAGCACGACGGTGACGATGCGCATCGCGCCCATCAGCAGCGTGAAATAGATCGCCGCGGCCCCCGCCTTCGCCCATGCGCCGGCGCCGCCCTCGGCGAGGGCGTCCGTCGCCCATTTGAAGGCGAAAGGCGTCGCGGCGTTGAACAGCTTGCTCAAGACGAGCAGCGCAAACACCGCCGCCACGCGCAGTTCGAGATCGCGGCGGCCGCGCGGCCAGATATAGGGCCACAAATGCCGTATCGTCCTGATTAGAGACGATTCCGACAATTGCTGCTCAGGAACTGGCGGAGGCGCGGCGTCGTCCGGATCGAGCGCGTGGGGATCGCTCGATTCGCCTTGATCGGGTCTAATCATATGTCTCCGGATGAATGGGGCCGTCGTCGCGACCTTTGGCGTGCGTTATGGCTGGCTTGGCGTCATATATGACGTTTAGAAGCGATGCGCACCCCGCGCGAGGCGCCGTCGAACGCTGCATGAGAATGGACATGCGAGAAATCAAGAACGTGTGCGTCTATTGCGGCTCCTCGATCGGCGCCGATCCGCGTCACTCGGCGGCGGCGCGCGCGCTGGGGGCCGAACTCGCCCGCGCCGGGATCGGACTCGTCTATGGCGGCGGCGCGATCGGCCTGATGGGCGAATTGGCGAAGGCGACGATCGCCGCCGGCGGCGGCGTCACCGGAATCATCCCCGAATTCCTCGACGATCGCGAAATTCCCTTCACAGGCGCGACCGACCTCATCGTCGTCAAGGACATGCATACGCGCAAACGCCTGATGTTCGAACGCTCCGACGCCTTTGTCGCGCTGCCCGGCGGCGTCGGCACGCTGGAGGAATTGACCGAGCAGCTGACCTGGATTCAGCTTGGCCGGCACACCAAGCCGCTCGTCATCGCCGATATCGCCGGCTTCTGGCGCCCGCTGCTGTCGCTTTTCGCCCATATGCACATTCAGGAATTTATCCGTGCAGACTATGAGGTGCGCTATCTCGTCGCCGAGCGCGTCGAGGACATTCTGCCGATGATTTTCGCGGCGGCGCGACACGCCCCCAACATCAGCGAAACCGCGATTACCGAGCGACTTTGATATGAATTCGAGATGATCCGTTCGCTTGGACCATTGTCATTCCCGGCAGGCCGCAGGCCTGACCGGGAACCCAGAGCCGATCCAGGAACGCTGGTTCTGCTCTGGATTCCCGATCGCGCGCGTTGCGCGCGTCGGGAATGACCCGCGAGAAAGATTCAGAAACGGGGCCTGTAGATGGACTCCTTCAGGTTCTCAGAAAATTTTCTCGCCTTCGGCTTGCCGCACTGAAACCAGCAGCTTGTAGTTGATCGCGTCGACGAGCGCCTCGAAGGACGCGTCGATGACATTGGCCGAGACGCCGACCGTCGACCAGCGCGCGCCATGCGCATCGGCGCATTCAACCAGAACGCGCGTCACCGCGTCGGTGCCGCCCTGGAAGACGCGGACGCGATAGTCGACAAGCCGAACGTCCTCGATGAAGCGCTGATAGGCGCCGAGATCCTTGCGCAGCGCGAGATCGAGCGCATTGATGGGGCCATTGCCTTCGGCGGCGGAAATCCGGCTCTCGCCATGCACGTTGATTTTGACGATGGCCTCGGCGCCCTGATCCTCGAAGCCGCCGTTCCTGGCGAAGCGCCGATCGACGGCGACGCTGTAGCGCTCGATGTCGAAGAAATGCGGCGCCTCGCCGAGCACGCGCTTCGCCAGAAGGAAGAACGAGGCGTCGGCGCCTTCATAGGCATAGCCTTGCGCTTCCTTCTCCTTCACCTCGTCGAGCAGACGCGCCAGCCGCGGATCGTCCTTGTCGAGAACGACGCCAAGCCGCGCGAGCTCGGAAACGATGTTGGAGCGTCCCGCCTGATCCGACACCAGCACGCGCCGCATATTGCCGACAGATTCCGGCGTCACATGCTCATAGGTGCGCGGATCGGTGAGCACCGCCGAAGCGTGAATGCCGGCCTTGGTCGCGAAGGCGCTGGCGCCGACATAGGGCGCGTGCCGGTTCGGCGCGCGATTGAGAAGCTCGTCGAGCGCATGGCTCACGCGCGTCAGATGGGTGAGCTTCTCTTGCGTCACGCCGATCTCGAAGCGCTCGGAAAATTCGCTCTTGAGCAACAATGTCGGGATGATCGTCGTCAGATTGGCGTTGCCGCAGCGCTCGCCAAGCCCGTTGAGCGTGCCCTGAATCTGCCGCGCCCCGGCGCGCACGGCGGCGAGCGAATTCGCCACCGCCTGCCCCGTGTCGTCATGGCAATGGACGCCGACGCGGTCTCCCGGAATATGTCTGACGACCTCGGCGACGATGGCTTCGACCTCATGCGGCAGCGCGCCGCCATTGGTGTCGCAGAGCACGATCCATTGCGCGCCCGCATCATAGGCGGCCCTGGCGCAGGCCAGCGCATAGTCGCGATTGGCCTTGAAGCCGTCGAAGAAATGTTCGCAGTCGACGGCGACTTCCTTGCCGCGCGCGACCGCCGCTTTTACGGATTGCGTAACGCTTGCGAGATTGTCCTCTTCCGTTGATCGTAAGGCGACGCGGACCTGAAAGTCCCAACTCTTGGCGACGAAGGTGACGGCGTCGGCGCCGCTATCGAGAAGCGCCGCGACCCCCGGATCATTCTCGACCGAGCGGCCCTGCCGGCGGGTCATGCCGAAGGCGGCCAAGCGCGCGCGCAGCTTCGGAGGCTTCGCGAAAAACTCCGTGTCGAGCGGATTGGCGCCGGGATAGCCGCCCTCGATATAGTCGATGCCGAGATCGTCGAGCATGGCGGCGATCTGGCGCTTGTCGTCGAGCGAAAAATCGACGCCGGTCGTCTGCGCGCCATCGCGCAGCGTCGTATCGTAGAGCGTCAGCCGCTCCTTTGTCGGTGTATTGGCCATCAATGCGCGCTCCCGGCGACGGGCGCCGCCAGCGCCTTGGTCATCGTGGTATTGCCGAGCCACTGGCCGCCGATCTCGATCGTGTTGCGGGTTGTGGCGACATAGCCGCGCGCGGCGAAAAAGTCGCGGGCGGCGTCGGAGGCGTCGACGGTCAATGTCTTCGTCCCTCGCCCGGCGGCGATTTTCTCGATGGCGTCGGCGAGCGCCGAGCCGACGCCGCGTCGCGCCAGCTCGGGTCGCACATAGAGCATATGAAAATCGGCGTTGTCCTTGAGCGACGCGAAACCGGCGATCTCCCCGTCGACGAGCGCGACGATCGTCAGGTCGCCTGCGAGCAGCGCGCCGAAGGCTTCTTGGTCATCGGCCTTTGACGCCCAGGCTTCCCGCTGCGCGTCGTCATAATCATCGGCGGCGAGTTCGTCGACGCTCTCGCGAAAGAGCGCCGCCAGCATCGCGGCGTCCGCCGGAAGAAACGGCCGCAGGCCCGGCGTTTGCGCGCTGCGCGCCATCACACGACCTCGAAGGCGCGCAGCAGATGCCAGGCGATGAAGGCCGCAAGCGCCAGCACGAGAAGCTTGAACGCAAGATAGAACGCCCAGTGGCGTTTGAAGGGAAGCGTCTTCTTCCAGTCGTCGTGGGACATTTCTACTACCTCGCGGAGGTAACCCTCTCCGATTGGGAGAGGGTGGCCGCGGAGCGGCCGGGTGAGGGGTATCCAAATAAGCCGTTCTGGGCTTTTGTTGGCGCCCGATGGACGGAAAACACATCGACATCGCGCGTCGTCTGCGCCGCGACCGCACGCCCGCCGAACAGGCGCTTTGGCGAGAGCTGCGCGGCGGTCGACTCGGCGGTTTGAAGTTTCGGCGCCAAGTTCCGATCAATGGCTACATCGTCGATTTCTGCTGCTTCAGCCTTGCGCTCACGATCGAACTCGACGGCAGGCATCATACGGATCAGCCGCTTGCCGACGCCGCCCGCCGCGCCGCGATCGAAAGTCACGGCTATCTGGAGCTGCGCTTCACCAATGACGAAGTGAAGGAGCGACTGGACTGGGTGCTGCAGGAAATCCTTCGCGCAGCGGATATTGCGCGCGCCCGCGCGCCGCGACCGTCCCTGCCTCGCCTCGAGTGAATTTTGGTTACGCGCGGCCTCACCCTCTCCCAAAGGGAGAGGGTCGGACCGCAGGTCCGGGGTGAGGGGCAACGATCTTGGGCGTAAAGACGCGCGCAAACGATCAGCGCGGCAATCCCTCTCCCGGCCGCTCCGCGGCTGCGCTCTCCCTATTGGAGAGGGTTGCGCCGCCTCACCCTCTCCCAAAGGGAGAGGGTCGGACCGGAGGTCCGGGGTGAGGGGAAACAATCTTGGGCATAAAGGCGCGCGCAAACGATCAGCGCGGCAACCCCTCTCCCGGCCGCTCCGCGGCTGCGCTCTCCCTATGGGAGAGGGGTACGTGCCTTTCTTTGAGAGAGAAGCGGCTGAAGGCGCGGCGCCACCCTCTCCCAGGGGGAGAGGGTCGGACCGCAGGTCCGAGGTGAGGGGAAACAATCTGGGGCGCAAAAGCGCGCGCAAACGATCAGCGCGGAAACCCCTCTCCCGGCCGCTTCGTGGCAACCCTCTCCCTACGGGAGAGGGTTGCGCGCGTTTATTTGTGAGAGAAGGGCGCGCCCGGCGACGCAGGTTACGCGCGGCGCCACCCTCTCCCAGAGGGAGAGGGTCGGTCCGAAGGACCGGGGTGAGGGGCAACGATCTTGGGCGTAAAGGCGCGCGCAAACGATCAGCGCGGATACCCCTCTCCCGGCCGCTCCGCGGCCACCCTCTCCCTACGGGAGAGGGTTGCGCGCGCTTATTTGAAAGAGCCGCGCTCACCGCTTCACCTCCCTGCTCGTGGCGCCGTCCTTTTTGTCCTTGAGCGCGATGCCCATTGCGGCGAGTTCGTCGCGGATGCGGTCGGATTCGGCCCAGTTTTTTGACGCGCGGGCGGCGTTGCGGGCGCTGATGAGGCGGTCGACAATATCGCCATGTTTTTCGAAAAACGCCTGATCCCGAGCGTGCCTCGATGCCCGAAATGCGTTCAAATCGATGCCGGAAAGCCCTAGCATGATCGATAGAACTCGATCTGTGCGAGGTTCAGAAAATGCGCGATCTAAAATTTGCATTGCGAGCGGAGTGTTCAGGTCATCGGAAAGTGCATCCATATAGGTCGATGGAACCTCATCAGAGCGCAGAAGCTGATCGGCGATCCTCCCGTCCGAACCCAAAGGCGCGACGGAAAAATCCATAACGGTCATCCAATATGTAAGCTTCGTCTCCGCCTCCTCCAGCGCCTTCACCGTCCAATCGATCGGCTGACGGTAATGCGTGCGCAGCATCGCAAGCCGCAGTACTTCGCCCGACCAAGAACGCCCCCCGAACTTCTCCGTATGCAGCAGCTCATGGATCGTCACGAAATTCCCCAGGCTCTTGGACATTTTCTCGCCCTCGACCTGCAGGAAGCCATTATGCATCCAGTAATTCGCCATCAATTCGCGGCCGAAGGCGCAGCAGCTTTGCGCGATTTCGTTTTCGTGGTGCGGAAAGACGAGGTCGATGCCGCCGCCGTGAATGTCGAAGGTTTCGCCAAGATGCGCCCAGGACATCGCCGAACATTCGATATGCCAGCCGGGACGTCCCCTGCCCCACGGGCTGTCCCAGCCGGGCTCGTTCTCCTTTGACGGCTTCCATAGAACGAAATCCATGTCGCCGCGCTTATAGGGCGCGACGTCGACCCGCGCGCCGGCGAGCATTTCATCGAGCGAGCGCCGCGACAGGCGCCCGTAGCTCGGCATCGACGGCACGTCGAACAGCACATGGCCGTCGGCGGCATAGGCGTGTCCCGACGCGATCAGCCTCTCAATGATCGCGATCATCTGCGCGATATGCTCGGTCGCGCGCGGCTGCACGGTCGGCTCGAGACAGCCGAGCGCGCACACGTCCGCCTGAAAGACCTTGTTGGTCTCTTCGGTCAGTTCGCGAATCGAAATCCCGCGCTCGAACGCCCGCGCATTGATCTTGTCGTCGACGTCGGTGATGTTGCGCACGTAGATGACGTGTTCCGGCCCATAAAGATGGCGCAGCAGACGAAACAGCACGTCGAAGACGATGAGCGGCCTGGCGTTGCCGATATGGGCGTAGTCATAGACCGTCGGCCCGCAGACATACATGCGCACATTGGCGGGATCGATCGGACGAAAGTCCTCCTTCTTCCGCGTCAGCGTATTGTAAATTTTCAGCGCAGGCGTCGACATGAATTTCCCCGCAAGGCCGCCGGCCGGGGCGTCGCTTCATGTCATTGAGATAGACGTGACGGCTCCGGCCAGCGTGATCGCTAGCTGATAATGGTCTTCCGACAAAGGGTGAGCCGAGGCGTCATGGCGGCGACCATGCGCCAAAGCGCGCCGTCGCGTCAAGCGCGACGCCGGTTCGGGCTGCGGAGAACTTAACGGGCGTTTTACCGCTCTGCGCTAGTTCTGACGGCGAGCTCTCAGAGTCGTGTGGGGTTTGTCGGAAATGTTAAAATTCTGGGCGCCGATCGGTCGGCGCGCGTTTGCGCTTTTCGCCGGAGTTTTGATCGTCGCCGGCTGCTCCTTCGGCGCCTATGCCGAAGTGAGCCCAAGCGCCGCTTATATCATCTCCGACCAGGAGGGCTACGGCCTGCTGGAATGCCTTACCGGAAAGGATGATTGCGGCCAGATCGTCGCCGACTCCTGGTGCGCGGCGCATGGCCATGGCGCGGCCCGAGCCTTCGGCCGCGCCGACGATGTGACCGCCTCGATCGATTCGAAGGCGACGGGCGCGTCGATCGAGCCCGACGCCGCCATCGTCGCCTGTATGGATTAGCGGTTCAGAAACTCTCCGCACTGCGGAACTTCGTTCTGGCCCGTCCAAGGCTGGATCGCGACGGTCGAGGTCGAGCTTTCGGGCGAGCCGTCCACGAGCTTGTCCGAATAGACCATATAGACGAGCACATTGCGCTTGGCGTCGCAGCCGCGCACGATATGCATCCGCTTGAACAACAGCGAACGCCGCTCGCTGAACGCGGTATCGCCCTGGCCGAATTTCTCCTTGAATTTGATTGGACCGAATTGCCGGCAGGCGAGCGAAACCTCCGACGACTGCTCCGCAACGCCGAACATGCCGGCGACGCCGCCTCTTTCATGCGCCGTATAATAGCAAGCGACCCCGTCAATGATCGGATCGTCGATCGCATAGGTGGCGAGCTTGTCGTTCGGGGTCAGCAGCTTGAAATCGACCGATTTGCGGAAGATGAGGTCCGGCCCGTTATCCGCGAGAGCCGGCGCGGCGCCCAAACAAAGCATGAAAGCCGTCGGAATCAGTGCAAGCAGTCTGGAACGCTTCATTTCGGCAACCTCCAAGGCGACGCCGTCGCCGATATGGGCGAAGTAGCGCGGCAAGTGAAGGGCTTCGACCCTGGGCGTGGCAAAAAAATCCCGTGCGACGACGGCGGCCGGCGTTCTGCGCCGGCGCCTTGTTGCCGACATGATGCGCGGGACAATCTATGCCGGTTTGCGCTGGGCGCGGCATTGGCGAGAATGGCGCGATTCGTCGCAAGACGGCGCGCGCCGCGGATGGGCCGACAGCGGCGGCACGAGCGGCCCGCAGCTTCTTGCGAGCGTGTGACGAGAGCCAAAAGTTCAATGGGGCTGGGATCATAGTCATCTTTTCGACCAAACGCGCCTCCAGGCGGAGCAGATTGGCGGTCGTCGTCGCGGCGTTCGGCCTCGTCGCCGTTTCGCCCGCCGCGGCCGAAAGCCCCTACTGCACGGAGTTGCGCGCCCAGATCGGCCGCGCCGGCGCTGGCAGCCAGGCCGGGCGCTTCCAGGCCGCCGCCGCCAAGCAGCGCGGCGAATATGCGCGCGTCGCCGCGAAAGCCCGGGCGCTCGGCTGCGATCGCGGCCAGTTCCTGTTTTTCGGCGAGCCGCCGCCGCCTCAGTGCGGGCCGATCAACGCGCAGCTCAATCAGCTCTCGGGCGCCATCGCCTCCTTTGATCGCGCGGTCGCCGACGACGGCGGTCAGCGTCAGGCGCTCGCCGCCCGCTATGAGGCCGAGTGCCGCAATCCCCAGTCCGCGCAGGCGCGCCTGGCGCGGCCGCGCAATTTCTTCGAAGAGCTGTTCGGCGGCGGGCCCTCCGAGAACCCGGCCATGATGCCGCCGGATGAAGGGCTTGAATCCGGGGACGACACGCCGCGCGGCGGGCCGATGGCGATCTGCGTGCGCGACTGCGACGGCGGCTTTTTCCCGATCAGCTATTCGGCGCGCAGCTCGAATCTCGATGATCTTGCGTCGATGTGTCGGGCGCTCTGTCCAAACGCCGAAGTGAAGCTCTATACGGCGTCACAATGGAAGGGCGTGAACTCCGCGCTTTCGATCGACGGCGAGGCCTATCGGGACCACCCCAACGCGCGCAAGTTCGAAAAGGTCTACGATCCTTCCTGCGGCTGCAAGCCGCCGGGCCAGTCTTGGGCGGAGGCGCTCGCCGACGCCGAGCGGCTCATCGCCGAACGTCATGCCAAGGATCAGGTGGTCACCGCCGAGCAGGCCGAACAATTGTCGCGCCCGCAGGCGCCTGGCGTTTCGAAGGCCCGGAAGTCGAAAGCGCCGCTCCAAACGCCGGTGGCGACGCCAGAGCCGGCGGCGCAGGCGCAGCCCAACACTCAGGAAGGCGCCGCCACAGCGCCGGAAACCTATCGCGAAATCGTGGGGCCGGACGGAATCAAGCGCCGTGTGCGGGTGGTCGCGCCGGCCTTGTGAGGCTGAGGCGGCGCGCGCTCATGAGCCGGTCTGGAGTCACAGCGGGCCGTAGCGGCCAAATTGGCGGCAAGAAGGCGCCTTGTGGCTTAACGCTGCATCCTGATCATCCTCTCGATGGCCATCGACAGAGGCTCGAGGTGGACAGTGCAGACATCCCAGAGGATGACGACATCCACCCGCTTGTATTCGTGCCGTAGAATATTCCCGATCGCAGCAATTTCCCGCCAAGGAATTTCAACCGTAAGCTGTTTTTCGTCTTCGTTCAATCGCCGACTGGCTTCCGAGAGGATCGCGACTTGACGTTCAAGAATGGCGAGGCGACGCCAATCGTCTCGCAGGGCGTCCAAGTTTGTCTCCCCCGCCACCTCGCGGATTCGTTCAATCGCCGTCGCCATGTCGATCAGATGCAGCGGAATATCTCGTGACTCGCTGCCGGAGTCCTGCATCAGAACACGCGCACCATGCTCTTCGTCACCCGATCCTTGAGCGCGGGGGCCAGCGCCTCTCGGGTCGACAGATCAATTTTTCGTGAAAACAACATGCCCAGCAGTGTCTCCAACTCAAAAAATGAGGTCAGACCCAGTGCGCCCTCTCGGAAATCCGCAACGAAATCGATATCGCTATCGGTCGTCTCGCGCTCCTCAAGGACGGAGCCGAACACGAACAGCCTCTCCACGCCGAGCGTAGCAAGAGCGGGAGCCTTTGATTTAAGACGTGTTCGAAGTTCTTCTCGCAGCATTGCCTTATAAAAATAGCACGGCGGCGCCGCCCCGGCCAATGCATCGCTCGCGCAGCGTCACGGCATATGCGCCTTCACCGTTTCGATCAGCTGTTTGATCGAGAACGGCTTGGCCAGGAATCCGAAATCGCCTTCGGGCAGATTCTTGGCGAAAGCCTCCTCGGCGTAGCCTGAAACGAAGATGACCTTCGCCGCGACCCCGCGCTTGCGCAGTTCGGCGAACATGGCCGGGCCGTCCATCTCCGGCATCACCACGTCCGAGACGATGAGATCGATCTTGCCGTCGACGCGATCGACGACTTCGAGCGCCTCCATGCCCGTCGCCGCTTCGAGCACGGTGAATCCGCGCGAGGTCAGCGCGCGCGAGCCGATCGAGCGCACCGAGTCCTCGTCTTCGACCAGAAGGACGACGCCCTGGCCGGTATAGTCCGTGGCGGGTTTGGGCGAATCCGCCTTCTGCGAGGTCTCTTTTTCCTCCGGCACATATCGCGGCAGGAAAATGCGGAAATTCGTGCCGCGCCCGACTTCGCTGTCGACGAACAGATAGCCGCCCGATTGCTTGACGATGCCGAAAACGGTCGAAAGGCCGAGGCCCGTGCCTTTGCCGACCTCCTTCGTCGTAAAAAACGGTTCGAAGATTTTTTCCTTCACATCCGCCGGAATGCCGCTGCCCGTGTCCTCGACCTCGATCAGCACGTAGTCGGCGGGCGGCAACGCCTCTTCGCCGATCGAGGCGCATTCGGAAACGGCGACGTTGCGCGTGCGAACCTGCACGCGGCCGCCCGATTCCGGCATGGCGTCGCGCGCATTGACGACGAGATTGATGATCACCTGTTCGAACTGGGTGATGTCGGCCTTGACGAACCACAGGTCGCGGCCGAGACGCAGTTCGAGCTCGTTCTTCTCGCCGACGATGCGGCGCAACAGATTTTGCACCTCGGAAAGAGCGTCGCCGAGCTGCAGAACTTGCGGTCGCAACGTCTGCCGGCGGGAAAAGGCCAGCAATTGTCTGGTCAAACCGGCCGCGCGATTGGCGGTTTCCTTGATCTGACGGATGTCGCGAAAAGCCGGATCGGTCGGCCGGTGGCTGGAGAGCAGCAGATCCGAGTAGCCGATGATCGCGGTCAGCATATTGTTGAAGTCATGCGCGATGCCGCCGGCGAGCTGACCGACCGCATTCATCTTCTGGGACTGCGCGAAGTCCTCCTGCAGCTTGCGTTGCTCGGTCGTGTCGAGCGCATAGACCATCGCGCCCTTCTTGCCGGCGTCTTCGGCGGAAGACACGAAGAAACGCGCCGAACGGGGTCCGCCGCCGGCCTCTTCCTCGAACATGACATTGACCGGGCGGACTTCTCCCTTGCCTTCGATCGCCTCCTCGATCGCGGCGCGCAGCGCGGCGCCGTCGCGTTCGCCCATTCCCGCAAGCGCCAACCAGGGCGCCGCGGCTCCGCCCTGCCCCGACTTTAGGGCCTGCGGCAGCAATTTCGCGAAAGCCGCATTCGAGGACAGCACGCGGCCTTCGCCGTCGAGCGTCGCCATCGCCATCGGCGTCGAGTTGAAAAAGCGCGCGAACCGAACTTCGGCGGCGCGTAAATTCTCTTCCGGCTGTTCGCCGGAGGAGCGATTGAGCGCCAGGGTGCGCGAGGGACCGGCTTCCCCGTCCTGGCCGAAGGCCACCTGATGCAGCAGCCTGACCGGGAGCGATTTGCCGTTGCGGCAACGCAGATCGAGGTCGATCTGCTCGGTGCGCACGTCTCCAGAGGAACCGGATATAGCCGCGAGAAGCGCCGCGCCATTGTCGGCGACAATGGAGGAGAGAGTCGCGCCGCCCGACCCGACCTGGGTGAGATCGTAACCCAGCCAGCCGGCCAGCGTTTTGTTCATGTAAGAGATGGCGCCGTCGGAACCGGCGGAAAAAAAGCCAGCCGGCGCGTGATCGAGAAAGTCGATGGCGTGCTGGAGCTCCTGGAAGACGTTTTCCTGCCGCTGTCGATCGGCGGTTACGTCGGCGACGGCCCACAGGCAGCACCTGCCTCCCGTCGCCAGCAGCGGTCGGACGCGAATCCGATACCAGCCAACATGCCCCTGTCCGGAGAGCGGCGGCGACAGCCGCAAATCTTCGCTGTGCGAGAGGCCGGCGCGCGCCGCCTGCGCCAATCTGTATATCGCCTCGGAGACTTCGGGCGGTCCGGAGAACAGCCTCTCGACGAGCTGCACGCCCGATGAATCTTTCGCGTCGCACATCGCCCGATAGGCTTCGTTGGCGTAAACGATGCGCCCGTCGTTCCTTGCGACGAGCAGCCCCTCGCTCGAAGTGTCGGCGATGAGCTTGGTCACATCATTGTTCGCGACGCGGCCGGAGAACTGGATCAGTCCGATGGCGTAAGCGCAAAGAAAGAAAATTCCCGCCACGCCGAATATCGCCAGCGCGAGCACGGTGATGCGCGGCGCAAGATCCGAAGGGGTCAAGCTATAGGCGGCGGCCGCGCCGATCAGCGCAATGACGAGGGCGAGCGTCAATCCCACATTCGTGGACCGCTCGCCGCGCTCTATGGCCGAGGATCCCGTCCGATCGGTCATTTGTGAACCACCCGGCGTATATCGCTATCGCCGATCGCGACGGACGTGCTAACGCTGCCGTCCATGTTGACCCAGCGAACGCTTGGAGAATCATCCAAAACAATGGCCGCGGATGGCGACAATAGCAACGCCGGACGCAGGATTAGGACACTGATTCGTCGCAGATTAACCATTCATTAACCTTTTTTCGGCTCTTGCCAGAAAAGCTGTTAATTTGGCAAGGTTCACGCGCGTTCGAACCAGAGACCAGCCGTTCATGCCCGATAAGTTCACTCAGCTACTGCCGGCGCTTGGAGCGCTTGTTGCGTTCCTCGTCGCAGCGGTGCTCGTGCTTTATATTTTCCGCCTGTTGTTCGGACGGCGCGTTCGCGCGCCAGGTGGCCGCAATCGCGCGCGCCGCCTCGACATTGTCGACGCCTTCGACCTTGACCGCGAGCGTCAGCTCATCATTGTGCGACGCGACAATATTGAACATTTGCTGCTGATCGGGGGTCCTAACGACCTTCTGGTCGAGGGGACAATCAACCGGCTTGAGGGCGCCGTCAGCCGACCGCAAGACCAGCGCACAGCGCCGGCGGCCGCAAACTGGCCGGCCGGACCGACGGCGCCTTCACGAGAGCTGGAATCGCCCATGCCGGGTCCGGCCACGGCCGCGGCGGTCAATCTGCCGCCGGACCTTTTTGCGCCGGCGCCGACAAAGCCTGCGACGCCGCCTCCCCCGCCTCCCGGTCCGCGGATTTCGAGCCCGGCCGCCCCGCCCGCGCGGCCTGCGCCCGCTCGTTCGCCGACTCCGCCCTTCCTCGCGCGCGCTCAGCAACGTTTGGCGCCGCGCCCAAGGGACCCGGCCGCG
>Ga0194120_10003465_pt1 | contig 25642 bp, 15 predicted proteins | sample TA2MahCa65mmetaG_FD_148642 | JGI IMG/M metagenome (GOLD analysis project Ga0194120, IMG submission 148642) | Freshwater microbial communities from Lake Tanganyika, Tanzania - TA2015019 Mahale Deep Cast 65m | ecosystem: Environmental > Aquatic > Freshwater > Lake | place: Tanzania: Lake... | reverse complement strand
GGAGCGTTCCTGTGTACCAATGCGCGAACACCCGCTCGGTATAGCCGGGGAAGACGCTCTCCAGTGTCGCCGCGGTGCCATCCTTGAGCGTGCCCTTCAGGCTGACGATATAAAGCCGGTCACCAACAATTTCCCAGGTGCCAACATAGCCCCGCCATAGCGCGGTACAGTTGAACTTGAACTCGGGTTTCCGGCCGCCGAGGGCAAAGTAGTCGCTCAGCGGTTCGGTACACATGGACAGATTCTGACCATCGTAGATCAGATTTTCACGGATTTGCGCAGTCATGCTACTCCCCTCAGGTTAAATGAACCGGAATCATCCATCCGGCGGTGCCCCAACCTCTGTTTAAGGTTAGAGCGGCGGTTCAATGAAAATCATACGCCACAGCGTCCGTGCGGTTGGCATCGACGATGCTTGCGGTCAATGGCCTTGCACAGGTCTTAAATGGTGAGCAGCGTCATCTGCACGGCAGTCAGCCATCGAACAAAACTAATAAGTTACATCGACCCTGTGGGTGGACCACTCCAACGATTGTGTAATGCCCAATCGCAACTTGTTCAAGTTGGGCAGTTCCAGCATGACTGCGTCGTAGGCTTCCTGCAATTTCATGAACTGGCATTAGTTGTGTTCCATTATCTCCATGGGTTTGGCCCACATGTCAATCTCGATGACCCGCATGGCTGAGTAGATCGTGACTCCGATGGCTTGAGTAAGGCGTCAATCAAGCCATCAACGACCCAAGCGCAGCAAACCGAGCCCCCACATTCCGTATTGGGATTGCCGGCTTTTCTTCAGTTATTCCATAAATTTCTTAGAAATCATCAGCAGTTATTTTTCGTAATCGTGTAAACTACATCAGCAGTTAATTGTCATTTACATGAGATCAGATGGGCAATAAGTTTATTGTAGTCACCAACTGCACGGCCAAAAAAAAGGCTGGCATACCCCTCGTACTCTTCGCTCCGAACGGGAATTGCCTCCGACAAGTCGCCGAAGACTGGCGGATTTCTCTCGCGGCCCAGTCATCACGCCTGCAGGCCGGGCGACTGTATGTCGGGCGATCGATCCACGAAGCTAGGAATGTCAGCCAGGACATCAGCGCGCCGCTTTTCATAGTCTCGGCCGGCATCGGACTCGTGGGGTCGGACGAACAGATACCCGGATACGATATGTCCGCATCTGGAAAGGAAACGGCACTTGCGGTAATGCTCGCCCGGATTGGTGCCTCGAAGTCGGACTGGTGGCGCCAACTGGGATCCGGAAAAGGATTTGGCTGGCTGTTACGCGAGAATCCAGAAGCAACTGTGTTGATTTCTCTGCCAAGCGAGTATTTGGGCATGGTTCTAGGTGATCTGGAGGCACTTCCTTCCGGTGATCTCTCACGGATACGGGTGTTTACCTCGCCCGCAGGGCAGAAGAAAATTGGAAAGGCTACCGGGGTGCCCTCGCTTCCATACGACGAACGCCTAGAGTCGATCATTGGGTACGCTGGCACCAGATCGGACTTCCCGCAGCGAGCGCTAAAACATTTCGTCGCCGAACTGAGTGGACATTTGCTTCCTATCGACGAGGCATCGCGAGCGGTCGCCACCTCGCTCGGAGGTTTCGAGCGCAAATCGCTACCCCAACGCAAGCGCCTAGACGACGGGAAAATACGCGGGTTGATCCGCCAGGCCTGGGAGTCCGTCGGAGGGAACAGCGCCAAGCTTCTGAGGCACCTAAGGGACACAGAACTGGTCTCCTGCGAACAGGGTCGTTTTTCGATGTTACGCCGGCAGGTTGAAGCAGAAATAAGAGGAACCGGAATCTACACGGGGTCCACATCATGACGAAGAAAACCCTTTCCGACGAAATCGTCGTTCGAGCATTGCACACGACACAGGGCGACGGCCTTGATGTCTATTCATTCTTTATCCGCGGATCGGATATCGTCCGGGTCGCGAACATATCCCGTGTCAGCCGAGATGAGAACAAGTTGCTCAAGGGTTTTCAAAGGCCGGAGATCAGGTCGCATGTAAAAGGCATCGTCGATTACCTGAACCAGGGGAACATTCTGTTTCCCAATGCGATCATTCTGTCGCTATCGCCAGAGGTAAGGTTCGTTGCCTCGCGTGGTACCCGTCCGACTGGCGACGAGGGAATTGCTCAGAGTGGGACTCTGAGTATTCCGGTTTACAGCGACGGGCGGCGCATTGCCTGGATAGTGGACGGTCAGCAACGCTCGTTAGCATTGGCCCGGGCGTCGCAGAAGGAGATTGCCGTTCCAGTGGTTGCGTTCGTTTCCGACAACCTAGAGGTGCAAAGGGAGCAATTCATCCTAGTTAACAAGGCGAAGCCGTTGCCTACGCGCCTCATCAACGAACTATTGCCCGAGACTAGGTCGGTACTCCTACCGAGGGACTTGAGTGCCAGGCGCGTCCCTTCGGAGTTGTGCGGGCACCTGAACCAAGACCCTGATTCCCCCTTCTACAACCTCATCAAGAGGCCTTCCGATGCAGGTCGAGAACACAAGGCCGTCATTACCGATACGGCCGTCATCGGCATGATCAAAAACAGCATGAACAACCCTCTGGGTGCCCTCTCCGCTTTCAGAACTAGTAGAAACGGCCGAGACGGAATTGACATCAACTCCATGTACGAGTTGCTTGTCAGGTATTGGAGTGCGGTCAAGAATGTCTTTCCGCTCGCGTGGGGAAAGGATCCTCGCCAAAGCCGTCTTATGCATTCCGCAGGCATCGAGGCGATGGGTGTTCTCATGGATAGGATTTACGCCCGCATTCACCCCGGCGGCGATCCCAAGACTGTTGAGCGTGAGTTGCAGAAGATAGCCCCGTTCTGTCGTTGGACTGAGGGTACATGGGAGTCCCTCGGGGTGGCTTGGAACGAGATCGAAAACACTCACCGCGACATTCGGAAACTCCAGACAGCGCTGGTAAACATCTATTCGGCAGCGGGAATCGAGGAATGAAATTTCTCTATTCCGACACACAGGATTATGTCGATCCCAATTATGATTTTATCAGCGATCGCTCAGCACCCAACCGCGAGCGCTACTGGGACGATGTATACGCACACGAGATAATGGACACCGCGCCCTACGATGGTCTCCTCGTTGCCATGAGCGCTGTCCGCCAAGCGAAAGGGGTAGCGAAATCCAAGGTGCGTTACTCCACTTCGGAGGAGCAACTTCTGCTGCGCATCGGGTCACGCAAGTTTCTCCGGTTCGATGGCCCCGATTTCCGTGACTTGATGATTTTGGGCGATTGCGGCGCATTCGCCTATGCCGATAAACCCGAACCGGCTTATTCGCCGGAAGAAGTGGTCGAATTCTATCTCGACGCCGAGTTTACCCACGGGATCTCTCCAGATCACATTATTTTCGAGTGCAACTTGGCTAATCCAAATGCCCCTGACCAGGAGGATGGCCTAGATCGTTATCAGATCACACTGGAAAATGCACGGAAATTCTTTGAATTGATCCGAAAGGAAGGCAGTTCTCTAGAGCCCCTGGGTGCAGTACAGGGTTGGTCACCGCAAAGCATGGCGGATGCTTCCGCCGAATTGGTAGCGATGGGGTACAACTACCTTGCCGTCGGGGGCTTGGTTCCACTGAAAGTGGACGCTATTAAGCAGGTTCTGGAGACGATCCGGAGAAAGATCGGGCCCGAACCGAAATTGCACTTGCTCGGCTTCGCCAAGGCCGACCACATTCACCAATTCACTGGTTACGGCATTACCAGTTTCGACTCAACATCGCCACTCATCCGCGCATTCAAGGACGAAAAGGCGAACTACTACCTAGAGAACCGGGAGGGTGGACTCGACTACTACACGGCTATACGGATTCCGCAAGCGCTCGAGAACTCGAGGTTGATGCAAGGGATCAAACGAGGTCTCTTCCGGGCAGAGGACCTGGTTAAGATGGAACAAAATGCGCTGACAAGGTTGCGCAATTTCGACAAGGGCATAGGCTCCCTGGAGAGTACATCTGACGCCGTGGTCGAGTACCACCACTACCTCCTGCAGGGGCAGGGCGAGGATCCAAAGAGTATCGAGAAAGCCCTGTCGCTCGTGAGAACGCGGATAGAGCGAACGCTACGGGCACAACCCTGGAAGCACTGCAAGTGTTCTATATGCAGGACCGTCGGGGTCGAGGTCATAATTTTCCGTTCGAGCAACCGCAACAAACGCCGAGGTTTCCATAACCTCGGCGTTTACCACCAGCATTTGAAAAACACTTTGGAGAGAAACGCGTGACAGTCTACATCTACTCGGCTCTGCGGGCTCAACAGGCTGCTGATCACGACGTGTTCGTATTCGCCGCTGCCCCCGAGGAAGTTCTGAAGTTTGCTCAGATCGAACGGGTCGGCCGTTCGGACGAGGGGCACCTGAAAGGCTTCCAACGCCACCAGATCGCCTCGCACATCCGGGACATCCGCGATTATCTCGGAAGGGAAGATGCCCTATTACCGAACGCGGTTATCATCGCGTTCATCGATAGGGTCCGCATTCAGGACATGGGCAACGGGTACCAGGAAGTTCACATCGATGTCTCTGACGGCCCGCCCGGGTTCGTCGTAGACGGCCAGCAGCGCCTAACAGCCCTCTCCGGCCTGAATAAGCCCGGATTCCAAGTGTTCGTTTCCGCTCTGGTATGCAAGAACTACGACGAACTTCGCCAGCAGTTCGTCCTGATCAACAGCACGAGGCCGCTTCCAAAATCGCTCATTTACGAACTTCTACCCTCCGTAGAAGGTTTGCCCGAGCGCTACACGGCCCGCAGGTTCGCAGCCAAGGTCGTCGAGCGCCTGAACTTCACCGGAGGTAGGGCATTACGAGGAGAGATACGCCAGCATACGAATCCCCACGGCGTGATCAGTGATACCGCGATGCAGAAACTTGTCATGAACTCCTCTTCCCACGGTGCCTTACGGGAATTCGTTAGGTTTGAAGATCGGGAAGACCGAGCCGTTGACCTGATCAACGAATATTTCGAAGCTGTGGCTGATGTATTTGGTGGGGAATGGATCGGCATGACGCCGCGCGTCTCGCGCTTGAGGCACGGTGCCGGCATTGTTGCGATGGGGTTCGTGATGGATCTCCTCGTCGCAAATCGTAACGCCACCATCAAAGCCGATTTCGTACCCATCCTGCAAATACTGAAACCGTTCACGGCATGGACTACCGGTTCGTGGAACATGGATGGGCATGTATTCCCTTGGAACGCCATCCAGAACACCCCGACCGACATTGACATTTTGACGCGCCACTTGGTGTCCACGGTCAAGCGTCAATTGCGTACTTCGGAACAGACTGTGGAGATGCAAGCAAAATGAAGTCTGCACTTGTCATGTTCTCCGGTGGCCAGGATTCTGCAACCTGTCTTGCCTGGGCCCTCGAACGGTACGAAGCCGTCGAAACTATCGGTTTCGACTACGGCCAGCGCCACAAGGTGGAGTTGGAATGCCGCAAGATCTTCATCGGCGAACTACGCGCGGCTTTCCCAGCCTGGGATAGGAAGCTTGGGCAGGACCATTTTCTCGACTTGGGCTTACTTGGTGAGATCAGCGATACTGCCTTGACGGCAGATAAGCGTATTGAGTTCGCGGAGTCTGGATTGCCCAACACATTCGTGCCGGGGCGTAATCTTCTGTTTTTTACTTTGGCTGGAGCCATTGCGTTCCGTAGAGGCCAAAAGGCTCTCATTGGTGGAATGTGCGAGACGGATTATTCCGGTTACCCGGACTGCCGCGACGACACGCTTAAGGCGTTACAAGTGGCCCTAAACCTTGGCTTAGACTCTCGTTTCGTAATCGAAACTCCGCTGATGTGGATCGACAAGGCCAAAACTTGGGCATTGGCCGAGCAACTGGGCGGGGAAAAACTTGTCGAACTCATACGCGACAAAACGCACACATGTTATGAGGGGAACCGCGATTTTCACCACGACTGGGGTTACGGATGCGGGGCATGCCCTGCCTGCAAACTTAGACGCGTAGGGTACGAGGCATACGCCGGAAAGGGATCAAACCAATGAGCAACCCGAAAACGATAACGCTAGCATCGGCCGGATTCGAGTCCGCTCGACATGTGGACCTACTCCCCGTGGGCCACCGTTGCTGCGCTTTGCACGGGCATAGCTTCACGGCCACCGTCTTTGCAAATTTGCCCGCAGATTTCGCGCCGTATCCGGGCGGAGAAACTGACGCTTTGCGCGAGCGCCTAGAAAATTGTGTATCGCAGTTGGACTACTCTTACCTAAACGATACTCTTGAGCAACCAACCGACGAGAACCTTGCACGCTGGATCGGGAGGAATATCGGGGTACCTGGTATCCAGAGGATCGCTATTCAGAGCACAGGCACACAGGGAGTAGACCTCGATCGGAAAGACAACGCCCACCTTTGGCGGCGGTTCCGGTTTCAAGCGGCGCACCAACTACCAAATGTACCTTCGGGACACAAATGCGGCCGTATGCATGGGCATGGTTTTGAGGTTATCCTCCATGCAAACCAAGATCTGTGTAGCAGCGACATAGGCATCGACTACGACTATTTGGAAGCGATCTGGGCACCATTTCAAGCCCAACTCAACTTCAATTGCCTCAATGAGATCGACGGTCTCAGCAATCCTACGAGCGAAAACCTCGCCGATTGGATTTGGACCAGAATAAAGCCTATCTTTCCCGAATTGTCATGGGTGACGGTGTTTGAAACGGGTTCTTGCGGTGCCAATTTCGACGGGAAGCACTACCGCATCTGGAAAGAGTTTACATTGGACAGCGCGGTTCGGTATTCACGTGCGCCGGAAAACAACCCCAGATCCCAACGTCACGGACATACATACACCCTGCGCCTACACCTAGAGGCCCCATTGGACACAGTTAAAGGTTGGACGATCGATTTCGGGGATGTGAAGGAAATCTTCAACCCCATATTTAAATCCATCGACCACCAACCTCTTTACGAACTGCAAGGCTTAGTTGATTGCGATGTGGCTAGTGTTGCAGACTGGATTTTCTCCCACGCAAAGTCCCAACTGCCATCTCTATACCGAGTTGACCTGCACGAGACCCCAGGAAACGGCTGTTCCGTATCCGAAGTTGAAGGCGGTCCTGCCATGCCGGTGTAGCCATACCATAAGCTGTTTCCCTTTGTGATACTTGGGCATCTTTGACGCAAGTCTCTCTGCGTTCTTGGCCTTTAGTTCAAAATTGTTACCTGTTGCATCCATCAGTTTCAGTGTCGACCAGAAACCCCGCCAACCGTTTCTGTCAGGAACTGAACCACCGCAACTACAAGACTGGTGGTACCGACCCCACGGGCCATAACCAAGTTTTCTTTCTGGCTATTAGCCTTGACGCAGTAGTAGGCCGCGTGCTTACTGCATCGCCAGGCAAATACGAAGACGTGTGCATTTCGGGCCATGGCCTTAAGGCGATCCGAGCATATGTGATCGGAGTTGGTTTCGATTATCCAGTGAGGGTGGAGTGACTTCAAGATCTCTATTGCCCGTTTAGTGGCAGCCTCGTCGAGGCTGTAAATCGCAACCCGGTAGGGGGTCTCGTCAACGGGCAGAGTTTCAACCGACTCTGGCGAAGGCGGTGCAGGCAACTTTGGAGGGTCAATATTTGCTTCCTGTACCAACATATGCAGTTGATGAATCTGCAAGGGGTCCAGACGAGAACCGAACTCTTGGCATGCCTGGACCACATGTATGAGCAATCGCAAGCGAGCGTTTGCATCACGCACACGGCGCTGTGAAAGGGAGTCGCAAACATCCAGAGCCCACCCCAGGGACAAAGGCGAGCGAATGTCTTGGAAAACCTTCGTGATGGTGTCAACGGCGTGCCGGTAGGCAGAGTCATCTCCACTGTCAACGATCGCCACCAAAATCTGATGGAGAAGTTCCTGATCAGTACGCTGAAACACATCGCGAGCCCTCAAAACTTCGAGCATCTCAAGATAAAGCGGTATAAGACGAGGATCAGGATCGGTACGCTCGATGAATAGTTCGTGCCAAAGCGGATACAGGCGCTCAATTAGCGCGGGTTCTTCGACAGTCAGTTGAAATAGAGTGTCAATGGCAGCGACGACCACACCACTCTCGGCCAAGAGTTCCTTGGGATCGACGCTTCGCGCGAATTCAGTCCAGCGCTCGACATATTGGTTCTCGGATTCGTTAGGCCATCGCGCAAACTGTGCTGACAGGCTATCAGGTAACGACGGTGCCTGGTAACTGGTACGCAACCTCGCAAGGCGTGTCGCAGAGGCAGACTCCACGACATTACGGATCGACGCTTCGGTGGCATCTAGTCTGGCCAGAACAGCGGCGACCTTGGCTGGTTCGTCGGACTCGCGGGCGCAAGCAATAAGGCCGCGCAGCACATCCACCGCGTCTGTCAGGGGCCAGAACAACTCCCAGGCACGATCGAATTGCTCGTTGGCAAGAGCTTTCTGGGCAAGTCCGATGTCTGCTTCCGCAGGGTGTTGAGCACATCGCTCGCGCAAGATCCGGTCGACGGCGCCAAAGGCGCCAATGGGGATTTCCTTCAGAAGCCGCGCGCAGATGGCCAGTTGCGGCTCTGGTTGAATTAACTCGTACAGGACGAAGGCCTTTAGGACGGCCGGACGGCGCGAGGTGCGGCGTGTACTGAAGAGGGACTGTGCGGGTCCAGCGACGGCTTGGCTGAACTGCAGCAGCAGAGGTTCGAGTGTGTTGGCTGATTCATAGGCCTGAACCTGCGAGCGGTACAGCGCTTCCATTACGTCACCGTAGGTCTCTGGTGGCAACTGCAGGTGGATCAGTTGCGTCAGCAACGGATGTTCGGCAATGTCGTCCCAACGCTCAAAAGCTGCGTTCAGGCGAATCTCTAGGAACTGCCGGTTCTCGGCCGAGACCCCGAACCGCTCGCGCAATATCGCCATGGCGGCCAGGGCCCCTGCCTCATTTCGAGCCAGCAAGTTACGATCAAATAACGCCCGGAGTTGGTGGAACGAGTTTGGCACATAGGAAGCAGCGCGTGGGCGACGGTTGACGAGATCGTCATAGATCCGCCACTGCCGCAACACCATCGTGTCACTATTTCCACCGGGGGTGTCAAAGCGGATGTCAAACCAACCGGCAGCTTCAATGAGCGGTTGCGCGTGGAGATCCGCAGCGTCTTGGATGCGGTCCTGAGGGCGCTCTTCGACATAACTAGGGCCCAGAAACGCACGGATCTCGTCCAACAAGGCGCGCTGCATCTGCGCCGATGCAGCGCAGACAAACCAGGCCGTCGGGCCAGTGTCGATCGCCCGGAATGGAAGCAGCACGCCCCGGTCCGTGGCGCCAGAGGCGTGACGGCGCAGAGTGGCCTTTAGGGCGCGACCGTCTTCCGGGTCGCTACTCAGGGCCATGGGGTCGCAGCGATTCGGCGCGGAAAAAAACGCCTTCTGCAGAGTTTGCGCCTTGTTGCGGTACGCTTGGGTGTCAGGGTTGCTCATAGAGTTGGAAGTGGACGCGGGCAACTGCGACCTGCTCGGGTTCAAACGATACCGTCACGGCTTCATCGTTCAGTGCAACGCCGCTTTCGGTGAGATTCATCGATCCGTCAATCAGCACTCGGTTCGTCCAAATCCCTTTGGTGTGTAGCAGTGGGTTGCGATCTGACCAGCGCAGTTGATCGGACAACCCCGAGTCTTCCAAGGTTTCTTTGATTCGGCGTTTGAAGGCCTTGTTATGATCATCCGGACGGGTGTGAATGTGCACCTCGGTGCCATTTGCGGCGATAGCCACCAGAACATCGACGAGACGAATCTCGCGCCTTGTCCACTCGGGGTTAAGGGTGGCGTACTGACCAAGTTGGCTGTCGAAGATCACAATGTTGCTGATCCATGGTGCCACGATGAACACCTCTTTGCTGGGCGCCAACAACTCCTGAGCAAAGACCATCGTCAGCACCTCCCGCACGGCATGCTGCGATGTCGTTGCGCTCTTGAAGATCTTGCGCGTCGCACTCATGCAGTTGCCTCCAACTCGTAATGCAGGGCCACTACACCTTGAGCACGAACGACGGAAATCAGGCGCGCATAGACATTAAGGTACTCGAGTTGCACCGGCACGGTGGCCGCCAGAGATGTGACCCGGTGAATCAGGGCTGGATCCGGGGGCATCGAGACGATCGCCTGGCCCTGCCGGCGCAGTTGGTCATGCAGTAGTTCAAGAATCTGCGGCGAACTAGCGTCGATGGAATCTGTTTCCTTGGATATCCAAGGCGCTAGGAATAAGCGATCCGTGGACATAGGGGTATCTGCAAAGCGCTCGGACACCTGAAGCGCGTGTGATCGCAATGCATGTCCCCTTGCCCAAAGCACACCTAGAAGCATGCTAAACCGCCAGGTTTCGATCTGGTGCTGTGGCAAGTCGAACCCCGCCGCAGTAAATGCGCTGTCCAACCGGGCATCGCGGCTGAACACGGCACACATGACTCGGGCATCAACTTCAACGCCGAGATAGCTTTCCAGTTCTTCCCAGCGATCCAATAGTTCGGCCAGAAGGTGGTCCAGCGCCCGGGGACTTTCCGGTCGCAGGAGACGATTGCTAAGTGCTGAGATGTACCCATGGAACACAGCATGGCCCTGTTCGGACAGGAACTGCCGCAATTGAAGAAGGCTTTGTCGCGCTGCTTGCGTGGACGAAGCAGATCGGACAGCCTGAGTCACATCTTCCCAGGGCAACTCTGGTACGGAACCTCCGATGCGCTGAACATAGTCGCGCATCTGGAGGTCGATCTGCTCGAACTCAGAGGGGCGAAGTGCGGCCTCAATGCGGCGATAGAAGTGATCTGGGTGGGTAGAAATTGCTTCAACGACCTGCTCAATCAGGCCATTGCCACCAGGATTGGCTTCCGTGATCCACAACTGGGCATCGGGGCGAATCTGACCGGATTCGGTCGGGCCAGGATCGGTGTCGACTACCAAGTCCTCAGGGTCGATTTGGGGACAGGCCTGCTGGATAGCGTCGATCAGGGCCGCCGCAAAGGTCTGCATCTGCGCCCGACGAAGCCAGTCATCCCAGCTTACATCGATGGGGGCGACCAGGAACTTCTGGGCTAGGGTGACCAGCGCATCGCGTGTCGCCGCATCGGCAAGCGCACCGCGAAGTTTGGCATGCAGGCGCGGTTCTGTTCCCGGGGCCTGATTGTCGTCGTCTTGCGGTGCATCCGGTGACTGGAAGATTGTGATCAAAACCGCCTGCAAACGTGAAGCTTCAGTGGGCGCGCGCAACTGGTCGATGGCGTCGGCCAACGGACCATGTTGCTCCTGGGCCAGCGTGATGGCGGCCACCTTAAAGATCTGTGCGAGCCAACCGCGAAGGAATACATTGCCTGCAACTGCATCAAGTGTTGGGCCGTATTGGGCCTCCCACTGGTAACGCGCGGTGCGTGCAGCACGCAGGATTGACGGATCCTCGTTTAACAGTGCAACGCTCGGGGATGCAGGCAGATTCATGTGGAAGCACAGGGCGTCAGCCTCGACTTCAAAACCCACGCCGCAGGGTTGCCCAGCCTTCGTGAATCGCCAAAGGGCTGTGTGGTCGACCGTTGTTCTGCCCGATGCGATGCGCAGACTGACGTTTGAACCGATGGCGTAGCGTCGCACAGTGGCGGGTGACTGACTAGCGTGGGTGTAGACATCTACACGAGCGACCAATCTGGCGATGCCCACCCTATCGCCAGGGGCCTCAATAGGGTTGCCAACCCGTCGCCCGAAGAGTTGAGTGCGCCAAATCAGACGTGCGTTCGATGAGTCGCGCAGTTCTGGACTGCGCGGCAACCCGCCCAATCGGATCGCGCAGGGTAGCCATGCCGCACATGTGATGATCTGTCCCTGTTCGACCAGATGAAATGGGAACTGCGGATCGAGTTCATACCATGGGGCGATATCGACCTCACGGTCACTGGTGCCAGCGGCAACATCTGCTGCGAGTTGCTCTTGTGTCAGACCAATCCACAGTGCGTCGTCAAGACGACGTGAGACTTTGCCTGGTGCCATCTCGTTGAGCGACTGCAGCACCGGAAGAGCTACATTTTCATGGCGACTGCCTAGGAGTTTCACCTCTGGTAGCACCAAGTCACTGAACAGTGTGCTCGGAATAAACTCTGGCAGAGGGGCCATGTTGTTCCGGTCTGTGCCAGTCTGGCCGTGGGCGCGCCAGTTTGTAGCCAGTCGCCGCAAGGCAGTGGGGATCACTGTAAGCAGCAACGGACGAGGATGCTCCCATAATAAGGTATCGATTTCCTCCTGCGACAAACTCAAGGCATTTGATAGATAACGCGCCAAATCCTCTGTGCGGCTTGGATCCTTCAAAATCGCAGCCAACTGGGCTACCAAAAACCTACGACGCAGTTTGTTCTGCAGCCAGTTCCTTCCCGCGTATTTGTTTTCTTGTGGTGCCCCTTGAACTGCATCTCTCTTGAGTGCATCCCATTGTTGAGGAGAAAGAGGAAATGTTGCGTCTGTCCTCTTGATACGAGTTACAGCAGCGCCCTGCCAGCATTCGAAACTCTGATCATCAGGTATGCTGAGATCACGCCAAACGGAGCCTTTTGGTTCTCCCCGTTGCATGGCGACACCGAGATAGTCGATGACAGCGTAGGTGGCCTGCATGCGCCGAATGTACCTATTGCTCAGGGGCAGTTCTCGGGGCGGCAGTTCGGGATCGAAGAATTGCTCATAGGCTTGATAGGCGAGACGGTCACGTCCATAGTCGGACAGCACCATGATGGTCCAAGGTCGCATATGACGAGTGCGTCCCGCGCGGCCCTTGCGTTGGAGAAATTGCGCCATGTCACGCGGTGCCTTGTGTTGTAGCACGACACCAACTGCAGGGTCGTCGTAGCCGACTTCCAAGGCTGCCGTTGCCACGACAATCTCGGCATCGTGACTAACGCCAGTATCGAGAGCGGTTGTACGTTCTACGCGATGTCGGGTACTCAGGTCATGGCCATTAGCTTCAAGTGCGCGCCAGTCTTGACCTCCTTCATAGCGCCGAAGATCAGTACTCTCGCGCCGAAGATTAGCCAAGCCTCCATTGGGGTGACGGCGGTTGGCGGGATGGCCGTATTCGTTACGCCCCTCGGCATCTCGCATGTCGTAGAACAAGCGATTAGTAGCATCGAGTTGATCCGTGAAAGCGAAACTGCGCCATCCAGCAAAGGGCTGGGAACCATTGGTAAATCGCTCTCGGCGATCCATGAGTCTGGACGCAAGCAACAGGGCCTGGATGGATGTCGACAGCAATGCAGCCTGTGAAACAGGGTCCCCGCGCAAGGCAAGCATGTACTCTGCACCTTCGCTGGTCATGTGGTCCGAATTTGGAGAAATTTCCTCAACGACACTACGATCCAGTCCAACCAGAGATGCGAAGAAGGCTGCACCATCGGCGATCGTCGCGGACAAGCCAACGAATTGGGTCTGTCGACGGCTTAAATGGGACCAACGCCGCAGAAGATGAGCCGCCTGGGCACCGAAAGTTCCGGTGTAGAGGTGAACTTCGTCTAGCAGCATTAGGGCCGGGGACCGGGAAGCCTTGGGGCCTAGACCAAACAGATGCCGGATCTCGGAATCCGCCAGTCGCTGGTTCATCATCTCAACAGATGTGAAGAGTATATCGGGTGGGGCCTCCGTCATCGAAGCACGTGTGAAGCGCAGGTGGCGCGCTTCTACGGCAGAACCACAGTGCTGGCAGACCAAACGGCCTTCTCGTTCAGAAACAGTTCCTCCGCTGACCTTGAGGTTGCCGTTGCACCGCGGGCAACGAAAGAATGGACAGTCGCCTTGTGTCTTACGCCAGTTGTTGAACGTGCTCTTCAACGTGTAGGGCGTGTCGCCGTAGAGGACACCAATACTCAGCGTCGTCCCGACTCTGCCCAGTTCCTGATCGAACTTGCGGGCCTGCTCATAGACCTCGGCTAACTGGTCCTTGAGCAACTCATTGCGTGGGTACAAGGCCAGGATGCGGACGCCACTACTAGTTGGTTGCGCTTTGCGCTCGGCGGCTAGCCAGGTCAGTGCCGGGAGGTAGAAGGCCAAGGTCTTACCGCTGCCTGTGCCGGCTGAGACCAAGGTACCTCGCTGCGTTCGGTTTGTCAGGCCTTCGAGGATACGCGCTGCCGCGTCGATCTGAAATCGAGCGAATTTCCAATTCGATCCACCCGCCTCAAACCAAACCCGGACCGCTGTCATCACACGCGGATCGGGTACTCGCGAGGCAATGAGTGCCTGTGAGTCTATGGGGGTCAGGTCGCGGGCGGGATACCGGCGCTGCCGCCACAACAGGCGATAGTCGGCAACTAGCGTGGCCCCACTGACCCAACCGGTGCCCTCATGTCGACTCGGGAACAACTGACGTAGTCGCGCAAATAACCGGACGCCTTCAGCCATCCGCGTACGGAACCGGCGAGGTGCCCTAGGGCGTCCCGGAATCTCAACTAGGTAACCGAGATCCATCATCCGTTGGAGCAGGTTGGTTTCCGTATCGATGGTGCAACTCGGGTCTGCAGTTAGTTTCTGGTTGTCATTGAGCACCTCGCGCAGAGTGTCATCGACCTCACCGAAACTGAGTGCGCTATCGACAAGGCCCCAGACGAGAACGCGCACCTCCAACCGTTCAAGACGGTCGAGAGCAATCTCGGCCAACGCCAGGTCGGGCGACAAACTCATTAGCCGACGCTCCGCACGCGGAATCGTTCGAGGAGACCATGCTCATCGAACCACTCCAGGACTGACGGGGTGACCTGGGCCAGTGTTGCTGTACCAGTGTTGATTGCTTCGTAGAAGCGCTTGACTTCGGTGGGCAGGTCGAATGTGAGTTGCGCGAAGGCCTGACGACAGGATGTGATGTGAGCTACCAGTTGCACGAGATCCTCTGCTGTCCGGGGCAGAGACAAACGTGCAATGGTCTCGTATTCCGTATAGCTAGCCTGATAGAGCCGCAAGGCATCGAGGTTCTGGGGCGTTTCAGGAGTGCGTCGGCGCAGTTCGGCCGGTCTTTCGAGAGGGACTTGCTCTTCCAAATAGACTCGCCAAGCCCTGCTGCCCGCCGCCTCGAGGGCTTCAGTCAAGCCCTCGGAGGCTTTGAGCAAGCGCTTCCAAGCCGTGTCCTGAGTAAGTTCCTTAATGTCGTCATTCTGTTGCAGGCGCGCCAGGATAGCGCTCGCGTTCGTGCACAAGGTTGATCGCTTTGAGGACACCACTTTTGCGTCTTCAATCGCTAAGGTCAGGCAAGCTGTTTTAGGCTTGAGTTTCTTCAAGTCATTGTTTCGATTGTTCCACTCTTGCGTGCGCTGCTGGATGTATATGTGATCATTCGCGTGCCGTTTGGCCCGCATCAGCGACTTGAGTTTGCTATCCAGTGCCTGACTGTGTTGCAGTAGTGTCGTCATTGCTCCTGCTCCTGGACTATTTGCTCGAGGTCGCTCTGCAGGCAGGCCAGCATCTCGCTGATGTCACCGCCGCCGGTATTCTTGAGTTGGGCATCCGCGGCACGCTCCAACTCTTTGAATGTCTTGTCTAGGTGGTCGATGGCCTCTTTCACATCGAGTAGGTACTTCATGTTCAGAGTGGCCCAGGTCGCGAGTCGTGTCTCAACGGTCGCTGAGACTTCAGGTGGGATAAAGGCCATGGCCTTGCGGATCAGGCTGCGAGCAGCATCGCTCGAGAGTTTGTCGACGGCTTTTTTTGATTGCTCGTAGTTCGATGAAGGGACGGGAAAGAGACCTGCCTTGCGGGCTTGCTCCAATTGCTCCAGCAGCGTCGTTCCCAGACCGGCGTTCACGCTGTCACCCAGTTTCTCTTGAATTGCAGGCAACAGCGGTTGGATGGCTGTCTGGCATCGGGTCAACAGAGTCTCGATGCGCGTGATTATTTCGTCGACTGCGGATTGGTCAGCACCCTGCCCCGCCTTGATCAACCGAGCGCCAACCTCGGGCAGATCTTGCCGCCAGGCTGACTTGATGCGCCGGAAGTCAACCGCGTAAGGGATAGCACCAGTACCCTGATAGCATCCCGCAGCGGAGGTCAGGACATCCTTGATGGCGGCTCTGGCGGCTTCTGCACGCACCTTGGCCTGCGCGACTAACGCCTGCGGGCGTGTGTCTTCGGGATCCGGCGTCCAAAGTGGTTCTGGGAGGGGCTCGCAGTAGTCCGATAGGGTTGGTGCCTGAGGGGCAGTCGAACGGGTCAGACTCAGCAGTAGTGCCTGTCTATGCATGACGCGCAGGGCGACTATGGCCTGGCGCTCGGCGAATGCGACAGTCCATGCGACAACCTGCGATTCGAGGCGGTCGAGCAACTGCTGTGCAAGCGGATAATCGTCTTCGGACTGGGGATAGTCCCAAGACTTGCCTTTGGCAAGCCATCGCTCAAGCGCTGTGAGACCCGCTCGCAGAACGGCGTCTAGGGGCCTTGTCTCGTCTGCTACCACGAACTTAGGTTCGGTGGAAGGATTGCCAATACGAGCGAACGGCAACCAGATCTGCCCGGCCTCCACCCTCCGTCCTCGCACGCGGGCGATGCCCCAATCGATACGTTCGTTCAGCGCCACTTCGAGAAGGTTTCGAACTTGGCGCGCCTTATTTTCCGGAATGTTGCCTGTTGCCCAGGTTTCGATATATTCCGGCGCGGTGGGCACTAGGTCTACCAGTGGAGGGGGATTCTCGGGACCTTTAGAGAGAGGTGGCGGTGGCGGTGGCGGCGCCCCGTCACCCTTGTCTGCAAATGGCCACGGTAAGTGGAAGGCATCGAACACACCCCGTCCAATCCGCGGTGGTTCTGCCAGACTGGCGGGGTTGCCTGCCCAATAATCGAGCATGGACTCAAGGCGCTTGCATTGCTCCTCTGGCCAACCTCGTGTGGCCAGCGCAATGACGACGCCCCCAGGAGGGGCCGCCGCTTTGAAGTTGGGGGGCGGGAAAGCCCCCGCTTCAAACAGTGGGCGCAGATTCAATGTTTCGCGGAGAACGACATTTATGAAGTTGCGAGGGTTAAATCTCAATTCGTTGCCCACACGTAGTTCGCGACGGCACATGGCGTCGATCGATATCTTCGACAGGGGGAACAGTGGGTAGCCTTGCCGACTGGTGCCGAAAGCACTCAGCTTGTCCTCGTCTTCTGCGCTGAGCGGTTCTCGAAACGCAACGACCCAGTTGTCCAGGCCTGCAGTCTTATGTTTTCTGAATTGCTCTTGAAGGGCGTCGGTGCCCCATCTCGCGGCGTTGAGATAGCGCCCCGCCAAGTCTGTCAGGCGATCGATGATTGCCTCAGGTGTGGCTTCCGTATTTGGAATGAACCACTCCTGTTTGGCTCTAGTCAGGATCGTTTGGCGACCCGGCAGGAAACCGTCGGTGACCGCCAGGGCTGTACGAATCGGGGCACGAACGCGCTCTCCGCCATGATCACTCTCGGCAATGATGAGGTTCAGAAGCGGTTGCTGAATGCCCGCGAGTGCGGCAAAGTCTTCAATCAGTAGGACCAGTTCCTTGCCGTCTTCCAGCAGTGCCTGACGAATCTCATCTACGATCTCTTCGATCGTCCGCTGGCCAAGTGCCTTTGAGAACTGAAACACTGTGCGCAGAGCGGGGTCAAGCGCGTCCTGAAGTATCTCAGCCGCCAAGGGCCGACTAGCGCCATCGTTCCGGGTCAACTGCTGCAAAGCCGACTGGACAGCAGGCTTTATGATTTCCTGTGACCAATCGTCAGGTATGACTAAGTCTTCTGGAACAAAACGGCGTAACTCTCCTTTCCCCGTCTCGCTGCCGCCTTCAAGCGTCTGTCGGACGATGCGCTCAAGTACGGCACTGAACCATCCATCAAGCACATCGGGTTCACGAATGAGATCTCGGAGTTTCTTGGTTAGGCCCAACCGCTCCCGAAGCAGACGGTTGTCTGAGCCAGTCTGCCGCAGTGCCTCCATGCCCGAGTCAAGCTTCTGGGCCAACTCGTTGCTTAGAGCCGTTCCTAGCAGCGCGGCAGCGTCACGCGGTTGAAGGTGTTCAACAGCCTTGCTGAGTTCAGCCAGTAGGTGCTCGTATGCGGCCCCCTGAAGTGGTTCGAGGATGCGCTCAACGACCTGGCGCAGGCTGGCTGTCTTGGGTACCAGCACGATGACCAATTGGTCATGCCGTGGATGTCTCTGCAACTGTGCATGAAGCCAGCGCACCATATGAGACTTGCCGACACCCGATTCACCCGTGATTGCGACGAGAACAGCACTTCCGTCGCTGGCGTCGCGCATCAGTGATTCGAGCAAATTTCCTTCAGTGGCAGGACGCTTGATGCCGCCCACTGCAATGGTAATTAGGGGTCCAGGTTCGTGGACAGCAAGAAGCACAGCGTCGTCGACAACTTCTGCTTCAGTCCGAATGCACTTGGCAACGTTCGTCTGCGTTGGCCAATAGCGATCAAGTGTCGTCATCTGGCAGTCCTTCTTGGGCGCTGGACCGTAGTGTAACGGTGATCGGTCCTCGGCCCGCCTTGGCCTGTCAGGAGGATTGCACTGCCGACATCTGAGGGATTGCGAAACTGAAGTGTCTGGTCGGCCAAAAAGCCAAGCATTGCCCGCGACAGCGCATGGGAAAGTTGACCTGGCTGTAAAGATGGCAAGGCCGTTCTGTTAAGTCGATTCGAGACGGCGACGCTGTACTCGCCACCATCCAACACGGGCAATACCTTTCCAAGTCGTCGGACGAACTCCGTCGCGGATAATTCCTCACCAGGGTTGATGCAGTCATCCAATACATCTCGTATGGCAAGGGTTGGATCTACATCTCCGCCGCCAGGTTGGCGAATGAAACCAAGGAAGTGCCCCCAGAACTGCAAGCCATTGACGCGCGTGTTGTTCTGCATGAGTCGAAGATTGGAATCTGCGATCTGATTAAGTTCTAGTGAGTTTACATCGCCAAACTTCAGACGATAGACATCCTGCGCCAATATCCATGCTAAAGATCGGGTCAGGTCGGCAGATCTGGCACTCTCTTTGGCCCAAAGTTCGATGTTGTTTCTTTCTGATAGTGCCACACGACGGGCGGCAACGCGTGTGGCTCGGATGACATCGGCATCACATCTCAAATCGTTAGGAGGCGCCTCAGTAAGGGTGACTTGCTCACCGCCGTCGGATATCTGGAAGAGGCCCAACTCGGTCCAACGGGTTAGCGTGGATCGGGCTAGTCGAGAATCCTGTACCACATTCTTTGGAGCAACCGCTTCAATTAGATCATCGCGCGACATGAGTGCGCGCGCCTTTGCCACAGTGGCGTACAACACCACCAGAATGTTCGGCAATCCATCGTTCGTAAGGTTGAGTAGACTCATTGGCTTAGCAGTTGAAGCAGGTCAATTACCTTGATGTGCGGGGTAGTGTCAAGCATCTTGCGGCTTGGGTGGTGAGGGTGTGCGAGATCTCTAGGCACCAGCAGGATCTCCAGTTGCGCCCGGGATAATTGGAGCAGATCCCAAAGGACAGTCACGGACGGGCAAGACCAAATCAAAGCTCGTACCTCGTTCACGCCGGCCACCATTTGCGGGAGTGAAGCAAGGTCCAGAGTATCAAAAAAAATCTTGAGTCGCTGCTGTCGGGGTATCGCTTGTATCACATGCTTGGCGTGGGCCCGATCGAATGCTTCGTCCCAGGCGATGGTGTGGAAGTCCAAGATGGGGGCAAGAGTGGCCAGCAGGTGGGCACAAATTTCGGCAAACCGTTCGTCGGGTGGCACGGAAATGACCAGAAGATTCGAGGCCGCACGGGGTAGTAGCAACCGGTCGATCTCAGTCAATGAGCGGGAAGCAAAATCAGCCAGGCGCGGCGCGGTTGGCGCATGGTAGAAAACCGTCTGGTGGCGGTTACCCCAATGTGTCGGGCAACCGCCACAGCATGGCGAAACCGGCACCCAGATTGCGCCCTTGACGGAGTACATCTGTTGCAGCGCCTTAGAAATCTCCAGACGATGGTAGGCGACCTTGCTGATCGCTTTGAAGCCCAGATCCCCAACTGTATGGACATCCTCACGTGCTCTGGCTAGGGCTTTCGCAAAGTGATCGGCGTTCCGGTGACTGTCGTCGAGGATCCGGACGGCAGCGCGAGACGCTTCGTTGATGTTCAGTGGCGTGTCTTCATTGGTACTCTGGGAAGATCCCATGGCCACAATTTCGATCAATCCCGCCCGAGCCATCAGTGTCAAGGTTCGCACGCTCCAGGCCTGACTCTTCTCCGACGGTACATGGAGATGGGATGGCAGGCGCTTGAGGTCGACCCAGAAGACCTCGGGCAATTTGGCATGACTTTGCCCACTGTCGATCATTCCAATCCAGCGCTCGTAAGCATTCTCATCGCCGATCAGACTCGGCGATGCAATACCACGGGCCTGTTTTTCATCTGACTCGGTGTGCAACATTATCGCTGCCCCTGCCCGTCCGTCCCGCCCTGAACGCCCCACTTCTTGGTAGTAGCGGTCCAGGGACTCGGGGAGCGTGGCGTGAATGACCGTACGGACATCGCTCTTGTCGACGCCCAAACCGAAGGCTGAAGTGGCTACCATGCCGTCAAGCTCGTTGGCACTCCATTGTCTCAACAGGCGCTCTCGGTCTGCCGAAGATGTTACGCCCGTGAACTTATCAATTCGTTTCAACCCTGTTTCCCTTAAATAATTCAGCCAAGTGTCCGCCTCATCAGGACGAGTGACATAGAGGATGAACGGCCGGGGTGCCAGTTGGACAGCCTCGAAGACGCGCATGAGCCTTTCTTTTTCCAGGCACGGTACAGGCGCATACCGAATCTCCGGGCGCAAATGCACCGCCGAGACGACATGGACGCGTTCGGGTGGACCAAACAGGCGTCGCAGATCATGTATGGTTGAGGCCGTGAGCGTCGCTGACGCCAGCACCACCCTGATGTCATGGCTGCGTGCCTTGCTACGAAGCATGCGAACCAGAGCGGGCAGTAACTGGAAGGCGGGACGGAATCCATTGCCCCATCCGATCACCAGGTGGGCTTCATCAATGAACACACGATTCAGTCGCCTCTGTGCTGCGGCATGCTCCAAAGACTCTCTGAGACTACCTACGGCGTATTCCGGAGAGGTGAAAAGGATGGGTTGCTCACCCTGCCAGATTGATCGATGGATCTGGGTCCGCTGCTCCTTAGGTAATCCCCCATGAAATGCCAGCGGCGGCAATTCTCGGTGTGGGTAACGCTTATGCAGGAGGTTCTTCATTCGCGTTGCCTGGTCGATAGCTAGGGCCACGGTCGGAACAATGGCCAAGGTCATCAGGCCCTCTTGCTCAACCAGTGGCGGCAGTTGTGCCAGCAGGCTCTTACCACTGCCAGTCGGCAGATTCGCGATCAGGACATCGCCGTCGGGGAGGTGCATTAGTGCCCGAAGGGCCTCGCGCTGTCCTTGCCCTGTGTAAGTAGGCAACCCCATGGTCTCGCTCAACATGGGGTCAGCACGAACCTCGTACTGTTGGCGTGACATGACCCCTCTAAAGGCATCGTCGAACAGGTCTGCCTGAGTTTCCAGGAAACTTAGGCGGGGCCAGTGGGGTTGCAGGCTCAGATTCGAAACACCGGGAAGTATGTCGAACTGAGCATGCTCCCATTGTTCGGCACTTGGCCATCCAGCAATTGTGGGCACTCGAAGCCAGGGGACTACACCTTCATCGCCCGCTGCGCGCAGCAGGACGTGACGGATGAGTGGGATCAGGTCGCTGCTCGTGCTCCTGTTGTTTAGTTCGCTCAGGTTGTGCAGAACTTGGCGTGCGCGCTCCAGTAGTGGGTCGCTAGCAACATGAAGCGGTACTTTCCGATCAGGCCAACAGGCACAGACCTCCATGAGGGCCGTAATGTCGAAGTCCTGATCTACTGACGGATTCATCAGAACGGGGATGCGGAGGCAAACACAGCACCCGCTACGTCGATGCTGATGGTGGGCGCACGGATGGCATCGATCAATCGACAATAAAGGACTTCTTCCTCTTCGAGGTCCCGGCGATCTGCGGCATGAGCCAAACCCGTCAGGCGTGTCAGGCGCGACTCGACTTGAGCAACACGGGTGGCGTGTTGGCTGCGCAGCGAAACCAATCCGCGTTCTTGGTGCTGACGAAGCAGTTCATGGCTGGCCATGAACTGCAGTGCCTGCTCCGCTGCCATTTCGCAGTGCCGCCGCCACTCCAGCAACCACGGCACATTGTCCTTCATTTGGAGGATTTGCCATCGGTGAGGACTGAGGTTGTAGTCCCGACCCAGAGTTGACGCACTCTTACGGTAATCCTCGGCAAGATGCGCCGGGGGAGCCATGGTGGCTTCATCTCGCGTCGCGTCTACCCAAACTGTGTGGAACTGCGGCGGAAAATGCTGCTCGGCACGACGGATCAGCGCACGTGCGGCATCGTCGTCAGTATCGGGTAGGCCGGCTTCCACCAAGAAGTCAAACCGGAACCAAAGGTCGCAGCCACTGGCATCACGGACTTCGTAGTCCGGTCGGTGACGCCACATGGCAAATACCCGGCCACGGTCATCGCTTTGGCAAAACGAGTACAGTGACTGGACAAGAGGGTCACCATACCTCAGAGAACGGAGTGCGAGAGACTGCCCTTCCTTCGTCATCACCGTATGGCGGCTAAACGCATACGGGTAAGTTAGTGGCGATTTCGATTTGTTGTGCCTATTCTCATGGTCGATCGTACCCAGGAATTGGTCGATAAAGTCGGGCAGCGACAGGAGCGTCCGGCGATTTTGATCGCGAACATAGTTCAACCGGAACACGCGATCGCCCGGCAGCAGTCTTCCTGCCCAAGGTTCATTGCGGCTGCGAAAGAGCAAAGTGCCTATTGCGAAGCCATCAAAAGCGTCGCGCCAGGTACTCCAGTCGTCATCAACCAATTCCAGTTGTTCGAACTCCTCGCTTTGGGGATCTCCCATCGCGTCCAGGCTATCCTGCTGATCGATGCGACGTCTCTCCCGAGTGGCCCAACCGGTCGGGCCGGCCAGTTGGTCTTTCCAGCGCAGCAAGCCATCGATGCCTTCGTTGTACCAATCCTTGATTGTGTTCTTCAGCGTTTCCTCGACCATGTACTGGAGGCTAGCCATGGACGCAGAAAAAACTTGCAGGCCTTCTGACAGGCAGGCCACCCAAGCCATCTCGTTGGGGTCGCTTTCGCACACTGGAGCCAGAGATCGTACAGCATTGCTAACTCCGTACCGATCAAGGCGACCCAGTCGTTGTTCGATGCGGTTGGGCGCAGTCGGTAGGTCGTAATGAAGGGCGACCTTGTTGCCGCCATGGAGGTTGAGGCCCTCTTCAGCGCGGGCATCGCAAATGAGAACCCGGCAGCGTTCGGGGTCTGTCATGAAACGACGCCAATGCTCCACTTGATCGTCAAAGGCATCGGCGATGGCATGTCTCAAGACCTCGAAGGTTGAGCCAAGTGCTGACCTAAGGTACTGGGTCAGGGCATCGGCGGTGGTGGCCTCGTCACAGAAGATCACTACTTGCACCCCCTGGGTGTTCAGACATCGCAGCACGGCATCGAGGGTAACTCTCTGGCGCTCGCCCACTTCATCCGCTCGCGCAGTCAGTTCATCGACTTGCTGAGCTAGGTCATGTGCGCGGGCATCGTGGATGCCGTGTGCCAACAGAGCCTTCTCGACATTCCCGCCGCCGCAAGGATGGGCGGCGCAGGTGAACAGACTGCGCGCCATCGAACTGTCGCCGTCAGAGTTGACCAGGCGAACGCGTAGTTCATCGAGCACTCGTTGGCGTTCGGCGCGCCATGTGCTGACATAGGGCAGGATCTCCAGGCCTTTGCGCTGAGGTGTGGCCCATGGAACGGCCTTGCGGCGGTTTCTCAAGACCCGCCGGTGCAGTTTGTAGGTCTCGGAGAGGTGTGCACGCAGGGCACCTAGAGCCACCAAGAATTCCTCGTCTCCCTGGTCTGGAAGGGCCTGAACGATGGGACGCAGGGCTTCGATATGTTTCATCAAGGTTGGGTCATCACCAAAGACCTCGCTCAAGCGATCAAGGTCGTCTTCCATCGACAACATATTGTCTGGCAGGAGTGAGGCGGCGATTTCTGCCACGAGTTGGCGTGATTGCAGTCTTCGCTCAAAGCCCTCCAGGTCGTTCAGCGGGAACACCACAGGATCAAGCAGGTGAAGTATCCGCAGGAAGGCTGAGGTATCCGCAAGCACCGGAGTTCCCGATAGCAGCAGCAGTCGCGACACCTTCGCCGCGTGCCGACGAAGCAAGTCATAAAGCGGATGAACCCCTCCATCCGTATGACGAGACAAGTGGTGGGCCTCATCAACGACCAGCATGCCTGCCCCGGGAAGGTGCTCCTCGACAGCTTCCAGATCGTCGCTAGGAACGACCCAGATGTAGTCATCGAGCCAGTCCAGGAGTCCGAAGCGATGAGTCAGTTCTTGCCGCCATTGGTCCACCAGAACGGGCGGAACTATCAGCAGAACCCGGGCATCGGCGGAGTCTAGGGTGTACTGGCGAATGAGAAGGCCGGCCTCGATAGTCTTACCTAAGCCCACTTCGTCAGACAGTAGGTAGCGCTGAATGGGATCCTGGAGGACTTTGCGCACCACGTTGAATTGGTGTGCCTCCAACTGCACCGAGGACGATAAAAGCGCACCCATGCCTCGACAGGCGGCACGCTGGGCGGTCACGGCCTGCATGAACTTCGATCGCGCCGCCGCGAAAAGGGGCGTCTCGGTGACATGCCGAATCAGGAACTCTGTGGGGTTAGTAATCGGTCGTTGCCAACGAACCTGAAGATCGGCGCGTGGCAGGTTGGCCATCACCTGATTCGGGAAGGCCACTAGGCAGGTAGAGCCTTCTCCGTCTTCAATCCGCCCGACCTGCCAGCGTCCGGTATTTCCATCGTACCGAAAGACGCGAGTTTGTTCCGCCAATGCGACAACTCGCACTGCTGTGACCGGAGCACCGACTTGATAGGGTTGAGTTTCACCGGGTATGTCGAAATAGGCCACCGTGGCCCGGTGGCCCGAAATTTCGACAACTTTTCCGATCCCTAAGGCGCGTCCTGTGTCGGTATCAACCCTGACGAACGCGCCAACCTCGATCTTCCTTCCGGCGGTTACTGCCACAGCCATCTTTTGGTCCCTTCTTGCCGAAATCCAGCAAATTCGCGCGTGACGGTGATGTGTTAGCGATTTCGATTGATGCAACCTGAATATTGTATCAATACCGTTATCGTTTTGACTTTTGATATTGGGGATATCCAATTGTGAACGAAATGCGGGAAGGGGGTAATCCCCCCATTTTGAGCGGGGTTCAGAAGCAGAGTCAGGCGGCCATGGCCAGCCGCTGTTAAGTCCAAGGCCGTTGGTCGGAAAGCTGCGAGAACCCATTGACTGTGGATATGACAAGCGTATGATCCAAGCCATAGCGCCGATTTGAGTACTACAGCTTGCGGGCGCGGGAGGCAACTCCCAAAACAGCTAAAGCGGCTCCAAAAGACCCGTTCTAGCTCGCAAAGCTGAACGGGTTTTTTGTTGTCCGTCCCTGATTTAGCCCAACTTGCGGGGGACGATAAATGAATTCCGCTAAATCGGGCGCTTTTCGCAAGGAGAGGCGTA
>Ga0194120_10003460_pt1 | contig 25665 bp, 26 predicted proteins | sample TA2MahCa65mmetaG_FD_148642 | JGI IMG/M metagenome (GOLD analysis project Ga0194120, IMG submission 148642) | Freshwater microbial communities from Lake Tanganyika, Tanzania - TA2015019 Mahale Deep Cast 65m | ecosystem: Environmental > Aquatic > Freshwater > Lake | place: Tanzania: Lake... | reverse complement strand
CCGGCGTGCTCAAGGCCGAGGGCCGCGTGTCGCGGGCGGGACAGAACACGATTTTCTGCGAGGGCGAGGTCCGCAGCGAGACCGGGGAGTTGGTGGCGAAGGCCATTGGCACCTTCCGGGCTCGCGCAGCGAAGTAGCGCAGCGCGCCGGGACGGGCTCAATGTAACCGATCGGTCAGATTTGCAGCAGCCGCCGGCCGCGCCACAGCCAGGCGAGACCTGCGGCCTGCACCAGCCACAGTCCGCCCAGCGCCCAGGCGTAGGCCTCGGGCGCGTAGCCGTCGCCGACCTGGGGCCAAAGGTTGAGCACGAGCCCCACCGCCCACTGCCCGGTAAACATGCCGACGAACACGAATACGTTCAGCGCGGTGTTCACCCGGCCCGCCATCTCCTTCGGAAAGCGGCGCGAGTACAGGGAATAGGACAGCACCACCGAGGTGGCGCTGCCAAAGAAGACGCTCCAGAGCACGAGCACCCCGGTCCTCGCACCGGCGACGAGAAGGAGCAGGCCGGCCGAAGCGATCGCGATCCCGCCCGCCAGCAGCGGCAGCGTGCTGCGCCCGCCGTCCACCATCCGGTCAGCCACGCGCCCAAACCCGAGATAGCCGCCGATCATCACCACGCTGAACAGAAGCAGCGACTGCGCCACCTGCGCCTGCGAGTAGCCCGCCACGTCCCGCAGCCAGGTGGCCACCCACAGCGTGCTTAGCGACACGGCGGCGAGCTGGCTCGAACCGATGCACAGCGCGACGCGCCAGAAGGCGGGATCGCGCACCACGGAGGCGAACTCCCGCAACTGCGTGCGCAGCGCGGCGGCGCGGACGGCGCCGGGCTTCTCAGGCACGACGCAGAATAGCACCAGGCACACCGCCAGATTCAGCATCACGATCGACTGGAAGACCTCTCGCCAGGCGAAGCCGCGCAAGGCGAACTCCAGCGGCACGCTTGCTGCGATCGCGCCCAGCATCCCGGACGCAAAGGCGATGCCGTTCATGGTGGCGAGCCGATCAGGCGGATACCAGAGGGCAAAAGCGGACATCGAGGCCATTAGGCCCGCCGACACACCCAGGCCAATCAGCGCTCGTGCTAGCGTCAGTTCCAGCACGGAATCCGCCAACGTGAACCAGAGCGCACCGCCTGCGGCGATCAGGAGCAGGGTGGCGTTGACCCGCCCCGGCCCATAGCGGTCCAGCAGCACGCCCAGCGGCAGTTGGAATACCGCGAAGGCGAAGAAGTAGATCCCGGACAGCAGGCCTAGCGCGCCGGCGGAAAGACCGAACTCCCGCACTAGGTCCGGCCCGATGACCGCGTTGACCGAGCGGTAGACGTAGGAAACGAAATAGCCCGCCAGGAACGGCAGGCAGACCCTCAAGAACAGGGACAGACCACGATTTCCGTCCGTCACCGGGAAAACGTGGTCTGTCCCAAATTCTTCGGGGTTTCGAGGCCACCGAGGTAGAACCGGTTCCAGGTAGGGGCAATGACCATCTCGTTCACCGCGGTGCGCGCCGGCATGGTGGCGACGAACAGGATCGCCTTGCCGAAGTCCTCGGCCTGCGCCATGCGCGCGCGCTCCTCCGCCGAGGGCGGCACCGGGCGCTTCTCCATGATCGGGGTCGCCACTTCGCCGGGGAGGATGGAGGTGGCGCGGATGCCGTTCATGCACTCCTCCATGTTGATGGACTCGGAGATCGCGATCACCGCGCGCTTGGTGGCGTTGTAGGCAACACCGGTCAGCGCGCTGGCGTAGCGGCCGGTCCAGGATGAGATGTTGATGATCAACCCGTCCTTGCGCGCCCGCATGCCGGGCAGCACCGCGTAGCAGCAGTAGAACAGGCCGTCCTGGTTGATGCGCACCACCTCGTCCCAGCCCTCGGTGCTCATCGTCTTCAGGCTGCGCCTGGGGCCGCTGATGTTGGTGCCGGCGCTGGTGACCAGGATGTCGATGCGTCCGTGGCGTTTCTCGATGCCTGCCGCGACGGCCGCCACCGCCCTGCGGTCCGACACTTCGAGCTGGATGGCCTCCGCGCTGCCGATCTTCTTCAGTTCCGCGAGCGCGCTGTCATTGGTGCGCTGGGTGCGGCCCGAGATCACGACATGCGCGCCGGCGGCGGCCAGTTCCTTCGCGCCGGCGAGGCCGATGCCGCTGCCGCCGCCGGTGATCCAGGCGACTTTGCCCTTCAGTTCAGCGCTTGGCATATTGCGCGGCCCCGAAGAGGTTGTCCTTCTGCGCCTGCGTCATCTCGTTGGGTGGCTTGCGCCGGTCCGCCAATACCAGGAGCGCTTTCTGCACCGCGGGGCGCGCCAGGATGGCGTCGCGCCACTTCTTCAGCGCCGGGTAGTCGTCGAGCGCCACGCCCTGGCGCTCCGGGAAGCGCAGCCAGGGCACGATCGCCATGTCGGCGATGGTGTACTGGCCGCAGGCGATGTACCTCGACTCCTTCAGGCGCCGGTCAATCACCCCGTAGAGTCGGTTGGCCTCGTTCCGGTACCGGTTCATGGCGTAGGGAATCTTCTCCGGCGCATAGCCGAGGAAGTGGTGCGCCTGGCCGAGCATCGGCCCCACGCCGCCCATCTGGAACATCAGCCACTGCAGCGTGGACCACTTGTCGCGCAGGTCCTCCGGCAGGAAGCGGCCGGTCTTCGCGGCGAGGTAGATCAGCATCGCGCCGGACTCGAACATCGAGATCGGTTTGCCGCCCGGGCCGTCGCTGTCCACCATCGCCGGCATCTTGTTGTTGGGGGAGATCCTCAGGAACTCGGGCTTGAACTGGTCGCCGGCGCCGATGTCGATCGGGTGCACCTGATAGGGCGTGCCGGTCTCCTCCAGCAGGATGTGGACCTTGTGGCCGTTCGGGGTCGGCCAGGTGTAGAGCTCGATCATGGGATACCTCAGGCCAGTTTGACCAACTGTTTGCCGAAGTTCGCGCCTTTCAGCAGCCCGATCAGGCCCTGGGGCGCCTTCTCGATGCCTTCCAGGATCGACTCGCGGGTCTTCAGCTTGCCCGCGGCGACCAGCTCCTGCAGCGCCTTGTTGCCCTCGGGATAGCGCTCCAGCCAGTCGAACACGATCAGGCCCTGCACCTTGATGCGGTTGACCAGGATCGAACGGAACATCTTCACGCCGTAGGGCTCGGTGGTGTTGTAGTCCGAGATCAGGCCGCAGACGGCGATGCGGGACTTCACTTTCATGAGGCGCAGCACGGTGTCTAGGATCTCGCCGCCGACGTTCTCGAAGTAGGCATCCACGCCCAGCGGGCAGGCCTCCTTCAGGTCGCGGAACAGGTTCCCGGCCTTGTGGTCCACGCAGGCGTCGAAGCCCAGCTCGCCGGTGACGTAGTCGCACTTCGCTTTGCCTCCGGCGATGCCCACCGCGCGGCAGCCCCAGGCCTTGGCAATCTGGCCCACCACGCTGCCCACCGCGCCCGAGGCCGCGGACACCACGACGGTCTCGCCAGGCTTGGGCGCCAAGATGTCCTTCATGCCGAAGTACGCGGTGCGCCCGGGCATGCCCAAGCAGCCCAGGAAATACGACAGCGGCACCCTCGAGGCATCGACCTTCGTCAGCAGCTCGCCCTTGCCGGCCCAGTACAGCTGCCAGCCCGAGGGCGCAGTGACCTTGTCGCCGGCCCTGAAACCCGGATGCCTGGACTCGACGACCTCGCCGGCGGTCTCGCCGGCCATGACATCGCCCACCTCGAGGCCCTTGACGTAGCTCTTGGCCTGCGACAGGCGCCCGCGCATGTAAGGGTCGAGCGACAGCCAAAGGTTCTTCACCAGCACCTCGCCCTCCTTCGGCGCGGGCGCGGGGGACTCGACCAGCTTGAAGTTCTCCTCGGCGAGCGCCCCGGCCGGGAAGCTGGCAACGGTCCACGACTTGTTCTGCGGCATCAGCTTAACCGGGCAAAGCGGGTGAGATGGTGCTGCGCATCGCCGAACTGCTGCGCAATCATGGTCAGTCGCCGGAAGCTGTGGCTCACCTTCATCTCCTCGGTCATGCCCATGCCGCCGTGCAGCTGGATCGCCTCCTGGCTGATGTGGCGCGCGTTGTCGGCGATCTTGATCTTGGCCGCGGACACTGCCCGTGCCCGGTCTTTCGCATCCAGGGGCGCGTCCACCTTGCTGCACGCCAGGCAGGCCATGGATTTCGCCTGCTCGTAGCTGACGTACATGTCAACCATGCGGTGCTGCAGCGCCTGGAAGGTGCCGATGGTGACGCCGAACTGCTTGCGCGTCTTCAGGTACTCGAGCGTGGTGTCGCAGGTGAACTTCATCGCGCCGACCGCCTCGGCGCACACCAGCGCGGTGGCGAAGTCCGCGACCTCCTCGACCAGTGCCAGGGCGCCGCCCTCGGCACCCAGCTGCTCGCCCTTCGCGCCGGCCAGCGCGACGTCCGCCGCGCGCATCTCGTCCAGCGTGACATAGGACCTCAGCTTCGCGTCCTTCGTGTCCACGAGGAACAGGCTCATGCCCTTGGCCGTGTTCGCCGACACCACGATTCGGTCCGCCGCCGCCGCGCCCAGGACCACGGACTTCTCGCCCGTGATCTCCCATCGGGCGCCGGCGGCCTTGGCGCTGGCGGCGACCTTGGCCAGGTTGTAGCGCGCGCCTTTCTCGCCATGGGCGAAGGCAAGCCGCAGCTTGCCTTGCACCACCTGCGGCAGGATCGCCTTCTTCTGCGCGTCGCTGCCGGCCCGCGCAACCAGCTGCCCCGCCATGATCGTGGGCAGATAGGGTTCGACCAGCAGGGCGCCGCCCGCGGCTTCCATCACCCCCATCAGGTCCACCGCGCCGCCCCCGAAGCCGCCAAAGTCCGGCGAGAACGGCAGGCCGGTGAGGCCCATCTCGGCCAGCTGTGCCCAGACCTCCGCGCTCCAGCCCTGCCTGGAACCGACGATCTTCTTGCGCGCCTCGAAGCCGTAGTCCTTGGCGAGGAAGCGCCGGACCGAGTCGGCGAGCAGCTGCTGCTCTTCGTTGTAGTCGAAGTTCATGCCGTCCCCCTACAGCCCCAGCGTCATCTTGGAGATGATGTTGCGCTGGATCTCGTTCGACCCGGCGTAGATCGAGGTTTTGCGGAAATTGCAGTAGCGCGGCGCGAGGCCCGCGGTGAAGGCATCGAACCCCGGGTCGTTGGCCACCACCTTGAACGGTTGCGCCAGCGGCCCCACCGCCTGCATCGAGAGCTCGGTGAGCGCCTGCTGGATCTCGGTGCCCTTGATCTTGAGCATGGAAACGTCCGCCCCGGGGGGCTGCCCGCTGCGGCGCATCTGGTCCAGGAACCGCAGGTTGGTGATCTCCAGCGCCATCAGCTCCACTTCCACGCGCGTCAGCTTGTCGCGGAAGCGCGGGTCCTCGGTGAGCGGGCGGCCGTCGTCTCCCGGCTGCCGGGCAGCAAAATCCTTCAGCTTGGCCAGTTCCCGCTTCGAGGCGCCGATGCGCCCGGTGTTCATGCGCTCATGCCCCAGCAGGTACTTGGCCACCGTCCAGCCCTTGCCTTCCTCGTAGATCAGGTTCTCCGCTGGCACCTTCACGTTCTCGAAGAACACCTCGTTCACCTCGTGGCCGCCGTCCATCAGGATCAGAGGCCGCACCGTGATGCCGGGGGTCTTCATGTCGATGAGCAGGAACGAGATGCCTTCCTGCTTCTTCGCCATGTTGGAGTCGGTGCGCACCAGGCAGAAGATCCAGTCGGCGTAATGGCCCAGCGTGGTCCAGATCTTCTGGCCGTTGCAGACGTAGTGGTCGCCGCCCTTGTCCGACACGCGCTCGGCTTTCATCTTCAGCGAAGCGAGGTCCGAGCCGGAGCCGGGCTCGGAGTAGCCCTGGCACCAGAACGCCTCGCCGTTGTAGATGCCCGGCAGGAAGCGCTTTTTCTGCTCCGGGGTGCCGAATCGCAGCAGCACCGGGCCGCACATGGCGAGGCCGAAGGGGATCAGCGGCGGGGTGCCGGCAAAGCCGCACTCCTCCTCGAAGATGTAGCGCTGCACCACGTTCCAGTCGGTGCCGCCCCACTCCTTGGGCCAAGCCGGAGCCACCCAGCCCTTCTTGGCGAGGATGCGGTGCCAGCGCAGTAGGTCGTCGCGGCCCAGTTCCTCGTAGTTGGCAATCTTCTGGCGCAGGTCCTGCGGCAGGTTCGCCTTCAGCCAGCCGCGCACCTCGTCGCGGAACGCGGATTCTTCCTGGGAATAGTTCAGGTCCATGTGCCCCTCCTTGGGCAAAGGCAAGTCTACTGCGGCAGCATGCTAATGTAGAAGAGGCGCTGCGACCCCTCCATCTCGTGTTAAACCCTTCATGAGGTAAGCCCATGAGCGATGCAACCGGCCTGCGTGGCCGTTCCTTCCTGGTCACCGGTGCGGCTTCCGGCTTCGGCTGCGCCGTCGCGCTGAGCCTTGCCGCCGCCGGTGCTCGGCTGGCGCTGGGCGACATCAACGCCGCCGGCGCGGCGCAGGCCGCCGACCAGGCTCGCGCCGCGGGCGGCGAAGCGCTGTCCGCCGCGCTCGATGTCACGCGGGAAGATTCCGTGGCTGCGCTCACCGCAGCGGCGATGCGCGCCTATGGCCGCATCGACGGCGCCTTCAACAGCGCCGGGGTGCTGGGGCCGATGGCGCCGATGGCCGAGGTCGCGCTGGCCGATTTCGACCGCGTCATGGCGGTCAATGCGCGCGGCCTCTGGCTGTGCATGCAGGCCCAGCTGCGCGCCATGCTGCAGGCGCCGGCGCCCGCGGGCGGCTACTCCATCGTGAACGCGGCGTCGATCGCCGGGCTGGTAGGCAGCCCGATGCTGCCGGCCTACACCGCCTCCAAGCACGCGGTGGTCGGCATGACGCGCGCCGCGGCGCGCCTCTACGGCAGGAACCGGATCCGCGTGAACTGCGTCTGCCCGGGGCCGGTGGAAACGCCGCTCGCCGGGCCGCTGTTCGCCAGCCAGTCCTACCGCGACATGATGATGTCGCGCCAGGCGCTGCCCGAGTTCGGCAAGGTGCAGGACGTGGCCGCGCTGGTGGTGTGGCTGCTGTCGCCGGCCGCTTCGATGGTGACCGGCACGCCGGCGCGTGTGGACGCGGGCGCGCTCGCCTAGCGGAGCGAAAAATCGACCACTTGCCGCCCGGTGACGCGGGCCGCCAGGAGCTCGTCGAACGCCTGGTCGAGGTCCTCGAAGCGGATGCGGCGGGCGATGCGCTCCAGGTGCCGGGGCTTGAGGTCGGTCGCCAGGCGCCCCCAGAGGCGGCTCATCGTTTCAAACGGATTGTTCACGTTCACCCCCAGCAGGCGCACGCCCCTCAAGATGAAAGGCAGCACATTGCCTTGGAAATCGGCTCCGCTCGCGTTGCCGAACGCGGCCACCACGCCGTCGCGCTGCATGCGCCGCAGCAGCCATCCCAGCTGCGCGCCGCCCACCGCGTCCACCGCGCCCGCCCACTGCGCATCTTCTAGCGGACGCTGCCGCTCCGGAATCTGCGCCCGGCCGATGATTTCCTTGGCTCCCAGGCCCTTCAGGTACTGCGCCTGTTGCGGCTTGCCGCTCATCGCGACCACGTGGTAGCCGCGATGCGCGAGGATGTCGATCGCGATCGAGGCCACCCCGCCGGTGGCGCCGTTCACCAGCACCTTGCCCTTGGCGGGCGCGAGGCCGTTCATTTCCATGAGGTCGATCGCGAGCGCCGCGGTATGCCCAGCGACGCCCAGCGCGCTCGATTCGAACAGGGACAGGCCCTCGGGCAGCGGATGGATCCAGTCGGCGGGGAACCGGCCAAGCTCCGCGTAGCCGCCGTCATGCTCGGCACCGAGGCCGAAGCTGTGCACGATCACCTCGTCGCCGGGCTTGAAGCGCGCATCCCCGGATGCCTCGACGACGCCCGCCAAGTCGATGCCGGCCACGAGCGGAAACTTCATCGCGATCTTCGCCTTGCCGCGCGCGGTGAGCGCGTCCTTGTAGTTGACGCTGGCATAGGCGATTTTCACCGCCACGTTGCCAGCGTCCAGTTCGTCGCGGGACATCTCAGCGATCCGGCCGGCGCCGAACTTGCCTACATCGAACACGCGATAGGCCTTCACAGGATCGTCACTCCGCCATCGGCCACAATGGTCTGCCCGGTGATGAATGCCGCCGCCTCCGAAGCCAGGAACACCGCGATGCCGCCAATGTCGCGCGGCGCGCCCAGGCGCCTGAGCGGCGTGTTCGCCTCGCGCTCCCTGCGCCGCGCCTCGTCCTGCCACAGCGCCTTGGCAAAGTCGGTCCTGATCAGTCCCGGCGCGATCGCGTTCACACGCACACCCTTCGGCCCCCACTCCGCGGCCAGGTTGCGCACTAGGTGGTGGTTGGCGGCCTTGGACATGCCGTAGGCGCCGATGACGGTGTTGGCGATGATGCCGCCGATGGAACCCACGGTGATGAAGGAACCGCCGCCGCGCTCGGCCATGGCCGGGATAGTCATGCCCGCCAGCCACAGCACGCTCTTCACATTGTTGAGGAACACCTTGTCGAAGGCTTGGTCCGGAATTTGCGCGAGCGGCCCGTAGTACGGGTTCACTGCCGCGTTGGCGACGGCGATGTCCACCCGGCCCCAGGCCTGCTGCGTGAACCGGACCAGCGCCTCCAGTTCCTCCTTGCGGGAGATGTTGCAGGGCTTCGCCAGCACCGCCAGCCCCTTGGCCTCCAACTCCTGCCGGACCGCCTCGCAGGCCTCCGCCTTGCGGCTGGAGACCACTACCTTCGCGCCGGCACGGGCCAATTCCTCGGCGATCGACTTGCCGATGCCCTTGGTGGAGCCGGTTACCAGGGCCACCTTTCCTTCCAGATCAAACAATGACTTGCTCATCGTCATTCCACTATGTGATATCAAGTATGGATAAGTTGACAGCTGTGTGACCCAGACCGAATATCGAAACGCGGAACAGTACTCCCGTCCGCAGCTCGAACAACTCCAGGAGCCCGTCCATGGGTGCTTCAGAACCCGTCCCTGCGCCTTGCCCGCAGCCCACCCACAGCTACGAGCACGAAGGCGACCGCCAGTTCGCCACCACCCTTGCACGCGGCCTGGAAGTGCTGCGCTGCTTCACCCCGGTCGAGCCGATGCTCGGCAACAAGGAAATCTCGGTGCGCACCCGCCTGCCCAAGCCCACCGTCTCCCGCCTGACCTACACCCTCACCAAGCTGGGCTACCTGCGCCACAACATGCGCATGGGCAAGTACCAACTGGGCTCCGCGGTGCTCTCGATCGGCTACCCGCTCCTTGCCTCGATGAGCATACGCCAGATCGCGCGACCGTTCATGAAGGAGTTGGCGGACTACTGCAACGGCTCGGTGAGCATGGGCGTGCGCGACCGGCTGAACATGGTCTACGTCGAGTCCTGCCGCAACGGCAACGTCAACACCTTGCCGGACATCGGCACTGCGGTGCCGATCGCCCAGTCGGTGATCGGGCGCGCCTACCTGTACGCCTGCACGCCCGCCGAACGCGAGGCGACGCTGAACCAGATGAAGGTCAAGGAGCCCGAGATGCTGCGCAAGCACCAGGCTTCGATCGTCAAGAGCCTGGAGGACATCCGCACGCGCGGTTTCTGCGTCTCCAGCGGCGACCTGCGACGGGAGGTCCACGCCTGTGGCACGCCGATGCGGCGCAACGTCGATGGCGAGATCGTGTCCTTCAACTGCGGCATCCCGGCCTTCATGCTGAAGAAGGGCCAGCTGGAGGAGGACATCGGCCCGCGCCTGGTGGCGATGGTGCGCAACATCGAAGCCGCCATGGGCATTCACTGAGCGTGGCCGAGCCAAGGGTGCTGGAGCGCCGCCTCGGGCGCGTGCTCGAGCTGACGATGGACAACACCGCGCAGCGCAACGCGCTCACGCCCGGGATCTCGCGCGGCCCGACCAAGGCGCTGCGCCTCGCAGCGGACAACGAGTCGGTCGGCGCCATCGTCGTGCGCAGCGAGGGCAAGCATTTCTGCGCCGGGGAAATCTGAAATACCCCTCCGAGATGCGGGCCACCCAGCCGAGGCAGGCCATGGTCGGGCGCATCGGCGCGGTGAACGAACCGGCACGCGCGCTGCGCGGCACGCCCAGGCCCATGATCGAGGCCGCGCGCGCCCTGGGCCGCGGCATCGAGCGCTTTTACCGCGACGTGCGCGCCTTCCGCATCTACGAGGGCAGCAGCCAGATCCACCTCGTCAACATAGCAAGACATCTGCTACGCTAGCGCCGTCCTTTGGGGGGCAACCATGACCAGACTCACCGTGGCGTTCTGCGCGCTGGCCTTCGCCTGCGCGGCCCAGTCGCAGCAGTTCCCGATCCCGGGCAAGCCGATCCGGATCATCGTGCCGTTCCCGCCCGGCGGCCAGACCGACATCCAGGCCCGGGCGATCGCCCAGAAGGTCAACGAGACGCCCGGCTTTTCGGCTATCGTGGAGAACAAGCCCGGCGGCTCGACGGTGATCGGCGCGCGCGAGGTGCAGAAGGCGGCGCCGGACGGGCACACGCTGTTCTACACCATCGCCACCCACGTGCAGATCCCGCACCTGTTCCGGCCCGCGCCCTGGGACGCGTTCCGGGACTTCACCCCGATCACGGCGGGCGCCAAGTCCGCCACCGTGCTGACCGCGCACGTCTCGTTGCCGTTCAACGACGTGAAGGGCCTCGTGGCCTACGCCAAGGCCCATCCGGGCAAGCTGAACTTCGCCTCGTTCAGCCCGGGCTCCACCTCGCACCTCAACGGCGAGCGCTTGAAGCGCCAGGCCGGCATCGACATCGTCCACGTACCCTACAAGGGCAGCGGCGATGCCATGAAGGACCACCTGTCGGGCATCGTGCAGCTGTTCTTCGACGGCCCGACCACGGCGCTGTCCAACTCGCGCTCCGGCCGGGTGAAGATGCTGGCCCACGCCGCGGAGACCCGCATGGCGACCGTTCCCGACCTGCCGACCATGCGCGAAGCCGGCTACGACGTGGGCTACTGGGGCTACCTGTGGTTCTGGGGCCCGGCGGCCATGTCCGCGCAGACCGTGGAGGCGGTCTACCAGCACCTGGCGAAGGCCATCAAGCACCCGGACGTGGTGAAGCTGTTCGCCGACGGCGGCTCGGAGGCCTCCGGCATGCCCCCCGCCGAGATGGCGAAGACCGCGCGCGAGTTGTCCGACCGATGGGGCGAGGTGATCCGCGAGACGGGCATCAAGATCGACCAGTAGCCTGACGCCGAGGCGCTCGCACCGGCAGGGATGATGCCGGCGCGAGCGCGTGGTGCGCGCCCCCGCCCGTTGCCTAGGCGCCCAGCAGCCGGACCTGGGTGCGATCGATGCCGAGGCTGGCGCCCGCGCCCTGAGCGAAGCCCGCGCTGCCGAGCGCGTGCGGCAGGTCGGCGATGAATTCGCGCCCGGCCGCTTCGAGCCGGTAGCGGATGAACTCGCCGAGGAATTCCCGCTCGGCGATGCGCGCGGGCATCCAGTGGTGCGTGGGATCCCCCGGGCGTTGCGCCAGCAGGACCGAATGCGGCCGGAACGCAGCGTGCGTCGCACCGCCCGGTTCGGCGACGAGCGCGGCGAACAGCGGATCACCGGCGGGCACCAGGTTGATGGTGCCGACGAATTCCGCGACGAAGCGGCTCGCCGGCGCGTCGTAGAGTTCCAGCGCCGAGCCCACCTGCTGCACCACGCCCTGGTCCATCACCGCGATGCGATCGGCCGTGGTCATCGCCTCTTCCTGGTCGTGGGTGACGAAGATCGTGGTGATGCCGAGCTTGCGCTGCATCGCCAGCAGCTCGCGGCGCATGTGATGGCGCAGCCGCGCGTCCAGGTTCGACAGCGGCTCGTCGAGCAGCAGCACGCGCGGCTCGATCGCGAGCGTGCGCGCGAGCGCGACGCGCTGCTGCTGGCCGCCGGAGAGCTGGCCGGGACGGCGCCCGCCGAACTCGGCCAGCCCCACCAGCTCCAGCACCTCGGCCACCCGCGCGCGCACCCGCTGGCGCGGCAGGCGGCGCTCCTCCAGCCCGAAGGCGACGTTCTCCGCCACGGACATGTGGGGCCACAGCGCGTAGCTCTGGAACACCATGCCGACGTTGCGCTCCCAGGGCGGCACCGCGCTGATGTCCACGCCATCCAGGAATATCCCGCCGCGCTGCGCGCGGTTGAAGCCAGCAATCAGGCGCAGCAGCGTCGACTTGCCGCAGCCCGAGGGGCCCAGCAGCGCGAAGAACTCGCCCGGCTCGATGCGCACATGGATGTCGCGCAGCACGGTACTGGCGCCGAAGGCGAGCGTGACGCCGCGCGCCTCGACGCGGACCGGTGCGCCGGTGCCGGTTGTCATGGCCTCTGTCCTTTCATGAACTGCTGCGCATGGCGGGCGGCGACGAAGCGGTGCGACAGATAGGTGCCCAGGGCCACCATCACGATCGCCACCACCCCGAGCGCGGCGCCCGGGCCGCGCCCGGCGATGGACTGCATGTACAGGTAGATGCCGTAGGACATCGGCGCCAGGCTCTCGCGGCTGGTCAGCAGGATGGTCTCCGAGATCTCCACCGCCGCGGTGATGAAGCTGGTGACGAAGCCGGCGAGGATGCCGCCCGCCATCAGCGGCACCACCACGCGCCAGATGGCGCGCGCGCGGGAGGCGCCCAAGTTCTGCGCCGCCTCCTCGAGCGACAGGTGCACCTGCTGCAGCGCGGCGTTGCAGGAGCGCAGCGCGTAGGGCAGGCGCCGCACCGTGTAGGCAAGCACGAAGATCAGCCAGGAACCCAGCAGCGCCTCGCCGGTGAACGGGATCTCGGTGTCGCGGAACGTGCGCAGGTAGCCGATGCCGAGCACCACGCCCGGCATGGCGAGCGCCACGGTGGCCATGTGATCGAGCCACTGCCGCCCCGGCACCCGCGTGCGCAACACCAGATAGGCGATGGCGGTGCCGATGGCGACGTCGAGCAGCGCGGCAAGGCCGCAGTAAAGCAAGGTGTTGGTGATCATGCGCGTGGAATCGCGGAACACGACCGCGTAGTTGTCCAGCGTCCAGATCTCCGGCACCAGCGTGAAGCTCCAGACCTTGGACAGCGACAGCATCAGGATGCCCAGGTGCGGCGAGAGCACCAGCAGCAGGACACCCACGATCCAGCCGTAGGCCAGCACCGCCTGCCAGGGGCGCAGGTCGCGGCGCGGCGCGGCCGCCGCCCCGCGCTGCAGCGTGGCGAAGTCGCGGCCGCGCAGGAAAGCGGCTGATCCGGCCATGGCGGCGATGGAGAAGCCCACCAGGATGAAGCAGATGACGTAGCCGATCGGGTCCTCGATGCCGATCGAGGTGACCCGCAGGTAGGCCTGCGGCGCAAGCATGTTGGTAACGTTCAGCACCAGCGGCGTGCCAAGGTCGTCAAACACCTTGATGAACACCAGCGAGGCGCCGGCGACATAGCCCGGCAGCGCGAGCGGGAACACGATGCGCCGGAACAGGCGCCAGCCCGAGGCGCCCAGGTTCTGCGCCGATTCCTCCATCGCGCTGTCGATGTTGGCGAGGGCCGCCGAAAGGTTGAGCAGGATGAACGGGAAATAGTGCAACGTCTCGACGAAGATGACGCCTTTCAGGCCCTCCATGATCGGCAGCGTGAAACCGAACCACTGGCCGAGCAGCTGGTTCACCGATCCGGAGCGGCCGAACAGCAGCTGCATCGCGGCTGCGCCCATGAATGCCGGCATGATCAGGGGCAACACGCCAAGGGTCTGGATCAGGATCGCGCCGCGGAAGCGGAAACGCACCGTGATGTAGGCGAGCGGCACCGCGATCAGCGTCGCCAGCACCACCGTCATCCCCGCCACGTACAGGCTGTTGGCGAAGGACTCGCGCATCAGCGAGAGCTGGAAGAACGAGCCGAAGTGCGACAGCGTCAGGCTGCCGTCGGGCTCCGTGACCGCGACGCGGATCACCGTCAGCACCGGCCAGATCAGGAAGGCGAGAAGGAATGCCGCAATGGCGAGCGCCACCGCCGCCTGCCCGGCGCTCCACCGTCCCGCCTCCGCGTTCAGCGGAGCCACCGCGCCGGGCGCGGCCAGCGGCGCGCTCACCGCGTCACTTCGCCGCGGCCGCCGCCTGCCGGGCGAGCGCCGCGGCCTTGTCGTAGTTCTGGCGCGCTTGCTTGCCCCAGTGCTCCTCCAGCGCCGTCATCTGCTTCTGCCTGGCGGCGTCGCGCTTGGTCTCGCGAAACAGGGCAAGAAAGCCCTTGTCCCGGGTCTTCGTCTCGTCCACCACCGGCGTGAACGCGAGCGCGCGCGCCTCGGTGAGCAGCCGCTGCCCCTGCGCATTGGGTTTGGCCGCGAGCTTCACCGCCGCCTCGTGGATCACCCTGGTCGCCGCCACCAGTTCCTTGTGCCGGAAGGTGATGGCGTGATCGAACAGCGCACTGACGACGAAATAGCGTGATTCGGAGAGTTCCGAGTCGAAGTTCACCTTGGCGCGGATCTTCCCGCCGTAGGGGTCCGGGTATCCCGCCGGCGCCTTGCGATAGGTCTCCGGCAGCACCGGAAGGCGGCTGATCTTCGGGTCGAGCAGCAGCTCCTGGCCCGCCGGCGAAAGCGAAAACTGGATGAAACGCCGGCCGAGGTCGGCGTTCTTCGCACCGTTGACCAGCGCGATGTTGGCCGGGACGATCGCCGTCTGCGAGGGGTAGGCGAACTCCACCGGAAAGCCGGAGTTCTTCGCCGCCAGGCCGAAGAAGTCGATCACCAGGCCGATGCCGAACTGGCCGTTGGAGACGCCGTCGGGGACCCCGAAGCTGCGCTCGGTGATCGCCACAGCATTGCCCGCGATCTGCAGCACCTGCGACCAGCCCTTCTCCCAGCCTTCGGCCTGCAGGATGGTCTCGATGGTCAGGTGCGTGGTGCCCGAGCGCGAGGGCGACGAGGTCGCCAGGTGGCCGAAATAAACCGGCTTGACCAGGTCCGCCCACTCCTTGGGCGCCGGAACCTTGTTGGCCGCCAGGTAGCGCGTGTTCCACATCAGCCCGTAGCCGGCGAGCGCCTGCCCGCGGTAGAAGCCCTGCGGATCGTTCACCGGGTAGTTGCCGATCTTATCCGGGATGCCCTTCACGGCCGGGTCGAACTTTGCCAGCAGGCCGTCCTTGGCGAGCACCTCGAAGGCATCCGGCGCGGAAGCCCAGAATACGTCCGGCCGGTCCCCGGCGCGCGTCTCGCGCAGGTAGGCAACGCCCGCCGAGGTGCCCTTGTTGAGGATCTCGACCCGCATGCCCGGATTGGCCCGTTCGAAGGCAGCCTTGTACGCCGAAGTCAGCTCCTTGGGAAACGACGTCAGGATCGTGACCTGCTGTTGCGCGGCGGTGCCGGTCGCTGCCAGCGCGAGGATCGCAGCGGCAAGCCGCGCTGCCAAGAACGACTGCATGGAGATTCCCTCCGGTTCGGTTCGACTTGGTGGACCCTCAAGCTACCTGCGCGCGTAGAGGCCCGTCAACCATTCTGTTGCGCCGCGCTTCAGGGCGCCGGCGCAGGCTATGATTCGGGCCATGGGTCCGTTGTCCGGCATCAGGGTGCTTGAGTTCGAAGCCATCGGCCCCGGGCCGTTCTGCGGCATGATGCTCGCGGACATGGGCGCCGACGTGCTGCTCATCGACCGCCCGGACGATCCGCGCCTGGGCTTGGGCCGCGACCGCTGGTTCGACGTCATGCTGCGCGGCCGTCGCTCAGCGACGCTGGACCTGAAATCGGCATCCGGCGTCGCAGCCGCGCTCGCGGCCAAGGCCGACGCCCTGATCGAGGGCTTCCGTCCCGGCGTCATGGAACGCCTGGGCCTCGGGCCCGACGTCCTGCTCAAGCTGAATCCGAAACTGGTCTACGGCCGCATGACCGGCTGGGGGCAGGATGGGCCCCTGGCGCCCCGCGCCGGGCACGACATCAACTACATTGCCCTCACCGGCGTGCTCAACGCCATCGGTCGCGCCGGCGGCGCGCCGGTGCCGCCGCTTAACCTGGTGGGCGATTTCGGCGGCGGCGGCATGCTGCTCGCCTTCGGCATCGCCTGCGCGCTGCTGGAGGCGAAGTCCTCGGGCAAGGGCCAGGTGGTGGACGCGGCGATGGTGGACGGCGCCTCGCTGCTCGCGACCATGTTCGCCGGCATGATGGCCGCCGGCCGCTGGAGCGAGGCCCGCGGCGAGAACGTGCTCGACACCGGCGCACCGTGGTATGACGCCTATGAAACGAAGGATGGCCGGCATGTGGCCATCGGCGCCATCGAGCCCAAGTTCTACGCCGAGCTGCTGGAGCGCCTGGGCATCGCCGGCGAATCGCTCCCCGCGCAACTCGATCCCAAAGGCTGGCCCGTGCTGCGTGCGCGCTTCGCCGAAGTGTTCCGGACGAGAACCCGGGACGAATGGTGCGCGGTGTTCGAGGGCTCGGACGCCTGCTTCGCGCCGGTGCTCGGTTTTTCCGAGGCGCGCGCCCATCCGCACAACGCGGAGCGACGGACCTTCGTCACCTCGGGCAAGGTGGCGCAGCCCGCGCCAGCGCCGCGCTTCTCGCGCACGCCGGGGTCCATCCGCGGCGCGCCGCCGCAGCGTGGCGAAGGCGGGCGCACGGCACTGCAGGCCTGGGGCTTCGACGCCAGCGGCATCGCGCAACTGGAATCGCTGGGCCTTGGCTTCCGAGCCTAGCGCGCAGGGGGCCGGCCCGCTCGCCGGGCTGCGCCTCCTCGACATCTCCAACGTCATCGCGGGTCCGTTTGCCGCGGCACTGCTGGGGGACTTCGGCGCCGAGGTTCTCAAGGTCGAACTGCCCGTGAGGGGAAACGCAGGCGGGGATGCGCTGCGTGCCATGCCACCGCACAAGGACGGCAAGCCGCTGCTGTGGAAGGCGGTCAACCGCAACAAGCGCGCGATCACGCTGGACCTGCGGCAGGCAGCCGGCCAGGACCTGTTCCGGCGCCTGCTGCCGCGCTTCGACGTGCTGGTCGAGAACTACCGCCCCGGAACCCTGGACAAATGGGGCCTGGGCAAGGACGCACTATGGGCGCTGCAGCCAGGCCTGGTCATCCTGCGCGTCACCGGCTTCGGCCAGACCGGCCCCTACGCCAACTACGCCGGCTTCGCGCGCCTGTTCGAGGCGTATTCCGGGCTGGCCTACATCACGCGGGCGCCGGGAGATCCGCCGCTGCATCCCGGCTACCCGATCGGAGACCCGATTGCCGGCGTCTTCGGCGCCTTCGGCATCCTCGCCGCGCTGCTGCATCGCGCCCGCAACCCCGGGTCCCCCGGGCAGGAGATCGACCTGTCCTGCACCGAAGCGATGATGCGCCTGCTGGAAGTGCTGCCGATCGAGTACGACCAGCTGGGTCTGGTCCACGAGCCGGTGGGCGGCGGCAACGCCTACGTGTCGCCCAGCGGCATGTTCCGCGCCGGCGACGGCGTCTGGGTGAGCTTCACCGCCGCGACGCAGAACGTGTTCGAGCGCCTGTGCCGGCTCATCGGGCGCGAGGACCTGCTCGCCGACCCCCGCTACGCCACGAACCCGCAGCGCATGCGCCACCAGCCTGAACTCAATGCGATCGTCGCGCAATGGCTTGGATCGCGCACGGCGCGGGACGCGGTGCGCGAACTCTCGGAGGCCGGCGTTGCGGCCGCGCCGGTGTACTCCAACCGCGAGGTGATGCAGGACCCGCACGTCCTCGCGCGCGGCTCCATCACGCGAGTTCGCGACGAGGATTTCGGCTCGGTCGCGCTGCCCGGTGTCGTGCCGCGCCTGTCGGCCACCCCGGGCTCCGCGCGCAGCTCGGGGCCCGCGCCCGGGGCGCACAACACCGAGGTCTATGGACAGTGGCTCGGCCTGCCCGAGGAGGAACTCAGCGCGCTGCAGCGATCCGGCGTGATCTGAGCCTGCGGCCACGTGGCAGATACGGCACAATCCGTCTCTCCCCTTAGGAGGTCCCATGTTCAGCCGCCTGATGCCGCGCGAGGGTAATTTCTTCGAACTGTTCAATGCCCACGGCGACCGGATCATCGAGGCTAGCCGCAGCCTGGCGGCGATGATGGCCGACTTCAGCCAGGCCGAGACGCACGCCCAACGCATCGACGGCGCCGAGCGCGCCGCCGACAAGATCACGCACGAAGCCATCACCCTGCTGCACAAGACCTTCATCACGCCGTTCGACCGCGACCAGATCCACCAGCTGATCACGCGCATGGACGACATCCTCGACCTGATGCAGGACGTCGCCGAGACCATCGTGCTCTACGACATCCGCAAGGTGAGCCCGGAGGCGCGCCAGCTGGCCGAGATCTGCCAGATGTGCTGCGACCGGGTGAAGGCGGCGGTGGCGCTGCTCAACAACCTCAGGCAGAGCGAGGCGATCCTCAAGACCTGCGCCGAGATCGACCGTCTGGAGTCCGACGCCGATCGCGTCATGCGTTCGGCCATGTCCAAGCTGTTCCGCGACGAGGCGGACCTCAAGCAGCTGATCAAGCTGCGTTCGATCTACGAGCTGCTAGAACTGATCACCGACCGCTGCGAGGACGTGGCCAACGTCATCGAGGGTATCGTGCTCGAGAATTCCTGACCGCGATGGACGGCTCCTCCGCCAGCTTCGGGTTCGGCATCCTGGTCACACTGATCTTGGTGGCGCTGGCGTTCGATTTCATGAACGGCTTCCACGACGCGGCGAACTCCATCGCCACGGTGGTCTCGACGCGGGTGCTGTCGCCCTACCAGGCGGTGATGCTCGCGGCTGCCTTCAATTTCGCCGCGCTGTTCGTGTTCCACCTCAGCGTCGCCACCACGGTCGGCCGCGGCATCATCGACCAGGGCATCGTCGACCACTACGTGGTGTTCGGCGCGCTGGTGGGGGCGATCGCGTGGAACCTGATCACCTGGTGGTACGGCATCCCCTCCTCCTCCTCGCACGCCCTGATCGGCGGCCTGGTCGGCGCCGCGGTGGCGAAGGCCGGCACCTCGACGCTGATCACCGGCGGAATCCTGAAGACGGTCGCCTTCATCTTCATCTCGCCGCTTGCCGGCCTGCTCCTGGGGGCGCTGCTGATGCTCGCTGTGTCCTGGATCTTCGTGCGCCAGACGCCGAGCCGGGTGGACCGCTGGTTCCGCCGGCTGCAGGTCTTTAGCGCCTCTATGTACTCGCTGGGTCACGGCGGTAACGATGCGCAGAAGACCGCGGGCATCATCTGGATGCTGCTGATCGCGGGCGGCTACCTTGGCACGAAGGACCCGCTGCCGGTGTGGGTGGTCATTGCCTGCTACTTCACTATCGCGCTGGGCACTGCCTTCGGCGGCTGGCGCATCGTCAAGACCATGGGCCAGCGCATCACCAAATTGAAGCCGGTGGGCGGCTTCTGCGCCGAGACCGGTGGCGCTGTGATGCTGTTCGTGGCCACCACCGCCGGCATCCCGGTATCCACGACGCACACCATCACCGGCGCCATCCTCGGGGTCGGTGCCGCACACAACGTCTCCGCGGTGCGCTGGGGCGTGGCCGGCACCATCGTCTGGGCCTGGGTGCTCACCATCCCGTGCTCGGCCTTCATCGCCGGCGCCGCCTGGTGGCTCGGGCGGCTGCTGTTGGCGCAGGACCCCTAGGCCGCCCCTGCCTCAGGCGTAGGTCATGGCCCCCGCCCGGTCGGGCCGGTCCAGATGTGGAACATTGTTGAAACTCACGCACTGGATGGCGCGTTCCCCGGCGCGCAGCTCGGTGATCCCGGTGTTGCGCGACTGCAGATTGAGGTCCACCACGCCGCGCGCGGGCATCCTCAGCACCTCGGCGAGCATGGTCGAGATCGGGCCGCCCGAGCTGATCACCAGCACCCGTTCCCCCTTGCCGGAGCGGACCGCATCCAGCGCGGCCAGCACGCGGGCGCGGAAGGCCGGGAACGGCTCGTGCGCCGAGCCGGCCAGCGTGCCGTCCGTCCAGGCGTACATGGCCGCGCGCAAGGCACGGAAGTGCGACCTGCGATCGGCGCCCTTCAACCCGTTGCCGCCGGTGTGGGCATGCAGCAGCGCATGGCTGTTGTACTCGTCGAGGCGGGCGTCTTCATCGGCCTGCAGCCCGCGGCCCAAGCCTTCGCCCAGTCCGGCGAGCGTCTCGGCGTGTCGGCGCAGCGAACCCCGCACGACATGGTCGAAGGTCGCGCCCCTCTCCGCGAAATACTCGCCCAGCCAGCGCGCTTGCCGCCAGCCGAGCGCCGAGAGCTGGTCGTAGTCCGCCGCGCCGAAGGACGCCTGCGCGTGCCGCACCAGGATCAGTTCCGCCATCAAGCCATTGTATGAAACAATCGGCGCATGAAAATCTCGGGCAGGGTCTGCGTCGTCACCGGCGCTGGGAGCGGCATCGGCAAGGCGCTCGCCGAGCGCTTTGCCGCCGAAGGGGCGCTGGGCGTGGTCTGCGCCGACCTCAACGAGGCCAATGCGCACGCTGTCGCTGCCTCGGTCAAGGGGATCGCGGTCCGTTGCGACGTTTCAAGCCAAGCCGACCTCCAGGCCCTGGTGGACGCCGCGAAGGCGAAGTACCGTCGGGTGGATGTGTTCTGCTCCAACGCCGGGATCATCGAGCGCGCCGGGCTGAAGGCCACGGCCGAGCAATGGCGGCGGACGCTGGAGGTCAACCTGATGGCGCATGTCTACGCTGCGCGCGTGGTGGTGCCGCTCATGCTCGCGCAGGGCGGCGGCTACATCGTCGCCACCGCCTCGGCCGCGGGGCTGCTGATGCAGCCGGATTCGGCCACCTACACCGTTTCCAAGCACGGCGCCGTGGCGTTTGCCGAATGGCTGTCGGTGAACTACCACGACAAGGGCATCCGGGTGTCCTGCCTCTGCCCCCAGGGCGTGCGCACGCCCATGCTGCTGGGCCCGAAGGGCAACCGGAAGTCCTTCCTGCTGCAAGGCTCGGTGAGCGCGCAGGACGCCGCGGCGCGGGTGGTGGAAGCGATGGACGCCGAGCGTTTCCTGGTGTTGCCCCACCCGGAGGTGGCCGAGTACGAACGCCGGAAGGCGAACGACCGGGAACGCTGGCTCGCCGGCATGCGGCGCATGCGGGCGAAGATCGAGTCCGACCCGGCGCTGCGGGGCGACGACTAGCGCGTTAGTGCTAGTGCTGCGCCGCGGGCGCGCCGCCGGAGATGCGGCCGACGTGGAATTCCACGTCCACTTCTCCGGCCTTCTCGAACTTCAGCCTCACCGGCACCTTCTCGCCCTCCTTGAACGGCTTCCTGATGTCCATGAACATCAGGTGCGCGCCGCCGGGCTTAAGTTCGAAGGAACCGCCCGCCGGGATCTCGTAGCCCGGCACCTCGCGCATCTTCATCACGCCGCCCTCGTGCAGGTGCACGTGCGTCTCGACGCGCATCGCGGCAGGCGAGGACGCGCCGACCAGCTTGTCCGGGGCCGCCGCCTTGTTATGCACCACCATGTAGCCTGCGGCGACCGTGGCGCTGGGCGCAGTCGCTCGCGTCCAGGGCTTGTCGATGGCGAGCTGCGCGAACGCAGGCGCGGCGGCCATCAGCAGCAGCGCGGAAAATGACCTCATTTCGCGTTCTCCTCTTCCTGCAGCTTGCGCCAGAACACCTTCCCGGTGCCCGTCTTGGGCAGCGCGTCCACGAACTGGACCACGCGCGGCGCCTTGTAGGCCGCCATCTTATCACGCGCCCAGTCGATGATGTCCTCCGGCGCGGCCCTGCCCTTCGCCGCCGCCTTCAGCACCACCACCGCCTTCACGGTCTCGCCGCGGTGCTCGTCCCGGGTGCCGATGACGCAGGCCTCCTGAATGTCCGGGTGCGCATAGAGCATCGCCTCCACTTCCGCCGGCCAGACCTTGAAGCCGGAGCAGTTGATCATGCGCTTGAGCCGGTCGGTGATGAAGAAATAGCCCTCCTCGTCGTAGTAGCCGAGGTCGCCGCTGCGCAAGAACCGCTTGCCGTCGTGGTCAATGAAGGCATCTGCGGTGGCCCTGTCCTGCTTCCAGTAGCCGCGGAATACCTGCGGCCCGTGGATGATGATCTCCCCCACCTCGTTCGGTCCCAGTTCCTGCAGCGACACCGGGTCGATGACGCGCGCATCGGTATCGAAGTACGGGATGCCGGCGCACTGGCGCTTGGGCCGTTGCACCGGGTTGGCGTGCGACGGCGCCGCGGTCTCGGTGAGGCCGTAGCCCTCCAGGTACGGCAGGCCCAGCATGCGCTCCAGCTTCGCCGCCACCGCCTCCGGCATCGACGCACCGCCGCCGCCGAAGCGTGTGATCGAGCTCAGGTCGTAGCGGCCGAGTTCCGGGTTGGCGAGGAAGTCCACGATCATCGTGGTGATCCCGGTGACACCGGTGACGCGGTGGCGCTGAATCAGTTCCGCCGCGGTGTCCCGGTCCCAGCGCGTCATCAGCACTGTGGTGCCGCCCAGCTGGATCGGCACGTTCATGTTGGCCTGCATGCCGGTCAGATGGAACATCGGCAGCACGCCCAGCACCACCGTTTCGCTCGAGGTCTGCGACCAGGCGCAGGCCCCGGTGCTGGTGGCGAGGATGTTCGAGTGCGTCAGCATGCAGCCCTTGGGAAGCCCGGTGGTCCCTGAGGTATAGGGCAGCACGGCGAGATCGTCCGGCCCTGCTTGCGAGACATCCGGCGCGCAGTCCGCGGCAATGGCCTCGCACCATAGCGTGATCTCGGCCCGCTTCGGGTCCAGCCGCGGCGAGCGCACGAAATCCGGCACCTTGAGGCCGGCATCCGCCGTCAGGTAATCCGAATAGGCGGCGAGAATGCAGCGCGCGATGCCGCCGGCGCCAAGGTGCGGTTCGATCTCCCGGTACAACTCCTGAGCCGCGAGCGCCAGGCGGGCATCGGAGTCGCCGATGTAGTGCGCCAGCTCCTCGCTCCTGTTCATCGGGTTGACCGGCACCACCACGGCATCGGCGCGCAGGATGGCGTAGTAGCCGATGATGAACTGGGGGCTGTTCTGCGCGTACAGCAGCACGCGCTCGCCGCGTGCCACGCCGCAGCGCCGCTGCAGAAAGCCCGCCAGCGCCTCCACCTGCCGCGCCAGCGCCTCGTAGCTGATCGGGCTGCCGTAATAGGCGATCGCGGTCTTTTGCGGATAACGCCTGGCGCTGATCTCGAGGTTGTAGTGGATGCCGGTGCGTGGCACCGAGAGCGATTTCGGCACCGCCGGCGGCCAGAACGGATGATGGCGGGTGAATGCGGCCATGGCGCACCGGTCAGGCGGCGTACCTCCTGACGGCCTTCTCGTTCCACTCCATGCCGAGGCCGGGACGCGCGGGGCACAGCACATGTCCTTTGCGCAGCTCGGGCGGTTCCTTCAGGATCGGATCGGCCCAGTCGACGTACTCCAGCCAGTGGCAGGTCGGCGTCACCGGCAGCAACTGCGCACTCGCCTCGGCGAACAGGTGGCTCGACATCTCCAGTCCGGCGCCCTGGGCTAGTGCCGCCGCGCGCATCCAGCCCGTGACGCCGCCGATGCGCTGCGCATCCGGCATGACATGGTCGCAGCAGCCGGCCGCGATCGCCTGCGCCATCTGCTCCGGCCCCATGAAGTTCTCGCCGATCTGGATCGGCGTCGACACCGCGTCCGCGACCTTCGCGCAGCCCTCGAAGTCGTCGGCGCGAATCGGCTCCTCGATCCAGTGCATGCCGCCTTCGTCGTCGATCATGTGGCCGCGGCGGATCGCCTCGGCCACGCTGAGGCCTTGGTTGAAGTCGCACATCAGCGTCACCCCGGGGCCGATGGCCTTCTTCACTGCTCGCATCGCGGCAAGGTCATCCTCCGCCTTCGGACGCCCCAGGCGCAGCTTCACCGCCGAGAAACCCTCGGCAACCAGTTCCTCCGCCTCCTTCACCAGCGCCTTCAGCGGCTGGATGCCCAGGCCTTTCGAGTTATAGGCCAGTACCGGCCGCGGCTGGCCGCCCAGCAGGCGGACCACCGGCTGGCCAAGCGCCTGCCCCAGTGCGTCCCAGGCGCACATGTCGATCCCGGCCATGGCGAACAGGACGATGTTGTGGACGCCCAGCAGCGTGTGCTTGGCGCGCAGCTTGCGCTCGATCTCGAACGGCGCCACCGGTTCGCCCTTGAGCATCGCCCCCATCGCCTCGAGCAGCTTCGCAATTGGCGGCAGGAACTGGGCGTTGATGCCAAACAGGTAGGCGCGACCGGCGATGCCGGCCGAGGTCTGCAGATCTACCAGCAGCAGCGGTGCGGCGGTGATCGAGCCAGAGCTGGTGGCAAGCGGCCGGCGCACTGGGACGAGCACCGCGCGCGCGGTCAGTCCGCTGATCCTGAGTCGATCGAGCTTCATTGCTTGCCCTTGGAATCTCCGGCGTGCAGAGTACACTGGTCTCTTCAAATGATGAAGGGCCTGCTGATCCCGATCTGCCTCGCGGCGTGCGCCCTCGCGGCCTGCGCGCCGGTCACCCAGCGCCCGCAGGTGGACGACAAGGCGGTGGCGCAAGAGGCCCGCAAGCAGCGCGAACTGGCGCTGCAGGACCTGGCCGAGGACCAGAGCCGCCTGTTCCGGATCTCCTATCCGATCCTGGCCCGCGGTGCCGACCTGTGCGCCGAGGATGTCCACCCCGCCATCGGCATCCGCCACGGCAACCTGCACTCGACGCCGCAGGAGATGCGCGAGGCCGCCTCGCGGGTCCTCGGCCTGACCGACAAGCTTCAGGTGATCCAGGTCGCGGCCGGTTCGGCAGCGGCCCGCGCCGGACTGCAGGCGAGGGACGTGATCCTGGCGGTGGACGGCAAGGCAATCCGCGCCGGGGATCGCGCCCGCGAGCATTTCACCGAGCTGTTGGCGGAGGCGGCCAAGGCGCGCAAGTCAGTGGAACTGAAGCTGCGGCGCGCCGCGGTGGAAATGACGCTCGCCGTCGAGCACGAAAGGGCCTGCGCCTATCCGGTGCTGCTCCATTCCGCCGACGCCATCAACGCCTTCGCCGACGGCAGGCAGGTAATCATCACCCGCGGCATGCTGCGCTTCATCCGCGAGGACCTCGAGTTGGCCGTCGTCATCGGCCACGAGCTGGCGCACAACTCGATGGGCCACATCCGCAAGCTGGCGGGTAACCAGTTCCTCGGCACGCTGCTCGACATCCTGGCCGCGTCCAGGGGCGTGGACACGCAGGGCCTGTTCGGCAGCGCTGCCGCCGCGGTGTTCTCCAAGGAGTTCGAGGCCGAGGCCGACTACGTCGGGCTGTACTTCACGGCGCGCGGGGGATACGAGGTGGACAAGGCACCCAACTTCTGGCGGCGGATGGCCGCCGCAAACCCCGGCGGCATCCAGCAGCGCGGCTTCGGCGCCTCGCACCCGTCGACCCCCGAGCGCTTCCTCGCGCTGGAGAAGATCGTCGAGGAAATCCGCGCCAAGAAGGCGGCCGGGCGCGCCCTGGCGCCAGAGTTCAAGCCCTAGGCACCCCGGGGCCTGCCGCCGGGCCCCCAGATGGAGGCCGGCGCGGCTCGTGGATCGCGCGCCCCCCAGCGCCCGGCCTCGACCTGGTGGAAGAAGTCCCCCACCAACTGGTTGAACAGCGCCGACTCCTCCAGGTTGATGCCGTGCCCGCTGCGGGGCAGGACGGCGAGCCCCGCTGCCGGTATGCAGCGCTTCATCAGCAGGCAGGCCTCCAGGCAGGGCTCCTCCTCGTCGCCGGCCAGGATCAGCGTCGGCACCTCGATGCGCTTCATCTGCTCGGTGAGGTCGTAG
>Ga0194120_10003457_pt1 | contig 25675 bp, 23 predicted proteins | sample TA2MahCa65mmetaG_FD_148642 | JGI IMG/M metagenome (GOLD analysis project Ga0194120, IMG submission 148642) | Freshwater microbial communities from Lake Tanganyika, Tanzania - TA2015019 Mahale Deep Cast 65m | ecosystem: Environmental > Aquatic > Freshwater > Lake | place: Tanzania: Lake... | reverse complement strand
CAGTATGGAGCTTCTGATGTTCAGATAACCTTCAATGAGACCGAAGGAGAAAGTGCCGATGGCAAGTCCGATTTTCTCTGCCAGATCAAAGAAGCTGAAATAAGAAGTATGGTCCTCGGTTTCGGGAAGCAGTTTGGAATAGGTGGAGCGCGCCACGGACTGAATGCCACCCATCACCAGACCCACTATGGCCGCGGCGATGTAGAACTGCCAGGGTTTGTACACAAACTGGTATACGTAGATGCAAAGCCCAATCCAGATGATGATGGACAGCATAAGGGTTTTGATGTTTCCTATTTTTTTGGACAGGCGCGACATCAGAAAGGCACCGGCCATACCCAGAAACTGAATGAGCAGAATGCTGGTAATCAGATCGGCAGGTTTAATGCCAATAATTTCTTTGCTGGCAAAGGACACCGCCATTACCATGATGGTTTGCACTGCCATGTTGAACATGAAATAGCTGTATAAAAAGCGTTTCAGCGCCAGGTGCTGTGTGCGTATTTCGGCAAATACCTTGGTAATTTCTTTGAATCCTGCAGAAAACAATCCCACATTGGGCTTGTGCTGTGTGGGTTGGGTTTTGGGTAAATGATAAAATGAATACAGGGCAAAACCCATCCACCAAAGGCTCACCAGCGGGAAGGCCCAGGAAATGGGGGCTATTTCTTGAAAGACAAATACGACCAGAATGGAGATGAGCAGGGAAGAACTACCCAGGTAACCCATGGTAAAACCGCGGGCACTTATCTTGTCCTGCTGGTCGGGGCTGGCAATTTCGGGAAGGTAGGAATTATAATACACCAGACTGCCCCAGAAACCCATGCTGCCAAAGAATAGGGGCAGAATGCTCCAGCCCAGTTCTACAGCTTGCCCATCCAGACCCGGATTTTTGGTAGGGAAGAAGTACAGCAAACCGCTGGAAACAGCACCCAGAAAACAGAAAAATTGCATGAATAGTTTTCGTTTGCCGCCTGCATCGGCAATGCCGGAAAGCAGGGGTGTGAGTATAGCTACGACCATATAGGAAACACAAATCAGGTACGCGTAGAATTCCGTGTTTTTGAATGCATGCCCAAAGAAGGTAATCTGGTCATACACCGTTTTGCCGTCAACCTTAATACTGGTGGCATTTTCATACACCACCGGAAATATGGCAGAGCTGATGATAAGCGGATATACGGAGTTGGCCCAGTCATAAAGGGTCCAGGCGAAGAGGGTTTTCTTGTTGTTTTGGAGGATTGGTTCTTTTCCCATGTGCGGCAAGATACAAAGAATATTCCCAGTAAAATATTTACCATTATTTGTGAGTTATTTCATTTAAACTAAATTGGAAGTATTAAAATCTGTATGAAATCCATTATTAAACAAATCACTATAGTCAGTTTGCTGTTTTCCGGTTTGGTAGGATATGAGCCAAGTGCACCTGAAACAGACGGCTTCCCGGAAGAGGTAACCATTGGCAAGCAGACATGGATGTGAAGTAACCTGAATGTAGATAAATTCAAAAACGGCGACGTTATTCCCAAAGCAAAAACGGAAGTTGCGTTGAAAACCTATGCACAGGCAGGTGAATCTGCCTGGTGCTATTACGACAACAAAGAGAGCAATGGAAAGATTTACGGTAAACTTTATAACTGGTATGCCGTGAATGACCCTCGCGGTTTAGCTCCCAAAGGCTGGCCCATTCCTTCAGACAGCGATGGGGTGGAATTGTCTGACTTTTTGGGTGTAGCAGAAAAGGCCAGCGCCAAAATGAAAAACAAAACAGGCTGGAATGAAGTAGGCAATGGTACCAACAGTTCCTTCTTCACTGGTTTTACTGGCGGTAGCCGCAGCAACAATGGTAATTTCAGCATCGTTGTTGGCAGCGGTAATCGGTGGGGTTCAACTGTGTTCGATGCAGAGGATGCGTGTAGGTGCTACCTTTTCTGCAACGATGTCGTTCTGAACAGTGGCTACTATAGCAAGGGTTGTGGTTTTTCGGTATGTTACCTCAGGGATTGATCCCCGCTCACGCTGCCTTAAAAATCTTCTTGTTCCGTTCCCACTTGTCCTGGGCATCCTGCAGCGTAATTTTTAATTTTTTATTACTTCCTTTCTTTACAGGCGCTTCGTACATATAGTCAAGCAAAATGGCTTCGCAGATACCACGTAAACCACGGGCTCCCAACTGGTTGTCGTGTGCCTGCTCCACAATAAAGTCAATGACTTCTTTGTCTATTTGCAGGGAAATATTTTCCATGGCAAACAACTTTTCGTATTGCTTAACCAGCGCGTTTTTGGGCTCGGTGAGTATGCGGCACAAGGCTTCCTTGTCCAGCGGTTCCAGCGAAGTGATAATGGGCAAACGGCCAATGATTTCGGGTATCAGCCCGAATTTCTTCAAGTCGGCAGGGGAGATGTGTCTCATCACTTCATTTTTTTCCACTTCTGAGCGTTCACCGTTTTTAAAACCTACAGCACGGCTTTGAATACGGCGCGAAATGATTTTTTCAATGCCGTCAAAAGCGCCTCCGCAAATAAAAAGGATGTTGTGGGTGTCAATCTTCACATATTTCTGCTCGGGGTGCTTTCTGCCGCCTTCAGGAGCTACGTTGGCTATGGTTCCCTCCAGAATCTTCAGCAAACCCTGCTGTACGCCTTCTCCGCTTACATCGCGGGTGATGGAAGGGTTATCGCCCTTGCGGCTGATTTTATCAATCTCATCCAGGTAGATGATGCCTTTCTCGGCGGCGGCAGCATTGTAATTGGCTACCTGCAGCAGGCGGGATAAGATACTTTCTACGTCATCACCCACATAGCCGGCTTCTGTGAGCACAGTAGCATCGGCAATGCAGAAAGGAACGTTCAGGTATTTGGCCAGGCTGCGCGCAAGAAGGGTTTTACCCGTACCGGTTTCGCCTACCATCAGAATGTTGCTCTTCTCCAGTTCCACCTCATCGGATTCCTGGGGATGCATCACACGCTTGTAATGGTTGTAAACGGCCACGCTCATCACTTTTTTTGCCTCGTCTTGATTGATTACATACTGATCCAGGTATTTCTTGATTTCATCGGGGCGGGGAAGGTTGAGGGCGGCTGTATCAGCTCCTGTTTTTTCAAGCGCTGACTTGTTTAAACCCAGTTCCTGCTCCACAATCTTGTGCGCCTGATCGGCACACTGCTCGCATATATGCGCCTCCAGCCCTGAAATAAGCATCAGGGTTTCCTCTTTTTTGCGTCCGCAAAACGAACAGGTGGCGTTTTTTGCTTTCATCTATCTGTAAAACAACTAAAGGAAACGGAATGTTTCGGTTATTTGCTGCGCTTCATCAATACCTCATCAATCATGCCGTATTCTTTGGCTTCCTGAGCGGTCATCCAGTAGTCGCGGTCGCTGTCTTCCCACACCTTTTCATAGGTTTGTCCGCTATGAACAGCAAGAATGTCGTACAATTCCTTTTTCAGCTTGCTGATTTCCTTGTAGGTGATTTCGATGTCTGAAGCCTGACCCTGTGCACCACCCAAAGGCTGGTGAATCATAATGCGCGAGTGGGGAAGGGCAGTCCGCTTGCCTTTTTCGCCGGCGCACATGAGTACGGCACCCATACTGGCGGCCATGCCGGTACAGATGGTAGCTACATCAGAGCTAATGAATTGCATGGTGTCATAGATCGCCAAACCGGCATACACGTTGCCGCCGGGGCTGTTGATGTAAATCTGAATATCGCGGTTAGGGTTGCTGCTTTCCAGAAACAACAACTGCCCGATGATGATGTTGGCTACGTCATCATAAATGGGCACACCCAAAAAGATGATACGATCCATCATCAAACGAGAGAAGATATCCATGGCCACAGCATTCATTTGTCTTTCCTCGATGATATTGGGTGTTAGGCCTTTAATAAGAGGAACCGTGCCTGCCTGCGGGCTGCTGGTCTGCAGTTCCATGTATTTATCTACATAGAGGCTGTTTAAACCCAGATGTTTTACAGCGTATTTGCGAAATTCTTTTCCTTGATCCATGCTTGTCAATTTATAATATTCGAAGTTAATGCTAAAAAATGAAATCTTATTCTCCGTGCTCGTGTTTATGCTCATTTACGTGTTTGAAGTAATCTTCCACGTTTACTTTTTTCTCTTTCGGGGTAACGGTTTCTTTCACCTTGTCGTAGGCCATGCGGTAGATAACCCTGTCAGCCATTTGGGTTACAAATTCCCTTTCGGCCATGCGTTTTTTGATGGTTTCGTCTAAAAATCCGTCTTCGGGATTGATGTTCATGCCATATTGCCGGTACATACCCATGTAATATGTCCGTGCTTCCTGCATAATGGCTTCCTGAGCGGGTTTTAACTCGTATTTTTCGGCAATTTTGTCAATTACCAGACGGCGCATCAGCGCTGATTTCTCCTCGGCGTATTTCTCCTCAATGTTTTCAGCGTTATAGTGTTCAGCTTTGGTAGCCAACAACCAGCGTTTCAGGAAAGCATCAGGCAACTGAATCTTGTGTTTTTCCATCAGCAAATGCCCGATCTGGTGATCTATCCACAGGTCGGCTTCGTTGCGGTAATAATTCTCCAGGTTTGACTTGATGCGCTCGCGGTATTCTGCTTCGGTTTTTGGGTAATCCGCTGGACCAAAAACTTCTTTGAAGTAATCTTCGTTCAGTTCGGCAAAAGTGCGGCGCTTGATGTCGGTAATAACCAGTTTAAAATTAGGATTCAGATCATTTACACCTTCGCGTGCAATGCCCAGACTGCTGGAAATAACGCCTTCATTGCCGTTGAACAGTTTTTGAATATCAACGGTCATTTCAGCACCGCGCTGGCTGCCCAGCAGGGCTTTCTGGGTTTTTTTGTCTTCTACCAGACTGGCCACCATGCTCACAGGTTTTTCGACGATGCCGCCATCCAGGAGTTCGCCGTTTTCGTTCAGTTCAGTGAGGTTGGCGTAGATAATATCTTCAGCTTCGGCTTTTTCAACTTCTTCCAGTTTACCATAGCGTTTACGGGCGTATTCAATGTCTTCATCAATTTCTTTGTCACCAACAGAAATGATGAAATGCTCCAGTTTGTCTTTGGCTGAGAAATCGAGCTCAAATGCGGGTGCCATTCCCAGATCAAAGGCAAAGCTGAAAGAATCGTTGTTTTCGATATCAATATCACTGGGGGTGTTTTCAGATGTGATAGGATATCCCAGAATATCGAGTTTGTTGTCTTGTATGTATTGATTTAGTGCATCGGAGGTAGCCTGCTGGATTTTTTCAGCTAAAACGCTTTTGCCATACAGGCGTTTCACCATGTCCAGCGGAGCTTTACCGGGCCGGAACCCTTTCATGGTGGCATTTTTCTGGATGCGGCGGAGTTCTTTGTCTACTTTTTCGCTGTAATCTGCTTTTTCGAGGTTGATGACAACCATGGCGTTCAGGTCGTCAATTTTATCAAAAGTTATGTTCACGGTTGTGTATTTACAAATAGAATACCCCTTAATGAATATGACGCAATGTCATGTCCAGGGCTTTTTAGTGCACGCGGAGGGACTCGAACCCCCACGCCTTGCGGCGCCAGATCCTAAGTCTGGTGCGGCTACCAATTACGCCACGCGTGCGGAGACCATTTCGAAATATTTTCTTTCTCAAACGGGCCTGCAAAGGTAAGGAAAATCGTACTTATTTGCAATCAATTGAGGAGAAATACGTGCTCAGATAACGGTTACATTGTATTGGTAGGTTTTTTTGTTTTTCAGCGTGATTTTAACCTGCCATCGGGTACCGGGTTTTTTGTCGCCGAGTTCGGAAGCAGGCCTGAATGATAGCACAGGATGATTGAGTTGCTCTGCCGGCTGATAAAAAACAATGGTAGGGACTTCCGTATTGGTTTCGTCAAAAACCTTCACTTCAGCACCTTGCAAAGGAGCATCCATGCTGAAGGTCCACTTGTCCATGAACAGCATTTTCGGGCAGTAGCGGTTTGGCCATGCCACAAAATGGGTTTTATACCGTGCAGAGTCGGCGGTTGGTGCCAGATCTAGCAACCAGAAAACGGAGTTGTTTTCCGCACTTCCAAAACCTGCATACTGGCTTCCGGGATTGAGAATGCTGCGGCGGTTTATCAATTCATCGCTTTTGCGGTCATCCATAAAGATGGTAACACACTGTGCCGGATTGGCTTCAAGGATAGCCTGCGCATTAGCAGCAGCCTCGGCGGCATTTCTTGTATAGCACTGGTGGGTCTCGGGTTTGGGTTCGCGGCTGAAAATTCCCAGCGGAGCAAACATCACCGCGGCTTCCTGACATTTTTTTACCTTATCCATACTCAGTGCCATGGGTTGTTTCACACCGGCATTTTGCCTGAAATAATTAATCCTGTCTATGACCTTGTATAGTGTCGAGTCTGGCAAACTGCCTGCCTTGCAGAGGTTACTGCTGCCATCCCAGCCCGTGGCTGCGCGTTTTACACCATTTTTGGTTTGGTACACAATGCGTGTTTTGGAGTAGCGAACCACAAAGTCCTGTTCGGCTAGCCTTTTGCAGAGTTCATGAAGTGTTCTTCCCGACGGACTCAATGTGGCAAGGGTTTTTTCATCGATGGCCTCCAGCCTGTTTACATAGCGCCAAGCGGCGTACATGTTTTCATCCTGTATCGCCGAATCCGTGCATTGAAAAAGGAGTTTAATTCGGGTAACCGGTAATATCTTATCCTTGGGAAAATCAGCAACCAGCGCTTCACACATTTCAAGCTGCAGATAGGTTTCAACTGCTTTTACAGGCTTGGCAGTCCATGCATTAAAGAAATTCAGCCGGTATTGTGAAATGTTTTTGTTTTTAGGATAATCCTCACGGGCATCTGCAAAAAGAATTGAAATAAGCTTTCGACTGATGGTGTTCGGGGGTGACTTCAGCAAGCCCTCCATAACAATTTCATCTACTGCAGGGATTTTTTTCTGGGCGGCATACCATTTCTTAAAATGGAAGGCTATACTTCCAGGCTGGTTTTTTCTGAGGAAATAGTCCAGGCACTGATACAGAAATGCCAGACTGTCATTGATTAAAAATGCATCAGCCTTGTTTACAACACCTTTTACCACAGCATCTTTTTTCATTCGGTAAAACTGGGTTAGCAGCATCCCGGCTTCGTCCCACGGCTTGCTCCGGGTAAGAGTTCCCAATTTACTGAGGTAGAAATTATTTTGGGAAAGCAAGTAGGCACTATCTGCAGGGAAATAATTCAGCGCCCTGTTAATTACTTCCAGATATTCGCTGTTAAAACCGCGTTTTGCCGCTGTAGCCAGGTCCCTGTTTACAAGCAAGCGGATATTATTTTTAAGAATTATATTCGAGGAATATACCTGCAACCCCATTTCGGTATAGCTGAGCGCACTATCATAAAAACTTTTACTCATATAATAATTGCTCAAGACTTCGAAGGGTTCTCTCATGAATGTACCTGGACAGGTTTGTGCCGACCAGGCACCAAAGTTCCAGTTTGCCACGGTCTTTAAAATTTTCAAACCTTCGCGTTCCTGCCTGTCTTTTGTGTAGCTAAGTCCCAGCATGCCATAGGCAATGGTATCGCCTGTTAGCAAATAACTGTTCTTATACATCTGAATGGCTTTGGCAAAACTATTTTGAGCGTAGGCTGCCATGGCTTCTTTGTTGTTCTGGAAGGTAATGGCTTTCATCCATTTTTCGTAGGACTCGTAATATTTGTCGTTAACATCTTTTGTTCTGGCTCTTACGGCGCTTTTCGCACATTCCTTGAAATAATTGACTTTGCCGCCCCTATATTTATCTAACTGGCTCATTTCGTACTCAGCAGAAGCCTTAATGTACCAAAATTCCACCGCGGTTTTATCGTCTTTTACCACAGATTCTGCGACAGACTGAGCCCTGGCCCATTTTTTACCCTTTAATGCAGTGCGCGCCTTAATGAGGTCTTTGTCCTGCGCTTCAACAAAATTGAAAGAAAGCAGGGTTATCAGGATTAGTATGTATTTCATGTATTGCAAATTTTCAAAATTTAATTGAAAACAAGAAACCTTGTGGAAATATTGGGTAAAATACCCGAATCCGGCTTTTGATGATAATGATTAAACATTATTAGGAAATATAATATATTTTCAGTAACTTCGCACCGCAAATAACCAATAATTATTTGCATGTCGTTTTCAGACAAAATTTTTCCTGAAGGTTTAACATTCGATGATGTACTTGTGGTGCCCCGCTATTCGCAGGTATTGCCCCGTGAAGCCAATACTTCCACGCAGTTTACCAAAAAGCTATGCTTGAATATTCCCCTGGTAAGTGCGGCTATGGACACCGTTACCGAAAGCCTAATGGCCATTGCCATGGCGCGTGAAGGCGGAATCGGTATTATTCATAAAAACATGAGCATTGCCCGGCAGGCCGAAGAGGTAAAAAAGGTTAAGCGCAGTGAAAGCGGCATGATTCTCGATCCGGTTGTTTTGCATGCAGATACCACGCTGGGCGATGCCATGAGACTGATGCGCGAACACAAAATCGGCGGTATTCCTGTGACTGACTGCGACGGAAAGCTTGTGGGAATTATAACAAACCGCGATTTGCGTTTCCAAACCGATTACGGCCGTCTGGTAAGTGAGGTTATGACTTCAGAAAACCTTGTGGTGGCGCCCATGGGAACCGATTTATTAGGTGCTCAGGCCATACTGGAAACGAGCAAAGTGGAAAAATTACCTATAGTCGATGAGCGTTTTCATCTGAAAGGACTCATTACATACAAAGACATTCAGAAGGTAAAGCATTACCCGCGTGCCGTGAAAGACGCGCATGGCCGTTTGCTTGCCGGTGCGGCTGTAGGGGTTACTGCCGATACCATGGATCGTGTAAAAGCACTGGTTGCCGTTGAAGTAGACGTGATTGCCATTGATACGGCTCACGGGCACAGCAAAGGAGTAATTGACGAAGTAAAACGCCTGAAAGGCACTTTCCCCGATTTGCAGATTATTGCCGGAAATGTTGCCACCGCCGAAGGGGCCAAAGCCCTTGCCGATGCCGGGGCCGATGCCGTAAAAGTGGGTGTAGGACCCGGTTCTATTTGTACCACGCGCATTATTGCCGGAATTGGTATGCCCCAGCTAAGTGCAGTACTGGCAGCCGCTGAAGCCCTTAGAGGAACCGGAGTCCCCGTAATTGCTGATGGCGGTATCCGCTACAGCGGAGACCTGGTAAAGGCGCTGGTTGCCGGTGCGGGAACTGTTATGGCAGGTGGCCTGTTTGCAGGCACCGAGGAGTCTCCCGGAGAAATCAGCTTTTTTGAAGGAAGAAAAGTAAAAAGTTACCGCGGTATGGGTAGCATTGAAGCCATGAAAGAGGGCAGCAAAGACCGTTATTTTCAGGATGCCGAAGATGAAGTAGCCAAATTTGTGCCAGAAGGCATTGTGGGTTCGGTGGCGTACAAAGGAAACTTGAGTGAGGTAGTATATCAGCTAGTAGGTGGATTGCGCGCCGGTATGGGCTATTGCGGTGCTTCTACTATAGATGAACTGCAGCAGGCTACTTTTGTACGAATTACCAATGCCGGTATGCGCGAAAGCCACCCGCATGATATTTCTATTACCCGGGAAGCCCCGAATTACAGCCGTTAATTTATCTAAAATTTAAATGGCTGAAAAAATATCAATATCAGCGGAAATCAGTAAATTGCGTTACACTTGAAGCGTATTGCAGTAAAAGCAAATAGTTTTATTCTAATGGCTTTGCTGTAATTTCACAACCCGTTGATAACATAAAGTTAAAAACAACATAATTCCATTGCATCTTGCAGCATGGTTAATTTTGCAAGATACATGCCTTCCATAGCTGCTTATTGTCTTAGTTTTTTTTTATTCTTTGGAACCGTTTCCTGCAGCGGACAGCGCAAATCAGCTTCAGATTCCGGGAAGCAGATTACCATTGGTTTCTGGAATATGGAGAATCTCTACGACACCTGCAATGATGCATGGAATGATGATGATTTTACGCCCGAAGGGCAAAATGCATGGGATGAAACCCGATACCGCAGCAAGCTTAAAAATATGGCCCGCGTGCTTGATTCTATCAATGCCGATTTACTGGGTATGTGCGAAGTAGAAAGCAAAAAAGTTTTGCTTGATTTGAGGGCTGTGCTGAAGGGTGCCGGCACAAATTATGAAATTGTGCATTTTGATTCTCCCGATGAAAGGGGCATTGATGCTGCGCTGTATTACCACAAAGAAAAGTTCTCCGCTATAGGTTCTGAACCTATCCCGGTTGTGTTGTCGGAAAACGACAAAACCCGCGACATTCTGCACGCTGTGCTATTGCACAAAGCCAGCGGCGATACGCTGCATTATTTTGTGAATCACTGGCCATCCAGAAGCGGCGGTACCGAGGGTAGCGCAGGCAAAAGAGTCATTGCTGCGCAAATCCTGCACAAAACTTTGCAAACCCAAAACCTCTGGAACAAAGCATTTGTTATTGTAGGTGATTTTAATGACAATCCCTGGGATAGCAGTATCAGCAAGGTATTGGGAGCCTGCAAACCGGCTAAAAAGTCGGATTGCAACATCCATAACCTGGCAGGTTTTTTTGATGTTACCCAAACAGGCACCCTCAAATACAACAACCGCTGGGATATTTTTGATCAGATAATGGTTAGCAGTGCCTTGTGGAACAAGGCCGGAGCCAATCTGAAATTCAAACCCTACAGCAACCAGATTTTTGCGCCCGAATGGATACTCCATCATGGCGGAAAATATGAAGGGCACCCCCTAAGAACCTTTGGTGGTAAAACCTGGTTGAATGGCTTCAGCGACCATTTGCCGGTAACGGCAGTTTTAACCTATGACAAATAAACCCGGTATAAAATCCAATATACGCAAAAAAAACGAGAAAAACAAGGGAAAACGTCCTGCCTACAGCCTCATTGACCGTGAACTTAGCTGGCTGGCCTTCAATGCCCGCGTATTGCAGGAAGCAGCCAATAAACAGGTTCCGCTGCTTGAAAGAATCAAATTTCTGGGAATTTTCAGCAATAACCTGGATGAGTTTTTCCGTGTACGTGTAGCCGCTGTGCGCCGTCTGCTTCAATTAAACAAAGACATCAAAAAAAAGGAATTCAAATTCCTGAAAAAGGAACTGGAATCCATCAAATCCACGGTTTTGTTTCAACAGCAGGAATTTTCCCGAATCTACACGGATGAAATCCTGGAGGATCTGAGAAAAGAAGGTATTGTAATTGTGGATGAATCTGTTTTGACGGCAATGGAAGAATCTTATGTGCACGATGTTTTTGTAAACAAAATAGAAGGCCGCATAAGCCCTCTGCTGCTGCATCATGGCAGGGAACTTCCGAATATCAAGGATGGTGAGATTTACCTTGCAGTGAGCATGCGAAACAGCGTATCAGGCCAAGTGCAGTATGCCTTGGTGGATATCCCTTCCAATGTGCTTGGCCGTTTTCATTTGTTACCTGGCAGCGAAAAAACCAAACGTATAATTCTGCTGGATGACATAATACGCGTAGGTTTGCCTTTGTTGTTTAGCAGCCTTGATTTTGATGAGTTTACTGCGCATACCATCAAAATAACGCGCGACGCAGAACTGGATATAGACAACGAAGTAGCGGTTTCACTGATAGACAAAGTTGCAAAGAGCCTGAGACAGCGGAAAACCGGTACACCAACCCGATTTATATATGACCGCGAAACACCCTCAGATTTACTTGACTTTCTGACACGCAAACTCAAAGCAGATAAAGACAGTATTATTCCCGGTGGCAGATATCACAATTTCAGGGATTTTATAAAGTTTCCGGATGTAAACCGCCCTGACCTACTGAATCCGAAGCAGCCGGTAACCCGTATTAGAGAAATTGACGATGCCAAAAGCATGCTCAACCTGATACAAAAGCGGGACCTTCTTTTAAGTTATCCCTACCAGCCTTTTGATTATGTCATAAGACTTCTGCGCGAGGCGGCCATTGATCCCACGGTTTTTGCTATTCGTATTTCTTTGTACCGCCTGGCGGAAAACAGCAGTATTGCCGAAGCGATTATCAACGCCATACAAAACGGCAAACATGTGATTGTGGTAATGGAACTGAGAGCGAGGTTTATGGAAGAGCACAACATTTTCTGGGCCAACCGTTTCCGTGAGGAAGGAGCATATGTGATTTATGGAATCCCTGCTTTAAAGGTTCACAGCAAGCTCATTGTAATTTCACGCAGAGTGGGTTTCGAAACCACCAACATTGCACATATTGGAACGGGCAACTTCAATGAAGATACTGCTCGCATGTATTGCGACCATGCCTTGCTTACATCACGCAAAAAAATAGGGGAGGAATGCCTGCAAGTATTTGACCTGATTCAGAATTTCAGACCGGACAAAGCCCACTTCCGCACCCTTTGGGTAAGTCCGGTCAATACAAGGGAACGATTTAAAGCCCTGCTAAAACGCGAAACTGATTTTGCATCCAAAGGGTTGCCTGCCAGAGCCATCATCAAAATTAACGCGCTTGTGGATGAAGCCTCTATTAAAGCCATTGTGGAAGCTGCAGCTGCCGGTACGAAGATTGATCTGATTGTGAGAGGTATCAGTTGCCTTGCAATTGATGAAAACCATCCCAATATCCGTGCGGTAAGTGTTATTGACAAGTATCTAGAACATGCACGTGTTTTCTATTTTGAGAATGGCGGAGATCCTGAGGTTTTCATAGGAAGTGCAGATTTGATGCAGCGCAACCTGCAGTCGCGAGTGGAGGTCACTGTACCCGTGCAGGACAAAGAGTTGAAGCAGGTGCTGATAAAGGTGCTGGAAACCCAGTTGTCCGATAATGTCAAAGCCCGTGTTCTGGACGCATCCATGCAAAACAACATGGTAAAGAAAGCAATCGGTAAAAAAGCCTTGCGATCCCAGTATCTGCTACACTCCCTCTTTCAGGATGCCTGAATCGGGCAGGCGTTTCCACCACAGCAATAAATTGGGTATAAACAAAAACATCCCCCAGCCTGGAATTCTGCTTTCCATCACAAAATGGCGTGCCGGCCAAGGCAGTAGCGGAAAAAATATGATCAGTCCCATGAGGGTCATAGTCATTAGCGTGAATATCTGCAAGCCTTTAGGCGGGCGGAATCCGGTAACAATATAACTATGCAGTAGTAAAGCTGCTCCGGGCAGGCACATCATCACCGAGTAATCGCGCTGGTGAGGAAATGCAACGGGAATACAGGCCATAAAAAAAGCTGCTCCTGCGAGCATGGCTTTATCACCACTGAATTTGTGCGGTATAAATTTCAATAGAACCCAGGCACTTAAAAACGTAATAAATAACCTAAATACCCATTGGATCAGGAAAACTTGTTTTGTGCTGAGTGCCGCTATTGAATAATTTCCCTCACCACGAATAATGGTCCGGGTCAAATAACGGGTGAGCAAACTGGCAAAATCCGTAAAACCACCTTCTCCCACAGTGTTTACATGTTCTTTATTCAATGGATTCAGCAGTCCCAGCCAGTCTTTCATAATCTGGGTGTGATAATCGGCAGGCAGATACAGATAGGGTATAAGGGTGAGTAGCGCAATACCAGCCGTTATCATGAATATGGCTTTCATGTTTTTTTTCAGTATAAAATACCAAAAGAAAAAAACGGGAAGAATTTTGATGTTTATACCCATTGCAAATGACAGACCACCCGCAATGCTTTGGTTTTCTTTCATCCTGTACATGCCTTCCATACAGCACCAAACCATTAAAATGGTTAATTGACCATAGAGAAGGTTTATAAAAACAGCATGATAGGAAATCACCGCAAGTGCAATTAAAAACCAGGTTTCACGGCTTGAGTAGCCCAGGCCCAGAACATGCCTCAGCAGTATGTAAATGCGGTTCAGCATGGTAAAACCCAGCAGCATCCATAGCGCTTTTAAGATCTGTACAGGAAACAGGGTGAGAGGAGCAATCACGGAAGCAAAAAGCGGACTGTAATAGAACCACATTCCATCCAAATGCGGATGGTTGTATGGGTTTGTCCCCAGGCGCAGTTCTTCTGCCGCTGAATAGAAAATATCGAGGTCATTGTCTGAACTAATATTTCGTAAAACCGGAATCAATGCCAGGCAAAACAGCAATCCAATGATGACCTCTTCCTTTTGATATCTGCCTGATTTCCATTTTTTCAAAGGAAGAAACTGCATCATTGTCAGTGGTTAATCCATGGCGGCTTTGATGAATTTCACAAAAAGAGGATGAGGGTCAGCCACCGTGCTTTTGAGTTCAGGGTGAAACTGAACGCCCACAAACCATTTATGTCCTGGAATCTCCACAATTTCGGCCAGCCCTGTATCCGGGTTGGTACCTGTAATTTTCATGCCGGCATCCTCCATCCTTTTTTTGAATTTATCGTTGAATTCATAGCGGTGACGGTGTCTTTCGGTAATTTTGGCTTTCCCGTATGCTTTTAGAGCATGCGAGCCTTTGGCAAGCTCACAGGCATAAGATCCCAAACGCATGGTACCGCCCATATGACTGATTTTTTTTTGATTCTCCATCAAATCAATCACCGGATTTTTGGTGTCACCTGACATTTCAGCAGAGTGAGCATCTTTCAATCCCAGAACGTTGCGGGCAAACTCAATAACAGAACACTGCATTCCCAGGCAAATACCGAAAAAAGGAATGTTGTTTTCGCGTGCATATTTTACAGCGGTTAACTTTCCATCAATTCCACGGTTACCAAAACCGGGAGCTACCAGAATGCCGCTAAAACCACCTAATTTATAGGGTGCATTGCCTTTGGTGATCAGTTCGCTGTGAATGTTGACGATATTGACCCTGCACTCATTGGCCGCTCCGGCATGTATGAAGGCTTCGTTTATGGATTTATAGGCATCGGGCAGTTCCACATATTTTCCTACCAGGGCAATATTTACCTCGCTTTTTGGATGTTCAAGACGAAATAGAAAATCGCGCCATTGATCTAGGTTGGGCTCCTGAATGCTTTTCAGTTTCAGTTTATTCAATACAACCTTATCCAGTTTCTCTTTTAACATCGCCATAGGAACTTCATAGATGGTGCTGACATCAATGCTTTCTATAACCGCATGCTGATGTACATTGCAGAACAAAGCTATTTTCCGTCGCATATCGATGGTGAGATGCTTCTCAGTTCTGCAAACCAGTATGTCGGGCTGAACACCTTGTTCCAATAGCATTTTCACACTGTGCTGTGTGGGTTTGGTTTTTAATTCGCCTGCGGCTGCCAGGTATGGGATTAGGGTAAGGTGAATAACAATGGCATTTTCCGGACCCATATCCCAAAGCAACTGACGTACGCTCTCGAGGTAAGGAAGGGATTCAATATCCCCCACGGTTCCACCAATTTCGGTGATGACAATGTCGTATTTACCACTTTCTCCCAGATAGCGCATACGCTTTTTGATTTCGTCGGTAATGTGGGGGATTACCTGAACGGTTTTTCCCAAGTAATCGCCACGACGTTCGTTTTCAATTACGGTCTGGTAAACCCTACCTGTGGTAACGTTGTTGTTTTGCGAGGTGGGAGTGTTCAGAAAACGTTCGTAGTGCCCAAGGTCAAGATCGGTTTCAGCGCCGTCTTCTGTTACATAGCATTCTCCGTGCTCATAAGGGTTCAGGGTACCCGGGTCTACATTGATGTAGGGGTCAAATTTTTGGATGGTTACACTGTAACCCCTGGCCTGCAAAAGTTTTGCCAGCGATGCGGAGATAATGCCTTTGCCAAGAGAGGATGTAACTCCACCCGTAACGAAGACGAATTTGGCTATTTTCATGTTGGAAAAGCGATGTGATTTGGTCGCTACGGAATACAAAAGTAGTAAGAGAATATGGGTGCGTGTGAGAAACTAATTCAGTAGTTTTCAACACAGTAGAAGCAACACATCCTCAAGCTTGAAATGTTGATTTTTTAGTTCTATATACAGGCTTCGATTTGAGGCAAATGGTGCTCGCTGTACCAACACATAAACAGCGTCCATTCAGCCGCGGTCAGCATACCCAGGTTTGGGTGTTCAAAAGCGGCAGCCAGCATCCATATATTGTCTGGATTTACTTTTTTAAGCATGTTTTCTCTGTTAGTCTTCCATGCATCTAAGGCTTCTTCCTTTGTTTTAAAGATGCCTTTGGGCGTAGTCGCTTCTGGTGCCTCAATTATTTAACTTCCATCAGTTCAGTATCGAAAATCAGGGTGGCATTGGGAGGGATCACACCACCCACACCCCTTGGTCCGTAGCCGAGTTTTGAAGGAATAATGAGTTTGAATTTAGCACCTACACTCATCAGGGCAATGCCTTCATCCCAGCCCGGAATTACTTGTCCGACACCCAACTGAAACGCGATGGGCTCGTCGCGGCTGTATGAATTGTCGAATTCCATGTTATCTGCCAGCTTTCCGCTATAGTGCACTTTCACCTGTTTTCCTGCTGAGGCGTTTGCGCCTGTACCGGCTTTCTCAATCACATACCACAATCCACTTTCGGTTTTTAGGGCAGTAGGATAAAGTCTCAAAACTTCTTCATCATTGCGGGCAAAATCTAATTTTTTCAGCTTTTCTTCTTTAACTGCTTTCAACGGAGCCTGCAGTTTTTCAAACATTTCCTGTGTAGCAGTGAAAGCTTCAGCTTCAGCACCCTTACGGTATATTTTAAGCATTACGATGGAGTCGCCCTGCTGCACTTGGTCTACTACGTTCTGTCCTTCAATTACTTTTCCAAATACACTGTGTTTGCCATCCAGCCAGTCGGTTTTTACATGGGTAATGAAAAACTGACTGCCGTTGGTGCCGGGGCCTGCGTTGGCCATGGATAGAATGCCGGGTCCAGTATGTTTCAAATCAGATGAAAATTCATCTTCAAAACTATAACCCGGTCCGCCGGTGCCATTGCCCTGAGGGTCACCGCACTGAATCATGAAATTGGCGATTACGCGGTGGAATTTGATGCCATCGTAGTAGGGAACACCTGCCGGTTTTGTTGTGTTTGTGATTTTGCCTTCGGCAAGACCTACAAAGTTGCACACGGTCATCGGGGTTTGCTTGTAGTGCAGTGTTAAAAAAACACTACCCTTGCTGGTTTGCATTTCTGCATACATACCATCTGGCTGAGTCTGGATGATTTGTGGTATTTCGTTCATTTTGTTGTTTTTCTTGCTGGTAGCCGCTTTTTTCTGCGCCATGGAAACACCTACAAAGGCGAAGGCAATTGCGGTGGTTATGTACTTATTCATGGGTGAGTTTAATGTTTATCTGTATTTTCTTTGGCAATTTCCGTACCACTTCACGGTAAGAATGCAAAATTAAGCTTTCAATGAATTTTTCGTGCAGTCCGTTCAAATAAACTGTGTTCCACATCGTTTTGTTCATATGCCACCCAGGAATAATTTGAGGATATTCATCGCGAAGTGTTGCAGACCATTCCGGGTCACATTTGAGGTTTATACTGTCAAACCGGGCAATATCTCCCAAACAAAACATTTTGCCCGCCACTTTCCATACCAGCACATTCTCATCAAACGGGAACGACTCGGTTACCAATGGCAACCCCATGCAGTAGTCTCTGATTTTGTCCAAATGCATGTGGAAAATCGTTTTCGGCAAAGCTAATGCAACCCCGTAATTTTGAAGAATCAAATTATGATTCAATTTGCAAGATCTGGCCTCTTAGTGACCGCAGTGATTTTTGCCTGTCAGGGATTGGCACAGTCGGATAATCCAAGCAGAAAGCCATCTAAAATATTTTTTGAAAATCTGGAAATGCGAAACGGTGTGGCGTTTTCAAAAAACAGACCCTTTACTGGTATAAGTGTAAAATTATGGGACAATAAAGTGGTAAATGAAGAGATTTACTGGGTTGATGGCTTCAGAAACGGCAGCTACAAGGAGTTTACGGAGAATAATGTGCTTGTGGCTTCCGAAACCTGGGCGCAGGGCGTAAAACAGGGTTCTTACAGCTATTATTATCCCAACGGGGCCATAAAAAACAGCGGCAATTTCAGCAACGGTAAACTGGATGGTGAAATTACCGGCTATTACCCCGGCGGATCCAAACAGTACACGGCTTTTTACACCAGTGGTGTAAGAAACGGCAGTAACCAGACTTGGTTTACCAACGGCACTAAAGAGCAGTCAGCCAACTTTGTCAATGATGTTCCCAACGGCGATGTGTTTGCTTGGTATCCCACAGGATTGCCCCGTTATCAGATAACATATAAAATGGGTGTTAAAGACGGAGCGCATTACAAATACCACAAAAGCGGCTGTCCTGCGGAGGAAAGCTATTATAAAAATGGGAAACAAGACAGTATATACAGGCTTTACGATGAAATTGGCTGTAAACTGCTTGCTGAAGAAGCCTACAGCAATGGTGAGAAGAACGGAACCTTTGTTAAATATGGCTTTAAAGGCGACACCCTGAGTGTAGAAATCTGGAATGGCGGAAAACGCGATGGACGCTATTCGGAATGGCGCGATCGTGAAACTGAAACAACAGGGTATTACAAAGACGGAGAAAAAACAGGTTACTGGAAACACGGATTTTCATCTCATTACCAGATGCGGGAGGGGAATTACAACAAAGGAATAATGGTGGGAGAATGGAAATTTTATGATGATAAGGGTACTATTCTTGCTGTTCAGTGGTTTAACGATGAGGGCGAAGAGGTGAAGAGTAAATTTTATAAAAAACGCAAAAAGAAATAGATTGAAATCCTTAACGGAAAAGTGGGTAATGGGTATTACCGGACTCAGCGGTTCGGGGAAAACGTATTTTATAGAGAGGATTAAGGAAAAACTGCAGGAAAAAGTAGCCGTCATTAGTTTTGATGATTATTATAAACCGCTTCATGAGCAGGAGAAGGATGAAAATGGCATTACCAATTTCGATTTGCCTGGAGCACTATACCACCAGCAGTTTCATGAGGATTTACTGAAACTTATGGTAGACAAGCCTGTATTGCTGCAAAAGTATAATTTCGAAAACTACGATGCTCCCGAACGGGTTGATATTATTGAGTCCGCACCGGTTATCATCGCTGAAGGTCTTTTTGTGTTTGATTTTCCAGAAATAGACAATTTGCTTTCCTGTCGTATTTTTATTGAAGCTGACATGCAACTTAGCCTGGAAAGAAGGCTCGACAGAGATGTGCGGGAGCGAGGTATTCCGAAAGAGCGCAGCCTTTATCAATGGCATAACCATGTAATGCCGGCATGGGACAAACATATTGTTCCACACAAAAAAAGATGCGATTTACATATTTTCAATGATGGGCCTGCGGAAGAAAACACCCGCAAAATTATACAGCATATTACCCAAAATGCCCATCCTGAAGTGCTACAGGAGATTTCGGTTAAGTTATAAATCAATTATAGCAGAGTTGCGGCTTACAGCATCGACAATGCCTATGCTGGCATTGCCGAAAACACCCGCTACCTCGCCGGGGTTTAACAACAGGGCATTGCCAAATTTCTGCTTTTCAGCCCGGTGATTGTGCCCATAGAAAACACAATCGTACCAGCCGGTCTTAACCATGGTTTTGGCGTAGAATGGGTAGTGGCTAACGCCAATTTTAAGCCCACCTAAATGCAGCTGTGAATCCATATCTCCGATGTATTCACCGTAAAATATCATATTGTTGTATTCTGCACACATTTTTTGGATGTGAAAACGGTCTCCGTCATTGTTTCCGAAAACCGCATGTACTGGTAAGCCGGATTCGGCCAGCATTTTGGCCGCAAACGGCGAACAAAAGTCACCGCAAAAGACCAGGGCCTCCGTTTTTTCATTTGAAAAACGCTTCAATGCAGCCTCAAGATGTGTAAGATTATCGTGAATATCGCTGAGCACACCAAAAATCATCGGAATTGTTTTTGTGGATGGGTGTTCAAAAATACGTCAGTGTTGTAATTTTGCAGCAAATTTATGGCAATAATTATCACCAAAGACTGTATCAATTGTGGAGCCTGCGAGCCCGAGTGTCCTAACAATGCCATATACGAAGCGGGTTTGGAGTGGACAATCGCTGAGGGAACAGGTGTTCAGGGTGCATTCACAATGGCCGATGGAAGGACAGTGGATGCGAACGAGAAATTCTCGCCTGTCAGCAGTGAAGTGTATTTTATTGTTCCAGATAAATGTACGGAATGTACCGGGTTTCACGAGGAGCCCCAGTGTGCCGCAGTGTGTCCTGTTGACTGCTGTGTGCCCGATCCGGACCATGTGGAAAGTAAAGAGGTATTACTCGACCGCAAGGAACGCCTGCATCTGTAAATTATTATTTTTTTTCATAACAACTTTGGAGGTTCTTTATCAACTTTGAACCATGCAATTTATCTGTACGCAATCATGGGTGCCATTGCGGTCTGAGCAATCCTCCTCCTCAGAGATGGTAAGCAGTTTGTTGTTTGGAGAAACATGTTTGCTCATTGAAGAAACGGTCGAGTGGATTAACGTGTCATGCGATCACGACGGATATCAGGGATGGATTCCACAGAGTTATGTCAGGCCGGCTTTAGATAATTTCCGGGAATGGAACCGAAAAGTGGCCGTGCATGGTGCCATAATGCAGAATTCTACCGGCCGAATAGATTTATCGCCCGGGTCAATAATTCCAAACGATCTGGAGTGTAACCTGAGCGGAAGTGTTTTTCGCTATTCAGATGCCCGTGTTTTTGAGCCTGAAAATGCAGACGCTGCAGGTCTGGCCAATTTGTTTTTGCATACCCCCTATTTGTGGGGAGGCCGCAGTGTCTGGGGCATAGATTGCAGTGGTCTGGTTCAGGTTGTTTATGGTATATTGGGAAAACCATTGCCCCGTGATGCTTCACAACAGGTGAACACCGGTAGCGCAGTTTCTTTCGCTGAGCAGCAAAGCGGTGATCTCGCTTTTTTTGAAAAAGACGAAAGAATTACGCATGTTGGCATTGTGCTGTCTGATAATCGTATCATCCATGCCAGCGGTAAGGTGAGAATAGATTTTTTAACCGAATCTGGCATAATAAACAGCGAAACAGGACAAAATACACACGCATTGTCTTGCATTAAACGGGTATAAGTTCCGAAATTCGCCCCTTGTATGCAAAAGTTACAGGAACTTTTAGGCGAGATACGTAAAGAATTCCATTTGCGTCATGGACATGAGTTTGGTTTTTCTGGAAGCCAGAGTGAAGCCCATTTTGATATCACCACACAGGCTGCCATGGCCTATATTCAAGGTTTGGCAATGAGTGGTAAGATACAGCAAATGCAGGAGATGGTAAAAGGGGGAGAAGAGGCATTGCGTGATAGCCTGTATTATGATGAATTAATTCAAAAATGCGCCGATAGTTATTATGCACTCAACTGGGATTCAGAGCGCAAGAAGCACCTTGCTGTAATTGCTCTGACATGCGCACTGCAGGGTTTGCGCGAGCGCTTTATTGCAGGTGGCTACAGCAATGACACATCAGGTATACTCAAGTTTTTAGGTCTAGATAGCGGCATGCTTGGCCTCATGGGAAAGACGAGCGGCATGTTCAATATGTTTAAGAAGAAATAGTATGCTCAATCCACAAACGTCACCTTAATCGTATTGGTGCGCTGCTTCTTGTGAATAGGCATGCTTGCACAGTTGATTATACAATCTCCCGGTCTCACTATACCTTCTTCTTTCAGTGTGTCAGTAACATCCTGAAATGTCTGATCCGTGCTCACATATTTGTCGTAATAAAAACCGCGAACACCCCACACCAGACTCAGTCTGGTAAGCAGGCTGTAATTATCTGTAAAAATAAAAACATTGGCTTTTGGCCTGTAACTGGCAACCCTGAAACCCGTATATCCGGACCGGGTCATAGCCACAATGGCTTTGGCTTCCAGGTGGTCGCTCATTCTTACAGCAGTAAAGCAAACCTCATCGCTTGCAAATGATGGTGAGGAATTGTTGGGTTTCTCCCCTTTGAAATAAACACGTTTGTCTTTTTCTACGTCGGTAATGATGCTGCTCATCACTTCAACTACCCTTACCGGATATTTACCAATACTGGTTTCAGCACTCAGCATAACAGCATCGGCACCATCCAAAACAGCGTTTGCAACATCATTAATCTCAGCGCGCGTGGGCATGCTGTCGTGTATCATGCTTTCCATCATCTGTGTAGCGATGATAACCGGTTTGGATGCCTGAATACATTTTTCAACAATATCTTTTTGTATGAGCGGAACCCTCTGCAGGGGCAGCTCCACGCCCAAATCACCGCGTGCTAACATTATGGCATCAGCAACTTTCATAATTTCCTTGATGTTTTCGACCGCTTCAGGTTTTTCAATTTTGGCAACAACCCGGATGTCTTTTTCATGCATGTCGATAATTTTTTTTAATTCCAGAATATCCTCAGGCTTGCGAACAAAGGACAATGCCACCCAGTCCACATTTTGCTGCAGGCCGAACTCAAGGTCTTTAAGGTCTTTTTCAGTCAGGCTCGGAACCGTAAGTTGTGTTTCGGGTAAATTAAATCCCTTGTTGGAGGTGAGTACCCCTCCTACCACGACTGCAGCCCGCAATTCAGTTTCATTCACTATTTCCGTGACCTTCAGTTCCACTTTGCCGTCATTCAGCAGAATGCGTTCTCCGGGTTTTGCATCCAGCGTCAGTCGGGCATAGTTTACAAACAGCAAATCCGCAGTTGATACACATTCCTCGGTGGTAACCGTGATGATTTGTCCGTCGATCAGTTGTATTTCCCCATCAACCTTCCCAATTCTGAGTTTAGGGCCTTGGAGATCCATTAGAATGGATACGTGGGTCCCCAGTTCTTTGTTGATTTTGCAAATGCGCTCTATAACTGTAAGATGACCTTCATGGGTACCATGAGAAAAATTTAACCGGCACACATCCACACCTGCTTCAATAATGCGTTTAAGAACATCCTCTTCTTGGCTTGCAGATCCTATTGTAGCTACAATTTTAGTCTTGTTAAACGGTCCTCTGTTCATGATTTTCCTTTATCGTTGTTTTCCGGGTTATCTTTTCTCTTCCAGACAGGTTATCCAGGTTAGTTTCTTTTTTTCTGTTTCACCTACGGCATACACCAGCGTCATGCCTTGAAGGGTTTCTAATTTTTCAGGCCAGTCAAGGCCTGCGTCCTCGTCTTCACCGCCCCGTCCTATCAAAAGCATGTCGGGTATAGGCTTCACATTCATCAGCAATCCAAAGGTTCCCTGATTTTCCATAAGCCACCACTCGGTTCCGGATTCTTCTTCGCGAAAATAATACTGCGTATGTTCTGAAATACCTTTTTTAACTTTTAACAGAAAAGAATCAGGGAGAAGGGAAAACTTTGTCCCCAGAATTCTGTCTGTATGCCATGCCAGTAGAGCAGGCGGTAATGCAGTGTGTATGGCTATTGCCCGGAATGCAATGTCATCAAAATCGAAGCTTAGATATTCCTTTTTGGGCATAAAGCTTCTGCAAAATTAATAACCTGATATCTTGTATATGAAAAATTGTTTTATTTTGCACCGCAAATCCAAACACAAAAAAAATGTCAGCAATCGCAAACAAAGTTAAAGCTATCATCGTGGATAAGCTTAGCGTAGAAGAATCAGAATTAACCAATGAAGCCAGTTTCACCAACGACCTTGGTGCGGATTCACTCGACACTGTTGAGCTGATTATGGAGTTCGAAAAAGAATTCGATATCAGTATCCCCGACGATCAGGCTGAAAAAATTCAGACTGTAGGCGAAGCTATTCGTTACATCGAAGAAAACAAAAAGTAAAATTCATGCAACTCAGAAGGGTTGTTGTAACTGGCATGGGCGCATTGACGCCTCTTGGCAATACGCTTAACGAGTATTGGAATGGTCTTTTGAACGGCGTTTCAGGAGCAGTTCCGATTACCCGTTTTGATACCACTTTGTTCAAAGTTCGCTTCGCCTGCGAAGTAAAAAACTTTGATATCACCCAGTTTATGGACAAAAAGGAAGCCAGAAAAATGGATCCTTTTACCCATTATGGTGTTGTGGTAGCCGATGAGGCTATTCAGGATTCAGGCCTGTTACAACAATCCTTTAATCCCGATCGTGTTGGGGTTATCTGGGGATCAGGAATTGGCGGCCTCACCACCTTTTTCAACGAGGTTGTTGATTTTGCCAAGGGAGATGGCACACCGAGGTTTTCGCCATTTTTTATTCCCAAAATGATTATTGATATTGCCTCGGGCTATATCAGTATCAAGCACGGGTTCCGCGGACCCAACTATGCCACAGTTTCAGCTTGCGCTACCGGCACACACAGCATCATTGATGCGTTTAACCTCATTCGCCTTGGCAAGGCGGATGTTATGGTAACGGGCGGTAGTGAGGCCTGTGTAAACGAGCCTGCCATGGGAGGTTTCAGCAATATGAAAGCCCTGTCTGAAAGGAATGATGAATACGCTACTGCCTCATGCCCGTTTGACAAAAACCGCGATGGCTTTGTTCTTGGTGAAGGGGGTGCCGCCGTCATTCTCGAAGATCTTGAGCATGCGAAAGCCCGTGGTGCAAGAATTTATGCTGAACTGGTTGGCGGCGGAATGACCGCAGATGCCTATCACATTACAGCGCCTCATCCTGAAGGTCTGGGAGCGAGAAATGTAATGAAACAAGCCTTGGAAGATGCCGGAATGTCGGTCGATGAGGTTGATTATATCAATGTTCACGGAACCAGTACACCACTGGGTGATATCGCCGAAACAAAAGCCATTTTGGGTGTTTTTGGTAAACATGCCTATAACCTTAACATCAGCAGTACCAAAAGTATGACCGGTCATCTTCTGGGTGGCGCTGGTGCCATCGAAGCAGTGGCGTCTATTCTTGCTGTAAAAGAAGGAGTTGTTCCTCCCACCATCAACCATTTTACCGATGATCCCGACATTGATCCCGGTCTCAATTTTACCTTTCATAAGCCTCAGAAGCGCAATGTAAGAGCCGCTCTGAGCAATACATTTGGTTTCGGCGGACACAATGCTTCCGTCATCTTCAAACAGTACGAAGCCTAATAAAAAATTGGCAGTTCGGCTATTTTTATCCTCAGCCTCCAAAAGATTTTCAGATCAGATTTACCGGTTAACCGGACTGAAACCACGACGACTTGCTATTTACCGCGAGGCTTTCAGGCATTCATCCGTAAACATTGCAGATAAAACAGACAAAAGTTTGGCGGATAATGAGCGCCTAGAGTTTCTGGGTGATGCCATACTGGATGCTGTAGTGGCTGAAATGCTTTTCATGCGCTATCCCCTAAAGCAGGAAGGCTTTCTCACAGAAATGCGCATGCGTGTGGTGAACCGCGAGCAGATGAGTTACCTTGCCAATAGGCTGGGGCTTGTGCAAATGATGGATCTGAAGCCTGAACTGCTTAAACAGCCTTTTGCCGTTAAATCAATTGCAGGAAATGCACTTGAGGCGCTTATTGGCGCCGTTTACCTTGACCAAGGTTATATTAAAGCAAGATCATTCATTACACGCCGTCTGATTGGGCAGTATCTGGATCTTGAAAAACTGATGTCTACTACCATCAGCTATAAAGCAGTATTGCTAAAATGGTCTCAACAACAAAAAAAGATAATTTCTTGGGCACACAAAACAGAAACACACGGCAGGAGAGACCTGCACGTGGTTTCTGTTTTAGTAGATGAGCAATTAATA
>Ga0194120_10003454_pt1 | contig 25676 bp, 22 predicted proteins | sample TA2MahCa65mmetaG_FD_148642 | JGI IMG/M metagenome (GOLD analysis project Ga0194120, IMG submission 148642) | Freshwater microbial communities from Lake Tanganyika, Tanzania - TA2015019 Mahale Deep Cast 65m | ecosystem: Environmental > Aquatic > Freshwater > Lake | place: Tanzania: Lake... | reverse complement strand
TTCTTACGTAAAAATGAAAAAAACGTATTCGCTGATGACAAAAAAAGCGAACCTTCTGTGAAGGCGATTGATTTATCACACAAAATTGTGTCAGCTATCGAAAATGAGTTTGAAAAGAAAATTAGTTATTTTGATGATCAGACGGCAAAAGATGCTTTAGAGGAGCTGTTTTCGTTTGCGAAAAAATTGTTTGTGTCATCAATTTCTTCTGCGGAAGCTGTCACGGTAGATGACATTATCCAATCTTTAATCGAGCCACAGTGTAAAGAGTAAATTAGTTCCGCGCTCTTTTTGAAGAGTTCTGCACAAAAGCCGCCACGTTGCTTTTTAGGGATTTTTCTTGTGTAGAAATGACGTGCAAAGGACCGTGGCGTAACAGCAAAGAATTAGCTTGCGCTAATGTGTAATTTTGGCGCACCAATCCACTTAATCATCGCCCGCACCTAAAAATTGCCTGCGCGATTCTATGTGAACCCGCAGGTCGGATACCTGTCCGAGAGTGAATTTTGACCCTTCTGTTCTGTCTGTCACGCTCGCAACGTTGCGCCGCACGATGAAGGCTGTTGGCCGCTCGTTGCGTATCGAATTAGTCGGAGCATCTTCGCCATCCCCGCGTCACTCGACAGACGTCCAGAGCCGGATTGGTAGGCTACAATAGGAAATCACAATGCGCGACGTTCTAAAGATCACAGTGCCGAAGGCGAGTATAATGGCGATGCCTGCGCGTGAAAGAGCAATGTTTTTATTGCTCGGATACGCAGCAAATCAGGTTGCTTTCTACACAAAGATTGCAATCCTATCGATCAACTACAATTCTTCTGATGCAGTTGAAAACACTCTTTCAGCAGCCCAAAGCATAATGATCCTTCGCACTGTTGCGGGTGTGCTGCACGAAACTTGGTCTGGCGTAATCACTAAGCATTTTTTGAATTCGCCAGAGGGGCGAGTATATGTTAACGCTATGGATAAGCAGGGGAAAGAAGCGCTGGTCAAGCTCAAAAGGCTTTTCGGCAAGTCTGGTTTGTTGGCCGCGATCCGCAATGACTTTGCTTTTCACTACCCCAAGGACCAGGATATCGAGGCGGCTTGCCAGCTCGCCGCGGCCGATCCAGAGACGGATGCAGACTGGCATTGGTATTTTGCGAAGTCCGGCTGGAACTCGTTTTATTTTCTAAGCGAGATCATCGTCATGCACGGCGTTTTACAGAGCGCCGGATGCAGCAATTTTGCGGAAGCACAGCAGCGCCTTCAATTCGATATGCGGACAGCGACAATGAAATGGTGACGTTGCTTCAATGTTTGATTGCGGCCATGTGGTCGAAAAATGTCGGGAATGAGTTTGAGGCAACTGTTGTCGCAAAATTGCATAGCGCGCCTAACTTATTTGAATTCTCACTGCCTTATTTTTTCGACGTTCCCGAGGGGGATTTACCCTCAGGTTAGAAAGCGCGATCCTCGCTTTCTCGTAATTCGTGACTTTCGCCAAGCGAGCCCCATTGCGGGTCCAGAAGGCTGGCTGCGCTGACGGCGACACTTATGCACAATCGCTGACTTGGATTATCCGCACCACCCTTGCGCTTCCGGCCCTGCCGCGCCAAAGTCTTTGCCCCCGGCGCGGCGGCCTGCCGCGCCGCAATAATATGCGGGCGGCTCATGAAGGTCACGATCGAGAGAGCGGCGCTGTTGCGGGCGCTCGGCCATGTTCACCGGGTGGTGGAGCGGCGCACGACCATCCCGATTCTGGCCAATGTGCTGCTCTCGGCCAAGGACGGCGCGCTGACGCTGAAGGCCACTGACCTCGATCTCGAAATCACCGAGAGGGCGGTCGCAGAGGTTTCGCAGCCGGGCGCGACGACGCTGCCGGCGCATACGCTCTATGACATCGTCCGCAAACTGCCGGAAGGCGCGCAGGTCTCGCTGGAGGCGACCGGCGACGCCGGACAGCTGACGCTGCGATCGGGACGCTCGCGGTTCAATCTGTCAAGTCTCCCCGAGAGCGATTTTCCTGACGTGACCTCGGGCGATTTCAGCCATAAATTCACGCTCGCGCCGGCGGACCTCAAGCGGCTCATCGAAAAGACTCAGTTCGCCATCTCCCAGGAAGAGACGCGCTATTATCTCAACGGCATCTATCTCCACACGCTCGACGTCGACGGGCGGATGATGCTGCGCGCGGTCGCGACCGACGGCCATCGCCTCGCGCGGCTAGAGCTGCCCGCGCCTGAAGGCGCCGCCGGCATGCCGGGGATCATCCTGCCGCGCAAGGCCGTCACCGAAGTGCAGCGGCTTATCGAAGACGCACAGGGCGACGTTTCGATCGAACTCTCGATCAACAAGATGCGCTTCACCTTCGGCGACGCGCTGCTGACGACGAAACTCATCGACGGGACCTTTCCCGATTACGCCCGGGTCATTCCGTCGGGCAACGACAAGCGGCTGACGATCGAGCGTGACGCCTTCGCCAAGGCGGTCGATCGCGTCTCGACGATTTCCTCGGAACGCGGCCGCGCGGTCAAACTCTCTCTGACAGAGGGCAAGCTCGTTCTGTCCGTCACCAATCCGGACCAGGGCTCGGCGGTCGAAGAGCTTGAGGCCGATTATGACGGGCCGCCGCTCGACGTCGGCTTCAACGCCCGCTACCTCCTGGACATCACCCAGCAGCTCGACAGCGACACGGCGCTCTTCAAGCTCGCCGACCCGGGGTCGCCCACTCTGGTCCAGGATCGCGACGGCGCTTCCGCGCTATACGTCCTCATGCCGATGCGCGTTTAAGCTTGGAGCGACGCCTTCAGCCCGCTAGGCTTCGCGCGTGTTTGCTGAACTCCTTCATATATGGCCCTGGCTTCTCGCCTGTTTCGCGATTGGCGCCGGCGCCGGCGCCGTCACGCGACGCGCCCCGGAAAACGGCGTCGTCGCGCGTTGGCTCGTATGGACCGCGCTCGCCTTCGGGGTCGCCGCGCTTGTCGTTCGGCTCGGCGCGGTCGCCGACGCGACGGCCTTCGTCGAGGGCGCGCTGGCGGCCTACGCCGTTTTCATCATTGGCGCCGCGCTCGGCGCGCTGGCCCGGGACGGATCGGTCTCGACGCATGAGGGCTGGGCCGTCGGACTGATCGCCGCCGCGCTGGTCTGGGTCGGCGCGATGGTGATCGACCGGTCGAGCTTCGACGAAGGGCTGCGCCGCCGCTACGCTGAACCGATCGAAAGCCGGGGCGCAGACGCGCCCCGCGCGCCTTCGCCGGCCAGGGACGCGGCGGCGATCGCACCCGCCGCCCTGCCGCTCGACGCCAAACCACGGGCCGCGCCAACCGCGCCAACCTCCGCCGGCGTGACGCTCGCCGGCTGCCAGGCCGCGCTGGAAGAGCCTTCGGCGTCGAGCGAACTGGTCTTTCGCAGAGGCGAGGCGCGAATAACGCCATCGGCCGCGATCGCGCTCAATAAAGCGGCGGCGATCATTCGGCGCTGTCCGGAAGAGGCGACGATCGAAATTATGGGCCATGTTCGCGGATCGGCCGCCAACGCCAACAATGACGCGCTGGCGCAGCGGCGCGCGCAAGCGGCGATCTCCTATCTCGAACGTCAGGGCCTCGGCCGGCGCCGCCTCGTCGAGGGGCGCGGGGAGTCGCGGCAGTCGGAAGCCCGCGCCATAACTTTTGAGGTTCGTTGAGCTGCGTTCCGCCCTCGACTTCAAGCGACGGCGCACAGGTCCAAAGGATCGCATCGAACGCAGTCGCTTCGCCCCAATATGGACGCTATTTCAGCGGCATATCGGGATTCTGGCGAAATTGATGCCGCGGATGGACATGAGCGTTTCGGGCAGGGCGCGTAAAGAGGCCACGAAGCGGCGGCTGTCTGCGGCGCTCGTTGCGATTGCGGCCGCCTTTTCGGCGCATGCCGAGCAACGTGGGGCGGACGAAAAAGACGTTTCGTCAAAGCAGCTGGAATTGCGCGGCGTCGAAGACTCGATGGGCGCCGTCCGAGAACGCGCCCAACGCCTCGAAGAACAGCTCATCGATCACGCCGTCGCCCGCGAAAGGCTGAACGTCGCGCTCATCGACGCGACGCAGCGGCTGCGGGAGACGGAAGCGCGCGCGGCCGAGATCGAGGCGCGCCTTGAGGCTCTCACCGAGAACGAACGCAAGATCGTGTCCTCGCTCGACGGCCGGCGGGCGTTGATCGTCGAAATTCTTACCGTCCTCCAGCGAATGGGTCGCCGGCCGCCGCCGGCGCTCATGGCGCGCCCGCAGGAGATACTCGAAGCGGTGCGCGCCTCGCTCGCGCTTGGCGGCGTGCTTCCGCAAATGCGCGCCGAGGCGCGGCAGCTGCAGCGCGATTTAACTGAACTGGGCCAGGTGCGGGAGGGCGTCCGGCGCGAACAAAATCTTCTCGGCGAACAACGCGCGAGTCTGAAGGCGCAGCGCGAAAGGCTTGCGACGATGATCGCTGAACGTCAGGAGGCGTTGTCGACGTCGCAAAACGCCTTGCGGGCGGAGACGGAACGGGCCCGGTCGCTGGGCCAGCGCGCCACGACGCTCAAGGACCTCATCGCGCGCATGGAGGCCGAAAGCGCGGCGGCGGCGCGTGGGGCCGAAGAGGCGCGCAAAGCCGATGAAGAACGGCTGAAGGCTCAGGCGAGACTTTCCGACAAGGAAAGGCTCAAGGCGCTTGCCGCGCCGTTTCAGAATCCCGCCCGGCTCGCCCCGGCGGTCGCCTTCGTCGATCTCAAAGGTCGGCTGCCCGCGCCGGCCTCGGGACAGATCATTCGCCGTTTCGGCGCGCCGGACGGTTTCGGCGGCAAGGAGAAAGGGCTGTCGATCGCCGCGCCGGAAAATGGCGTCGTTATCGCTCCTTGCGATGGATGGATAGCCTTTTCAGGGCCTTACCGAAGTTATGGGCAACTCTTGATCATCAATGCCGGCGGCGGCTATTATGTGGTCCTGGCCGGCATGAGTCGCACCAATGTGAACGTGGGACAATTTGTTCTCGCGGGTGAGCCGGTAGCCAGCATGGGAGACGGAGCCGCGCAAACCGCGGCGACCATCGCAATCGGCGCGAAACAACCCATACTCTATGTTGAGTTCCGCAAGGACGGAGCGTCAATCGACTCGGGCCCATGGTGGGCGAAGTCAGACAGTCGGAAGGTCGGCGGATGATTCGCAAAACAGTTCTCATCGCTACGGGAATCGCTATTGGAGCGGGATGCGCCACGCTTGGCCAGCAAGCGCGCGCCGTCATTGGCGCCCCGGCTCAGGCGGCTTCCGCCGACACATACAAGAATCTGAGCCTGTTCGGCGACGTGTTTGACAAGGTGCGCGCCGACTATGTCGAGAGGCCCGACGAGCAGAAACTCGTCGAGAACGCCATCAACGGCATGCTGACCTCGCTCGATCCGCATTCGAGCTACCTTGACGCGAAGGCGTTCAAGGACATGCGCACCCAGACCGAAGGCAAGTTCGGCGGCCTCGGCATCGAGGTCACGCAGGAAGACGGACTCGTCAAGGTCGTCGCGCCGATCGACGACACGCCGGCCTCGCGCGCCGGGATCATGTCCGGCGATCTCATCGGCGCCATCGACGACGAGACGGTTCAGGGCATGACCCTCAATCAGGCCGTCGACAAGATGCGCGGCGCGATCAACACGCCGGTCAAGCTGACGATCTTTCGCGGCAAGAACAAAGACAAGGTCGAGGTCAAGCTGGTCCGCGCCGAGATCCACATCAAGTCGGTGCGAACGCGCAAACAGGGCGACGACATCGCCTATGTCCGCATCTCGCAGTTCAACGAGGAGACAGCGGAAGGCCTGCGCAACGCCATGGCCAAGGCTCAGCAGGACATCCCGGCGGACAAGTTCAAAGGCTACATCCTCGATCTGCGCAACAATCCGGGCGGCCTGCTGGATCAGTCGATCCAGGTCGTCAACTCATTCATCGACAAGGGCGAAATCGTTTCGACGCGCGGCCGCAACGCCGATGAAACCCAGCGCTACAACGCGCGCGGCTCCGGCGACCTTTCGAAAGGCAAGCCGGTCGTCGTGCTGATCAATGGCGGTTCGGCGTCGGCGTCCGAAATCGTTGCGGGCGCTCTTCAGGACCACAAGCGGGCGACGCTGATCGGCACGCGTTCCTTCGGCAAAGGCTCCGTGCAGACCATCATTCCGCTCGGCGGCAGCAGCGCCGGCGCATTGCGCTTGACGACGGCGCGCTATTACACGCCATCGGGCCGCTCGATCCAGGCCAAGGGCATCGATCCGGACATGGTCATCCTGCAGGACGTGCCGGACGAGCTGAAGGGCAAGGACGACACCAAGGGCGAAGCCTCGCTCAAGGGCCATCTCAAGAACGGCGAAGATGAGAAGACCGGCTCGCAAGCCTATGTTCCGCCGGACGAGGCGAAGGACAAGCAGCTCACCGCGGCGATCGAGCTTCTGCACGGTAAGCCGAAGGCGCAAATCCTCGCCGAGCAGACCAAGGAAGTCGCCAAGGACACGACCAAGCCGCCGGCCAAAGCCGCGAATTGACGCGGCGGACCGCGGGGCTTAGGCAGTCGGCGGGAGTTTCCGGCCGTCGATGAGCTTTCTCGCTACTTACGCTAACCCAACGCGCTTTCTGCGGTTTGCAGATCGCGCGTTGCCGTGGCTTTCAGGCGCCACGCTGCTTGTGCTGGCGATCGGGCTCTATGGCGCCTTGACTGCGCCGCCCGATTATCAGCAGGGCGAAACCGTCCGGATCATGTACATCCATGTACCGTCCGCCTGGCTCGCGATCTTCGCTTATGTCGTGATGACCTCGGCGTCGCTCGGCGTTCTGGTCTGGCGCCATCCGCTCGCCGACGCGGCGCAAAAGACCGCGGCGAGTCTTGGCGCCGCCTTCACCTTCATCTGCCTTGTCACCGGCTCGCTTTGGGGCAAGCCGATGTGGGGAACGTTCTGGGTGTGGGACGCGCGTCTTACCTCGATGCTCGTTCTTTTTCTTCTCTATCTCGGTCTCATCGCGGTCAGGCAGACGATGGACGATACGCCGCGCGGCGCACGCGTCGCCGCGATCATGACGCTCGTCGGCGCGATCGACATTCCGATCATCAAATATTCGGTCGACTGGTGGAACACGCTGCATCAGCCGGCCTCGGTGTTTCGCATTGACGGACCGGCGATCTCGGGGGCGATGCTGTGGCCGCTGATCGTCATGGCGCTCGCCGCGACGCTGTTGTTTTTGACGCTGCATGTGATGGCGATCCGCAATGAAATCCTGCGCCGCCGCCTCGCGCGACTTTCGATGCAGGCGGTCCGCGCCGGCGAAACGCCCGGCGACGAGAGGATGGAGGCCGCCGAGTGAGCGATCACTGGTTTTACATCGCCGCCGCTTATGGGGTGACGGTCGTCACGCTCGGCGTCGTGACCTTGCGCATTGTCCTCGACTATCGCCGCCTGCGCGCGGCGCTGGCGCGTTTCGGCGCGGCCGGCGCGCGTGATGACGGAGAAGGCGCGTGAGCGACGCCGTCGCGCCGCGCTCGGCGCTGCGCTTTCTGCCGCTGGCGCTGTTCGCGCTGCTGGCGCTCGTCTTCCTGGTGCGGCTTTTTGCCGGCGACGCCTCGCGCATTCCTTCGGCGCTGATCGGCAAGCCGGCGCCCGCCTTCGATCTGCCGGCGCTTCAAGGACTCGCGGGCGTTCCGGGGCTTGCGACGCAAGATTTGCGAAAGGGCCACGTCAGCCTCGTCAATGTCTTCGCGAGCTGGTGCGGACCCTGCCGGCAGGAGCATGCCGTGCTGATGGCGATCTCAGCCAATGAAGCGTTAAAGGCGAAAGGCGTCGAGCTCTACGGACTGTCCTATAAGGACGAGACGGCGAACGCTCTTAATTTTCTCGAAGAGGGCGGCAATCCTTTTGCCCGCGTCGGCGTCGATCCCGCCGGCCGCACGGCGATCGATTTCGGCGTCTATGGCGTGCCGGAGACGTTTGTGATCAAGGGCGACGGAACCATCGCCTATAAATTCGTCGGACCGCTGACGCCATCCGCCGTCGCGACGACGCTCATTCCTGAGATCGAAAAGGCCATGGCGAGCGCCGCCGCCGCGCGCTGAACGGCGAGCCTTATGGCGCTTTGAGAAAGAGTCCCACGGTGAGCGCCGCGCCGATCACGATGATGAACATGCGCAGCAGCTTTTCGTCGATGTGATGGATCAGCCGCGCGCCGGTAATCCCGCCGATCGTCGCGCCGGCGCCCGTCACCAGCGCCTGCGGCCAATGCAAATCCGGCGAAAACAGAAAGATCGCGACGGCCGAGGCGTTCATGACCCCGGCTAGAACATTTTTGGTGGCGCTGGCGATGCGCACGCCCTGTCCCGCCATGGTCAGCGCGGCCACCATCAGAAAGCCGATGCCGCCGCCAAAATAGCCGCCGTAAATCGAGATCAGAAATTGCGCCAGCGCCGCGCCGGGCGCGCTAAGACGTGTATGCGTTTCGCCGGATTTGCGAAAGAAACTGCCCCAGGCGAAGACCATCGTCGCGAAGAGCACGAGCCATGGCACGAGCCGCGCGAAGAGACCGCGCGGCGTCGCCAGCAACACCGCCGCGCCGATGGCGCCGCCGACGACGCTGATCACGAACAGCGTGCGCAGCGACAGCCCGTTGGCGCCTTTTGCGAGCTTGCGGCCGGTCCAGCCGGTCGCGATCTGGGCGGGAAACAGCGCCACGCAGGATGTGACATTGGCGGCGAGCGCGTCCATCCCGGTCAGCATCAGCGTCGGAAGCGTGAGGAACGAGCCGCCGCCGGCAAGCGCATTCTGCGCGCCCGCCCAGGTCGCCACCGCGAACAGCAGAATGAAAGCCATGCGCGCCTATGTCAGGTCGCGACCTTCAAATCAAGCGCGCCGACTCCATCATCAGCCCGTCCGCGATGATGCGGACGAGCTTTTCGAGCTGATCGTCGAGGAGCTTGGGCGGCGTCTCGGCGATCTTCTCCTCGAGCCCGAGCGCCACGACGCCGTGCACCGCCGAGAACAGCGTTCGCGCGAAAGCCTCGCGTGCCCAGTGGCCCGTGCCGGGCAGCAGCCGCGAGAGCGGCGCGTCCAGCCGATTGAACAGGCGATTGCGCGCGTCGACATACCATTGCGGGGGCGCCGCCCCCGGCGGCAGTCGATGTTCGAACAGCGCGCGCCAGCTCGGCTCTTCCGCTCTCGCAAAATCCAGATAGGTCCGCGCCATGACCTGCAGCGCCTGCTCCGCCTCGGCGTCTCCCAACGCTCGATCTAGCGCAGTCTCCAGACGCGCCAGCGTGCGCGCGTTGACGCGCAGGATGAGTTCGTCAAGGTCGTCGAATGCGGTGTAGATCGCGCCGATCGCGCAGCCTGCCGCCGCGGCGAGGTCGCGCGCCTTCAAGCCGGCGAGCCCCTGCGCCGCGATCGTTTCCTGCGCGATGTCGATCAGTCGCGCGCGCAACAGCTCGCGGCGGCCGGCTCCCGTCTCGGTCGTTTTCTCGTTCAATGGTCGTCTCCGAACCAGGTCGTGAACATAGTTCATTTTTTGATTGACGGCAGCGCAAAAGCGCGGCAATTTCGAATATGAACGTAGTTCATGGCGAAAGACTGACCTTCAGCGCCCTTTGCAACGCTCCGGATTTTGACCGATCCTTAAGGGTAATCGGCGAAAGTCTCGGCCTCTCTCCCGGAAGTTCGGACATGACGCATTCGCTTCTTGCTTCGCGGCGTTTCGCGCCGTTGTTCTGGCGTCAGTTCTTTGCGGCCTTCAACGACAATTTCTTGAAGAACGCCCTGGTGCTGCTGATCCTGGCGCGCATGGCCGAGAGCGGCGCTTCGCTCGTCACGCTCGCCGGCGCCGCCTTCATCGCGCCGTTCTTTCTTCTCTCGGCGATCGGCGGCGAATGCGCCGACAAATATGACAAGGCCCGCGTCGTGCGCTGGCTGAGCTGCGCCGAAGTCGCCGTCGCCGCCCTGTCCGCCGCCGGCTTTCTGTTTGCCAATCTCCAGACGCTCTTTGCCGCGCTTATTCTCTTTGGCGTCACCGGCGCGCTGTTTGGTCCGATCAAATACGGCATCCTTCCCGACCATCTGACGCGAGATGAGCTTCCGGCCGGCAATGCGCTGGTCGAGAGCGCGACTTTCTTCGCGATTTTGAGCGGCACCGTCGCCGGCGGCGCGGCGCTCCATGTGGGCGACGGCGTCATTCTCGCTTCCGGCGTGATGGGCGTCGCGATGCTGGCGCTCGGCGCGGCCTGGCTCATTCCGCCGACGGGACGCGCCGACCCGGATCTGACGATCGACCCCAATGTCTTGCGCTCGACGTACAGATTGCTGCGGCATCTGCGCGCCCAACCGGCGTTGCGGCGACTGGCGGTCGTGACGAGCCTCTTCTGGCTGTTCGGCTCCATCGCCATGGCGTTGGCGCCCTCGCTCATCACTCAGAAGCTGCACGGCGCCGAAATCGTCGTCAGCGTGCATCTCGCGCTGTTCGCCGTCGGCATCGCCGCCGGATCCGGACTCGCGGCCTTTCTGCTCAAAGGCAAGATCGTGCTGCTGCCGTCCGCCGTCGGCGCGGCGCTCGTCGCTTTCGGATCCGCCGATCTCGGCCTCGCGCTGCTGCTGTCGCCGGCGACCGGCGCGGGCGCGGCGCTGTCGCCGGCGGCCTATTTCGCGCAGCCGCTCGCCTGGCGCGCGGCGATCGATTTCATCATCCTCGCCGTCGCCGGCGGTCTGATGATCGTGCCTTCTTTCGCCGCCATCCAGGCGCAGAGCGCACCGCAGGAGCGCGCCCGCACCATAGCCGCGGTCAATGTGCAGAACGCCGCCTTCATGGCGCTTGGCGGCGTCGGGGTGGCGGCGCTTCAGAGCCTCGGCGTCTCTTTCGCGGCGCTTTTGATCGGCCAGGCGGTCGTCGCGCTCGCCGCTTCGGTCTGGATCGTCAAGGCGGTCGTCGCCTCCCCCATGCAGGACCTGCTCTCGATTTACTTCCGGGCCTTCTATCGTCTTGAGGCGAAGGGGCTTGAGAATTTCGACAAGGCCGGACCCAATCCGATCGTCGCGCTCAATCATGTGAGCTTTCTCGACGCGGCGGCGATTCTCGCCGTCATGCCGAAGGCGCCGGTCTTCGCCATCGACCGGGAGATTTCACGGAAGTGGTGGGTCAAGCCGTTCCTGAAATTCGCCCGCGCCATCCCGCTCGACCCCGCAAATCCTTTTGGGACGCGCGCGCTGATCAATGCGGTCAAGGACGGAAATCCGCTCGTCATCTTTCCTGAGGGCAGGTTGACGGTCACCGGCAGCCTGATGAAGGTCTATGACGGCGCGGGGCTGATCGCCGAGAAATCCGGCGCGATGATCGTCCCCGTGCGCATCGACGGCGCCGAAGCGACGATGTTTTCCCGGCTGACGCGCGAACAGGCGCGCCGACGCTGGTTTCCGAAATTCACGCTGACCGCGCTCGAACCCGTCCGTCTGACCGTCGACGATGCGCTGAAGGGCAAGGCGCGGCGCATGGCGGCGGGCGCGGCGCTCTATCAGATCATGTCGGATCTTGTCTTCCGCACCACGAATGTTGATCGCACGCTTTTCGAGGCCGTGGTCGAAGCGGCGCGCGCGCACGGGTCTTCGCGCGTCGCTCTCGAAGATCCAATCTCCGGCCAGGTCAGCTATCGCAGGCTCCTGATCGGAACGCGCGCGCTCGCCCGCAGAATCGCGAATATCGGCAGACCGGGCGACACGATCGGGCTCATGCTGCCGAACGCCAATGGCGCGGGCATAGCGTTTCTTGCGGTCATTTCGGCCGGCCGAACGCCGGCGATGACCAATTTCACCGCCGGCGCCGCAAATATTCTTTCGGGCTGCGAGGCGGCGCAGGCGAAGACGATTCTGACGTCCCGCGGCTTCATCGAGAAAGCCAAACTCGAAAAGCTCGTCGGTGCGCTCGAGGAGAAGGTCGCGATCGTCTATCTCGAAGACGTCCGCGCGCGCATCTCATTTGCCGACAAGCTCGACGCCTTTCGCCGATTCCGTCACGCCGTCGTCGCCCGCAAGGCCGACGACATCGCGGCGATATTGTTCACTTCTGGTTCGGAAGGCGCGCCGAAGGGCGTGGCGCTGTCGCATAGAAACATGCTCGCCAATGCGGCGCAGGCGGCGGCGCGCATCGACTTCGGGCGCACGGACAAAGTCTTCAACGTGCTGCCGATGTTTCATTCTTTTGGTCTGACGGTCGGCTTTACGCTGCCGCTCATTTCCGGCGTTCCCATCTATCTCTATCCCTCGCCCTTGCATTATCGCATCGTGCCGGAGCTGGTTTACGGCGCAAACGCCACAATCCTGTTCGGCACCGACACATTTCTCGCCGGTTACGCCCGCGCGGCGCACGCCTATGATTTTCGGTCGATCCGCTATGTCGTCGCCGGCGCGGAGCCGGTGAAGCAATCGACGCGCGATTTGTGGCTGGAGAAATTCGGCGTTCGCATTCTTGAAGGTTACGGCGTGACGGAAACCGCGCCCGTGCTCGCGCTCAATACGCCGATGTTCAATAAGTTCGGCACGGTCGGACGGTTGATGCCGGGCGTCGATTACAAACTCGAACCTGTTCCCGGCGTCGCACAGGGCGGACGGCTCCTGGTGCGCGGTCCGAATGTCATGATGGGCTATCTCAAGCTCGATAAGCCCGGCGTGGTACAGCCGCCGGAGAACGGATGGCACGACACCGGCGATATCGTCACGATCGATGCGCAGGGCTATGTCACGATCAAGGGACGGGCGAAACGCTTTGCCAAGATCGGCGGCGAGATGGTCTCGCTCGCAGCGATCGAACAGCTGGCGGCCGAGTTGTGGCCTGGCGCCGTGTCGGCGGCGGCGACCGAGATTGATCCGCGCAAGGGCGAGAGAATCATTCTCGTCACGCAGCAGAAGGATGCGACGCGCGACGACTTTCAAACCTACGCCAAATTGAAGGGCGCATCCGATCTGATGATCCCGACGGAATTCATGGTCGTCGAGCAGTTGCCGTTGCTGGGTTCAGGCAAGATCGACTTCGCCGCGGTGACCAAGATGGTGCGCGAACGCGGACGCTATCTCTTGCCCAATCCGCGCCTGCCCAACGGTCTGCTTGGCCGCATCGATGGCGACGCCGCGATCTCGGCGTGACCTTCGGCGGTCGACAACTGAAAATGTTCTTCCGCGCAACAGTCCTCGTTCTTCGAGACGGCTCCTTCGGAGCCTCCTCAGGACGAGGACCGCTGGGCTGCCATTAATGTTGGAAACTCCAAAGCAGGTCGTTCTCGTGAAACCCAAGGCCCCTCATGCTGAGGAGGCCGCACCCGAGTCGGGCTTGCCCGACTTGGGCTTCAAATGCCGATCTCGGGTAAACCCGAGATCGGTGCGGCTGTCTCGAAGCACACCGACGCGCATGTTCATGACTGTTCGTTTAGCTGGAGCGCTCTCTTTCAAAAAATTTACGTCCAGAATGGTGCGAGCTTCTTTAGCCGCGTCTCGCTTTTCTTGGCGTGGGCGACGCCTTCGCTCGACGCATGGGCAAACCAGCCACGAATAAAGCTGGAGGCGCGAGCCGCTTCCGGAGCCCGCGCATCGATCTGGTCGAGCAGGCCGTTCGCGACCTCCATGTCGTTGAAGACTCCCAATTGATCCTGCATGTCGCCGAGCGCACGCAAATAGGCGTGCGCGGCTTTGCGATCCTCAAACAGGCTTTCGAAAAATTCCGCGCCATAGCGCGCCTTCTTGAGCGCGATGCGGACGCGATGTCGCTCCTCGGCCGAGAGCGTCGCAAAGCCCTTGCTTTTCTTCAGAAGCCGCTTGCGCAGGCGCGTCAGCGCATCGGCGGCGAAGGCGCAGGCGGATCCCGGCGCCCGCGTCTCTGGCGCCGCCTCCCAGTCGCGTCGCTCGATCGCTCGCCGGAATTCATCGACGAAGCGAGACGTTTCGTCGGATAACGCTGCATCATGCGCGGCGCGGTAGGCTTGTTCACGCAGCGCTTCGAGCGTGTTGGTCAGCGCGTGAAAGCTTGGATCGTCGCCGATCGCCTCGCGCGGACCGCCACTCAATGTGACGCCAAAGACGTCCCAATCGCGCGCCGCGCCGAGCACGGACGCAAGCGCCTTGGCGCGCTCGGCCGCGGCTTCAAGCGCCGGCCCGGCGAGCGCCGGTCGCAGCAGACCGATCGCCGCGCGCAGGCGGCGCAGGGCGACGCGCATCTGATGCACGCTTTCCGGCGCGCTGGAGGTTTGAAGCAGCGGAACATTGGCCAGGAAATGCGCCAGCGCGGCCGAGAACATCGTCGCCGCCGCATTTTCCAGCGAATCATTTGCAGAAAGTTCGATCGCCTTCGCCTTGATCGCCGCAGGCGCACGGGCGGCGTCCGACTCCGGCTGCGCGGCGTCGTGCGCAGGCGTCAGTTCCGGTTCCGTCGAACGCTCCATACAGACGCTCTATTGCAGGTTTAACTGAAATATATAACGCGCGCGGCCCACATTACGCGTGGCGCCACCTTTCGCTCAAGCTCTTGATTAATACATCCGCGCTTGCTTTATCGCGGCGCAATCTCTTTCTGAGGAGTTAAGCTTCATGTCGACTTGGCCGCACTACGGCAAAATCGCCGGTCCGATCGTATTGATCGGCTTCGGCTCCATTGGCCGGGGCATTCTGCCGCTGATCGAGCGCCATTTCGATTTCGACAAATCGCGCTTCACGGTCATCGATCCTGTTGATACGCATCGCCGTCTGCTCGACGAGCGCGGCATCGCCTTTTTGAAGACGAACCTCACGCCCGACAATTATCGCGACATTTTGACGCCGCTATTGACCAAGGGCGAAGGCCAGGGCTTTGTCGTCAATCTTTCGGTCGACGTGTCGTCGCTCGCGATCATGAAACTCGCGCGCGAGTTGAAGGCGCTTTATGTCGACACAGTGGTCGAGCCTTGGCCGGGCTTCTATTTCGACAAAAGCATGGGCAATGAGGCGCGCACCAATTACGCCCTGCGCGAGACGGTTCTCGAAGAGCGTCGCAAGAATCCGGGCGGATCGACGGCGGTCTCCTGCGTCGGCGCCAATCCCGGCATGGTGTCGTGGTTCGTCAAACAAGCGCTCATAAATATCGCACGCGACACAGGCGCGCTCGACAAGGAGCCCGACACCCGCGCCGAATGGGGCGCGCTGGCGCAAAAACTCGGCGTCAAGGGCATCCACATCGCCGAACGCGACACGCAGCGCGCGCGCGATCCGAAGCCCCGCAACGTCTTCGTCAACACCTGGTCGGTCGAAGGCTTCGTTTCTGAGGGCATGCAGCCCGCCGAACTCGGCTGGGGCACGCATGAAAAGGCCCTGCCGGACATCGGCCGCACGCATCCGACCGGCTGCGGCGCGGCGATCTATCTGCTGTCGCCCGGCGCGAATACGCGCGTGCGTTCCTGGTGTCCGACGCCCGGCGCGCAATATGGGTTTCTCGTCACTCATAATGAATCGATTTCGATCGCCGACTATCTGACGCTGCGCGATGGCTCAGGAAAGGCGATCTACCGTCCCACCTGCCATTACGCCTATCATCCGGCCGACGACGCCGTTCTCTCGCTGCACGAAATCTTCGGCGCCGCGGGGAAGATGCAGGAGAGCTGGCAGATTCTCGACGAGCATGAAATCGTCGATGGAATCGACGAACTCGGCGTGCTGCTCTACGGACATTCGAAGAATGCCTATTGGTACGGCTCGCAGTTGTCGATCGAGGAGACTCGCGATCTCGCGCCTTATCAGAACGCCACCGGCCTTCAGGTGAGTTCCGCGGCGCTCGCCGGCATGGTCTGGGCGCTGGAGAATCCTGAAGCTGGCATCGTCGAGGCCGACGAAGTCGACTACAAGCGCTGCCTTGAGGCGCAGTCGCCCTATCTCGGCCCGGTGAAGGGCTATTACACGGATTGGACGCCGCTCGACGGACGTCCGGGCCTGTTTCCGGAAGACATCGACGAGAGCGATCCCTGGCAGTTCAGGAATATTCTCGTGCGGTGAGACGGATGACTATGTTTGCGCCCCAGGATGGGTGCGACTTGAGTCACCCGCGCCCTTGGAGCGCGCACTTTAAAGTTCATTGAGGAGCTGAACTATTGGTGATTTTAGTTTCGGCGGATGGGAACCGGCGTTCGCCACCGACGTTATCTGACTGCGACGCAGCAGCGGCACATTCTTGCACCAATTATTTTGAAGGATCAGATCATGCTTAAGGTCACCGCCGACATTTTTTCCGGCCGTCCGAACCCCGAATGGGTCGTTGACGAAGCTCAAGCCGCTCCGATTCTGCGCGAGATTTCGCTTTCAAGCGGAGTGGCCGCGAGCCTCGACAGCGGGTTCCAGGGCTTGGGCAACCGTGGGCTGATAGTTGAATTTCTTGACGATCGATTCGCCACTGACAATGGACTTCCCAATTCTTTTCGTCTTGCGGGCGGAGGAAGCGCGCAGGAAGGGCTAGCGATGGAGGCTGCGGAAAAGCTCGTTGCGACGATGACGCCGGAAGCGGGCGGCCATCCCGCGGCGGCCTCGGCAAATCTCGCGGAGGCTGGCGCTCTTCCGCTCGACAAGCCGCTTCAAAAGTTCATTCTCGAAACCCTGCCGGGGCGTCAAGGATCTGTCGTGACGCTAGAGCCGAGCGCCGCTGAAGAGTCGGGCCCCGCAAGTTTCGCTGCGCAGGCGGCGTGCACGATCGAAGTTGGCGCCTTCAACCCAGGATTTTGGAATGACGCCGCCCATATCGGTAAGAACAACTGTTACAACTACGCCTCGAATCGCCGAACGGACACATTCGCTCAGCCCGGACGCGCCATGGGCCATATGTATGCGGCCATCAATTGCGCCGAGGTCACGAATGGCGCGGTCAGGGATGGGGCGTCCTTGGATTGCGCGCCGGCGAACCAAGCGCCGCGCTGGTATATGGCGCTGGTGATCGCGCCGGGACCCGGATTTGTGGATTATCACTGGTATCGAAAGAGCAAGGAAGGCTTCTGGGGCCACAAACCGGGAGGAACGGCCGCGCGAAATACCGACAACAGCGGGGCGATCATTTTCGACCCGCGCACGGCCAATCGGGGGCCCTATACGATTTTCTGCCGCTTTATGTTCGCTCAGAAAAAAATGATCGTTAAATAAGTCGTGTGGGCAGCGAACTCGACAGGCTCAGTCGGCGCGGTCTCGGCTTTTGGGCCGTGACCCTAGGAGTGGCGGTCGCATCCCTTATTTATGCGGGCGCGAGCATCGTGGTGGCGGAAATGCTGCACAGCGTTCACGTCGAGGCCGACGTATATAGCGGGCGGCCGAATCCCGCTTGGGAGTTGTCTGAGGCCGATGCGACGAGGTTCGGCGCCTGGATCAAATCGCTCGCCGCTGTTTCGCCCGAAGCTGGCGATTCAGCGGCGGCGGCGCTCGGCTACCGCGGCCTTGTCGTGACGGAACGCTTTGGTCAGCGCTTGAACCGCCTGCGAATTAGTCACGGCGTAGTCTCTTCCGAACTCGGTCCGAGCGACGTTCGGCATTGGAGCGATTCTGGACGCCGACTAGAACATTGGCTTTTGGAAAGCGGCCGCGAGACTCTCGGCGAAGAATTGCTAAACTACCTCATGCAGGCCGCCGATTGGCGGAAGTAAGCTAAAACGAAGCACAAGCGCGTCTGCTGATTTCCATAAATCCAAGATTGACCCGACCAAAATTTTCGCGTATTTCAACTTTTGTTCGCTAAATGTTCTCTATTGCGAGCCCTCAAGCTCGTTGTGGAGAGCCGCCGAAAAAGCGCTAGTGCGGATGCGCCGCTGCATCTTCACGAGCGCCGCAGGTAACGGGAGAGCGAATAAGGGAGCGCCATGATTCGCGCGGCGACAAATGTCGAGAAGGCTTCGCCGATCGGATTTCCGGACCCTAGCGGCGTTCCGCTTGCGTCGGACAAGCGATGGCACGGGCGGGGCGCGCTCTCAAAACGCAGCGGCCGTTTCGAGAAGGAAACGCGCGAAGAAGCCGACGACGGCTGGGGGTCGCTGGAGAGCCTCGAAGCGCTTAAGACCAATTTCCACGTCGAGAAGCCGCGCACGATCATCACCAGGAATGATTCGCCGGATATATCCTTCGACCGGTCGATCAATCCCTATCGCGGCTGCGAGCACGGCTGCGTCTATTGCTATGCGCGGCCGACGCACGCCTTTATGGGCTTTTCGCCGGGCCTTGATTTCGAGACCGAGATTTTCGTCAAGGAAGGCGCGGCGCAGCTTCTCGAACGCGAATTGTCGGCGCCGGGCTACGCGCCGAAAACGATCGCCATCGGCACGAACACCGACCCCTATCAGCCGGTCGAGAAAAGCCATCGAATCATGCGTTCGATCCTCGAAACGCTGGCGCGGGCCAATCATCCGGTCGGCGTCGTGACGAAATCCGCGCTCGTTTTGCGTGACCTTGATCTCCTCGCGCCAATGGCGGCGAAAGGCCTGGCGAAGGTCGCAATCTCGGTGACGACGCTCGACCGCAGGCTGGCGCGGCTGATGGAGCCGCGCGCCGCGACTCCCGACCTGCGGCTCGAGACCATCGAAAAGCTCAGCAAGGCCGGCGTGCCGACCGCGGTGATGACGGCGCCGATCATTCCCTCGATCAATGACGATGAGATCGAGAAGATTCTGACGCGGGCGCATGCAGCCGGCGCGCGCGAGGCCGGCTATGTGCTGCTGCGCCTGCCGCTCGAATTGCGCGATCTCTTCACCGAATGGCTCGTTGCAAATTTTCCTGACAGAGCGCGGCGCGCTCTTGCGCTCATGCGTTCGACGCGCGACGGCAAGCTGTATGAGTCGGCGTTCGGAAGCCGCATGAAAGGCGAAGGGCCCTACGCCTGGATGATTGGTCGGCGTTTTGAAGTGGCGGCCGCGCGGCTCGGCTTCGCGCATAAAACAAAATTGCGGACGGATCTCTTCGAGCCCCCGCGCCCCGCGCCCCGACAGCTCAGCCTGTTCTGAGCGGAATTTTTCGGGCGCGACCGATTGCGCCACTTCCCGCGAATTTATTGGAAAGCCCGCGCCGCCGGCTTGTCAGCGGCATGCCTTCCGCGCTTTATTGCCGCGCGGCCTTCGCGCGACGCCCAAAGTAGCGCAGGACCGCCAAGCGATGGCCGAGAGGAGCCTTGGTGACGTCCAGCGGGGTCAGTTTTCGGCTGGAGCGCCAACTCCGCCGCAATGGCGTCTGGCCGATCGCCGGCGTCGACGAAGTCGGCCGCGGGCCGCTCGCCGGGCCGGTCGCGGCGGCGGCGGTCATTCTCGATCCAGAGCGACGGCCACGCGGCCTCGATGATTCCAAGGCGCTGAACCCCGCGCAACGGGAAGAAGCCTTCGAGCGGATCATGGCCAGCGCGCTCGCGGTCAGCGTCGCCTTCGTCACCGCGGCAGAGATCGATCGCATCAATATTCGCCGGGCCTCGCTCGCGGCGATGGCCCGCGCCGTCGCCGGCCTGTCGCATCGGCCGGCCTATCTCCTTGTCGACGGCAACGACCGGCCGCCCGTCGACTGCCCTTGCCAGATGATCGTCAAGGGCGACGCCACGGCGCTCTCCATCGCCGCCGCCTCGATCGTCGCCAAAGTCGCGCGCGACGCGATGATGCGCCGTCTCGCCGCCCATTACCCGCAATATGGTTTCGAGACCAACGTCGGCTACGCGGTGCAGCATCATCTTGACGCACTGGCGCTGCATGGCGCGAGCCCGGCGCATCGGGCGAGCTTCGCGCCAGTCCGCGAGGCGTGAGCGCGCACGCAAGAATTTGCTAAGATTTTTACTTCCTTAAGACTTCCGTTCGAAAAAGAGACGTTGGTTTTTCCCCGCTCTAAACGCGGCTTTTACCTCCCTCCTTCACTATCGCGCCTGTCAGTTGCGTAGATGGTGTGGAGTTCATGCGTAGCGCGCGCGTCGGAGCGGCTCGTCTCAAAGCCCGAATTCAGGTCACGCGTATCGGGCGAACAAGCGAAAGGCCGCTCCGCGCGACGGCGCGCAACGAAATTCTCAGCGGCGACTGCGTCTCGTTAATGGCGCGCATGGCCGACGAGAGCGTCGACCTCGTCTTCGCCGATCCGCCCTATAATCTCCAGCTCGCCAACCAATTGCATCGGCCTGACCAGAGTCTTGTCGATGCGGTTGACAATGACTGGGACAAATTCGCGAATTTCGCCGCCTATGACGCATTTACGCGCGACTGGCTCAAAGAGGCGCGCCGGCTGATGAAGCCTTCGGCGACGATCTTCGTCATCGGCTCCTATCACAATATTTTTCGCGTCGGGACGATCATGCAGGATCTCGGGTTCTGGATCCTGAACGACATCGTCTGGCGCAAGAACAATCCGATGCCGAACTTTCGCGGCCGGCGCTTCACTAACGCCCATGAGACGATGATCTGGGCGGCGCGCGATCAGAGGGCGAAGAACTACACCTTCAATTACGAGGCGCTGAAAGCGGCGAACGAAGATTGCCAGATGCGCTCCGACTGGCTTCTGCCGATCTGCGGCGGCGCCGAACGCCTCAAGGACGGCGCTGGCCGCAAGACTCATCCGACGCAGAAGCCCGAAGCTTTGCTCGCGCGCGTCATCCTCTCCGCTTCGAGACCGGGCGATCTGGTGCTTGACCCCTTCTTTGGCACGGGAACCACCGGGGCCGTCGCCAAGCGCTTGGGCCGTGATTGGCTCGGCATCGAGCGCGATGGCGACTACAGAGAAGCGGCGCATGAGCGGATCGCGGCGATCGAGCCCTTACCGCATGAGGCGGTCGCGACCGCGCCATCGAAACGCGCCGAGCCGCGCATCGCTTTCGCGAGCCTCGTCGAGGCGGGACTCATCGCGCCCGGCGCGACGCTCTGCGACGCCAAGCGCCGTCATCGCGCGGTGGTGCGCGCCGACGGCGCCCTGTCCCTCGCCGGCTTCGTCGGCTCGATTCACAAGACCGGGGCGCTGGCGCAGGGCCTGCCGGCCTGCAACGGCTGGACCTTCTGGCATTATGAAGAAAATGGCGCGCTCGCGCCGATCGACGATCTGCGCAGTGAAGCGCGCGAACGTCTCAAAGTGGCGGCGGAATAATCAAGAGCCGTCATTGCGAGGAGCGCAGCGACGAAGCAATCCAGAGCCGTGGGCGCGATTCTGGATTGCTTCGCTTCGCTCGCAATGACGGTCTTATGCGAGAAAGCCCGCGTAGAACCCGACGAGCAGCACGATTCCGATGAAGGCGCGATAGAAGACGAAGGGCCAGGCGGAAAAGCGCTCGAGAATCCGCAGCAAGCCCCAGATCGCGACGAACGCGGAAATCGACGCGACGAAGAGACCCAGCGTCAGCACCGCCCAACCGTGGAAATCGAGCTGCGCCTTATGCAGCTCCCACAGTTCCTTCAGGCCCGCGAGCGCGATCGCGGGCAGGCCAAGCAGAAATGAAAAGCGCGCCGCTTCCTCGCGTTTCAGATCGAGGAAGAGCGCCGCCGTCAGAGTCGAGCCGGAACGCGAGACGCCGGGAATGAGCGCGCCGACCTGCGCGAAGCCGACGATCATCGCGTCCTTCAGGCTGACATGTTCGAGCGTGCGTTTATGATTGCAATAGAGTTCGGCGATGGCGAGCAGCGCCGCCATGACGATGCAGGAAATGCCGATCACCGGCAGCGTGCGCAAGGGCGAACCACAGGTGTTGAGCGTATGCGACAACGCGAGGCCGGCGATGCCGATCGGGACGGTCGCGAGTGCGATCCAGACGACAAAACGGAAAGTCCAGTCATTGAAATCGCGTCGCAAGAGCGCGCGAAGCGAGCCCTCTGCAAGCGCGCGAATGTCGCTCCAGAAATAGCTGACGACGGCGGCGAGCGCCGCGAGCTGCATGGCCGCCGAAAAGGCGGAGCCGGGATCCTTCCAGCCGAGCAGCGCCGGCACGATGCGCATATGCGCGGTCGAGGAGATCGGCAGCAGCTCGGTGATGCCCTGCACCACGCCAAGAACGGCGACTTTCATGTAGCCGAGATCGACGAAACCCGTATCGAGCCCATTGGTGCAAGCGGTCGCCATGGAGGCCTCGTTTCGTTTGCGCCGCCGGACGAATCACGAAGGCGCCTGATCGTCCTCGACTTCTCTCAAACAAGACGCGCGCGATCAAGGCGACGCCCGTCCCACGACGATCAATGCTGGCCCAAAGGGAACGCCTAGCGAAACAGCGCAGCGGTTTTGAGGATCGTTATCCACACCCCCCAGGCGAGCGGCGCGCCGACGGCGGTCCAGGCGATGACCAGCAGAAAGCCGCCGCCGTTGGGGACGGACGCCGAGCGGGCGGCGGGCGGCGGATCCGCGACCGTGGCGGCTGGCTCCAACCCCTCCTCGATAAAATCCTCGAAATCGGCGTGGGAGTCGTCCTCATCCTCAATCACTTGAGCGACGGGGACGTGCTTCTGCGCCGCAACCTCTTCATCGCTCATGTAATATTTGTCGGCGCACGGCCGCACCAATAGATTGCAGATGAGACCCAACAACAGCAGGCCCGCGAGCACATACATCGTCTGGTTATAGGCGTCAGCGCGCGCCACGCCGTGCGCAAGCTGATATTCGCGAATGTAATTGACGAGCACCGGGCCGAGCACGCCCGCCGTCGACCAGGCGGTCAGAAGCCTGCCATGGATCGCGCCGACGTGATGCGTGCCGAAAATATCGGCGAGGTAGGCCGGGATCGTCGCGAAGCCGCCGCCATACATGGTGATGATCACCGCAAACAGCAGAACGAAGATTCCCACCATTCCGCTCTTCGCAGCGAATGGCGCCGCCGCATAAAGCGCGAAGCCGAGAACGAAGAAGATTGCATAGGTGGCCTTTCGCCCGAATGCGTCGGAGGCCGACGCCCAGCCGATGCGCCCGCCGATGTTGCAGAGGCTCAAGAGGCCGGTAAAGCCGGCCGCGATCGCCGCGATCTGCTTTTTCTGGTCGGCGTCGAGCTGCTCGAAGCCGATGTCCAGGCCGATCGGTCTGCCGCCAAACATTTCCTGCAGCATCGGCGAGGCCATGCCGAGGACGCCGATGCCCGCCGAAACGTTGAGACAAAGCATGCCCCAGAGCAGCCAGAATTGCGGCGTTTTCCATGCGACATGGAGATGAACGTGACGATGAGTCACCATCGCGTTCCTTGCCGCCGCTGGAAGCGTGAAGCCTTCCGGCGCCCAGCCGTCGCGCGGCACGCGATAGCCGAGCGCACCGGCGACCATGAAGGCGAAATAGATCGCCGCGAGCGTGACGAAGGTCTGCCAGACGCCGGGCGAAGCCGGCGTCGCGTAAAAGTTCATGAGCCGGTCGGCGAGGGGGGCGCCGATCATCGCGCCGCCGCCAAAGCCCATGATGGCGAGGCCTGTCGCCATGCCGCGCCGATCGGGAAACCATTTGATCAGCGTCGAGACCGGCGAAATATATCCGAGCCCGAGACCAACGCCGCCGATCACGCCGGAGCCGATCCACAGCATCCAGATCTGATGCAGATAGACGCCCGCCGCCGAGATGATCAGGCCGCCGCACCAGCAGCAGGCTGCCGCGAGGCCGGCCTTGCGGGGTCCGGCCGTTTCCAGCCAATGGCCGAAAACCGCCGCCGAAGATCCCAGTAGGACGAAGAACAGCGTGAAGGTCCAACCCAGCCAACTGATCTTCCAGTCGCAGTCTGTCGCGACGAGCGTTGCGAAAAACCCGAACGCTTCCGGACATTCTTTGGGCTGCCCGCCGCCGACCGCGCGCGACAGCGGCAGCCAGAAGACGGAGAAGCCATAGGCCATGCCGATGCACAGATGAATGGCGAGCGCCGCCGGCGGGACGAGCCAACGATTGAAGACGGGGGAAGCGACGGTGCGCTCGCGGCTCAGGAAACTTGGATGCGGCGCAACGGCGACGTCCATTTCTCGACCTTTCTCAATGTGAAAACGTCTTTAAATTACAAAAAATCGCTCATATTGCGATGCCGAAGATTGGTTCCGCGCACTCTTCGTCGCGCCGCCGCGCGGGAAGCTGGCGAACCCTTATGCAGGCGATTGGATGGGCGCGTGGGCCGTGCTGGGCGAGGGCGAGCCGGCCTTGCTGGAACGCCAGTCGAAGAGGCTGCTCGCGCCGCGCGGACCTTCCTGGCACAGGGGTTTCGCGGGTCCGGGACGATCGCGAGAAACGGCGCGCGCCGATAAGCCGCGCCCGTCAAAACTCGTGACGAAGCCGAGCGCCAGGAAGCACAGCCAGAAGGCGAAGGGAGCAATCTTGTGGTCCAACCTGTCCATGAGCATGCCCTAACGCGATGGTTTAACGGCCTTCCGAAAACCTCGCGCATGGGCGACAAAAAAAGAGCCGCCGCTCGATGCGTCCGCATGAGAGATGCGGCGTATCGAGCACAGCGGCGTTGCTGCTTTTGATCCGTCGTAGGATCGAAGCGTGAGTGATCTGAAGCGCCACTTTCGAAGCAATTTGCGCGCCAAAAGCGGCCTGCCGATATTGCGCCGGCCGACGGAAAGCGCCGGGCTCACGTGCCGCTTCGATGATCAGCCGTTGCGCAAAGAGAGACGCAAAATGCGCGCGCATGCGGCAGGAAGCGCTCGGCCGCCCCTTCCCTGTCCCTCCCCCGCTTCGCAAACCGCGCGTTCCCGTTTGCGCATCGACCCCGAAGTCGGCAACAGCCGACTTCGGACCGGAGAGGGGACGCACGGCGCCATTTTACGCAATGCCGATGATGCAAGAGGTTGATGAAGCGCGCGAACTGCTCCCTCTCCTGCGCGAAGCTCGGGGTGGGCGGCTAACGGCTCGCCTTCACTACGAACACCATTTGCGTCGAATTTTCTTCGAACGGCTTAAGGTCGTACGAACCGTAAAACTCTTCGATTTCGAGCCTAGCAGAATTGCATAAGGCCTCGATTTCGGGAAACGAAAAGAAATGCATTTGAAGGGGCTGTATCTCTTCGTTAAGGACATTATCGCCGTCCAGCAGGCGAAATATGAGACTGCCGATCATTACCTGATCTTTTTGACAATACCCCTCGCGCCGGAAAAACATTCGCCCAAATTTGTCGGATTTAGTTTCCGCCCGCCACTCAGCGGAGAGAGTTTCCTCGCCAAAGCCAGAAGCAAGCGACTCGTAATTGGGAAACGCGACGTCGAAGATAAGGTGTCCGTCATCCAATAGATGATTCTTCGCCGCGGCCAAGGCCTGCAGCTTATCCTCAATAGTAATCATATGTTGTAATGTTCGGAAAGGAATAGTGACAAGGCGATATCGCTTCGTAAGCTCGATGCGCCGCATGTCACCGAGGCAAATATTGGGCATCGGACTTATGTCGGCAATTTTGCTTTTCAGGATCGAAATCATTGCCTCAGAAACATCTATTCCATCTATTTCGATCCCCATGTCGGCGATCGGCTTGAGAACACGCCCTGTGCCACAGCCAATTTCAAGGACAGGTCCCCCAAACCGTCGGGCGAACGATTTATACATTTCGACATCGCCAAGATCGGCGGCGGTGCCAAACGCTTCGTCGTAATATTTCGCAACCGTATCGAAACAGGGCATCGGTTTCACGAGGGGGATGTCCCGCTTGATGTTGAAAAGCGGAAATCGGCGTTGCTGGCCTGAATGCTATGCGGCTTTCGCGGTTTGAGCAAGATGCTCGTTCGATGGGACGGCGTTCGCCATGCGCTTTGCGAGCGC
>Ga0194120_10003453_pt1 | contig 25692 bp, 23 predicted proteins | sample TA2MahCa65mmetaG_FD_148642 | JGI IMG/M metagenome (GOLD analysis project Ga0194120, IMG submission 148642) | Freshwater microbial communities from Lake Tanganyika, Tanzania - TA2015019 Mahale Deep Cast 65m | ecosystem: Environmental > Aquatic > Freshwater > Lake | place: Tanzania: Lake... | reverse complement strand
TGCCAGCACCTTCGCTGACCTCAAAACCACTGCGCGCAATCGGCTGTGCTCCATGCAACGCCGCCCGAGCCTGATCCGCGCCTTCTGGCAACAGGCTGAACTGCCATTGTGAAACTGTCAGGCATTTATGCAAGGCTCAATAAGGCTTTCCGCTTCGGGGCGGACCTGCACAATGCTGCCGCTGAACCGCGCTCCTGGGTCTTTCACATTAGGGTCGAGAGGTACCCAGGCCCACATCGAACACCGCAGGCGGCGCCAGATCGTGGCGCCAGCGCCGTGCGCGGGTCGCCGGTCAACCTCATAGTTCCAGTTGCTGGCCGCGGGCGAGCGCAGTCTCGGCGCGCTCGCACAGGGTCCGCAGCCGGCCGGCCACGTCCTTCTCCAGGCTCTCATCGCGACCGCGCACCTGGAGCAGGTCATTGGCGAAGTTCAGCGCCGCCATGACCGCGATCCGGTCGAGGCCGACGACCTTGCCGCTGTCCCGGATCTCGCGCATGCGGCGGTTCAGGAACTCGGCCGAGTCCAGCAGCGCGGCCCGCTCCTCGGGCGGGCAGGATACGTGGTATTCCTTCTCGAGGATCCGGATGCTGACGCGGCTGAGATCGGTGCTCACGCGTTGCTTTCCATCGTCTTCAGCCGGCCGATCATGGCCTCGACCCGGGCCCGGACCTGCTCGTTCTTCTGCACCAGCGCCGCGCGCTCGGTGCTCAGCGTGTCCTGGCGCTGGCGCAATGCGCGGTTCTCGTCCTTCAGTCGCGCAACGAGTGCCACCAGCTCGTCGACGCGGCGGTCGAGCCGCTTCAGCTCACGATCGAGTACGACCCGGGTCGCCGCATCTTCCATGGGCTCATTATGGAACCGCGTCGCGCAGCCGGTCAACGCACGGTGTACGGCGCACGGTGTACGGCGTTCGCACCAGGCGCGGCATGCGGCCCCGGGGCGCGGGCGGAACGGTCCCGGGCCGGAGTAACATGCAGACACCATAATGTCGGCCGGCGCTCGGATGGCGGGCATGAATCATCGCGACGTGCAGCAGCTTCTCGATGACCTTGGCGTCGCGATCGGCGCGGCCGAGGCCCACGGCTGCCTGTGCGGAGCCCTGTGCGCCAGCGACAATTACGGGGCCGCCGCCTGGGCTGCGGAGCTCAGCGGGGTCGCTGAGCCGGTGCCGGACGGGGGCCTTGCCACGGCACTCGGCGCGATCCATCAGGCGGCGCGGGCGGCGCTCGCGGCGCGCGATCCGGATTTCGTCCCGCTGCTGCCGAACGATGCGGCCGCGCTGCCGGAGCGGGTCCGCGCGCTCGCCGCCTGGTGTGACGGATTCCTTTACGGCCTCGGCGCCACCGGTGCGGGTCCGTTGCCGGCGGACGATGGGGATCTCAGTGAGATCCTGCGCGACTTCGCCGAGGTCGCCCGGGCCGGGCTGTCGCCGGAGTTGACCGCGGAGGAGAGCGAGCAGGCCTGGGCCGAGCTGTTCGAGTTCGTACGCGCCGGTGTGCAGTTGACCTACGAGGAGCTGGCGGGGTGGCGGGGCCGGGCGCTCGCGGCCGGCAGCCCGGGCCGGCACTGAGGAGCGCATGCGCAGGGACGAATTCGCACGGCGGCGGCGCCAGCTCCAGCGACTGATGGGGCGCGGCGCGATCGCCATCCTGCCGGCCGCGTCGGTGCGCCACCGCAACGGCGACGTGGAGTATCCCTACCGTCCCGACAGCGACTTCTACTATCTGACGGGATTCCCGGAGCCGGAAGCGGTGGCCGTGCTGCTGCCGGGCCGGCCGCAGGGCGAATACGTGCTGTTCGCGCGCGAGCGCGACGCGACGCGCGAGACCTGGGATGGTGCGCGCAGCGGGGTCGAGGGCGCGGTCGTTGAGTATGGCGCCGATGACGCGTTCCCGATCGGGGATATCGACGAGATCCTGCCGGGCCTGCTCGAGCGCTGCACGCGGGTGTTCTACACGATGGGCACGCACCCGGAGTTCGACCAGCGGGTCATCGGCTGGGTCAACCGGCTGCGCACGCAGGCCGGGCGCGGCCTGCATACGCCGCAGGAGTTCGTCGCGCTCGATCACCCGCTGCACGAGATGCGCCTGTTCAAGAGCCGGGCCGAACTGACGGCGCTGCGGCACGCGGCCCGGATCACGGTCGCGGCGCAGCTTCGCGCGCTGCGGGCCGTGGCGCCCGCGCGCATGGAGTACGAGATCGCCGCCGAGATCCTGCACGAGTACCACCGTAACCACGCCGAAGCCTCGTTCCAGCCGATCGTCGGCAGCGGGCCGAATGCCTGTGTGCTGCACTACCGCGGCAACGCGCGGCAGATGCAGGACGGCGAACTGCTGCTGATCGACGCCGGTTGTGAATACCAGTACTACGCCGCGGACATCAGTCGCACGCTGCCGGTCGGCGGGCGCTTCTCGCCGCGGCAGCGCGCGGTCTACGAGGTCGTGCTCGAGGCGCAGCTCGCGGCGATCCAGCGGGTCCGGCCGGGCCAGCACTGGAACGACCCGCACAATGCCGCGGTGCTGGCGATCACGCAGGGACTGGTGCGGCTCGGGCTGCTGCGCGGGCGCGTGCCGAAGCTGATCCGCGACGGCGCCTACCGGCCGTTCTACATGCACCGCACCGGGCACTGGCTCGGCATGGACGTGCACGACGTCGGCGAGTACAAGGTCGGCGAGCAGTGGCGGCTGCTCGAGCCGGGCATGGTGACGACGATCGAGCCGGGCCTGTACATCGCGCCCGGCCTGCGCGGCGTGCCGAAGAGCTGGTGGGGCATCGGCGTGCGCATCGAGGACGACGTCGTCGTGACCCAGGGCGAGCCGGAAGTGCTGACCGCGGCGCTGCCGAAGGACCCCGACGAAATCGAACGCCGGATGAGTTCGGCGCGCGACCCGACCCGACGGTGAACACGAGCGTTGCCATGGACGGCATGCTGAGCTGCGATGTCGCAATCGCGGGCGGCGGACTGGTCGGCCTCGCACTCGCGGTGGCACTCGGCGAGCTGCCGCTGTCGGTGATCGTGATCGAGCCGGTGCCGGCCACTGCCTCCGTCCAGCCGAGCTTCGATGCGCGCATGACCGCGCTGGCGCCGGGCAGCCGGCGCGTGCTGGAAGGGCTCGGCGTCTGGCCGGGCGTCGCCGCCCAGGCGACACCGATTCGCAGCATCGGCATCAGCGATGCCGCCAGCGGCGGGTTTGCGCGGCTGACCGCCGCGGAACAGGGACTCGAACTGCTGGGGCACACGGTTGAGAACGCGGCTCTCGGCCAGGCCCTGCGCGCGCGCGCGGCGGAACTGCCGCGGTGGCGCCAGCTTCCAGCGGCGGCGACCGGCCTGCAGGCCGGAGTTGACCACTGGCAGGTCGCGACCAGCGCCGGAGTGACGGTCGCGGCGCGCCTCGTGATCGCAGCCGACGGGGCCGACTCGGCGTTGCGCCCGGCGCTCGGTATCGGGACCAGGGTCCGCGACTACGGCCAGATGGCGATCGTGGTCAACGTCGCCACCGGGCGGTTCCACGCGCACGTCGCGCATGAGCGCTTCACACCGGCGGGACCGATCGCCGCGCTGCCGGCCACCGGCGGGCGCGTGACCTTCGTCTGGACACTGCCGCTGGTGGAGGCGCACCGCGTACTGGCACTCGGCGACGACGCCTTCCTCGCCGAGTTGCAGCGCGCCTTCGGATTCCGGCTCGGGCGATTGCGGCAGGCCGGGCGCCGCGCGGCCTGGCCGCTGGCTCTGACCGAAGCGCTGCGGATCTCGGCACCGCGCGCGCTGCTGCTCGGCAATGCCGCGCAGAGCCTGCATCCGGCCGCGGCGCAGGGTTTCAACCTGGCGCTGCGCGACGTGGCGGCGCTCGCCGAGGTACTGGCCGACGAACTGGCGGAGCACGGTGCGGTGGCCGATCCGGGCGCGCCGCGCGTCGCGGCGCGCTACGTGACCTGGCGCGCGGCCGATCGGCGCGGCGCGATCCGTTTCACCGATTCGATCGTCGATCTGTTCGGTAGCGACCGGCCGCTGCTGCGCGCGGCGCGCGGCGCCGGACTGCTGCTGTTCGACCTCGCCGTGCCGCTCAAGCGCGAGTTTGGCCGGCGCGTGATGGGCCTGGCCGGCACCCAGCCGCGCTTGCTGCGGGGCCTGCCGCTGCGCGCGGCCCGGTAGCGGCATGCCGCGCGATTTCGACGTCGTGATTGCGGGCGGCGGCCTGACCGGGGCCGCGACCGCGGCGCTGCTCGCCACCTGGCCGCCCACCGCGGCCTTGCGCGTCGCGGTGCTGGAGCCGGCGCCGGTGCTGGCCCCGCCGGCCGGTGCGCCGCTGAATCTGCGCGTCTCGCTCGTGTCGCGCAGCTCCGAGCAACTGCTGCGGCACTGCCGCGCGTGGGACGCGGTCGTCGCGCGCGGCGCGGCGGCCTGCCAGCGCATGGTGATCTGGGACGAGCACGGCAGCGCCGGTGGCGCCGGCGGGCTGGTGTTCGCCGCGGCCGATTGTGGCGAGCCGGACCTCGGTCATCTGGTCGAGAATCGCGCGATGCAGGCGGCGCTGCTGGCGCGCGCGACCGCGGCCGGCGCCGTGGTCCTGCCGACCCGAGTCGAGTCGCTGACGCCCGCGGCCACGGCGATCGCGATCGGGACCAGCGATGGCCGGCGGCTCGAGGCGGCGCTGCTGGTCGGCGCCGACGGCAGCGACTCCAGCGTGCGGCGGCTCGCCGGTATCGCCACCACCGGCCACGACTACGGCCAGCATGCGGTGGTCGCCCATCTGCAGGCCGAACGGCCGCATCGCGATACGGCGTGGCAGCGTTTCCTGGGCACCGGTCCGCTGGCGCTCCTGCCGCTCGCCGACGGACGAGTGTCGCTGGTGTGGTCCACGGCACCGGCCGAAGCCGCGGCGCTGCTCGCGGCCGAGCCGCCGGAATTCGGGCGGCGCGTCACCGTGGCCGCGGCTGGCGTTCTCGGCCGGCTCGAGCTGACCACGGCGCGGGCGGCGTTTCCGCTGCGCCTGCGCCGCGCCGTACGGCACGCCGGCCACCGCGTCGTACTGGTCGGCGATGCTGCGCAGCAGGTGCATCCGCTCGCCGGGCTCGGCGTCAACCTCGGTTTCCTCGACGTTGGCGCGCTCGCCGACGTGCTGGGCGAAGCGGTGGCCGGCGGTGGCGATCCCGGGGAGCCGCGCGCGCGGCGCCGTTACGAGCGCTGGCGCCGCGCCGCGAGCGGACCGATGATCACCGCGCTCGACGGGATCTGGAGGCTGTTCGCGGCCGATGCGCCGGTACCCGCCTGGCTGCGGCGCCGCGGCCTCGATCTCGTCGATGCCTCATCCTCCGCCAAACGCCTGCTGGTACGGCGTGCGCTCGGCCTCGCCGGCGCAGTGCCGCGCTCGCTTCAGCCGCCCGCCGGCGGATAGCGGCGCGCGACGTAGCGCTCGAGCAGCTTTTCGAATTCGGCGGCAATGTCCGCGCCCTTCAGCGTGACGGTCTTCTCGCCGTCCTCGTAGACCGGCGCGACCGGCTGCTCGTCGGTGCCGGGCAGACTGATGCCGATGTCGGCGTGGCGGCTTTCGCCGGGGCCGTTGACGACGCAGCCCATCACCGCAATGGTCAGCGCCTCGACGCCGGGATGATCGCGGCGCCACTGCGGCATGCGGACTGCGACGTAGTCCTGGATCCGCCCGGCGAGCCGCTGGAAATAGTCGCTGGTCGTGCGCCCGCAGCCGGGGCAGGACACCACGCGCGGCATGAACGTGCGCAGCCCGAGGCTCTGCAGGATATCGCGGGCTACCCGCACTTCGTCGGTCCGTTCGCCGCCTGGCGCCGGCGTCAGCGACACGCGGATCGTGTCGCCGATGCCTTCCTGCAGCAGCACCGCGAGGGCCGCGCTCGAGGCGACGATGCCGCTGCTGCCCATGCCGGCCTCGGTCAGGCCGAGATGCAGCGGGTAGTCGCAGCGTGCAGCCAGGCTGCGGTAGATCGCGATCAGGTCGGGCACACCGCTGACCTTGGCGCTGAGCACGATCGCGTCGTGCGCCAGGCCGAGTTCCTCGGCCCGCGCCGCGCTGCCGAGCGCCGAGACGATCGCCGCCTCGCGGAGCACCTCACGGGCCGCACGCGGCCGGGCGCTGCGCGAGTTCTCATCCATCAGCCGGGTCAGCAGCTCCGCCTCGAGGCTGCCCCAGTTGACGCCGATGCGCACCGGTTTGCGCCAGCGGCAGGCCAGCTCGATCAGCGCGGCGAACTGCGGATCACGGCGGCTGCCGCGGCCGACGTTGCCGGGATTGATGCGGTACTTGGCCAGCGCCTGCGCGCAGTCCGGCTGCGCGGCCAGCAGCTTGTGGCCGTTGAAATGGAAATCGCCGATCAGCGGGACCGTGACGCCGGCCGCATCGAGCTGCTCGCGGATGCGCGGCACGGCCGCCGCCGCCGCCGCCGTGTTGACCGTCACGCGGACCAGTTCGGAACCGGCGGCGGCGAGTGCGGCGACCTGGCCCGCGGTGGCCGCGACGTTCGCGGTGTCGGTATTGGTCATCGACTGCACGACGACCGGTGCGCCGCCGCCGATCGTAACGGCGCCGACCCGGACCGCGACGCAGGGCCGGCGCAGCGCGGTCATGGTCCGCGGCGCTCCGCGATCCAGGCGTCGATGCGGCGCTCCAGCAGGTCGAGCGGCAGCGCGCCGTTCTCGAGCAGCGCGTCGTGGAACGCACGCAGGTCGAAGCGCGGGCCCAGCGCCGCGGCGGCCCGTTCGCGCAGCGCGAGGATGCGCAACTGGCCGATCTTGTAGGCGAGCGCCTGGCCCGGCCAGGTGCTGTAGCGGTCGATCTCGTTGATGACGTCGGCCTCGGTCTTCGCGGCGTTGTCGAGGAAGTAGTCGATCGCCTGCTGGCGGCTCCAGCCGAAGTGATGGATGCCGGTATCGACGACCAGACGCACCGCGCGCCACTGGTCGTAAGTGAGCTGGCCGAGGCGCGACCAGGGATCGCGGTACAGGCCGAGGTCGTAGCCGAGCCGTTCCGAGTACAGCGCCCAGCCCTCGACGAAGGCCGTGAAGCCGGCGAAACGGCGGAACTTCGGCAGCCCGGTGAGTTCCTGCGCCAGCGCGATCTGCAGGTGGTGGCCGGGCGCGGCCTCGTGCACCGTCAGCACCTCGATCTCGTACTTCGGCCGGACCTCGGGCCGGTACAGGTTGACGTAGAACCAGCCGGGACGCGTGCCGTCGAGCGACGGCCCGGAGTAGTAGGCCGTCGTCGTGTTCGGCGCGCTGGTCGCGGGGATCGGCCGCACACCAAACGGCGTCCGGTACAGGCGCCCGAAAAGCTGCGGCAGCTCGGGCTCGATCATCTTCGCCGTGTAGACATAGGCGCGGAACAGCTCGTCGGCCGAGCCGTAATAGAACTGCGGGTCGCTGCGCAGGAAGGCGAAAAACTCGCTGAGCGTGCCGGTGAAGCCGACCTCGCGCATGATCTCCAGCATCGCGGCGCGGTTGCGCGCGACTTCGGCGAGGCCGAGCGCGTGGATCTGCTCCGGCGTCAGCCCGGTGGTCGTGAAATGGCGGACGCGATTGGCGTAGTAGGCCGCGCCGTCCGGCGTCGCGCTGATGCCGGCCGCCGCGCGGCAGGCGGGCAGGTACTCGTCGCGGAACATCGACTGAAAACGCCGATAGGCCGGGACGACCGCAGCGCCGATCACCGCGCGGGCCTCGTGCCGGAGCCGCTCGCGGTCGGCCGCGGGGATCGTCTGCGGGAAATCGCGGAAACGGTCGTAGAACGGGCTGGCCTCCGCTGGCGCGGCAAGCTGCATTTCGAGCTGCGGCAGGACCCGCTCCATGACCACGCGCGGCTGCGTGCGGCCGGCGGCCGCGGCCTCGCGGAGCAGCTCCGCGTACTGATCGAGGTAGCGGGGCAGGGCCGCGAGACGCCGCAGCCAGGTCTCGTAGTCAGCGGTCGTGGCGAACGGCATCTGCTCCGCGACCTCGTTCAGCGCCTGCGGTCCGTCGCGCGCGGTAATCGACCAGGCCTCCGCTGCAAATGGCGCCGTCGCGACCCGGTCCGCGTACTCGTACCGGAACAGCTCGTAATTGAGCTGGTCGGCCGGTGTGAGTCCGGCGCGCGGGAGGTCGTCGAGCTCGGCGAGTACGCGCGCATCCGCGGCGCGGCGGCTGGTCCGGGCGGCCGCAGTGAGGTCGGGCCAGCGGTCGTTGTAGCGCAGGTCCCCGCGATAGGTCGCCAGCAGCGGGTCGTCAGCCAGATCGCGTTCCCATTCGTGCTCGATGAGCGCGTGCAGCCGGTCTGCCGCGGCTCCATCCGCCGCCACCGGCAGCGCCCAGAACACCAGCAGGCACCCTGCCGACAGGAACGATCCGTGTATTTTCATTCAGGGCTCCGTGCCGGGGCTCAGGGAAGGGGCCGGCGGCACGACGAATATACCGCCGTGACGGGGCCCTGCGCAGGCGTGTAGAATCCGCGCCATCGCGATCGGATCCAGCCGGAGAGACCGCAGCAATGCGGCGCCGAAGGCGCAACCCGCCCGGAAACGCTCAGGCACCAGGAACGGCAGGATCCGGCGATCTCTGGAGAGTGGCCTGATCGGGCCCACCGAAGGGGAGCGGCCGCGGGGATGACCCGCGGACCCCATCTCTCAGGTTCAAGGACAGAGGGGCGGCGGGTCGCAATGGCCCGCCGTCGGCTGTGTTCTTGCGGGCAGCGAAGCTGCCGGGACGGGCGCTGATGGGACGACGGACACCGCTGTACGCGCAACATGTCGCGGCCGGCGGGCGCATGGTCGAATTCGGCGGGTGGGACCTGCCGGTCAGCTACGGCTCGCAGATCGACGAGCACCACACGGTGCGGCGTGCAGCCGGCGTGTTCGATGTCTCCCATATGTGTGTCGTGGACCTGCGCGGGCCGGCCAGCAGCGCGCTGCTGCAACGATTGCTGGCCAACGACGTGCGCCGCCTGCAGGCGCCCGGCAAGGCGCTGTATTCGTGCCTGTTGCGCGAGGACGGCGGCATCCTCGACGACCTGATCGCCTGCCGGCTCGAGGAGCAGTGGTTCCGGCTGGTGGTCAACGCCGCCACTGCCGGGCAGGATCTCGAATGGATCGGCCGGCACGCGGCGACGACCGGCGTGACCGTTCTGCCGCGGCGTGAACTCGCGCTGCTGGCAGTGCAGGGGCCCATGGCACGAGCGCTGGCGCTGCCGCTGCTGCCGGCGGCCTGCGCGGCGCCGGCCGCGGAACTCCAGCCGTTCTTTGCGGCGAGCTGTGGGGACTGGTTCGTCTCGCGCACCGGTTATACCGGTGAGGACGGCTTCGAGATCGCGCTGCCGGCGGAGGTGGCCGCCGCCTTCTGGTCCGCGCTGTGCGCGGCGGGCGTGCGGCCCTGCGGCCTCGGTGCCCGCGACACCTTGCGGCTCGAGGCCGGCATGAATCTCTACGGCCAGGACATGGACGCGACGGTGACGCCGCTCGAGTCCGGGCTGGCGTGGACGGTCGTGCTCGACGACGAACGCGACTTCATCGGCAAGGCGGCACTGCTCGAGCAGCGCGGCCGCGGCGCGCTGCGCCGGTTCGTCGGGCTGGTCCTGCAGGAGCGTGGTGTGCTGCGGCCCCACCAGCGGGTCGTCACGGGCGTGGGCGCGGATGGCGAGGTGACCAGCGGCACCTTTGCGCCGACGCTCGAGCGCTCGATCGGTCTGGCGCGCGTGCCCGCGGCGACCGGAGCCGAGGTGCAGGTCGAGATTCGCGGGCGCCTGCTGCCCGCACGGGTGGTCCGGCCGCCGTTCGTGCGCAACGGCCGGGTCCTGGTCGAATCCTGAAACGGAGTGAGCGATGAGCAACGTGCCGGCCGAGCTGCGTTACACGAAGAGTCATGAATGGGTGCGGGTGCTGCCCGACGGCAGCCTGCAGATCGGCATCACCGATCACGCCCAGGCAGCGCTCGGCGATCTCGTGTTCGTCGAGGTGCCCGAAGCGGGGCGCCAGCTCTCGGCCGGCGATGCCTGCGCCGTGGTCGAATCGGTGAAGGCCGCATCCGATGTCTATGCGCCGGTCGGTGGCGAGGTCATCGCCGGCAACGAGCTGCTGGCGACGCAACCGGAACTGATCAACCAGGATCCGTATGGCCAGGGCTGGATCCTGCGGCTGCAAGCCGACGTCGATCCGGACAGCGCCGGCCTGCTGGACGCGGCAGCGTACGGCGAGCTGAGCGCTGCCGGGCACTGACCATGCCCTACATCCCGCACACCAGCGACGACCTGCGCGCGATGCTCGAGCGCATCGGTGTGCGTTCGCTCGACGAGCTGTTCGACGAGATCCCGGCCGGCCTCGGTGTGGACCAGCTTCCCGGCATTCCGCCGGCACTGTCGGAGATGGAGGTCACGCGCCTGGCCGGCGAGCGTGCCGCTGCGGACGGACAGCCGCTGAATTTCATCGGCGCCGGCGCTTATGAGCACCACGTGCCGGCGCCGGTCTGGGCGCTGGTCAGCCGGGGCGAGTTCTACAGCGCCTACACGCCGTACCAGGCCGAAGCGAGCCAGGGCACGCTGCAGGTGATGTACGAGTTCCAGTCGATGATCGCGGCGCTGACCGGCCTCGATGCCGCCAACGCCTCGCTCTACGACGGCGCCTCGGCGCTGGCCGAGGCCTGCCTGATGGCGGTACGCGCGCACCGCCGGTCGCGCGCGGCCCGCATCCTCGTACCCCGCACTGTGCACCCGACCTGGCGGCGCGTCGCGCGGGCGATCACCGAGGGCCAGGGCCTCGTGCTCGAGGAACTGCCCTGCGACCCGCAGACGGGTACGACGCCGGCGGCGGCGCTCGCCGCGCAGGCCGGCACCGATGTCACCGCCGTCGTGATCCAGCAGCCGAACTTCTTCGGCCAGCTCGAGGACGTGGACGCGCTGGCGCGCCAGGCCCGGGCACTGGGCGCGCTGGTGATCGCCGCGGTGAACCCCGTCGCGCTGGCGGTGCTGAAGCCGCCGGGCGAATGGGGCGACGATGGCGCCGACATCGCCTGCGGCGAGGGCCAGCCGCTCGGCATCCCGCTGTCCGGCGGCGGACCGTACCTCGGCTTCATGGCGACGCGCATCGAACACGTCCGGCAGATGCCCGGCCGCATCGCCGGCCGTACCGTCGACCGCGACGGCCGGCCGGGATTCACGCTGACGCTGCAGGCGCGCGAGCAGCACATCCGACGCGGCAAGGCCACTTCGAACATCTGCACCAATCAGGGCCTGCTGATGACCGCCGCGACGATCCATCTGGCGCTGCTCGGCCCGACCGGGTTGCAGCGTGTCGCCGAAGCCTGCATGGCGCGCAGCCAGGAGCTGGTCGCCGCACTCGCGGCGCAGACCGGCGTCCGGCTGCTGTTCAGCGGACCGCGTTTCCACGAGGCCGCGCTCGCGTTCGAGGCTCCGGTCGCACCCGTGCTCGAGGTGCTCGCGGCGCAGGGCATCGTCGGCGGCTTCGATCTCGCCGGCGACTACCCGGAGCTGGGCCAGGCGCTGCTGGTGTGCGCGACCGAGACCCGCACCAGTGCCGATATCGCCCGCTACGCGCGGGCCCTGGGGTCGCTGCTGGAACGGACGCGGGCCGCCTGATGGAGAAGTCAGCGATGCTGGCACCGGAACCGGTGATCTTCGAACTGTCACGGCCCGGCCGCACGACGCCCGCGCAGCAGCCGCCGGCGGCGGCCGCCGCGCTGCCGGAGCAGTTCCGCCGGCGGCAGCCGGCGGCGCTGCCGGAAGTCTCGGAGCTGCAGGTCGTGCGCCACTACACGCGGCTGTCGCAGCTCAACTACAGCATCGATACCCGGTTCTATCCGCTGGGTTCGTGCACGATGAAGTACAACCCGAAGGTGTGCAACGCGCTGGCGCTGCTGCCGGGCTTCCTCGCCCGCCATCCGCTGGCGCCGGCCGCGACCGGGCAGGGGCTGCTGGCCTGCCTGTTCGAGCTGCAGGAACTGCTGGCCGCCGTGACCGGCATGGCCGGCGTGTCGCTGACGCCGATGGCCGGTGCGCAGGGTGAGTTCGCCGGTGTGGCGATGATCCGCGCCTACCATCGCGCGCGCGGTGACCACGCCCGCAACGAGATCCTCGTGCCGGACGCCGCGCACGGCACCAATCCGGCGACCGCGACGATGTGCGGCATGAAGGTCCGCGAGCTGGCCTCGCGGCCCGACGGCGACCTCGATCTCGACGCGCTCGATGCCGCGCTGTCGCCGGCGACGGCCGGCATCATGCTGACCAACCCGAGCACGCTCGGCGTGTTCGAGCGCAACATAGTCGAGGTCGCGCGCCGCGTGCACGCGGCCGGCGGCCTGCTGTACTACGACGGCGCCAACCTCAACGCGATCCTCGGCCGCGTGCGTCCCGGCGACATGGGCTTCGACGTGATTCACGTCAATCTGCACAAGACCTTCTCGACGCCGCATGGCGGCGGCGGTCCGGGCGCCGGCGCGGTCGGGGTCGGCGAGCGCCTGCTGCCGTTCCTGCCGGTGCCGATCGTCGGCCGCGACGGCGGCTGCTACCGCTGGCTCGACGAACGCGACCTGCCGCAGTCGATCGGCCGGCTGTCCGCGTTCATGGGCAACACCGGCATCCTGCTGCGGGCGTGGGTCTACCTGCGGATCCTCGGCGCCGCGGGGCTGCGGCGCGTCGCCGAGTACTCGACGCTGAACGCCAACTACCTGCTGGCGCGGCTCACCGAGGCCGGCTTCGAGCCCGCCTGTTCCGGACGCCGGGCCAGCCACGAGTTCATCGTCACGCTGCGGCGGCAGGCGCGCGAGCTCGGCGTCACGGCGATGGATTTCGCCAAGCGCCTGCTCGATTACGGTTACCATGCGCCGACCACGTACTTCCCGCTGCTGGTGCCGGAGTGCCTGTTGATCGAGCCCACCGAGACCGAGACGCGCGAGGAGCTGGACGGTTTCGTCGAGGCGCTGGCTGCGATCCAACGCGAGGCCGCAACCGACCCGGAACTCGTGCGCGGCGCGCCGCACTCGCTGCCGGTCAGGCGCCTCGACGATGTGCGCGCGGCGCGCCAGCTCGACCTCGCCTGGCGTCCGGCCGCGCGGTGAGCGGGCAGCCCGACCAGCGGACCGGCCTCGCGCGCCTGGCGCGCGCCTTCGGCAGTACCTGGCGCGGGCTCGCCGCCGCGTGGCGCGACGAGGCCGCATTCCGGCAGGAGTGCGGGCTGGCGGTCGTCGTCGTACCGCTCGGGCTGTGGCTCGGCGCGGACGGCATCGAGCGCCTGCTGCTGACCGGCCCGATGCTGCTGGTGCTGATCGTCGAGCTGCTGAACAGCGCGGTCGAGGCGACCGTGGATCGCATCGGCAGCGAGCGGCATCCGCTGTCGGGCAAGGCGAAGGAACTGGGCTCGGCGGCCGTGTTCGCGGCCTTCGTCCTGCTCGGGACCTGCTGGCTGCTGGTCCTGCTCGACCGCTGCTGAGGTGGCGTCCATGGCGGCACTGATCTGCGGTTCGCTGGCCTACGACACGGTGATGGTCTATCCGGGCCGCTTTCGCGATCAGATCCTGGCCGACCGGATCCATATGCTGAACGTGTCGTTCACGGTGCCGAAGCTGAGCCGCCATTTCGGTGGCTGCGCCGGCAACATCGCCTACAACCTGAAGCTGCTCGGCGGCAGCGGCTACGCCCTCGGTACGGTCGGCCACGACTTCGGCCCGTACCGCGACTGGTTCGCGCGCAACGGCCTGTCCACGCGCTGCCTGCTCGAGCTCGCCGATGAGTACACCGCGCAGGCGTACATCACCACGGACCTCGACGATAACCAGATCACGGCGTTCCATCCGGGCGCGATGACCCGTTCGCATGAGCAGGGCATCCCGGCGGATTCCGGGGTCACGATCGGCATCCTGTCGCCGGACGGGCGCGACGGTATGCTGCGGCACGCCGCGGAATTCAGCCGCGACGGCATTCCGTTTCTGTTCGATCCCGGCCAGGCCCTGCCGCTGTTCGGCGGGCAGGAGCTCGAGGGCTTCATCGACCAGGCGACCTGGGTCGCGGTCAACGACTACGAGGCCGGCCTGCTGCAGGAGCGCACCGGGCTCACGGCCGAGGCGCTGGCCGGGCGCGTCGCCGCCTACATCGTGACGCGCGGTGGCGAGGGCTCGCGCATTCACACTGCCGGGCGCGTGCTCGAGATCCCGGTGGTCCGGGCGCGCCAGGTCATCGATCCGACCGGCTGCGGCGACGCCTACCGGGCCGGCCTGCTGCACGGCCTGATGCGCGGCTGTGACTGGGAGACGACCGGGCGCATCGCCGCGTTGATCGGCGCGCTGAAGATCGCTGTCGCCGGCACGCAGCGGCACGGCTTCACGCCGGAGGAATTCGGCGAACTGTTCCATGCGCACTTTGGCTATCGGCTGGACTGATCGCGGCCGCCGCGGGCTCGTGCTGGCGCTGCTGGCGCTGCCGGCCGTGGCGGCCGGCGCCGCCGATCCGGCCGCGCGCTGGGCCCGGACGCTCGAGCAGATCGCACCCGCCGTCGTTGCCATCCAGGTCGACGCCACGCGCGCCTTCGACACCGAGTGGAATGCCAGCGCGCAGGCGACCGGTTTCGTCGTCGATGCCGCGCGCGGGCTGATCCTGACCAACCGCCACGTCGTGACACCCGGTCCGGTGATCGCCCAGGCGACCTTCGTCAATCGCGAGGAGGTCGAGCTGCAGCCGGTCTACCGCGACCCGGTGCACGACTTCGGCTTCTATCGCTACGATCCGGCGAAACTGCGCTTCATCCAGCCGCCGGCGCTGCCGCTGTCTCCGGCCGGCGCCCGGACCGGAGTCGAGATCCGGGTCGTCGGCAACGATGCCGGCGAACAGCTTTCGATCCTGGCCGGCACGCTCGCGCGCCTCGACCGCGAGGCGCCGGACTATGGCGCCGGCAAGTACAACGACTTCAATACGTTCTACTACCAGGCGGCGTCCGGCACCTCGGGTGGCTCGTCCGGTTCGCCGGTCATCGACATCGATGGCCGGGTGGTGGCGCTGAATGCCGGCGGCTCGTCCGAGGCCGCTTCGAACTTCTACCTGCCGCTGACCCGCGTCGCGCGGGCGCTCGCGCTGCTGCAGGCCGGCCGGCCGGTCAGCCGCGGCACGCTGCAGGTCGTGTTCCGTTACACGCCCTATGACGAACTGCGCCGGCTGGGACTGCCGGCCGCCGCCGAGGCCACGGCCCGCGCGGCGGCGCCGGCGCGCACCGGACTGCTGGTCGTCACCGAGGTGCAGCCGGGTTCACCGGCGCATCGCGCGCTCGCGGTCGGCGACATCCTGGTCGGCATCGATGGCCAGCCGATCGCCGACTTCGACGCGCTCGAGGCGCTGCTCGATGAGCGCGTCGGCGCGAACGTGCGGCTCGCGCTGATCCGTGGCGGCACCGCGCTCGAGGTCGGCCTGCCGGTCCAGGACCTGCACGGACTCGCGCCGGACGAGTACGTCGAGATCGGTGATGGCGTGCTGAATGCATTGTCCTGGCAGATGGCGCGGCACATGAACGTGCCGGTCACCGGCGTGTTCGTTGCCAATCACGGCTACCTGTTCGCCGGCGCGGGTATCCCGCGCGGCGCGGTGCTGACCGAACTGGCCGGGCAGCCGCTCGCCACGCTGGCCGATGTACGGGCTGTGCTTGGCACGCTCGGGCACGGCCAGCGTGTGCCGGTGCGCTTCTTCACGCCCGACGAAACGCGGGTGACGCAACTGCGCTCGCTGCGCATCGATCGGCGCTGGTTCCCGGCGCGCTGGTGCCGGCGCGACGACGTGCTGGGCCGCTGGCCCTGTGTCGACCTGCCGGCCGGAGCCGATGCCCCGCCGCCCGCGCCGCTGGGCACGGATTTCACGCGGACCGGCGATCGCCTGATCGACGCCGTCGTACCGTCTCTCGCGCTGGTGCAGTTCAGCATGCCGTACCCGGTCTCGGGCGTGACCGAGCGCAACTACCACGGTACCGGCGTCGTGCTCGACGCGGCGCGCGGCCTGGTCGTCGTCGATCGCAACACGGTGCCGGTGGCCCTCGGCGACCTGCGCCTGACCTTTGCCGGTACCGTCGAGGTCGATGGGCGGGTCGAGTACGTGCACCCGCTGCACAACCTCGCGCTGGTGCGCTACGACCCGGCCGCGCTCGGCGCAACGCCGGTGCGTGCGGTGCGCCTCGCGCCGCGCCTGCCGGACGCCGGCGAGGAGGTGCAGGTCGTCGGGTTGGGTCCGGACCACCGGTTGGCCTCGCAGCGGGCGCGGGTCGCGTCGCTCGCGCCGGTCGGGTTCCCACTGTCGCGCACACTGCAGTTCCGCGAGGCCAACCTCGAGACGATCCGCCTGGTCAGCGGGCCGCAGGAATTCGACGGGCTCATACTCGACCGCCACGGTGCCGTGCTCGGCCTGTGGTCGAGTTTCGCCTGGAACTCCGGCCGGCAGCTCGAACAGCAGAACCAGGGCATTCCGGCTGCGCTGGTGCAGGAACTGCTCGAACACGCCCGCGACGGCCGGCCGCTGTATTCACTGGAGGCGGAATTCGCGGCGCTGCCGCTCGCCACGGCCAGTGGTCTCGGGCTCGCTGCCGCGTGGCTCGAGCGGCTCGTGCAGCACGATCCGGAGCGCCGCCAGGTGCTGGCTGTCGAGCGCCTCGTGGCCGGAGCGCCGGCCGCGGAGGTGCTGATGCCCGGCGACCTGCTGCTGGCGGTGGACGGTCGCGTGGTCAGCGGTTTCGCTGACCTGCGTGCGGCGGTTGCTGCGCCGCGCGTGCAGCTCACGCTGTGGCGGGACGGGGCCGAGCGGACCGTGCCGGTCGCCACCGTCGCGCTCGGCGGCCGTGACGTCGAACGCGTGCTGGTGTGGGCGGGCGCTACGCTGCAGGAACCGCACCGCGCGCTGGCCGCGCAGCGCGGCATCGAGCCGGCCGGCGTGTTCGTGGCCTATTTCATGTACGGCTCGCCGGCCGCCCGCTACCGGCTGTGGGCGGGACGCCGGATCACCGAGGTCGATGGCGAACCGGTGGCCGATCTCGACGCCTTCGTTGGCGCGATCCGCGGCCGCGCGGACCGGTCTTCGGTGCGGCTGCGCACGGTGGACTGGAACGACTCGGTCGAGGTGATCACGCTGCGTCTCGACCGGCATTACTGGCCGGCCTACGAGCTGCGGCGCGCCAACGGCGGCTGGCGGCGCCAGCCGCTCGAGTGACGGCCGCGCGGCCGGTCGCGGTTATCATCGGCTGATGCTGCCCGACCCGGTCCTGTTCGAACGCGCCGCCACGCTGCTGCGGGCCGGTGAACTCGTTGCCTTTCCGACCGAGACGGTCTACGGACTCGGCGCCGATGCGCGCAATCCCGCTGCGGTGGCCCGGATCTTCGCCGCGAAAGGACGCCCGGCCAGCCATCCGCTGATCGTGCATGTCCGCGATCTTGCTGCCGCGAGCGAGTGGGCGGCGACCGTGCCGGAGGCCGCGCGGCGACTCGCCGCGACGTTCTGGCCCGGACCACTGACGCTGGTGTTGCCGCGCGCCAGGGCCGTGCCGGACGCAGTCACCGGGGGACAGCCGACTGTGGCCCTGCGCGCGCCGGCGCACCCGGTGGCCCAGGCACTGCTCGCGGCATTCGGCGGCGGCATCGCCGCGCCGTCAGCGAACCGTTACGGTCACATCAGCCCGACCCGCGCGGCCCACGTCGTCGCGGAGCTGGGCGACCGGGTCGCGCTGATACTCGATGGCGGCGATTGTCCGATCGGGCTCGAATCCACGATTGTCGGCTGCACGGAGCAGGGCTTGACGCTGTTGCGGCCGGGCGGGATTCCCGCCTCGCGCATCGCCGCGGTCGCGGGTCCGCTGGTCGCGCCCGGTGCCGCGGTGCCGCGCGTGCCCGGTTCGGAACGGGCGCACTACGCGCCGCGGACGCCGATGCAGCTTGTCGATCCCGGCCGGTTACCCGGCGCCGCAGGGATGGCGCTGGCCGAAGGTGAGCGGATCGCGGTGCTGGCGTGGAGTCCGCCGCCCCCGGATGCGGCCGGATGCGTGTGGCGCCAGCTCGGCCCGGAGCCGGAGAGCTACGCGCGCCAGCTTTATGCGACGCTGCGCGAGCTGGATGAAGCGCGGGTCACGCGCATTCTTGTCGAGCAGGTGCCGGAGGCCGAACCATGGGCCGCGATCGCGGATCGGCTGCGGCGGGCCGCGGCGGGTTCCGGCATGGCGCTGCCTGATGCGCCGTGAACCCTGCGCGCGGCGCGAGGGCGTTCAGCGCAACTGCACGTTCTCGGTCAGCAGCCCGTTGATCTCGCTGACGCCGGCTGCATCGAGCGTGCCGGCGGCGAGCCGCAGGCGCAGCACGTTGATCAGGTAGTCATAGCGGCTGCGCGCATAGTTGGTCTGGGCCTCGAACAGGCGGCGCCGCGCGTCGAGCACGTCAACCGACGTGCGCGTGCCGACCTCGTAGCCGGCTTCCGTCGCCTGCAGCGCGGTGTTGGCGGATTCGACCGCCTGGTGCAGGGAACGGACCCGCGCGACCTCGGCGTTGACGCCGAGATAGGCGTCTCGCGTCTCGCGCTCGGTCTGTCGCGCGACGCGTTCCAGCCGCTGGCGCGCGGCCTGGTGCTGGTACTCGGCCTGGCGGACGCGCGAGCTCGTGGCGCCGCCGGAAAACACCGGTACGGTCAACTGCAGCGTGACGCTGGTGTCGTCCGAATCGGAGTTGTTCGGACCGCTGAAGCCGCCCGAACTGAAATCCGAGTCGAGTTCGAAGTGCGAGCGCGACACGACCAGGTCGAGGCTCGGGTAATGCCCGCCGCGCTGCGCGCTGACGTTTTCGCGCGTGATGTCGGCGGCGAGCCGGCTGGCGATCAGGCGCTGGTTCTGGTCCAGCGCGAGGCGCACCCAGTCCTCGGCGTTGGCCGGATCCGGGCCGGCGAGCGGCATCTGCGTACCGGGCCGCGCCAGCTCGGCATAGGCCTCTCCGGTCAGCTCGCGCAGCCGTTCCTGCGTGGTCGCGAGATTGCGCTTGGCCTGAATCAGCGCGGCACTCGCCGAATCGGATGCGGCTTTCGCCTCCTGCACGTCGGTGACCGCGATCAGGCCGACCTCGAAGCGCTTCTCCGACTGCTCGAGCTGGCGCGCGATCGCATCGTAGGTGGCCTGCGCGGCCTCGCTCGTATCCTGCGCGGCCAGTACGTTGAAATAGGTCTCGGCGGTGCGCACGATCAGTTCCTGGCGCGCGGCCGCGTAATCGGCCTCGGCCTGCGCAACGGTGTCGCCGGCGCGGCGCAATGCCACCCAGTTCTCCCAGCGGAACACGTTCTGCCGCAGCGTCAGGTCCCAGGTCCTGCGCGTCGCATCGCTCTCGCTGTCGATGCTGACGATCGCGATGCCGGTGCCGGTGCTCTGGAAGAAGGTGCGCGAACCATCGGAAGAGCTGTCGTCGTAGGCTGCGCTCGCCGACACCTGCGGCAGCAGCGCGGCGCGGGCCTGCGGCTTCGCCTCGAGCGCGGCGAGGCGGTTGGCTTCGGCCTCGCGGATCAGCGGGTCGCTCTGCAGGGCCTTCTGGTACACGGTCGCGAGATCGGTTGCCAGGACCGGCGCCGTGGACAACAGGCTGGCGACAAAGAGGGCTGGGCGAAGGTCGAAGCGGGTTTTCATGCGGAGCGCTCCCTCAAGGCAGCGTTGGTGGGCGGGGTGATAACTAGTGTATTAGTAGTGTAGATCACCATATGACCCAGATCAAGGTTCCGGGGCAGCACACGGCCGGACAGTCAGAATATAAAGCGTGAGGCGGGCGCCGCGTTCAACAGGGGTTCAATGCGGGTCTCGAACAGCGACTCGCTGAACCAGGCATCCGGAGCGGTCCTGGTAATCAGGCGGGCCTCCATGACCGGCCCGGTACCCACGACTGCAAACAGCCGGCCGCCGACCCCCAGGACCCGCTCGAATCGCGGGTCGTAAACCGGCAACGAGCCGGTCAGGACGATCACGTCGTAGCCTTCGGTGAGCGGTCGGGCGAAGACGTCACCGTTCAGGACCTGGACGCGGCCGTAACCTTCGGCCGCGAGCCTGGCGGCTGCCCGCTCGGCCAGCTCCGCATGGATCTCAATCGACTCGACGTTGCTGGCGAGCTCGGCGAGGCAGGCGGCAAAGAAGCCGGTTCCCGTGCCGACCTCGAGCACGCGGTCGGAGCGGCCCGGCTCCAGCGCCTGCAGGATGCGTCCCTCGACCTTCGGCGGCAGCATGCATTGTCCGTGACCGATCGGAACACTCGTGTCGGCGAACGCGACGTCGCGATAGGCCTCCGGGACGAAGCGCTCGCGGGGCACCGATTCGAGGACTTCCAGCACCCGCGGGTCCAGCACCTCCCAGGCGCGGACCTGCTGTTGAATCATCTGGTGGCGGGCGAATTCGAGCTGGTCGGTCATAACGGTTTCCGCTGGCGCAACGAGGGGCGGACGGGCCGCAGAGGTTACGGCCTCGGGCGGCGCCCGACAAGGGTGAAACGCCGAATCATTATGGTGAATCGCGAAGGGCGGCGTCCGGCGCTGGGATATGCTGCCTGCCGGCACGGTGGCACAAGAATTCGTTGCGGGTGTCCGTGTCCGCATCCGCACGACAGGGGACGAACGGCGCGATGGCGATCCCGGAGATCGTGGCGACGGCGCTGGCGGTGCTGGCCACCGCCCTGGGCGTGATCGTCTGGATCGATCGGCGCCGGTCGCGGCACGAGGAAGGGGAGCCGGCCACCGCAGCGGCCGGCGCCCCGGCGCCGGCCGAGCCTGACGCGGCGGCAGCGGCGCAGGCGGTGATTGCGGCGATGCGCGAGCCGGCGCTGGTACATGGCGAGAGCATCGAGACCGTGAACCCGGCGTTTGCCGACCTCGTCGGCATCCCGGTCGCGGAACTGCGCGGTCGCCGCCTGCCGGAACTGGTGGCAGCGGAATACTCCGGGCTGGTCGCCGTTGCGATCGAGCGGGCGCTGACTGGAGCGGACGGCCCGGCGCGTACCGAGGCGGAGCTGACCGATTCCCACGGTCAGGTTACACGACTTGAACTGGAGGCGACGCCGCTCGAGATCGCTGGCCGCCGTCTGGTGCTGCTGACCGCCGGGGAGATGCTGCCGCGCGGTGAACCGGCCGCACCGGCGCTGCCGGCGGTGCGGGCCGTGCGGGCGCTGGAGTTCCTGGGCGAGGGACTGGTGACGACCGACGCGACCGGGCGCATCGATTACCAGAATCCTGCCGCAGAAAAGCTGACCGGCATTCGCGCCGCCGACGCCGTCGGGCAGAGTTTCGGTGCGCTGATCGGTTTCGTCGAAGAGCACGACCGGCGGCCGCTGCCGGACCCGGTCCAGCAGTGCCTTGCCACCGGCACCCGGGTCGGGCTCGCGCGGCGTGCGTTGCTGCTGGTGCGAGCGACTGGCGCCGAACTCGGCGTCGAGGCAACGACCGCGCCGATTCGTGGCGACGAGGGTGAGCTGGCGGGCACCGTGGTCCTCCTGCACGACGTCACCGAACAGCGCGGCCTGGCCCGGCAGATGTCCTATCAGGCGGCCCATGACCCGCTGACCGGGCTCGTCAACCGCCGCGAGTTCGAGCGCCGGCTCGGCGAGGCGCTGGAGACCGCGCGCAGCGGCCGCCAGAACCACGTGCTGTGCTACCTCGACCTGGATCGCTTCAAGGCGGTCAACGACAGCAGCGGGCATGTCGCTGGCGACAACCTGCTGCGCGAGGTCGCGGTGCTGATCCGTGAGGCGGTGCGCGACTCGGATACGGTCGGCCGGATCGGTGGCGACGAATTCGGCGTGCTGCTGGTCGGCTGCCCGCTGGACAAGGCGCGGCAGATCGCCGACGACATCTGGCGCGCGATCGGTGAGTACCGGTTCGTGTGGAAGGACCGCATCTTCAACATCGGCGTCAGTGTCGGCCTGGTCGAGATCACGCGCGACAGCAGCTCGATCGAGGAAGCGCTGAATGCGGCGGACTCGGCCTGCTACGTCGCCAAGCGCCAGGCCGATGCCCACGTGCACGTCTACTCGGCGCAGGACGAAGTGGTCGCCCGCAGCCGTGGCGAGATCCACTGGCTGCAGCGCCTGCAGGTCGCGCTGCGCGACGGCCTGTTCGAGCTGTTCGTGCAGCCTATCGAGGCGACCCGCGACCATGCCGATGGCCCGGGTTGCGAGGTGCTGGTGCGGCTGCGCGACGACGGCCAGACCGTGGCGCCGGCGGAGTTCTTCCCGGCCGCGGGGCGTTACCGGTTGTTGCCGCTGATCGACCGCTGGGTGCTGAACGCGACGCTCGGCGCGCTCGCGGCCGGGGCTCTGCGGCTGCCGCCGGGTCGCAGCGTGGCGCTCAACGTGTCGGGGCAGACGCTCGGCGACCCGGGCTTCCTCGAGTACGTGGTCGACGAGCTCGACCGCAGCGGTGTCGCGCCGGCCCTGCTGTGCTTCGAAGTTGCCGAGACCGCAGTCGTCGGCAATCTCGAACATGCGCGCCGCTTCGTCGAGGTGCTGCACGGCATGGGCTGCCAGTTCGCGCTCGACGATTTCGGCAACGACCTCGGCGGCTTCACCAGCCTGCGGCAGATGCCGATGAACTACCTGAAGATCGACGGCTCCTTTATCCGCGATCTGGCGCGCAATCCGGTCAATCAGGCGGTGGTCACCGGCGTGATCGGCATGGCGCGCACGCTCGGTTTCCGCCTCATCGCCGAGCAGGTCGAGGACGCGGCGGCGCTCGAGGCCGCGCGCGGCATGGGCATCGACTTCGTGCAGGGTTACGCGATCGGACGGCCGCGGCCGCTGATGCCGGGGTGACCAAGACGTCGGCGGCGGAAGCTCGGTTGCGTAGTCCCATCGGCGAGCTGCCGGACTTGCCGATCGACATCGTCGGCGACGTACATGGCCATCTCGAAGCGCTGCAGCGGCTGCTGGATCGGCTCGGCTATTCCGCCGACGGCCGGCACCCGGACGGCCGCCGGCTGGTGTTCATCGGCGATCTTGGCGATCGCGGGCCGGACAGTCCGGGAGTGTTCGCGCTGGTCATGCAGGCGGTGGTTGCGGGCGGCGCGGTCTGCGTGCTCGGCAATCACGAACTGCCGTTCCTCGAGTCGGAGGCGGAGCGGCGGCACAAGCCCGGCAATGCCTGGTTCTTCGACGACGAGCCCGCTGCCAGTGCGCGGGATGCCGCCGTCTTCGGCCCGTTCCGGCGCGCGACGACGGCTGAGCGGCAGCGCATCGCGGATTTCTGCGACACGCTGCCGGTGGTCGTCCGGCACCCGCGGCTGCGGCTCGTGCACGCCTGCTGGGACGAGGCCAGCATCGAGTTCATCCGCACGCTGGGCACGGCGTCGAACCGTGCAATCGCGGCGGCTTGTGCCGCGCGAGCCGCGGCGCTCGTCGCCGAACACGGTCTCGACGAACGCTACCCGGCAGCGCGGGAGGCCCTCGTGGAGCGCAGGCACGAGCGCGACTGGCGGCCGGACCTCGCGGTCGCGCCGGCCGAGCAGCAATGGATCGCGGACCTGATCGCCGGCGAGGAACTCGAACAGACCGGCAATCCACTCCGGTGTCTGACCTCGGGGCTCGAAGCCCCGGCGCCGGTGCCGCGCTGGCTCGGACGGAAGTGGCGCTTCCTCGAGCGCCGGCCGTGGTGGGAGCAAAGCCCGCCGTCGCATCCGACCGTCATCGGGCATTACTAGCGCCAGCGCCGGCATCTGCCGATGCAGCCGTACGACGAGCACCGCGCGCTGTTCGGCACGTCCGCCGCTCACGACTGGCTGGGCCCGGAGCGCCGGACCATGTGCGTGGACTTTCGCTGGCCGGAGGACTGGAACAGGCCGGCGCTGGCGGCACTGCGCCCCGACTTGGGTGAGCTCGTGTTCTGGGACGGCGAAAGGGTCGCGAGTCGCGCGGGTGGCGGGGAGCAGTGACGCGACGACGGAGACTATTTCAGTTCTTGACAAGACTAGCCTGCCCGGCGCATTTTCTCCCGCGACCAGGGACCGATCGGTCGAAGAAGAAGCAACGAGAGCTGCGGCACCGGGGAAGTGGGGCCGTGGTGCGATTGGAGAGGGCCCATGCAGCGAACGGTACGGAGTGTCCGTGGCGGCGCGGTGCTGGTGCGCGTGCTGATTCTGCTGGTGCTGGCAGAAGTGCCCGGCGTGTGGGCGGGCGTGGCGCACGGCCGGTCGGCTGAGGCAACCGATCCGGTCTGCGCGGCGGACTGTACGGCGCGCAGCTATGAGGGCGAGTACCGCGCGCGGGTGTGCGAAGCGCCCGACTTCAGCCGGCGGACGCTGGTGCCGCCGGTCGACTGGAGATGCACGGAGGCCTGCCGCGACAAATGCAACTGAGGGCGTGCTCATGGATGTTGTGTGCAGCGTGCATGGTGTCGCAGCCGGGATGTGTCAGCACGACAATACCGGAAGCTGTCATGGTAGTACGCCAGGACACAGTGCGACTTGAAGGGTGGTTCTCAGCGAGAGGAGAATGGACGCTCTTCCCGACGCCCGACTTCGACAAGTACGACCCTTTTGTTGCGGCGGAAGAAAGAAAATGCACGAGCCTTGTCAACGCCACCGGATCGGAGCGCTCCGAGTACAACAATTTGCATGGTCGAAGGGTTGTCGCAGTTGGCTACGCGATCCGATACGACACGCTGTCAAGGGGGAATAGTGCGGCTGATAGACTGCTTTCGAAAAGGTACTTCCAGCAGGAATTGGTCGAAAATTCCTGTCGGAGGGATTTCGTGTTCGTGACTAAGAGTGTGAGGCGACAATAAGCCTGCCTATGGCTTCGCAGCACGGACCGCCTGCGATGCCGCGAACAACCGGTGCGGCAAGGGCTGCGGCGTGTGCTACCGGCTCACCCGCACCACACGCGATACCAGCGACGGCATCCTGCGCAGCGATGAGGGATTCTATGACGGGTTTGACCGGATCCGGTTCGAGCAGCACGACACGCTGGAGTCCGGCCCGGCGATCGTCGAGACGCAGTACGATGCCTTCGGCCGGCTGAGCGGGCGCTCGCAGCCGTACCTGACAGGCGGCTCGGTGTATCAGACGAGCTTTGCCTATGACCGGTTCGGGCGGCTTATCGAGGAGAAAGCACCCGTTGCGGAAGGCCAGCCAGCTGGAGTTCTCGCCGGAGTCGGCATTGCAGGATCGGCGCTCGGCCGGTACGCGATTGGATCCGCGATCTATGGTTCTTATTCGGCATCGCTGTAGAGTGAATCGACGGCTACGGAAAGCACAATGCCCATCACCCCGCGCACTGGATGGCCCGAGCTAAGAAAGCGCTTGATGGCGCTCGCCGTTCCAGTGGTGCTGTTGCTGGTCAACAATTTCGCTGGTCCGTATGTCTCACCGGATCTCCAAGCGATTGCGAACATTATTCTGATCGTTATCCTTTCCCTTGCAATCATCTATTTCGCCTTGCGTTCACGTTCCCGGCCACCAGACAGGCCGGGTCGCAAGCCGGCCCGTGACCGCATCGCTCGACAAATCATGCACAGGATCGCAAGGCGGCGATAGCGTCGCGTCACTTGATACCCGATTAGTTCTACCGTGGTAACTGCCCGCAGAACCAAGAAACTTGCTGGCGTTAGGGAACCTCTGAAAAACTGGCCATGACAGCGGTCTGCGACAAGGAATTGGGACTGGGCGCGCGCAGCGGCACAGTTGCGCGCCGCTCCTCCGCGGTTTTCGCGGCCAACTCGGTCATTGCCCAACTTC